>Ga0315308_1000228_pt1 | contig 30728 bp, 34 predicted proteins | sample TDP3_MG_FD_203078 | JGI IMG/M metagenome (GOLD analysis project Ga0315308, IMG submission 203078) | Freshwater sediment microbial communities from Lake Towuti, South Sulawesi, Indonesia - TDP3 | ecosystem: Environmental > Aquatic > Freshwater > Lake > Sediment | place: Indonesia: South Sulawesi... | reverse complement strand
TACGATCCCTCAAAGTTACATTTTATCCCTGTCTCAGGATGGACTGGAGACAACCTAGTTAAGAGAAGCGAAAAGATGCCTTGGTATAAAGGCCCAACGCTTTACGAGGTCCTCGACACATTCACCGCGCCGCCAAAGCCTCTAGACAAGCCGCTACGTATCCCGGTTCAAGACGTCTACTCGATTACGGGAGTTGGAACAGTTCCAGTAGGAAGAGTTGAAACCGGCATCCTCAAAGAGGGTGAGACACTCGTCTTCATGCCACCGAACGTTACAGGGGAATGCAAATCCATTGAGATGCACCATGAGAGGATCCCTCAAGCAATCCCGGGGGATAACGTCGGCTTCAATATCAGGGGCATAGCGAAGACAGATATCCATCGGGGGGATGTAGCTGGCCACACAGACAAACCTCCGACTGTAGCGAAAGAATTCATAGGGCAGATCATCGTAATCTATCACCCAACAGCGATAGCTCAAGGATACACACCGGTTCTGCATGCTCATACGTCCACGATGGCTGCGACCTTCACTGAGCTTTTGAGAAAGATCGATCCTAGGACAGGTCAGACAGTCGAGGAGAAACCTTCGTTCCTCAAGAGTGGAGATGGCGCTATAGTGAGACTGAGACCCGTGAGACCGCTTGTGATAGAGTCGTATTCAGAGATCCCTCAACTCGGTAGGTTCGCTGTTAGAGACATGGGATCGACGATCGGGGTCGGGATTGTCAAAGAGATAACTGAGAAAGCTTAAACCCCTTCTTCTTTAACCGAAAACTTTTAAACAACTGCTCTCTTCTACTGACTACTCCGGCTCAATCAGCGTGGAGCGTAAACACTGATGGTCAGCAAGGCACGAATAAGACTTTCGAGCACAGACCCACAGGACTTAAACTCGATCTGCGACGAGATCAAGAAGATCGCTGAGAAGACCGCAGTGAAGCTGCGTGGGCCGATACCATTACCGACGAAGAGGCTGGTCGTCCCGACGAGGAAGTCGCCTTGCGGTGAAGGAACACACACCTGGGACAAATGGGAGATGAGAATACACAAAAGATTGATCGACGTAGATCCTAACGAAAGATTTCTGAAACGACTCATGAGAATTAAGACGCCTGACGATGTCTTCATAGAGATTGAACTACTTTAAGGAGTAAAACTCATTCTAAATTAGGGTTGCTTTCAGATTCTGCACACCCTTCAGACTCATTAGAGCCTCAGCGAGCTTCCGAATCTTTTGAGACTCACCTCTAACCGCGAGAACCTCGAGGCATCTAGCCTCATTCAAGTGTATATGCAGAGTCGCATCTACAAGACTGCTAAACTTGTGTTGAATATCTGTCAACAAATCGCTGATCCTCGGCCTCTCATGTTCATAGATGAATGTTATCGTTCCAGCTCTCTCGCCTTTCTCCCCTCTAAGGCTCTCGTAGTCGGAGATGAACGCGTTGATAGAATCCCTTATCGCTTTACTCCTCTTCTTATAGCCGATGGACTTGGATACTTCATCCAGCTGATTCAGCAAGTCACTTGGGAGCGTAATACTTATCCTTTCATACCGTTTTGCCAACCCGGACCACAACTAGGAGTTGGCACAAGCATAATGAAAAGAGTTACCTTCGTAGCAGTTCTAACCCAAAAAAGGATTCTTGAATGCGAAGCAGTTGCTCGACGATTACAAGGCTTTGAAGAAGGAAGGAAGAGAATACGAGCATATCGACATCGCCAAGGAGTATTTACTGAACGGCAGACCGGCAACTCGATCCGTGTTTATAGAGATCAGAATTGGAGGACGAACAGGAGCTTCTATGAGTTCAATAGATGTCCTCTACCTAGAGAGAAGATCGATCTGACGATAAGCGAAGTTGATGAGAAGAGACTTCGAGAGAAAACCAGCTTAGAACCGATGCGCCTTGAAGACGTTAAGAAGCTTATCGGGCCTGGGAGGCTCAAATACAAATCGATAATCCTGATTCTTCTACAGTCAGGGATGAGAGTAGGGAACTTCTGCGAGCAATTCAATACAGAGGAAGCGAAGAATGTTCTGAAACAACTGCGAGAAGGCAAATGCCCAATCAAGACTAATCTCATAGCGTCGAGGAAGGAGAATCCGCAATACTTCACTTTCATCGGACGCGACGCGATCGACGCATTGAAGGAGTATCTGAACGTGGGAGGAGAGGTTAAGGAAGGCGAACCGATCTTCGTGACGCAAATGGGCAACCCGATAACGGGTAAACTCATCGATAAGCAGATTCAAATCTTGAAGCGTCAAACCGGAATGGTAAACAGGAATTTTACGCCTCATACTCTGAGAGACATCTTCAAACTGAATGCGCTCATCAAGGGGTCAAGGAAGCGATCTCAGAGTTCTTCCTAGGCCACGCCCTAGATAAACCGGGACGCAACCAACTCGATAAACTCTATCCGAAAGACTTCGAGGACGAATACGCTAAGATCGAGAAAGCATTAAACATCATATCATTTAAGGAAACAGCATTGCCTTCCAAGCTTGAAAGGCTACGCCAGCAACTTGAAGATTGGGGATATAAACCTGATGAAATATTGAAGGAGCAAGGCGTTAAGAAGCTTGCTAGCGCGCTGAAGGCGTATAAAGGTGGAGCTGAACGTCCACGCCATGAAACCTACGAGTTCACAGAGAAGGAGAAGGAGGAGATCCTGCAGGAGAAGATTAGAGAGATTCTGCAGTTACGGAGAACAGGATTAGTGATACTACCGATAGGCATAGTACTCATGATTATTGGGATATTTTTCATATATCGTGCTGCTAGATCAGACTGCTATTCGTGAGTCATGTTGGCTGGTAAGCAAGAAAGGGACTGCCGGTGCAATATTTGGATATGTGGGTCGTGACTGCGCCAAGCCGAAGGTCTCAGAAAACTATTTTAAAGGACTATTTATACAGTTATATTCGTGTGATTTTCGAACCGTGTCGCCTTTGTTCAAGAAGCGCAAAAACATCTGGGACGATATTGATACTATGGCCCAGGTGTTTCGCAAATCAAAAAAGCTTGAAAGAGATAGCGTGATAAAGAATGAAACGAGGACGACCCTGGCAAATGCGATATCTAGTCCCAAAGACTTTACGGAGCTTCTTCAACTTGTTACCAGTAAACCAGTTATTCTCACTCTTCTAAATTGTCCAAATTGTGGCGGAAAATTGGGTGATCTCCCTACTGCGACCCCTTTCTTGAATTGTAAATTTTGCGGAGAGTATATTCATGTCACAGATGTCTATGCAATGGTAAAGGATGCTTTTAGAGTTTGACGCTATATTACATTGCCTGTTGCATAGCACTCTTAATCGTTGTCTCCCACTGCTGAGGGGACGAGACTCCGAACTTCCACTTCGAGATTTGACTAGGCATATTGGGTCCACGACTCCACGACAATTCTATTGACAGCTTTTTCATCACCATACCCTCAGTCCACACATTGTGAATACTTTCGAGTGGAGTAGAGAAGGCCGTAATGAACTTCTTTGATAGTAAACCTTCTTGCCTTTCTAAGACAATTCGAGCATTCGTTAGAGTCAAGATGCCCGACCCTCCTCCTTCAATACTAGCTTTTTCCTGCAAGATCAGCTTCTCCCCAGCCTTTAGCATTACCATTATTTCAGCCTCCCTTGACAACTGTTACCATTTTAAGCCACTCTTTAACATTTCGAACTTCGACTGAAAAAGATTTTCGATTCCTTTGATCCGTTATAAGGAGTTTCTTGCGGAAAGTTCCCTCAACGACTAAGCTCACAGCGGTCAGAGGAGCTTCGAAGACCACTACGAAGTAACCTGGTGGCAAGCCCGGTCTTTCAAACCTTATCTCTTCGTCTGTGAGAATCAGATTGCCTTGCCAGCCGTTCACAGTGGCTTGGTCCTGAAGTATTACCCTCGGCATAGCCTTCGCAAGATCTATATTCATCTCAACTTATCTTAACTTTTCTATTTAGAGGAGGACGCAGCTGAAACCTTAGCTAGAAGCCCTGTTCTGCTTGATTGGTTGACTCAACCCATTGTTCTCGCGCAGTTCTGTTTTGCCCGACTTCTGAACTCGAATACCTTAACGTTGTAAGGGTTAGAAGTAAGTGAAATGTCAGAGCATTCAAAGCTACTTGAGAAGCCGAAGTATGTTTGTGGAAAGCTTACGCAAGTTGACACTTTCCAACGAAAAATCTGTAGAACTTAAACAATTGTTGACAATCATTAGGTCTACCTAATAGATTACCCGAATCGATAAACGCCTCATACCTGCATCCTCCGCCACAAATATATCTACCCTCACAATTTTTGCAAGCTGGTATTTTATCTACTGTTAAACGTTTAAAAAAATGAAACGTCTCTTTTAGCAAAATTGATTCTAAACTTTCTGATTTGATGTCACCCAAGAATAGTGTTTTATCTCTAAACCTACGACATGGAATGACGTTCCCCAGAGGATCGATTGTCAATCTTGGCTGAGTTAAACCGCATCCCTCTCTTTTTATACCTAGCTTTCGCCAAAGAGTGATGCTATCTCTAATATTCGGTATTACCATGCTTCCCCTATACTTTTTGGCTAATTCAATGAGTTGTTCATGAAGTCTTATTAGAGACTCATCATCGAGCTTATAAGATGACAAATTGCATAATGCTCTGCCCTGAATGAATAAAGGTGAAGCCGTGAATAGATCAACATCTAATCGATAGCATAATTCAGCGATCTTGTCTAATAAATGAAGATTTAATGGAGAGATAGTACAGGTAACCCCAACATTCAAATTTTGGTTTTTCAAGCTCCTGATGCCCTTAATTGTTGATCTGAAAGAGTTTTCTCCACGTATGAATTCATGTGTTTTAGCGTCAGGTCCATCAAGGCTGATAACCGTTAAAATGACATTGTTCATCTCGCTCAGACGCGATGCCACATTATCTTTAATCAAAGTACCATTTGATCTCAAGATAACAGTTATGTCTTTATCTGCAACATAGCGTACGATATCTATCATGTCATTTCTGACAAATGGTTCACCACCACTAAATTCAATCATTCTCACATGATAATCAGCTAATCGATCGACAATCTGAAATATGTTATTTGTGTCAAGTTCTCTGTCACTTACATCACCAAGATAACAGTGTTTACACTTAAGATTACATCTATGCGTTATGTCCCAGTGAACCATTTTTATTTTATTAATTTCTTTGTTTCCAACTTCTAGCAATATGGAATTCCGAAAAGCATTTCTAATGAACCTGACTACTCCAGTAGTTTCCTCGCAAGACAGTGAGTATTTCTGACGCACTAGTTTTACTATTTCACTTGTAGGATTCAACCCATCGAAGAGATCTAAAATTTCTTTACCTGATAAATTGGTTCTAAAAACAATACTTGAATCTTCATCGTAAAGAAGTACTTGACCATTCTTATCTTCAGAAAGTATGTGCTCACTAAGTTTTAATACCTTATCCTCTACTGGAGTGTCCACATTAGGTTAACCTAAAAAGTCTTTAACACTCGCCCCAATCGTGGCTCGTGCAATTATTATAGTTAAAAACAACTTCCAATTTAGGTGTTTCCCAATGAGGAGGTTCTTTTCTTCTTTCGACTTTTTTCTTGAATTTCATATGATCTTACCTCAGAGCGAGTTGGTTTAACTTGGAAAGATTATAGAGTTACTCTTAAACTTTTTGACGTAAAATGGGGGCTCTGTTAACTTAAGGTAGACTGAATTAGACTTTATTCTTTGGCGATCAATGGGCAGGTTTGGAGTGCGCATGCTTTCCTTAGTTCCTTGCAGAATCCACCCTTCTCGAATCTGCATGCGTGCTTGAGCTTAGGGAAGCTGACGGATACTATGCCTAGCGGCTTGGATTGAGCCTCCAGATTGAAGCGGACCTTGCCGAGCTTATATAGGAGGCGGGGTCTACCCCTTCTTTTCGCCCTTATAAGTTCCCTTGAGACAACGCCTTCCAAATGCGGTAGATGGTTGAATATCGTAGCCCTGAAGAAGCCCGTCTCCTCAATCAACTGAGCAAGACTTCTGGAGCCCTTGGCCAAGCAACGCCCTATAGCCATGTCCACGTGATCCATACCAACAACGAAAGCATTAAAGTCTATTTTAGTCTACCTTAAGTTAACAGAGCCGCCTTTTGGCTCCAAAGCTACAGATCGATCTAGGCTAATTTCTACAGGATCAAGAACAGAGTCGAGAGGTGTTGACGCCCAAAAACAGGGAAAAGGCGTTTAGTTTCGCTTTTTTGGTCGGGGAAAGGATAAATGATTCTTCGTTGAATGTAAACTGTCGATGCGGGGGTACCAGAGCCAGGTCAAATGGGCGGGTCGCGTCTAGCCACGCGCGCTACACTCAAGACCGATAGAACTGCGCTCATGCGCGCGAGAGGGTTATCCCGTGGCGTAGGCCTTTCGTGGGTTCGAATCCCACCCCCCGCACCATTTTACCGGTAACTTTTATATGAGGCCGGGGACATCTTGTCCTTGATCCGCTATGCCCAAGCCGAATAGAGGTAAGACTGAGACGATTAAGGATAGGGCTGTCTACGTTTACCTACCTTCCTTGGAGATGGTTGAGGATTGGAAAGGGAGAGCTGAGAGCGCTGATGTCTCAATCTCGAAGTTTGTGCTTGAGAGAGTTGAGGACTCAATTAGGAGAGAGAAGGGGGAGCAGGGATATCTCAGCAGGCTTGAGCTCATCGACCGGTTGAGGAAGAGTGGGGAGGAGCTGAAGGGTTTGAGGGGGGAGAATAGGATGCTTAGGAGGCTTGTCGAGAACCTTGACAAGGAGCTTAAGAGGTATAGGCTTCAACCCTTCGTAGAGGAGCGTTTCGAAGGAGTCAGGAGATATGATAGAGAGCTTATAGAGCTGCTTAAGAAGGGTGATTCGTACAACGACGAGGAGATCCTAGCACACCTCAACATAGACCCCTCAGACAGCGATCTTGTTAAGGCTGTCAGTAGACAGCTCGAAGCCCTAGGGGCTTACGGCTTAGTCGAGTACAAAGGCAGAGGCTGGAGATGGAAGGGCTGAGCTTAAAGCTTATTCAAGACTTGAGCGGCCTCATCGATGAGTTCTGCAAAGACTGTAAGCTGAGGGGCATGACCGCAGAGACCATAAGGAGGTATAAGTCTAGTCTGCTCACATTCGCCAAGTTTCTTACAGATAAAGGGCTCAGCATAGATGAAGTTGATAACGACAAACTCAGAAGCTTCCTACACTACATAATCGAGAGGAATGTCAAGTACAAGACCATCGAGAATTATTTCTCCGCCATCTCAGCTTTCTACGACTACCTGACCTTCGAGGGATTAACAGATGCCAACATTATCCTCCTATTCAGGAAGAGGTATTTGAGACGTTACAAGAATGACTGCGAAGACCCTGAAAGGAAGCTTCTAAGCGTCGAGGAGATGAGCAAACTGGTGAACTCCATAATGGATCCAAGGGATAAAGCGATCGCTATTCTCTTCGCGAAGACTGGGATAAGGAGGGGGGAGTTGCTTAAGCTGGACATCGATGATATAAGCTGGCTGGATTACTCGATAAAGTTGAAGCCGACGCCCAAGAGGACCAACAGAATCGTCTTCTTCGATGATGAGTGCGCAGTCGTGTTGAGGTGGTGGCTCAGTGTTAGGGAGAAGCTGAACCCGAAAAACAAGGCTTTATTCCTAAGCTACCAAAGCCTCAACAGGCTTGATAGAAACGGGCTGTACACTGCTATCGTCAAATACGCTAAGCGTCTAGGATTCCACAACCCTGATTCGCCCAAGCTTGAGGATCACTTCGGGCCTCACTGCTTCAGGCACTGGTTCACTACATGGCTTCTCAGGAACGAAATGCCCAGAGAATACGTCAAGGAGCTGAGGGGAGACCGCCGGGGGGAAGCCATAGACATATATCACCACATTGATCGGGAAGAGCTGAGAAGAGCGTACCTAGCCTACATACCAAAGCTAGGTGTTTAAGGCTAGAACTTCCACTCTTTTCTAGAAGCGTATGGCCAAAGTCGGAGAATTACCGCAGCCTGGTCCAGTTCAAGGATGATGTCAAAGCCTCCGAATTAGGTTGGATCTGCTCCTGTCCTGACCACGCTTATCGTGGGGTTAAATGCAAGCATATTTGGGTTGTTGAGTTCAGCCTTGCCTTAGGAGAAGAGGTTAGAGCTACAACCATTCAGCGTATGGTGGATGTTCATGTTTGCATATTCTGCAAGTCAACCAAGATCGCTAAGGATGGCGTAAGGCATAACAAGCATGGCGACATTCAGAAATTCAACCGCAAGGATTGCGGAAGATACTTCACAATAAACCTCGGCTTTGAAAGAATGAAGCATAACCCACAAGGCATCACAACAGTCATGCAACTATACTTTAGCGGAGAATCGCTTAGAAACACCGCAAAGTCACTTCGACTAATCGGAGTACAAGTAAGCCATCAAACAATCTACAAGTGGATTCGAAAGTATGTCAACCTCATGGAGAAATACCTAGAAAGGATTACTCCGCAAGTCTCGGACACTTGGAGAGCCGACGAACTCTACCTGAAAATCAAAGGCAACATGAAGTATCTTTATGCGCTCATGGATGATGAAACTCGATATTGGATAGCGAAGAAAGTTGCTGATTCAAACTTTAGCCACGATGCAAGACACCTGTTCCAGCAAGGCAAACAAGTTGCTGACAAGAAACCGAAGGACCTAATCACAGACGGACTGCCAGCTTACAATGACGCCTACCTGAAAGAGTTTTGGGCACGTAGGAAAGAGATTCGGACAGAACACATCTGCCACATCAGGATTCAAGGTGATCGAAACAACAACCGAATGGAACGATTCAACGGAGAAGTCAAAGACAGAGAGAAAGTCATGCGCAACCTCAAACGAGCGGACACTCCAATTCCAACGGGATACCAGATATTCCATAACTACATCCGACCACATCACGGCTTACAAGGGATAACGCCAGCAGAAGCTTGTGGAATCAAGGTAGAAGGTGAGAACAAGTGGATAACCTTAATACAAAATGCGAGCTCAGTAAACAATTGTTCGATGAACCATGAACGAAGAGAAGATGGTTAAAGAAGCAATACGAAAGTATACAAAACACTATGCCTTACAGGAAACCGATAAGATGAAGTACGGACAGGGTGAAAACCTAGGTCTAAATGTCCAAATCTATTCGGCCTACGCAAGTCTTCTTGCCTCTGAAAGAATTGAGAAACTTACATATGTTCTTGCCTTCTTGACTCTTGTACTCGCAGTTTTGAACTTCAGCTCTCTGTTCTTACGTTAAGCCCAAGTCATCCGACGAAAACTTACAATGCGGTCAATCCGACGAAGAGTTGCCAAAACCGCATAACACAAGACTGATAATGCTGAAAGGGTAATATTCCATAAACATGGCTATGGTTTTGGCCGAGCAAATCAAGAAACTGCTCCCTGACTTCGAGAAGTACTACTCGAGTATTGACACCGAGACGACGCTTGAAAATGCACAACGTGCCTTTCGTTCATTTTGGACCACCAAGATTCTAGACAAGGACATCAAGGATCTAGACGAAGTCAACGATATGGACCCGATGATTCGTCTCTTCGACAATGCAGGCAAGCGCAGGTATGAGTACAAGACGAAGGAAGATCGAGATTCCCTTAGGGCGAAGCTCATCCAGGCTGGCAGGCAATACGGTTTGGTCTATAGCGTCAGGGATGATGTTGCAAAGAAGAGATTCATTGTCGGGAAAACATTCAGCGTCGCACGATGCATGATGACGCAGACCGACTGGTACGGTATTCTCAGGGACTTGAAGAAGCACCCTGAACTTAGTGACAAGCTGGACAAGATCTTCAGAGAGGAAGATTTGGGAAGAAAAGCTCTCCTCATAGATGAGTTGAAACAGCTGAATTCCTCTCACAAGAACCTGCTCACGTCGCCTGGGGCTGTTGCGATAAATGCCATGCTATTTTGCAATGACCCTGGTGCATTCCATAGCGTCGTCTCGCTACCCCACAGGAAGATGATTGTGGAAGCATTTGGCCTGGGTGATTATCCGGATTCGTGGTCTTACGGCGAGCAGGTCATCCGATCAAACGAGCTACTCAAGGATTTTAACGAAAGGTACGCCACCGATCTTAGCCCTAGGAAGCTGTCTTATTTCTTCTATTGGGAACACGTACAACCTCTTTGGAAGGTCGAGAAGCCCCTCCCCCCTCCCGATAGAGAGGTTACAAAGCATACAGAGATCCAATACAAGCTAATCAAGCTCGGAACGGCATTCGGCTGTGAGGTATGGGTAGCCCCTAGCGACAGGAGCAAGAGCTTCGAAGGCGAAAGGTTTTCAGATCTGGCCATCAACCGTTTACCATCCTTCGGGCCGAGAGAAGCGGACAAGATCACTGACAGGATTGACGTGATATGGCTGCAGGAAAATATGGTCACATCCGCCTTTGAGATAGAAACCAGCACATCGATATACTCAGGCCTTCTGAGGCTATCAGATCTTCTGGCGTTAGCCCCAAACATCGCTTTCCCGATCTACATAGTGGCGCCGAGCGAGAGGGCGCATGACGTTAAGGAGCAGTTACTTAGACCAACATTTCGGAAGTTAAGGCTGGACGAGAAATGTAGATATGTATCAAGCCAGGAATTAGAGAAAAAGTACGAACCTTTACTGGAACTAGGAAGCGTAGAGTCACTGAACAAAATAGCAAAACGCGTCAATCAGATTTAGGAACAGAAGTTGTGAACGGGGAAAGTCTTGGGCAAGCTACCCAAAGAGCTGATGGCGAACGGCAGTTGTTTGCCAGAAGACTGCTGAGAGCTGCTTTATTCAGGGACGTAGTGATTGATCGGTTGCCATACTATGTTGTACGCAAACCCATCTCACCTTCTTCCAAGGATGAAGACCAATGAGAAAGTTCCATTCTAATAGTCTTCCTCGGACTTAGGAAACGTAAAATGGTCAGTTGGAAGAAAAAGAGACGAATTCCCCATTATGCCCCATCGGCAAACAATTTTATATTCATCTGTGACGGTCCAACTCATAGAAAAAGTGATTCATGTGAGTGTTGAAGAGAGGATCAAACCCGTCAACATTCGTGCTCCACCGGATAAAGATTTTTCGGAACTGGTACGGATGGCGAGGAGCGAAGCGTGCAAAATCTGGAACGTTGGCCCCGAAGACAGGATTGTTGTCTCCGGCCATATCTACGACCCGTCCGCTGGCGCCCACATATTTCAGACACGGCTGGCCGGTAGTAGCGATTCTCCTGGTAGTAGGGAGAAGGTTACACTGAAAATGAAGTGAATAGAAGAAATTTGCGTCGTGAGCTAGGGCAAGCGCTACCGAATCGACTGCTTGGCGAGTTTGAGGAAGCCGTTGGCGTTCTTGAACAATTCTCAACGGCCGAGAGTCGCTTAGTCCTAGGGTTTGAATGGGGCCAGATTTCCGTCCAACTTTGTTCTCGCGAGCTTAAGTTGGCACGTAGGGCACTGAACCACTGGGTGGGGAAAAAGATCGCCCTACTCTATCTAACGGATTCAGTCAACCATGTTCCGGCTCTGAAGATGCGACGGCTTGAGGTTGGAACCTGATGGACTCCGATATTACTGTGTTGCGCAATGCTTTTAAGGGAAAAATGATGCGTTCTGCCATGGCTGACCGCATCCTAACTTTATTATATTCTTTGCGCAAACCATATTCTTTATCATACCTTGCTTTGCTCATATTCTCACTAGTCAGTCTTTCATCATCCTTTTTCCAAGGCTTCGTTACAGGGCGAATCGTCTCATCATACCATCAATTCTGGCTGAGCTCGCTCTTCTCTGCAATGATGCTGTTCGGCGTTCTTCATGGGAATGGTGACCATGACGAATCGTCTAACATTAAGGACCATGTTGAGGATCTGGGTGGTAATGGGCCAAAGGTGATTGCATACCTCAGAGTTAGTACCGGTAGGCAGGCTAAGGAGGGCTTCAGTCTTCCGGTCCAGCGAGAGCAACTTGACAAACTGAAAGACCAGCTGAAGCCCTCCAAGATATGCTGGTTTGTCGATGCGGGAAAATCTGGTGTTGCTTTTGACGGACGAAAGATAAGCTCGATCATGCAACATGCAGAGAAGAGGGAAATAGACGAATTATGGATTACCCAGATAGACCGAATAGGCAGGGAATGCACAGAGCTACTGCTATTTTTCCTGAACCTGTGTAAGAAAGGAGTTTTAGTTCGGACTCCTGAAAAAGTGTACAGCTTGAAGGATCTTTCGAGCGTGTTGACCTATGTTATTGAGGCTTGGGGAGCTGAAGAAGGAAACAAAAGACGGTCTAGGTCAGTTATGGCGAGCAAGATGCAGAGATTCAGAGGAAGGAAATGGAACAAAACGAGCATCCCGCTCGCATATAAGAAAAAGGAAGACTGGTTGGAAAAAGATCCGACTTGGGAACCCATCGTTAAAGAAATCCACGAACATTTCTTGAGAGTAGGAAATTTCGAATCAGTGAGAATATACATTAACAGGAATTATCATCATGTCCTGCATGCGCCTCTAACTCGCTATCAAATTCGGAGTATACTCTCTGATCCCATCTATGCCGGAAGACCCCAGCACCTAGGGGAGGTTGTTAATGATCCTTCCTTAGCCTACGTTGACGAACAGAAATTTATCAATGTCCAAGAGGTCATCAATCGTATTCGGAGTAAGCATAGACCTAATAGGGTTGACCCATTGAAGGACTTAGTTGATACCTGTGGAATTTCAGCTTTAGAATTTTTGGATCAACTTGAGTATCACCATAAACAGTGCGGAGGACTTGTGGTCAAAAACGGTACAAAATTAGCCGGAAGCCTTACGAGACAAATCATGCTGTGTAGGAAGTGTGAAATCCAATGGGCAGTCCCAAGCAACACTCAGCTCAAGAGGATGACCGAGTTTCCTTCTTGGAAAGATAATTGCGGTGAGTCTCGAATTCCGCCGCCTAACAAAGAGCAGAAAACTAAAAGCAACGAATGGATTGAAGGAAAGAAGGATAGACATCTCTACGAGTTCCTAAGGTAAGCTATAGATACAAGCTCAAAGCTCTCTCCTCTTGTTAAGTCATCATAAGGTTATGAGGAAGCTAAGATGTCTTTCAAGGTCTTTACACCTACTTCTGATGGATGTTTCAGTCACGCCAGTTATCTCAGATATTTTTCTCTGCGTTATTTCCTCTCCTGTTAGTTTCGAAGCCACGTAGATGGCGGCTGATACGATTCCGACTGGGTTTTTTCCAGATGTGAATCTGATTTCTTCTGTAGCCTTCAAGATTTTGTAGGCGATTTCAGCCGTCCTTCCATCAATAGCAAGTTGGTTCAGGAACCTCGGCATATGCTGACTCAGATTTGCAGGTGGAATAGGACAATCTAGCTCTTTGATGAGAATTCTGTAGTAGTGCGAGATCACCTTTTTATTCATCTTCGAATACTCAGCCATCTCATCTAAAGTTCTCACACAGCCGCATTGTCTGCACGCTGCGTACAGGGCAGCTGCGCAGGATTCTTGGATAGATCGGCCCTTACCTAGCTTTTTCTCGACAATCTGCTTGAACAGGCTCGCGGTTTTTTCAAGAACTAACCTTGAAAGAGAAAGCTCTATGCCTAGGCGGGTAATCTCTGAGAGGAAAAACGCGATGTTCTTATCGGTCTGGTCGTGGATCTTGATAACTTTATTCAACTTCTGGAGTATACGTGTCTTAGTCTGGTCTAGAATGGTGCTTTTTTCACATATCTTCTCGTTGGTTGACTGTGAAAGCTCCCTGCCTTGAGCTGTGCATTTGCTTGATCTGTTCATCTTTCGCAGTTCGCTGCTACAATTGGGTTTTGGATCTTGTACAACTGTTTCAGCGGTGATTACTAACCCGCAGTCCTTGCAGACAACGGCTCCGTTTTCATTATACGTTATTAGCTGGGTGGATCTACAATTTGAGCACTCTTTGATTTCTCCGAGAGCAACTGATTTCTCTTCAATCACGAGCCCACCCTCCTCACCCTTCTTTTGTAAGAAGCCCCTCCTGTTCGAGTTCTCCAAGGAACTCCGCATATCGATTGAACAGATTGTCGATTTTCGTTACTTTTCTTTCTCTTGGCATTGGAGGCCTCTTAGCACTTCTCGCCTTGTACCTGAGCATAGTCTCGTTTGCCTTCTTGAGGAGATCGTCATCCACGATTCTATATTCCTCTACGAAGTTGTCGACACCGGCAACCTTGTACTTCCCGATGTAGATTTCGTTGGTCAGTATGCCCCTCACACCTCTTGCGTTCCACTCCTTCCCTTTCTTTGTGCGAATGCCCTGCTTATTCAGCTCGAACGCCAACTGGGGCATCGATTTATCACGCAAGTAAATCTCGAATATCCACTTGACGAGTCTGGACTCGTCCACATTCATCACGAGTTTACCGTCATTCCTTCTGTCATAGCCAAAAGGAGGATGAGGATTGGGCCACTTTTGCTCCTTGGCAAGAGCGTATAGGCCCATTCTTGCCCGCTCCCCTATCAGTTCCCTCTCAAGCTCAGAAAAAGATCCGATGTTCCGAAAGTTGAATCTCCCCACAGGAGTCGTGGTGTCTATGAACTCAGTAACACTGCAAAGGCCAATACTCCATCCCCTAAGCATCCTCTCCGTATTCACCAAGTCTACAAGTGACCGGCAGAACCTGTCGAGCTTCCAAAAAACGATGACACCGAACTTCTCAGCATTGGCTCTTTTAAGCATAAGTTGAAATTTAGGCCTCTCGACGGTCCCTCCGCTTTCACCCTCATCAGCAAACACGTACCTTACTATCCAACCCCTTTCTTCGCAGAATCTCCAGCAGTAGTTGATCTGCTGCCTAATGCTGTAGTTGAATCGCTGGTTCGGTGAGGATGTCCTAGCATAAATGGCGGCGAAAAGAGGTTTTTCACCGTCCATAACGCTCACCTGATCTGACCTGGATATGTGGCTGTGGGCGCGGCCTTGCCTAGGAATCGGCAGCTGGAGTTTGCGCAGGTGTAGCAGCAATCCAGATGTGGCGTGTACGTTGTTGCCGCACGCGTTGGGTCATCTATTAAGGATTGGCGTGTGAGCTCTGCTTGTCGTTGAATCTCTTGAATGAACTTGGAACTTAGGACTTCGTCGGTTTCGCGGTTCGACACGACGATTTCATCAGCGCTAGCGTGTGGATAAAGGGCGGCCTGTATCCTGTGGACCTCGCGAATACGTTTCGAAGCCTTGACCTCGGCCAGTCGAGTCTTCCCCGAATAAATTGCTTCGAAAAGGAGGTCTATCCTGTATCCATTTCCGCCTCGTTCAACGCTTTTCAGCCTGTAACCCATTTTCAGGTGTCGTGCTATTACTCTGACTACTGTCATAGCGTGAAGACCGTGAAACCTAAGGCGTTCTCTTTCGTTGAAAGGGGCTGAAACATATGCTGTGCACAAGACCTTCCTTGCGAGTAGGGATGGAGGGAGTCTTAGTGTGCCCTGAACGTTCATGTATGCCATCCCCGCTCGAGGAGCGCCCGCTGAAGTTCTCGTAGTTCAACTCGCCTTCTCCCTTTCGACGCCGCACAGACAGCCTCAACAAGGAGTCGCAAAAATGACCCCTCATCGCTTGCGCCATCCTTATATGGATGGAAGACTTGGACTTGGGTTGACCCCATATTCCTCCACACGGAATATTCCTTTACAAGGAAGATTAATATAAATATTCCGTTGCAAGGAATATTATGCATGAATCGGACTATACTCAGCACGAATGAGAGGAAGAAGCTGGAGGCATTCCTACTGAGAGGAATTAGACAGAGAAGCATCCATCAGTTGTTCTGGAGAATAGAAAGGTACTTGCCCGAGATCAAAAGGGACATAGAGCTTGTTGAGAGCGCGATCCATAAGTATCGATCCGAGAAGCGACCAACTGGACCCCGGCCACGGAAGTGACCAGAAGCATAATGGATAAAGTGAGATATCGGAGCTCTCGAAATTCTGTCTCCAAACCGTTTTGGAGCTCCTTGTGAAACGCAAGTCTTAAATTCAGGTATTCTATTTGATAAGAAACTGAAATACAACAGTAGGTTCTCCCAACTTTATGGGTGAATGTTGGGGGGGCCTGCTTAAAACACAGTACTGTGGTTTTTCTTCTAGGTGCTTGACTTCTTAGATGTATCACAAGAGGCATCGCAAGAACGTGATAGATGCCTCATACTGTGCACATGGCGGGCGAAGTTATCAATTCAATAACCTGCTCCGGCTAGACACGTGTAGTTTTTCGTTTCCACTCGATTTCTCTTGCCATATCGTCGAGTGGATAGAAATAATCGCAAATCTTCAGTAGCTCATCTCCAATAGCATTTCTGAACTGCGCTATCTCCATGTGAATAGTGGCTTCTGTTTTTTTGATTCTCTCGATAGCACCTGCTAAATCTGTATCTCCGCTGACGATAATGGCTACGTCGTAGAACCGGCGAAGACCATAATATAGCAAGTCTGTAGCGAGCGCCACATCTACTCCCTTTTCTTTCTTCTCAGTTCCGTAGTATCGAACTTTCTTGGTAGTGACATCAATTCCCGCGTAACGTAATTTGTCGTGGAATGCGCTTTGACCAGCATAGTTGGGGCTTTGGGGATCTTCTGATCCGTAGTAATAGGCACGCACGAGTTTACGATCCGGCTTCGCGGCTGCCAGCACATCCCGCACCTTTATGGGAGACACGCCGAAGTCGGTCTGGTTGGTCAGACGCCCATACTGCCAGCTTGCGTGTAGAAGATTTGACCCATCTATGAATATCATCAACTTATCCATCAATTCACCTCCTACTATACAGTCAGTTCGTAGCTGGGTCTGGTCAACATCTCTTGGACTAGAAACCAATAGGCCAGAAGGCTTCTTTCTTTTGCTCGGTAGTCCTTAAATTTCTCTCCTACTATGCTCCAAAAACTTTCGTTGTGTCTTCTTTCTAAGGTGTGAGCCATTTCGTGGAGAACAACGTATTCGATTAAGTCTTCGGAAAGATACTTTAGAACTGTGTTTACTGTCAGGTTCCTCTTTGAGCTGCAGCTTCCCCATTTCGAGTTCATTTTTCTAAAATAAATATTATTGACTTTGAAGTCTAACTCACTCTGCAAGTTCTCTGCAATCGAGTAAACAAGACACTTGAGCTCTTCTTTCGTTCTATTAAAGTCGAGGTTTTTGTTTTCTGCATCTTTTAGCGCAGTTCTGATAGCGAGCTCTTTTTCGCACAGCCATTTCTCATGTTTCTTGACGAGAGCCGCTTCATCTTCGTAATTTCTGGGCAGCACGATGAGCAGGGTCCCTGTCTTCAATTCTAGTCTTGGATATTTTACGTCGCGATGTTCAACTTTGTAGCCAAGCTCCATGTTTTTTATCAACCCACTTGGCTTAAGCCTTTCATCATTTCATCGAACGCCCGTTCCCTGTCCTCGTAGTTAAGCCCAAGTTTTCTAACAAAAGATCTTATCTTTAATCCGACTTTCCTTATGGTCTCGCTCTTCTGGTTCCAACCCGGAAAGAGCATGCCTTCACTTTCAAGGTCTCTGACAACGTTTCTTGCGGAGTCGACTAGGTCTTTGGACTTTCCTTTGATTTCTTCGACCGGCAGTAATATGCTTAGTTCTCTATCACCTAACTCTCTTCTTCTCTTTTGTATGTCGTTTACTTCAGCCACCAATTCTTTGAGCTTCGCGTAGGCTTCCTCTGTTTTTTCTTTTCTCTCTCTGACTTCTCTTATTATTTTGCTCACACGTTCTCCTATGGTTTCTAGGTAGGGAGTTCTTGACTTCTCAACATACACGAACTTTCTAAGGTCAAACATCATGTTGAAGACTTTCAGCTCTAGGCTACCGTATCTCTCTCCCAGTCTTTTCAAATAAGATTCGTCAAGTTTCACGACTGGGAATAGCTCCTCAATCTCTCCAAAATCGATTGACTTTTGAACAATTTCAACTGTTTTCGGAAAGTACTTTTTCACGTATTTCTCTATTTCTTCAAAATCCCTCTTACGATGCAGATATGTATAATATATTTCGGTAAGCGCCACAAATTCTCCCGCATACTTGAGCCTTGCTGGGTGGGTGCCCAGAAATTCAAACATTCTTCTTAATCTGCGATAATTTTCCACAAATTCTTCAGCTTTAGCGTCATCTAATAGAAGTGGATCCGTGATTTTCCTTAGCCTTTCTCTGTCAAATTCAAGCCTTTTGCTCACTTTTGTATCCCCTCAGAAGCTTGTCGATTTCAACGAGCTCCTCGGTTTGCTTGAGAAGTTTTTCGAACTCACTAGCGAATTTGTCCATGTCCATCAGTGATTCAGAAATCTTCGTAAAGTCTTCTCTTTCGTAGAAGGCCAGAGCCTTTTCATAGTCTTCCAGGACTCCTACGTAATCTACGACTAGGCCAGCCTCTTTTTCTTTGAAAGGTCTATTTACCCTCGCAACTGTTTGAAGTAGCAGGTGATTCTTAACGGGTTTGTCGAGGTATAACGTTTGAAGCTGCGGAAAATCGAATCCCGTTATCAACATGTCTGTGACTATTAGGAGCTTGGGATATTCTTCTTCCTTGAACTTCGTTATAATCTCCTTCAAGATGTCGCTTATCTCCTTGCTTTTCCCATGCTCCTCTTCCAACTTTGACATGTAATCTCGAATTTCACTTGGGTCTGAATAATTGAATGTCATTACGACCTCAGCATATTCTGTGGCTCTGGGTACTCCAAGCTTACTGAAAGCCTCGTCTAGTGCCTTCTTGTACCTAATACATGCGTTTCTGCTTGCTGCGACAACCATGGCTTTGAAATTTTTTTCCACATTATCTACAAAATGTCTTGCTATGTCGTTAGCTATCATTGCAATTCGGTCGTTCTTCTCCATGAAGACTTTTATTTTGTTCATTTTGTTTTTTATACGTTCGCGGACTTCAGACTTGTATTCCGCAGGGACTTCTTTGAAAACTCCGCTTTCGACGAGTAGATCTACTATTTCCTTGTATGATTTGGGGTCAAGCCTATCCTCCGTATCTTCGAAGGATTCTGACTCAAGAAACGTTTGATATTCTTGTCTGACCTCTGGGTTATATTTCAAACCCACTTTGGGCAACAGCCTAGAAGTAAGCCCTATTGGTAATGTATGTTTATCCCTTTGAGATTCTAATATGAAGTATCTGTGTAGGTAGTACTCGTTCCTTTCTGGGTAAGCGAAGCTACTGTACGTATCCTTTCGTCCAATAGCTATGGGTGTTCCAGTAAACGCGAAGAAGAATGCGCTCTTCAGGGCGACTCTCATAGCAGCAGCTAAGAGTCCGTATTGTGTTCTGTGTCCTTCATCTATGAAAACTATGACATTTTTTCTGGTTATTATCGTTTCTTCTAGGGCCTCAGGCTTTTTCAATTCTTCTATTAGCATCGTTATCTCGTCCGGCCTGAATTTGTGGATGAGCGTAAGAAAAGCGCCTCTTTTTCCAAGTCTTAAGACTTCTTTCAGTCTGTCGGCTGATTCGATTCTCTCTAATGTTGGTAATGATGTGTCCAAGGCTTCATATTCACCTCGGAGTTGCTCTTCCAAGTCTATTCTGTCAACAATGAAGAATATTGTCGGGTTCTCTGGAAGTTTATGCAGCCAAAGCTTGTTGGCGGCAAAGATCATGGTGAAGGTTTTTCCCGAGCCCAACCAATGCCATATTAAGCCGTGATTTCTTTCGTCTTCTGCCCTCAAGTTTTTGATGACTCTGTCAACGATTTGGTTTGTCGCTTCGTACTGCATCCATCTCGCGGTGACTTTTGTTAGTTCACCACGATGCTCTCTTACGAAAACAAAATGTCTTAAGATGTCGAGTAGTCTACGCCTGTCTAACATCTCTAAGGTTGCATCCACCTCGTCCTCTATTCCTTCAACTCTCCACTTTTCTAGTGGGACTTCTTTGCCTCCGGTAGTATTTGGAAAATAATACGCGTTCCATTCCGCCGCTATGCTGAATTGCACGTATTTGAATAGTTCGGGAACTTTCTCCTCATACCCTTTCACCTGCTGGTACGCTTCTTCGAGGGTGGAATACGGTTTAGTTGGGCTTTTGCATTCGAAGAGGGTCAACGGGATGCCATTCACGTATAATATCATATCAACTCGGATTTCTTCAAGCCCAACATATCGCACTTGCCTACTGACTATGAATTCGTTGTTTTCTGGCTGGTCGTAGTCGATAAGACGAATATACTTCACTACCCGCTCTTTTTCCAGTTTTATCGGAATGCCGTGCTTGAGACGTCTCAAAACGCTTCTTGCACCTTCCATAGTCGCCGGAGCCAACTTTAGCTCGGCTATAATCCTGTTTATGTCTCCTTCTGTAAGTTCGACGTCTTCGTTTGTCCTCTTAATGGCATCAATTAGATCGTGAGTCAGCAAAGGTTCTCTGAGGTCCTCTCTTAGGAGTTGACTTGCTTCGACGAATTTCCAGTTTTTCTGAGTCGTCAATCTATCAGCTACGTAATCCTCAACCAAGCGCTTTTCAGAACCTGATTTCATGCTATCACCTTAACTCTAACTCTTCCAGTAAGAAGCAAATCCATCAAACCTTGCTTGATTCTTTCCAGTCTTGTTTTTTCATTCCTTTCAAGTTCGAGCTTTTTATCAACAGTTAAAAGAATTTTAGCAATTTTTTGTTGTTCCATGGCCGTAGGGAATGGAAATAATAGGCTGCCCAGGGTCACGATGTTCAATCCCTTTTTAAGCTGGCCTTCTTTTCTCCTGTTGACTTGGCTCCAATAGGTGCCCGATTGCGTATAGAAGTGAAGGAAACTCGTAACGAGCTTCACTGTGGGTCGAAATTTTATCAAGTAGGAGCCAAATACCCCCTTAATTGACCGGTCTATGTAACAGGTTTTTCCGGTGGTCGCACCTATCCGTGCAAAAAGAATGTCTCCGATTTTCAACCTGTATTTGCTAACTTCAGACTCGGTTACATTGCAATAAGGAACCGCTTCCCATTCGATGCCCTGATTTGTTATGTCGGTAATCCTTAGAAGTTTAACCCCTGTGTTCTCTTTTATAGCCGAAGCAGTAACCCCGTATTGGAATTCACCCATATCTCCAAGCCTAGCAACTTCCCAATTCTTCGGAATTCTTCCGATTTCAGTATCCTTAAACTCCCTATGCCCTATCCCTTTGGTTAGAAGTTCCTGCATCAAGCCCTTCTTCAAGCGTTCAGTCTTCGCCACTATTTCGTCAGACTTCTGAATAGCTTCATCGACTGTCGAAAGAACCTGCCCGATTTTCCGTTGCTCTTCTAAGGACTGAGGTAATGATACTTTCATGTCAAGCAGAGCATCTTTCGGAACCCTCAATCTACCCGTTGTTGCTCTCATTGAATTTTCCAGAACTCTCCTGTATTTTTGGAATTTTAGCAAGTGGAAGAGGAACATCTTATCGATATTCTTGCAAATTATCGGAAAGACTTCAGTTGTTGCCAGCGCGAAGCCATCCGGAACGGTCTCGGGAACTATGCCTTGTTTTCCGTTTTCTAGCGACGGGGTTATCTTAGCTAGGAGCAGGTCACCGGTCTCGCAATAAGTACAGCTGCTTACCTTGCTGAGCTCCTTCATCTCAAAGCTCGTATAGATGCTGTCCTCAGGTATGAGCTCCATTGGTATGAACGCCGCTTCCTTCGCGTTAATGCTGTCCTTTGATTTACCAGGTCTGACTTCGGAGACTTCTCCAAGTCCTACGATTTTCCAGTCGTTCGGAGCTTTGCCAATCGGTGTCTCTTTGAAGTTGTTTTCTTTGTAAAATAACATCTTAATCATCCATCCGTGACAGTTCGGAAATATAATCCTCTAGCGTCTTTTCGATTTCATGTCGCTCTTTCTCCAATTCTTTCAGTTCGAAGAATTCTTTGGGGATATCGATCCTTTCCTCTTCTTCAACCGGCATCACATAGAGGGAGACGTTCAAGTTGCAATCGTTAGCCATGATTTCCTTACGGCTAACAATTCTAGAAAATCCCTGAAATTCCCGAAACTCCTTGTAAACCCTTGCAATTCTTCGGATGTTTTCATCGGAAAGTGAGTTCAATTTTCTGACTGAAGGGTGAGGAATAAACTCACTAGAAGCATTGATGATAAGCATCTTGTCTTTTCTCTCCTCAGGTTTGTTCTTCCTAAAAATCAAAATGGCTCCAGGTGCGCCCGTGTTATAGAAGAGTTTTTCAGGCAGCAAAATAACGCATTCAATTAGATCTTCATTGACAATTCTGGTTCTGATGTCTCTTTCCTTGCCTCCCCTGAACAAGCAGCCGTTATCGATGACCACGCCCACACGTCCTTTCTCACGCTCAGCCATGGCAATCATATGCTGAATCCAAGCCCAGTCAGCCGATTGCTTCGACGTGTAACCGAATTTGAACCTCTCGTTATGGAAATCTCCTTTTTTCAAAACTTCCTCGTCATAGCCGTCCTGATTCCATGGCGGGTTCGCCATGACTAAGTGAAATTCGTTCATTTTGTGCTTAGGATAGAGTAAAGTGTCCCCAAGTTCTATTTGGGCATCTCTGATGTCGTGAATGAAAAGATCCATTCGGCAAAGAGCCCATATTTTGGGGTTGGCCTCCTGACCAAATAAGAATAATTGTTCAGCTTTGTCTTCTCCAACATGTTCATTAGAGAGAGTGAGCATCCCGCCAGAGCCGCAGCAAGGATCGTAAACTTTCTCTCCTGGTTTGGGATCCAGAATTTCCACTAGTAATCTGATAACCTCTCTCGGTGTGTAGATCTCCCCTTCTTTGGCTTTTTCAGGTGCAAAGTAGCGGAGAACCCATTCGTAGGCGTCCCCCAATATGTGAGGTGAAACGTCGTAAAGTCTGCGCTCACTGAAAAGCTCAACAAGCTGCCTAAGTATCTCCACATTTTCAGGGCTCTCAGCAAACCTGACAAAATCAGCCCTGTCTACTGTTCCCTGCAGATCCGGATTCTTCTCAGCAAGTACTTTCAAAGCTTTGGAAAAACTCTCAGGCAGACTAGTAGGGCCTTTCCTAATATTGTCCCATAAACACTCATCAGTTAAAACGAACTGATGGTAAACAGCGGCCCTTGCCTCCTTCTCAGCGTCCTCTGGACTAAGTCCGTCGCTTAAAGCTTCTTGGTAAGCTTGTTCGTACTCTACCTTCCACTTGTCGCTTGTTCGCTTAAGAAACAGGAGGATCAATATGAACTCGTAGTCAACGCGAGTCCTAATTAGGTCGGCTGCCTTTTTCATCAGGCCTTCTAAATCCCCTCTCGTGAGAAGGTCTTCAAGCTTTTCAGCAGGCTTAAGGACGTAAATTTTTTTCCGAGAATCCAGGAGATCAGCCTGAACGCCCAAGAACCCGCTTTTCCTAAGATCCGAAAGCAGAAGATTAAGAGCGTCTTCACCTATCTTTGCCTCTCCCTCCTTTAGAACTTCCAAAGCTTCCTCTCGAGTAAACTCTTTCTGGCCAAAAACAGACCAGAGCTTCTCGTATCGGGCCCTTACCCAGGGCTGAAGCGTATCCTCCATCATCTTCCACCATTTACCATATTGTGAGGAGGCGCTTATAAACATATCCAAAATCTTTCCTGCTTATATAATATGCTTGCATGTGAGGTCTTATATAATATGCTCATACCTTCTCTGCTTCTTTCGCGGCAGTGGCATGTGTGGCTTCTTTTGGACATATGCCTTCAAATTGGCCAAAAAATTGCCTCTATAGGGCTAAAGACCTAGAATTTGAATGACCTATGGCTATCGTTTCAGCTTGGCATTAAGAGGGATGGGATAGCTCAAATAGGCGAGTCCATTCGAGATAGATGAAAAACGATCAGCACTATGGTTTCAGGAAATATTCGCGAGACCAAATGCAGATCAAGGTTGTCGGAAGAAAAAGCTAATAGTCTTCAAGCTGTCTAGCTTTTCACAGTGGAGTAGTCATTTTCATGCCGAAAAAACGTAGAAAAAGGAAGAAGGAGTACACTGCACATTTAGTTAAATGGTATTTTGAAAGGGGGGACCACGGAAGACTAGAAGAAGTCTCTGAGTTCTTGAAGTCTCCCGAATTACTTGATTTGCCAGATTGGAAAAGACGAAAACTCGGAAAACCGGCGGGTATCTATGTTCTCTACAAAAGAGTAGGGGGCGACGAAAGAATATTATACTATGTTGGAAGAACTCGGAGGGATCTACCAAAGAGGGTTGGGGATCACCTAGATGATCATCATAAACACAAGTGGGATGAATTTACCCTATACGGAACGGATAAACGAAATGCCAAGGCGCTGGAAACTCTATTAATAAAGATTGCCGATCCGATCGGAAACAGGGGAGGCAAAGGAGCTCATTTCTCCGGAGCAGTAAATCTGAAAAAAGCGATAAGGGATTTTCATAGAGTCAAATCTAAAGAATATGCGAGATAATTGAATAATTGGCGTCCTGATTTCTCTTCTACGTGTAGCTATGTCACTTTTGTATCGTTCACAACATAGCTATTGTAGGCTTGATCCTAATCTTATGAGAGCTTATCTATCGCCGAAGAATACGACGATGAGGAGATGATATTGAAAGAAAAGCAGCTTGAAGACGTTACCGATAACCTCAGGAAAGCACTTTGGGCATTAGCAGTTGATGGCATAGAAGATGAAAAATTGTGGTCAAGATATGCAGAATACTTGGTCGCTCTCATGTTCACAAAGCAAGGGCAGGGGATCCAGATTCTCAACGAGAGGACTAACAAAAGGGCTAGAAGCGCAGACATATATCTTCCAGAAAAAGACGTCAGGGTTGAGGTAAAGACAGGCAAGCGTTCCTATGGCTCGTATGTCGCGTCTTTTGGAAGAGGAAGACAAATTAAGGAAGGGAAGTTTGATTGTTGCGTCTTCATAACATATGATAAAAACGAACTTAGAGAATGCCTTATTTTTGACAGGGAGGAACTCATAGAAGTTAGTGAGAAGCCACGACCGAAATGTGCAAGGTTCAAAGAAACCAATCCTTGCCTACTTTTTCGATGCGATAGCCTAGGAGACCTTGAAACCAGACTTAGCGGAGATGCGCTTAACATAGAAATCGAACTTCACAGGCATCCCGATAGGTTCAAAAACAGATGGGACAAGATACTTTCAATAGGGCAATAATCCACTGTTTTCTTTAGATTGGTGTTAAGAGACTGATAGGAGGACGCCTCATGAAAAAAGTTAAAGAAAGTAGTCTTTATCCCATCGTGGAAAAATGGTTGAGAAAATATCATCTATGTTTCAAGACTGGAAGGAACAAGGGATTGAAGTATAGCAGATGTGATGTTATAGGGGTAAAAGACGTAGGAGGAGACCTATCTGGTGAGGTAGAAACAATAATTGTTGAAGTAAAGAAAGGATCTCAGCCGTTTGCGACAGCAAGCGGACAGGCGCTAGGGTATAAAGTGTATGCCAATAAAGTTTACTTAGCTGACCACAGAGACAAGCCGTTTAGCGACGACGAGATCGCCATAGCAAGTCATCTCGGAATTGGTTTGGTTCAAATTCAAAATGGAGTTTGTAAGGAGGTTCTCTCAAGCCCCTATTATAAACCAATTCCAAAACTGAATCTATTACTTTTGGAAAATCTTGCCCTTGGAAAATGTCAGTTGTGTGATTCCTTCTTCGAGCTTGGCGAGAATCTTTCGAGTCTATCCAGAGAAAATCTGAAGAATGCGATAAATGATAAAAAAGGGTTGATATTCTGGAACAGAGAGGTTGCGGAAAGAAAAAAACAAGTCGGTATTAGGAAGACTGAAAGCATTTATGAAAGAAGATACATCTGCCGTGATTGCATTGAATACTTCATTTCCCAGTTGAAATAGAAAACTTAATTTGGTTCAGCTAGTCGGAATTTTTGAAGCGAAGCAGACGGACAAGTTCAGCCATACTTTCAGATGACGAGTCTGTCTTAGGTGTTGAACATAGAAGTCTCATTTTAGACTGCTTTTGGCATTCTGTAATATGGTTTCCTCACAGCAGAGATATGAAACGACGTGAAAACCCAGTTTTTTTGTGGTCTAGGCAAAAAAATTTTTGAAATTCAATGTTTAATAGCCCATTGGGGAGCGTCGTGAAGCAGTTTTTGAAATAACGCAAAACTTTGGGTATTCCCAAAGAGTGAGAAATCTAGACTAAGCATAGGCTGCTAAAGAAAGAACTGCCACCTATATTCAAGAGGTAACCTGCTTCTGTATCCATTGAAGTAGCCGCTTATCCCAGTTTGTCCCATACAAAAACGCTATGAGCAGTCCGATGAGAAGGATGTTTCCGGCTTTCCAGATTTCGTCATAGAGTATTTCGAAGAATCTGAAAGGATTCTGAAGAAAGAACTGAGGAACATTCAAGCCCGTGACCATCCCTACTATGATTAAAGAGAGGAAAGATCGGATCAGGAAAATGGTGAAAGCACTGAGTTTGACTCTTCTTCCAGTCAATCAAATATTCGCCTATTCGTCAGTTCTTTGAGCATCTCTAATTGAGAATCTGATATCATCTAATTTGTTTCCGATATGCAAGGTGAATGTTGCCCTCGCAGGGGAGAAATTTTCTGAGAAGACTACGTAAGCTAACTCAAAATTACCTGGTCCTTTCAATGTATGACTTTCGCGATACCCTGTCCAGTCAATGATCCATTCGTTTATGCCCAAGTAAGATATATTTTGAGAATCATAATATACATAAAAAGCGTCGAAACTTCGGAATAACTTAGGCGGAATGGATACTCCAGCAGTTTTAACGCCTTTCCACTTGAATTCTACAAGTTCAAGAGTCCTTACCTCGTCATTCGAAAGGTCTCTTATACTCTCTAGGTATACAACACAATTTCGGGCTATTTCTTGCCGATGACGATTTTTTGCTTTTATATGGTAAAAACGACCAGGGCGGTTCTCTCCTTTCACATATCGAACTTCTTCGAAATCTTTGTCATCCCTTTCGAGAACAACCTCGTTTCTCCAGTTTGCCTCCCATCCAAAATCCTGTATCTTTTTGACGACACTATCTGGAAGCTGGTTTCTATCTTCAAATTCGATACAGTTGGCGTGGATGAACTTCAAAATCCCGTCATCTTCCTTTACACCTTCCTCTCGAAAAGCTAGAAGTCTAGTGTTTAGAAAGGTGGCTACAGCTAACTCTTGATGGGAGAACAATGAACCTCTATGTTTGCCAGTATCTTCAAAATCTCCGTTCTTTGATTTGCACAATCTCTCCCTTCGGAAATCGATAAAGACTATATATTCGGATTCGCTGAGCCTTCGGAATATGTCTTCTTTGATTCCTTCCAAGCTCTGTTCTTCGACAGCGATGTAAGATTCAAAACCCATCTCATCAAGCTTCTTAGCTATCTTATTAGCTATTTCAACCTCATCAGTCCCTTTTTGTTGACCACAGCTGATGAACACTCTTGCCTTAAGGTCCTCTTGCATCTTCTTAACCTCTTCCATGCTCTGCATTGTCTTTCTAGATTCTTGAAGCTATCTATTTACTGCACTGGAGACCTATTCAGATGAAAACGTTTATCTTGATTTGACTCAACAAACTAACTAGCTGGAAGGCGTGACAAATGCCCGAAGTTAGAATAACGACAGATTTCGGAGAGATTGTTATTCCATACAATAATCTAGCTGAACTAGATGCCGGCTTGGCCGATGTGGAAAAAGTAGTAGAGCTTGTAAGCTCGAAGTTAGCCGGAATAACAATAGAAACTAGAAAACCTAAACGTGGTTATGAGGACGTCTATGAGATCAATAAAGACGGTTCCGTTTCAATATTAAAACCAGGGAATAATGTTGAAAATATAGGGATCGTCTTATTCGCTTACGACCCCACTCCTCTAAAAGTAGAATTCATAGAACATTCCAGCGATGTGAAGGATCCGCAAAAGACAATAGGCGCAAAATATTACGAAAAATACTTCGAAAAAGTCAGATATGGCGTCTATAAATTGAAGGCTGATGGACTAAAATGGATTGTCGATGATGTCATACCGAAACTAAGAGGAACCAAACAATAAGGTGCAACTATGGATTCTTGGATAAAAGAGATAGTGGAACAGATATGTGTAGGTACAATCCTAAGAGAAAGTAAATTGGATTCAGGCAATAGACTGGCTTTGATTTGTGTAGATAACGGGGTTGAGGTTGCGCTAAAATTCTATGCGAGTTACCACAGTTTGCTAAAGGATCAGGAACTAGATTCACCGCAAGCCTTCTTTTTAGCATTGGACAAAATCAAAGACTTGGGAAAGATCGATGACACAGAAGCAAAAGATACAAAACAATTTCACAGGATTCGCAACGATCTTTACCATAGAGCCAAGTTGACCACAGTAAAAGATCGTGTAATTGAAGACTATGTGAAACTTGCGAGGATACTTCTCAACAGATTGTATGATTTTCAGGTAAGTGATTTGGAATGGAAGAAACTCGTCAATGAAACAAGGAAATCTTTGATAAGGGAGAGGATAGAACTTAGAGAACCCGTCGAATACGAAATGACCGAAGTACAAGGTAGTCATTTAGTACGAATGAAAACTCCAGCAAAATTACAAAATACTGAGTCAATTATGTTAATCATTCACGGCTTCATAACGAAATACGCTAGATCGCCAACAAAAGAGGAAGTCAAAAAGTCTTTGATGATTAGCGGAAGAGACATCAGCGACGATGTTATTACAGTAAGGATTTCAGATCTAAGAAAAACAAGGTATTTGGAAAGGAATCAACTAAAGCTTAAGGGAAAGGCTCTCAATAGATTGCTAAAGAAATTTTTCATCTAGATTTGTCCGCCTTATACCTCTTCCACCATCCCTTATCCTTCAAACTAGGTATCAGCGCCTTCTCCACGAACTCCTTAATCATGGCCCTGGCGGTTCTCTTTTGAATTTCAGACTTACTTTCATACCCCACTCTTTTCCTTTGCCTGGTGTCGCGGAACCAGAAGTGCTAATTATTTCCACTTCTTCTGGAGCTGCATCCTTTAGCATCCCTGTACCTTGACCCTTATGCAAACAATACTGGATACAGTAATTCAAAATCTCTACTGGAATCATTTCCATCGGAATATTCCTTTTTTCAGAAGCGAGGCGAGCCTCAAGTCTCTTGGCATCGATTCTAACCTGACCAGGTGTATAACTTAACTCAAAGTCGGTGCGATCTTCGTCTCCCCTAAAGGGACAGATTGAGATCAAGTCTTCAAACTTCAAGTGAATCCTTTTACCAACTGGTTTTTCATCGACCAATTTCACCATATTCATTGATCACCTCCTCATTCAACCCGCAGCTACATAGTTTTCATGGCTACGTTGATAAGACACTTTCCGCGAAGCCTTTGTGAGCAACAGTTCAGTTGATTGGGTTGGTCCACAAGTCAATGCCTTTCGTGAACGATGAACTTGAGGAGTTTGAAAAGCAACAGGCTGCAAGGTATGCCTTGGGTTTTGAACTTCAGGCAGCTTCTCGGTTCATAATCGAGAAATCGGGTTATAAGATTCTAAAAGCAGAAGAACAGGAGATGGACGAACACATAGAGAAATTCTTGCGGAAGAAGCTGGGTGCGTATCTGACTCGCAATTCTGACTACATAGCGGTGAAAGAAAGCAGAAAACAACTTACGATAATCGACGTCAAATCAAAAGAGTATACTATCCAGCCTAAAGATAACCCTTGGTTCTCTACGTGGATCACTTTCACTCCAAAAGAAATCGATGCTTACAACACGTCTCTTGTTCCAGTAGTTGTCCTTGTATTGCTTTTCGACCGGGAGCTCTCGTGCGGAATTCAAGAAATGACGGGACCGCTATACTACAAGTTCATGAGCTTCGAAAGACTCTCCATAGACAATAATCAGGCATCGATTCCTGAGAAACTGATATGTTACAAAAGGATACCGCTCTATCTCTTGAAGCGAATTCTCATAAGATCGACTAGTAGAGCATCTGAATTGCTCAGAAAGCACGGGCTCGCAACATAAAGATGCCTTAAGCTTCTTCATGCATAAATTGTCAATTAGAACTTTTGACTGTTACCTGAACATTTTCTCCTTGGTCGTTTTACTGGTAAATTCATGCGCAAATCCCACCCCCCGCACCAAACTCCATCTTCGAAGGTCTTGAGAAGGTGATAGGGGAGCCTGGCTACACACCTACTTATTCACTAAAGAACGACCTCAGGGACACGGTCAAGTGGTATGGAGAAAGGGCGTTATAGAGCAGCTGCCTGGACCTTCATCAGGTCTGTTCCAAGAGTAGATTGCGCAGAGTCAGAGAAAACCGATTGAGAACAAAGCTTCTAGTTTGATGGAAGTTCTTATACACTCATCGGAGTTAAAGCAACATCGTTGAGAGGGAACCTGAATGCGGAGCGTCGAGAAGTTTCTCTCCCGCCTATTGATCTATTCTTTTCCCAGAAGAATAGTCTTCGAGTTGAACTCGATGGACAAGATAGAGAATGAAGTCAAAGCACTCAACGGGAGAAATGTATTGCTAATTGCAGATCCAGTTGTAGCGAAGAAGGGTGCGGTCGCCAAGATCGAGCAGAAGCTTGAGGCCGCGGAGATGAGCTTCCTCCTTTATGATAAGGTTGAGCCTGAACCCCCATTAGCGCTAGCTGAAGAAGTTGCTGAGCTAGCGAGACGAACGAAGGTCGACGCTGTTCTAGCTGTTGGAGGAGGAAGCACTATGGATTTAG
>Ga0315308_1000227_pt1 | contig 30757 bp, 30 predicted proteins | sample TDP3_MG_FD_203078 | JGI IMG/M metagenome (GOLD analysis project Ga0315308, IMG submission 203078) | Freshwater sediment microbial communities from Lake Towuti, South Sulawesi, Indonesia - TDP3 | ecosystem: Environmental > Aquatic > Freshwater > Lake > Sediment | place: Indonesia: South Sulawesi... | reverse complement strand
TCAAGACTGCTTGGATATCGTCCAAGGTTGGTCTATGCCCCTTGAACTTCAGGATCACTCTTATCGGGTCGGAGGTGTCGAACTCCACTTTGTTGAGATAGGCAGCCTGTTTGCCTAGGCGCATGTGTAGAGTTCCACCCTCCAAATGGCGGTCGAGGCCCGAAGCTAGGAGAACCTTATCGCTCTCCGGCAACTTCGACAGCGTTTTACTCAAGAAATTCTCGATCGCTGAAGCGCTGCTTGTTGCGGCCTTGATGAGTACTATGGGGTTTCCATGGAATCCCTCAGACAGAGTCCTTTCAATTTCAAGATCCTCTTGGCGGCTCTGAAGCATTTTCATAAGCGCTTCGAGGACCTTGTCATAATCCTCCGTCGCATGAACAAGCGCTTGGACTTCAATCCTGCCTACTTGGATCACATCTTTACGACGCACCGTCCTGTTCATCGAAGATCCCTGTCAATCGACCTTTTGGACGCTTTGGAAATCTGATCACGACTATTCGGAACAATCGCTGTTTCAACTTGAGTGCACAATATTAGGAAAAGGTTTTTACTGGTTCGGCTCAACCCACTGTTGTCTCCGCTACGCTCGGAGGTTCAATAGTGGTCTCAAAATATATCTTCGTTACAGGAGGCGTCCTGAGTTCCGTCGGCAAGGGGATAGTCACATCGTCGATAGGAAAGATGCTCCAAGCCAGAGGTTTGAAAGTGACGGCTGTCAAGATAGATCCATACGTTAACGTTGACAGTGGAACGATGAACCCATTTCAACACGGAGAAGTCTTCGTCACAGAGGACGGCGGAGAAATTGACATGGACATGGGCCACTACGAACGTTTCCTGAACATCGAAGTCTCAAAGCAGCAGAATATCACTACGGGTCAAGTCTACTGGTCAGTAATCGACAGAGAACGACGCGGAGACTTCCTTGGTCAGTGTGTTCAGATCATACCACATGTCACCGACGAGATCAAAGACAGGATCAGGAACGTTGGCAACAGAGGTTGGGATCTTGTCCTCGTGGAGTGCGGCGGAACCGTCGGCGACATCGAAGGTCTCCCCTTCCTTGAAGCAGCGAGGCAAATGCGCCTTGAAGACGGATTCGACAACACGTTCTTCGTTCACGTGGCCTTGGTTCCAACGATCGACGTGACCGGGGAGAGCAAGACGAAGCCGGCACAACATAGCGTGCAAGAGTTGCGGCGAATCGGAATACAGCCAGATGTCATCGTGGCTAGATCAAGTAAACTTCTTGAGAAAGACGCCCTGAGGAAGATAGCGTTGTTCGGGAGCGTCGATGAGAAGGCTGTCTTCGTCTCGCCGACCGTGAAGTGTGTCTACGAGCTTCCGCGGATACTTGATGAACAGGGCTTGGCGGGTTATATCTGTGAGAGGCTATCTGTCCGCGCTCTTCAGCCAGATTGGAGCGAGTGGACTTCGACTGTGAAGTCCTTCACAGATGCCAAGGACGTGGTCAAGATCGCAATGCTCGGCAAGTATGCTAAGCTTGTCGATTCCTACGTCAGCGTCAACGAGGCTCTTCGACACGCGGGAGCTGCAGCAGGTGTGCGGGTGGAGATAGTCTGGATAGACTCTGATGAGTATGAGAGGAATCCAGAGAAAACGAGCGAGCTCTCCGGTTGTCACGGTCTTCTAGTGCCGGGCGGATTTGGCCCGAGAGGAACAGAAGGAAAGATGCTGGGAATAAAATACGCGAGAGAGAACAACCTTCCCTTCCTCGGCATATGTTATGGATTTCAGTTGGCATCGATAGAGTTTGCGAGGAATGTTTGCGGTCTCAAGCTTGCCAACAGCTCCGAAATCGATCCGAGGACTCCGCATCCAGTCGTAGATTTGCTCCCCGAGCAAAAGTCAATCGAGTACAAGGGTGCAACGATGAGGTTGGGAGCCTATCCGATAAAGCTGCGTCCGAATACCATAGCTCGTAGGCTCTATCGAGCGGAGAAGATCCACGAACGACACAGACACCGCTATGAGATAAACCCGGACTATTGGAATATACTCACCGGACACGGAATTCTCTTCTCAGGAACTACCGAAGATGAGAGCAGGATAGAGGTTCTGGAACTGCCAAACCACTACTTCTTCTTCGGAACCCAGTTCCATCCTGAGTTCAAGAGCCGGCCCGGAAGGCCAGACCCAGCATACTATGGGCTAGTGAAGTCGGGTTTGGATCATAAGCATGGGCTTCCAGCTTCAGAGCTCTAGACTACAGATAAGCTTAATGTTGCCGCCTCTATTCCTAAAAGAAGATGCAAATGCAGACCCGTCAAACTCACCCTATCGTTCACTGGATTGACGAGACGGTAGAGAAGGTTCGTAGGGAGAGGCCTGAGTCGAGGTATATAGTCGAGAGTGGCACGTCGATCTCAGGCGAGATGCACATTGGAAATGCCTGCGACCTGATAATATCTCAATCAATGGTCGAGGTCATGCGAGATCTTGATGTTGAGGCGGAGCACTACTGGGTGGCCGACGATTTTGATCCGTTGAGAAAGGTTCCAAAGCCGCTCCCTGACGATTTCAAGAGGTATCTCGGGGTCCCTGTTGACCAAGTTCCAGACCCCATCGGCTGCTGCCGAAATATGACCGAGCACTTCACGAGGCCGTTTCTAGAAGCACTAGAGAGGGTTGGGATTCACCCGAAGAAGTACTATGGCTCTGAGATGTACAGGACCGGCATGTATGGCCCATATATACGAACAGCACTCCTCAAAGCGAGAGAGATCCGTGAGATCCTGAGGAGAATCTCAGGGTCAAAGAAGAGCGACGACTGGCTTCCTTTCGATCCGATCTGTCAAAGATGCGGCAACATCGCCGCAACTCGGGCGCTTTCATTTGATGGCGATTCGCTCGTCCACTATGTTTGCGAAAGAACAGAAGTCTCCCGAGGACTGTTCATTGAGGGCTGTGGCCACGAAGGTGACGCTAACATCTGGAAGGGAGAGGGCAAGCTAACTTGGCGCGTGGAATGGGCGGCTCGGTGGGCGCTCTTCAAGGTAGGGGTTGAGCCTTTTGGGAAGGAGCACGCTGCTGCTGGTGGTTCCTACGATACGAGTAGTGTAATATGTAGGGAGATCTTTGGGTGGAATCCTCCCTTTGCTGTACGCTACGAGCATATATTGTTCGGCGGGAGGAAGATGTCAAAGTCCGCCGGGCTCGTCTTCTCTCCAGCCAAGTGGATAGAAGTGGCACCGAGCGAGAGTCTCAGATACTTCTTCTTTCGAGTGCACCCGATGAAGCACAAGGATTTCGATCCAACCATGATTCCTACCATAGTCGAGAACTACGACCGTGTCGAGAAAATCTACTTTGGTAGTGAGAAAGCTGGAGAAGAAGAACTCCAGAGAGATAGACGCATCTATGAGCTTTCCCAGACGAACTCTCCGCCGGATAGAGAGCCTGCGAGGATACCATACGACCTTGCCATACTTCTCGTACAGATAACTCCCGACATAAACGTAGCTTCGGAGAGAGCTCTAATGCACCTCGCCAAGATTAGAAGCCTGCCCCGAGTCCTTCTGTCGGAGAAAGAGCGGCGAGAGCTTGTAGAAAGGCTGCAGATGGCCAAGGTATATGTCGTGAAATACATGTCCGACTCGGAGAAGTTCAAGACGCTCGACCAAGTGACGGATGAAGTCAGTAGGAGTCTGAATTCTCCTCAGAAAGCCGGTCTTAAGGTCTTGGCACAACTGCTAAGATCTGGCAAAGACCTCTCGGCGATCCAGTTGCACAATGAAATCTATAAGATATCTAGAGAGATCGTTGGAGTTGATCCATCAAAGCTTTTCCAAGCCATCTATCTCTCAATCTCCGGAACCACCTCAGGCCCAAGGGCAGGATATCTACTGGAGACCTTAGACAGAGACTGGCTCATCCGCCGGTTCGAAGAGGCATCAGGGACTTGACCGAGGTCGTCTCTACGGAATCGTATTGTGCGCCTCAGCTGTACGCGTCGACGATCGTTTTGATGACAACCCCTCCATCAAGGTTGTCAACACACGTTCATCCTATGTCAGACCAAGAACTAACCTCGAGGTTCAGGCTCTGAGCCTAAGTGACTTTGACCATGGTAATTGAGCGATGAATGTGGCATGCGCTCGATTCAGGTCTTCAAGAAACTAGAGCCAGAGGATTTTCGAGTTCTTCAAGCAATTGAACTTGGCATGGAGAGTCATGAGATAGTCCCCAAATTCAGGGTTGAGAAAAACTCAACCCTATCTTCGGAAGAGACGCGCCACCGACTGAACCGGTTGGACTATCTGCGGCTGATCCGCCATTTCGACAGACCCTACGAAGGATATTCCCTCAACACTTCTGGATACGATTGTCTTGCGCTGAACTATTTGGTCAAGTCGGAAACTATCGAAGCTTTTGGGAAGCCGCTGGGTGTGGGAAAGGAATCCGACGTTTTTGACGCCTTAACCCCGTCCAAGACGGTCGTCGCTGTTAAGTTCCATCGTCTCGGAAGAACGAGCTTCCGACAGACGCGGAGAGTCCGTACATATCCTGCCGATCGAAGCCACATCTCTTGGCTATATCAGTCACGCTTGGGCGCCGAAAGAGAATACAAAGCTCTGTCTGTACTCAGCCAAGCTGGAGTTTCGGTTCCTTCACCAATAACTCAGAACAGGCATGTTTTGGTCATGAGTTTGATCGAAGGCAGGCCTCTGATCGACTATGTGAAGCTGCCGAGGCCAAGGGGCACGCTGAATGAGATCCTTGCCAACCTCAGGACCAGTTACGCGAAGGCGGGAATCGTTCATGGTGATCTGAGTGAGTATAACGTAATTGTCAAGCCCGACGAACACGTGTTGATCATTGACTGGCCTCAATTTGTAGACAGGAGCAGTCCAAGTGCCGAGAGTCTTCTTGAAAGAGATGTTGAGAACATACTCACGTTTTTCCACAGGCGTTTCCGACTGAAGACGTCTCTGGAGAAGGAACTAGGGCACGTCAAAGGATCTACGAAGTCGGACCACATGAGTTGCGTCTGACGATGTTCTCTCGAGGCAATGTAAGATGCGCGCTGGTCGGGAATGCGGAACAAATTGTGTCACCGCTTCATGCAAGGCATCGGACCTTCGGACCACGCCTCGTCCCGAAACAAGTTTCATGAACACCCGAGGAGAAATTTGAAAGAGAAGAGAAAGCTTGGAACGCCGTCGCAAGAAGATCATAGTGGGAATTGACCCTGGAACAACGTGCGGCGTCGCCGCCATCACCCTTCATGGACGGCCCCTATACGCACACAGCAAGAGGGAGATGACAAAGAGAGAGGTCATCGAGACGCTCATAACGCTTGGCGACCCCGTCATAGTGGCCTCCGATGTCACACCAGCACCTGAGTTTGTAGAGAAGATCGCCAGATCCTTGGATGCGGCTGTGTTCACCCCAGAAGGAACGCTCGAATCCAGAGAGAAACAAGAGATCATAGCTCATCTGTATCAGACTGAAGGCTATCGTCCGCCTGACAGTCATGCAAAGGACGCGATGGCTGCGGCGTTGAAGGCATTCAAATCTCTAAAGAACAAGTTTGAACAAGCACAGGTACATGTCCTACATGGCAATGCAAAAGTACTACTTGAAGAGGTCTTCGCACTGCTCGCCAAAGGAAGATCGATTCAAGACGCAATTTCCATGGCAGCGCCCCAGCCATCAATGGCGCAGAAAGAAATCGCAATCCCAGAGCGCAAGTCAGAAGAAACAGAGGTGCAGCCGCTACGCTCAAAGAGCGAGGGGCCAGAGAAAAGACTGGACGCGCTAGACAGAGAAAACCAGTCACTCAGAATTCAACTTACCTCATTGCGCTCATCTCTAGAGAAAGCAGAAAGTCTGGCAGCCAGACTTCGAAGAAAAGAAGACATGGAGATTCGGCGTGAAAGGGAATATCAGCAACTCAGAAATGAGATGGCCTTTCTCCGACAACAAGTCGCCAATTATGAAAGAGAGGTCAGAGAATACAGGGAAAGACTGGACTCACTGAAACGCTTTCAGGAACTGCAGTCTCTGGGTGAAGTGATTCTTCTCAAACCAATAGATTCTTTCACAAAAGATGGTGTCGAAAAGGCTGCGGGAAAGTACCAGATCTCCCCTGGCGATTCAGTATTCCTGTATGATGCTTCTGGAGGGGGTACGTCCACAGCCCGCCTCCTAGCGTCAAAAGGTGTCACCCACGTGATCATCAGGACAGCAATGGCACATCAAGCCCACGACACCTTCAAGATGTTCGGCATCCACGTGTTGAAAGACAGCGAAGTCGCCATTCACTGGATCGAGGGTTATCCATTTGTAATGAGGGTCGACCTCCTAGCCTCAGCGAAGGCCAAGAAAGAGGAAGAGGTAACGCAGAATCGAAGAGCGCTGGACCAGATCGTGTCCGACTATCAAAGGGAGAGGCTACGATGAAAACCGAAAGGCGCCGAATCTCGCCAAACCGGACTTAACTGTAAAGGCGCACCTACTTCCTGATCGCGATGTAGAGGATGTTGTTGCCTCTGACGAAAATGTTGCCATAGTTGGCTGCTGGCGCATCATTTCTATACTCGATCGCATTCTCCAAGATCAAGTTCATATAGGCGTCACACTGAACCATGTTCCCTTTGTATTCCAAGTCGTTCTTCAATCGCACCTGCACATTGTTGTTCAGAGTGCGAGTCAATAGGTTCAGGGGCTTCTTACTCGGTTCCATCCTCTCAGTTCCTGTCTTGAAGTCATCGAAGTAGGGCAACTAGCTAATGAAGTCTATGGAAATTTTAGCTTAACTGCTGAAGGACCAAGAGCAGAGTGGAAGCTCTGAGTGGGGCATTCCTGAGTCAAGTCTGTAGGTTAAGATTCATTGAGCCAAATTTAGGCGTCTTCTGATATGAAGCGATGATATCATTGAGATCGGGAATGTCAACGAGCTTCGCATCTCTCTCATTCTTCATAAGTCTGGTGAGCAGCTCAGGCCACTTGACTCTAAGTCCGGATACGACTACAAAACCACTCTCTCTCGTCACCCTGTCGAGTTCGCTTATCGTGGCAACAGGATCGAAGAGATTCTGGACTAAGGTGATCGCTAGAGTTTTGGTGAAAGAGCTGGGCGCAAATGGAAGAGCGTCGACATCGGCTATTACGAAATCAACTTTCCTCGAACGGATCTTGGACTTGGCCTTCTTGACCATTGATCTCGCGAAGTCTACGCCCACAAGATAGCATCCAACTTTCAGGAGAAATTCCATAAGCAACGCAGTCCCGCAGCCCGCATCCAATACAAAATCTTCTTCAGTGGGTTGAATGAGTTGTGTCGTCACTCTGAATTTCCTCGCTTGCTCTTCTCCATAGAGTTCATCGTAACTGTCCGCCGAGTCTAGGTAGGAGTCAAGAATCTTTTTCTTGGCTGCCCACATTGTTTTTCTACCCGTGTGACATCTGTCCCGTGGATTTAGGGTTGTCGTTGCCTGCTATTCATCGCCAAGGGTGAGTTATTTGACAGAGAGATCTCCCGTAGCCCTCTGGAATTTCCCCAAACTCGAGAAGTGTCCGGAAATCTTGAAAGAAGCGATCTCGCGCAGGCTTGCGTTGATCATGATCGGCGACTGTTCTGCAACTTATTCTGGAAGAGCCTCTTCTACCCTCGATTGGGGCGAGAGGTTGGTTCTGGTCAAATCTGATGGGTCGGTGGTGATCCACAAGCGCGAGGGATATGAACCTGTTAACTGGCAGCCATCTGGGTGCATCTTTGACACGTTGATCCAGCCCGACGGTTTACTCAAGATCAGGGCCATCCGTCCTTCTTCGAGGGAGTCGTTAGACATACGATTTCGGAGTGTATTCTTGATAGTCGAACTGAACTTGGCGGACAGAGGGGACTTTCTGTTGTATGCCTCGGAGGAAGACATGAAGAGAGCGATCGTTAAGTATCCCTCGCTGATTGAGGATGGATTCAGGCCAACCATGAAGGAGAAGCGGCAGCCATCAGGTTTCATCGACGTGTTCGGATTAGACAAGAATGGAGATCCGCTGATCGTCGAGATCAAGAAAGGTCTCATCCGAAAGGAGGCCGTCTTTCAGCTAGGAAGGTATGTTTCAAGAATGCGAGAGGGAAATCCTAGGGTCAGGGGTATGATTGTTGCACCTTCATTGGGAAAGGGGACAGCAAAACTTCTCAAAACTCTGAAGCTCGAGTTCAAACAATTGAGTCCGAAGACCTGCTTGGACGCTCTGCAAAAAGAAAGGAGAGCTAGAGAGTCAATGTTGTCCCAGCGTCTCTGTGCTCATGATGATTGAGTCTACACAATCGATAATCTCGACGCGAGATCCAGTATCCTTGAGTGTCTCTCGACAAGCTTCGCAGCCCTTTCAGCTATATTCTTCGGATCAACTTGTATCCGTGCGACACCGCTCTTCATAGCGGCTTCGGCTACACCTGAAGCCACCGCTGGCACGACTCGAACATCTGAAGCCTTCGGAATCACGTAGTCTTCATTGAGTTCTTCATTGCGAACCAAGCTTGCGATGGCGTTGGCTGCGGCCACTTTCATCTCCTCATTGATTGATCTCGCCCTGACATCCAGCGCGCCTCGGAAGATACCCGGGAAGCCCAAGACGTTATTTATCTGGTTAGGGAAGTCACTTCGTCCTGTGGCCGCCACTCTCGCGCCAGCTGCTTTGGCCTCCGGAGGCGTTATCTCAGGGACAGGGTTGGCAAGTGCAAAAACTATCGAATTTCTGGCCATGGATCTGATCATATCTTGCGTGAATAGTCTCGGACCTGAGGCGCCTATCAGGACATCTTCGCCTTTGACTACATCTTGAAGGGAACCTCGTTTTTTGTCCGGGTTGGTTGCCTTTGCTATCTCCGCCTTGTATTGGTGCATCTTCTCGGTTCGCCCGTCATAGATTGCCCCAACCGAATCGCAGACGATCAAGTTCTCTCCTCTTACGCCAGCGCTCATCAGAAACTTCACGATAGCCACTCCGGCGGCACCAGCTCCGTTCATGACGATCTTGGCGTCGCCCGGCTTCCGACCTGTAGACTTCAGAGCATTGAAGAGGCCAGCGCACGTGACCACAGCAGTTCCATGTTGATCATCATGAAAGACCGGGATGTCAAGGACGTTCTTCAGCTTCTCTTCCACTTCGAAGCACTTTGGAGCTTCAATATCCTCCAAGTTTATTCCGCTAAATACAGGAGAGATGGCCTTGACAGCAGCTACAATCTCGTCGACGTTCTTCGTTGCGAGACATATTGGAAACGCGTCGACCCCTGCAAAGCCCTTGAAGAGTACCGCCTTGCCCTCCATCACCGGCAGCCCGGCTTCAGGGCCGATATCTCCGAGGCCCAACACTCTTGTGCCATCTGTAACGATGGCTATCATATTCCCCTTCGAAGTGTAGTCATACACTCTCTCGCGGTTTGCCTTGATCTCCCTGCACGGCTCCGCGACTCCGGGAGTGTATGCCAAGGTGAGGTCCCTCGAGGTTGACACGGGAACCTTACTGATGACCTCGATCTTGCCCAAATGCTCCTTGTGAAGTTTCAGCGCTTCATCACGAAGAGACAATGTTCTCACCAAACACAAGATACAATCTTGTCGGATGTTTCTCCGCGCCCTCTAAGTAAAGCTAGAGAGGCAATCGAGTAGATGCTGTGGTCGAGATAAATTGTTTGTCCCTATGATGTTAGAATAGAAGGGCCGTTTCCGCTCGGACCTTCATTGATATGATTCCGCAAGAAGGTCGGCGACGTTCACGACCTCGATATTCACGCCTAGCTGTTGGGCGGCGTCCTTGATCTGGATACTGCAGAACGGGCACTCCGTCACGCAGGATTCGGCTCCAGAGTCTCTGATAAGTTCAACCTTTCGCCTGGCCAGCATCATGGAAAGTGGTCTCTTGCCAGTTCGGACTCCTCCACCCGCTCCACAGCATCGGTCGTACTCCTGCATCTGCACGTAGCGTAGCCTTGGAACCTTCTCGAGGAGCTTTATGGGCTGGTCTTTGACACCTTGGCCTCTCATTAGGTGGCATGGAGCATGATAAGTGAACGTCTTGTTCACTGGCTTCAGCCCTGACCGATCCAGTCTCTCAATCCCGAGTTCGTCGACAAGGTACTCTGTGAAATCGTAGACTCTGAACCGTAGTCCCTCGTCACGTGCTCTCCTCATGGTTTCTTCGAAGTTCGTGCGAAGAGTCATTCCACAGCCCGCACAGCCCACCACGACCTTGTCTACTCCCAAGGATTCGAAAATTTCGACATTGCTCTTTACTTGTTTTTCAGCGAGGTCGGTCACGCCAGTCCTGAAGGCCGGGGATGCGCAACAACTTTGGTTCTTCGGAACGAATACCTCGACAGCATTTCTTCGAAGGGTGTTGATGATGGACCGTCCAGTGTCTTGCAGTCTATAGTCCATCAGACAGCCGGTGAAGAATGCGACCCTGTCAACAGGGTTCAGCACATCAATCCTTTCTGGAACGGTCTCCAACAGTGGAGTTGAAGTTCTATCGACGGATTTGCCCGTATTTGCGATGCTATTGAGGAAGGCCATCTGTCCCTCAAGCGGCCCGAGGCCTGTTCTAACAGCGTAGGCACGCAGTTTTTCTATCGCTTTTCCGGGTATGTCGATGGACTTCGGGCAGACCTCCACGCAGGTCTTGCACGTTGTGCATGAGTAGACACCATCTGTGAAGGCCACTTTCACCCTCTCCTCGATGTCCCGTATGTCGAGGGCGAGTCTAGCCAGCTTCGTCATTATCGTCGGTCCTGAGAATTCATGCCATGCCGCAGCAACGACGGGGCAGGCGGAGATGCATCCCCAGCATTCAAGACATTTTCTCAGTTCTTTCATCGGCTCAATGTCGTCTTGAGATAGTCTCTCGGGTCTCTCTGGAATCTTTCCTCTCTGCACGTAAGGTCGCGTTCTCTCCAGTCGACTAATGCCTTGACGGAGATCGACAACTAGATCCTTGATGACCGGGAATTGGAGTAACGGCGCGATCGACACTTCTCCATCTCTGGGCATTTGAGAACGGCAGGTAGCGGCGGGTTTACCGCTCACCATCACGGTGCATGAGCCGCATTGCCCTGCTCGGCAGTTCCAGCGGTAGGATAAGGAGGAGTCGTAATTCTCATAGATGTAATTCAGAGCATCTAGGACCGTCATTCCCTCGGTGAGGGGCACGTCGAAGTCGTCAAAACGGTAGGTGGAGTCCCTGTCGGGGTTGTATCGATACACCTTAACTCTGCTTTTGGCTATCAAGCCCAGTTCACCTCGTTGAACTTCATGCCGATTCTAGGCATCCGAGTGAGGTTGACGGGCGCTTTCCATATGACCATCCGTTCACCCTTTTTTAGCATGAGGTTGGCGAACCAGTTCGTATCATCAGCTTTGGGGAAGTCTCTCCTAAAGTGTGCACCCCTGCTCTCTTCTCTCATCAATGCACATCTGGCCACCATTTCGGAGGTCAAGAGCATGTTCTCGATCTCCATCGCGTCAACAAGTTCCCGATTGAATCGGGAACTCTTGTTCACGATCATCAACCCTTTCTCGGCCTCATGTCTCCAGACAGCAAGGGTCTCCACGGCTTCAGCCAAGTCTCCGCTGTTTCTGAAGATTCCGACCTTATCCCACATGAGTCTGCGAAGTTTGTTCCTCAACGCAATGGGATTCTGGCCTTCTTTTCTTTCACCGAGCGCACCGATACGCTGAACGTGCGTTTCCAGCTGTCTTCTATCTACCTCGAGGTGGTTACGACTCTTTGCGAGTTCTGCTGCGCTCTTTCCGGCCCTTGCTCCGAACACTTGGGTGTCAGCAAGGGCGTTTCCTCCCAGTCTGTTCCCTCCGTGGACGCCACCGGCGACTTCACCAGCCGCGAACAGTCCTTTGATCGATGTAGAACCGTTCTGGTCGATCTTGAGTCCGCCCATAAAGTGATGGGCGGTAGGTGCCACCTGCATCGGTTCTTCTCGGATGTCGACGCCGACCTTCTCAAACTGTTCAAGCATAGAAGGCAGTCTCTGTTCCACGATATGCTTCGGGAGATGAGTAACACTGAGGTAGACTCCACCACTTGGAGTTCCTCTACCTTCGAGGATCTCTGTCGCTATGGACCGAGCGACTTCGTCCCTTCCTGCCAGTTCGAGCATTCGTGGGTTGTAGCGGCGCATGAATCTCTCTCCCATAGCGTTGTAGAGGAAGCCGCCTTCGCCTCTGACGGCCTCTGTGACGAGAACCCCCCTGCAAGACTCGGGAGACACCATGCCCGTCGGATGGAACTGAACCATCTCCATGTCGATGAGCTCGGCTCCCGAATGATATCCCATCGCAAATCCGTCTCCTGTATCGCACTGAGCGTTCGTCGTGATTTGGAAGATCCTTCCGGCTCCGCCAGTGGCCAGGACGATCGTCCTTGACTTGAAGACTTTGATGTCTCCGGACTTGATGTCGAAGGCTACAACTCCCGAAACTGATCCATCGTAGGTCAGCAACCTGTATGCGAAGATCTCATCCATCACTTGGATGCCGAGCTTTCTGCACTCCTCCACAAGGGTTACCATCATCTCATGACCTGTCCGGTCTCCCGCGTAGCAAGTGCGCACATACGTCTGCTTTCCGAACGGCCTTTGCCCTATCCTGCCTTCTGCAGTTCGGTCAAAGATGGCACCGTACTCCTCAAGGTCCAGCACTCTCTCGGCGGCCTCTCTTGCTAGGATCTCAGCGAGAGCTTGGTTGTTCAGGTAGGCGCCTCCTTCGACAGTGTCAAAGAAGTGCCATTGCCAGCTGTCACTCGAGTCAACGTTTCCAAGGGCAGCGTTGTACCCCCCTTCTGCCATCCCAGTATGAGCCTTGCCGAAGAGTTCCTTAGAAATTAGGAGGACCTGACAGTTCTGCAGAACGGCTTCGACCGCTGCTCTGCAGCCCGCTCCTCCGCCACCGATCACGAGGACATCTGAGTCCAGAGTCTCTATCTTCATCAGCGGTCACCGCGCGAGGTTAGCCTTTCGAATCAGGCTTGGATGCCCAGCCTCGCGTATATCTGCTTCTTGTTCTGTTCAACTTCCTTATCGATTGCTTCATGCAAATTCTGTCCCAGTGAGTCGGTTGCAACTATAAGGGGTCCAAAGCTGTCGGCCTCCAAGATCCACAGGGCTTCAGGCATGCCTAGGTCGTACCACTCGACTCCCTTCACCCGCACGAATGCTTTGGCGGCAAGCACGGCAGCTCCGCCAGTGAAGTCGCAGTATACGGCTCCGAACTCTTTCATAGCAGCGGCTGTTCTTGCTCCCATGCCCCCCTTTCCAATTATGATTCTAGCTCCAGTCTTCTTGACGAATTCTGCCTCAAAAGTCTCCATGCGGGAGCTTGTTGTCGGCCCGGCTGCTACGACGACCCAATGGTCGTCAGTCTTCTTGGCTATCGGGCCGCAGTGGAAAACCGCTCCGCCACTGAAGTTCACCGGAAGGGCTTTTCCGGAAGCTATGTACTCAAGTGTTCGCCTGTGAGCTTGGTCTCTAGCCGTCACCACTTCGCCGGACAGGTAGATCGTGTCTCCGATTCTCAATCTCCTTATCGTCGCCTCGTCGACTGGTGTTCTGAGTCTATACTCCGTCAATCCTATCATCTCCCATGCGAGACATACTCGACAAGCCCACTGCTGTGTATCCTCGCAGTTGCACGCCGTGCCGCCCAGCACTGGAGGTTCACTCCCACTGGTAGACTGGCCGTATGGCTATGGGCGTATTCTATGTTCAACCCAATCGAGGTGAATTTTCCTCCGAGGCCCATGGGACCGATACCTGTCATATTCACTGCTTCTAGAAGCTCACTTTCGAGCTTCGCTATGTCCGAATCTTGATTGCGGATATTCAGAGGTCTCAGGAGCGCCTTCTTGGCCAACTTCATTGCTATGTCAGCCGATCCTCCGATTCCTATTCCTATGATCGTTGGTGGGCATGGTTGGCCTCCGGCTTTGATCACGGTATCGACGACGAACTTCTTCACAGCTGTTGAACCCAGTCCGGGCGTCAGCATTCCGAAGTTGCTCATGTTCTCGGATCCAGCACCCTTGGGAAATGCGGTGATCTCGAGGAAGTCACCATCGATGAAGTCCCAGTTCACGTAGGGCATGTTTGCTCCTGTATTGTCACCGCTGTTCTTCCGCGTAAGAGGATGAACAGCGTTCGGACGCAGAGGAATGGTTGCAGTCGCCTTTCTAGTAGCCTCGACAAGTGCCTCTCGTACTTTCGCTACTGGTCCAAATCTGTTTCCAATTGTGACGTAGAATATTATTACTCCTGTATCCTGACACATCGGTGTGTTGCCTTTCTCAGCAGCTTCGATGTTGCTTAGGATTGCTTCGAGTTGCATTTTCCCCGCTTCGCTCTTCTCTTCTGAAGAGGCATTCTCGAGAGCCTGTTTCACATCATGAGGCAGTTGAGTGACGGCCATTCTCAACAGTTCCGTGACGACATCACGGAAATTCTCGAATGACATATGATCCACCCGAGCCCTTTGGGGCCTGAGACCTCTTCATAACTAGGCGTTATAAAACCTTTCACAAATTATAGGTGAAAACATAAAAGTGAAAGGTCAAGCTAGTTCGAGCCCGAATTGCAGATTGCCTAGCGGATAGATGACATTTTTCCTATCTAGGCATGGCCTCTCTGCTCTTTCGGGCAGGAAAGATTCATTAGCATCGCGCAGAGGTCTATTCACCGTGATTAGGAGATCTTCAATCGCTCGCGACGAGTGTCCCCAATGTCTCTGACAAGATTGCTTGCGACCCGCTTCTTCCTCTCAATCATTACTAGGAACTTCGCTGAGGCTGAGAGATTGCTTGACAGGCTGAGAGAAAGGCCCACTCATACAGACTGGTCCAAGGGTTACCTGACTTGCCTTGAGGGCCTTATGATCACATTTAGGACAAACAACGACAAGAATCTCTATATGTCGAGGGTTCAGCTCGATGGCAGAAAGATTGAGGAGCTCCGCAGGGAATTCACCCGACGGAGCCGTGCTCCCCTAAGCGGTGATTACGACCGAGGCTACTTCAAAGCATGGACAGAGTTCATGCGTATCATGGGCGACAAGAAGGCTAACTCCAATCAAGGTTCTCACGGGGCTCCAAGAATAGAATAGAAGAGACCCCAGAACATGATCCAAGACAGGAAAAAGGCCCCAATCCCAATAGTCAGGAGCCGCCTAGTCTCTCCAATTTCGCCCATCCTCCCTCTGAATAGATATCTAAAAGCAAAATATGTTATGATGAAGACATCAATGCCGAGGAAGAACCCGTAGATCGAGGTGTCCCAAGCGAGCCTAAGCGCATAACATATGAGTGCGGTCGTTATGCCTAGTCCAAACCTGCTCCAATAGATTATCGTGGTGGGCTTCATCGCCGGGCCCTTCCTTCGACACACCATGACTGAGGTGGTCACATGAAAGAGGCCATGTCAGCCTTCGATCTCCACGCGATCGTCAGTGAGCTTTGTCCACTGATCTTGCGGTCGCGCATGGAGAACTTTTACCAGATCAATTTCAACACCTTGCTCTTAAGACTTCGCCGACCATCTGAGAGCTGTGATTTGGTCATAGAGGCGGGCAGACGGATCCATCTGACGCGGTTCTCATACGAAAGGGCTCCACGTATGTCTGCTTTCTGCAGATATCTTCGAGATAATTTGACGAACGGCGTTCTCCTCGAAATCCGTCACCCAGAGCTTGAAAGAATCGTCGAATTCGAAGTCCAAGCACGTGAGGCGCGTTTTCGAGTCATTTTCGAGTTCTTTGACAAAGGAAACATCATCGTGACGGACAATGAAGGAGCCATACTGCGAGCTCTTACCTACAGAAAGATGCGTGACAGAAACATAGTCAAGCGGGAAAAGTACAAGCCCCCACCTTCGAGAGGACTTGACCCACGCTTGGTCACAATGGACGACCTCATCAGACTTCAAGCAATGGGAAACATCGAGGCTGTTAGGGGGGTAACGAGACTCCTCAGCCTGCCCGGGCCAATTGCAGAGGAGATCTTGGAGGAAGCGGGCATAAGCAAGCTGAAGTCCTGCCGAGAGCTCTCCCAGAGAGAGCTAGAAAGTGTGCTGGAATCGTCGAAGGCCGTTGTGGGCAAGATTCTTGGCGGAGAGTACCATCCGCAGATAGTTTTGGATTCGGACGGCCGGTATATTGACCTGATCGCCACGCCGATGAAGATCTACCACGGACTCAGGACACTGCCGTGGAAGTCTTTCAACGAAGCTGCGGACGAGTACTTTAGGCGACTTGTGGAAGATCGACTTTCGGCAACCGCCCAAGAGGTGCGAAAGAAGGAGGTCTCGGAGTTGGAAAGGATTCTCTGCGACCAGAGAGCCAGACTCGAGCAGCTCGAGAAAGAAGATGTCGCGTGTGTGGAGACAGCGAATCTCCTGCTTGGACACGTTGATGTGCTGGGAGACCTGCTTCAAGAAGTACGAGAAGGCCGGTCCCCAGAAGCACTGTCCTCCACGCTAACGCAGATTATGCCAGATGCCTCCCTTGAGAGGCGTGATAAGCGAACCGGTGAACTCCACTTCAAGAGAGGCACTCAAGATATCGTCCTTGATACCGGCGAGTCTGGTCATCGAAATATCTCCAATCTGTACGATACGGCCAAGGAGGCACGAGAAAAGGCTCGCACTCTGAAGGTGGAAATCGAAAAAACAGAAAGAAAGATTCGGGAGAAAATGCTGCAGGTCGAAAGGATTGAGAAGGTGGAGCTAAGACTCAAGAAAATCCGTAATTGGTATGAGAAGTTCCACTGGTTCGTCTCGTCCTCTGGCACCCTAGTCCTAGGTGGACGTGATGCGACGAGCAACGAGGTGCTAGTTAGACGACATCTGGAGAACTCGGATCTTGTAATGCACTCGGATGTTCATGGCGCTCCGTTCGTAATTCTCAAAGGCCAGAGAATGAAAGATGATAAATCAACACTCAGTGAAGCCGCGCAGTTTGCGGCCTCATACAGCGGCGCATGGAAGACTGGCCTCAGTTCCGTGGACGTATACTGGGTCACTCCCGAACAAGTCAGCAAGGCGCCGCCAAGCGGCACGTATCTGAGGAAAGGCATGTTCATGATCTACGGCACCAAGAACTACGTGAAGGATGTCATGCTCGGGTTAGCTGTCGGAATTGGACAGAAGGACGGTGAGCTAGGTCTAGTCTGCGGACCCCTTGCAGTGGTGAAGAGGCTTACAGATACCTGGGTGTCGATAATGCCCGGAGATATGCCGAGTGAGAAGGCGGCGAGGTCGATCATCAAAGTTCTTTCGGCGAAAGCCTCGCCGGACATACGGCAGAACATATCTAGAATCCCCGTGAGCGAGGTGCAACTACTGATTCCCTCAGGACGAACTCGCATAGTCAAAGATGTCAACTAGGCTGGCAACGCGGTGCTGGACACCGGACAATCAGCAAGTCTTAAAGATGAGATGCAAGAGTTGTCAACCGAGCATCTCGGCAATGGAGCGTAAAAGATGAGCCTCGGCGAGCTTCGTACAGTAGTGCGCGTGAGAGACATCATGACCAGTCCAGTCATAACTGTCAAGGGAAATGAGTCGGTCACAAGAATCGCGAAATTGATGGAGAAAGGAAACGTCGGCTGCGTGGTTGTAGTCGACGAAGCTGAAAACCCACTCGGCATCGTCACCGAGAGAGATGTCATGAAACGTGTGGTCGCACGCAACAGGCTTCCTAGCGAAGTCAGCTCGAGAGATGTCATGAGCAAGCCGCTCGTCACGGTGAACCCTGAGGAGGACATCAAGGAAGCAGCACGCCTCATGAACAGACGCAAGATAAGGAGACTTGTTGTCATGTACAAGGGAAAGATGGTGGGCATCATATCAAGCAAAGACATCGTCGCCATCACGCCAGAGCTCATCGAATTGAGAGAGGAGCAGGCCAAGATAGCGGGGCCGCCAATTGCTGAAGGAGAAGAGATCGCTATGGCAGGATATTGCGACCAGTGCGGACAGTGGTCAGACGCTTTGACAGAATCCGACGGAGCTTTCCTCTGTGAAACCTGTCTGGAGCAAGCCAAGGAGCTGGAGTAGAAGACTCGCGTCAAGCTAATACTATCTGGAAAGTTTTCTTTTGCACTTGCGTGAACTGCGAGGTCCTCGGTTGCCAACCGGTCTTATCTGACAAGTCGTCATGAGGAAGACGCAAATAGGATGCCTTATAGAGGCCAAGAATGTGGCATAGGTGGATTTGGCAATCAGGAGACCGAGGAAAGGCCTCATGCACACATGCGACCTGAAGATCGTCAACGGAAAAGTATGTCTCGAAGGCGGGATCTTGGAAGGAGGGATCGCGATATCCTCTGGCAAGATCGTATCGGTCGCCAAAGACGTCAGCTTGCCAAGCTCGGCCAAGACGATCGACGCGCACGGATCATTGATCCTGCCAGGACTGATCGACCCACACGTCCACATGAGAGATCTCGAGCTTTCATACAAGGAGGATTACTACTCCGGCACTTGCTCAGCTGCAGCTGGAGGATTCACCACGGTCCTCGACATGCCGAACACGAGGCCGCCGACAAACTCTCCCAAGAGGCTACTTGAGAAGATCCCCAGGGCGAAGGAGCAAGGCGTCGTCAACGTCGGCTTTTACGCAGACTTTCCGGAGACGTCCCAAGAGTTCGAAAGCCTCTCGGATCTCGGCATTGTTGGACTCAAGCTCAACTCAATTCGACCCACCTCCAAGATTGACGTGGAGAACGACGAGATCCTGAGGTGGGCTTTCCAAGAATCCGCTCGCCGTCGGTTGAAGGTGGCGATACACGCGGAGTTGAAGAAGACTGTCGACGCGCTCATTTCTTACCTCGCGAAGTCAGGAAGGAACGCGGCTAGGGACTTCCTGTATGCTCACCCGCCGGCGGCCGAGGTCTCCTGCATCAATCGCATTCTGCGCATTGCTCAAGGAGTTGATCTGGACCTCTATTTCTGTCACATCAGTCTACCTGAGTCTGTGGAATTGCTGCAGCAAAGCAAGAGAAATGGAAAGAGGATCGCAATCGAAGTGACGCCTCATCACCTCACGGCAGGCGAGGAACTTGTTGATAGGTTCGGCACGTTCGCCTTGGTTGCTCCACCGTTGAGGAGCAGGGAGTCGGCCGCGGCTCTGTGGCGCCATTACGTCGACGGAAAGGTTGATGTCGTCGGCAGTGATCATGCTCCGCACTCGGTTGCCGAAAAGGAGAGATCGAATGTGTGGGATGTACCGGCCGGTTTCCCAGGGCTGGAAACGACCATTCACATACTCCTTGACAGGCTGGCGCGTGGACAATTGACGCTGAACCGCATTCTGGAGTCGTGCGCCTCAAAGCCCGCAGCTATCTTCGGGCTGACCAACAAAGGGTCGATAGGAGAGGGCTTCGATGCTGACGTCGTCGTCGTGGATCCGAAAGAAGACTTCAGGGTCGATTCATCGACTTTCCATACAAAGGCTAGATACTCCCCATTTGAGGGTTTGGTGCTCAAAGGAAAGATCGAGAGGACAATCGTTGAGGGCAACGTTGTTTCCGAAAATGGCGAAATCATGGCTAAGAGAGGGACCGGACGGGTAGTCTGTCCGGTGAGATGATGCAATTCATAACAGATGGAATGCTCGGGAAGCTTTCAAGATGGCTAAGACTACTCGGTCAGGACGTGATCTACTGCAAGAACGATAGCGATGAGGATATTCTACAAAAGGCAAGAGCCGAGCGCAGGACTCTACTCTCAAGAGACGTCGAACTTGTACGTCTAGCAAACTCCCATGGAGTCGACGCGTTCTACGTAGAGGCAACGGATCTCTCAAAGCAACTGGCTTTAGTTTGCTCTAGGTTCGGCGTGGCTCCAAGCCCTCTTTCCACATCTTCGAGGTGCACAATCTGCAACTCTCGCGTGAGGCCGGTTTCACCCACCGAAGTGGAGAACAAGGTTCTCAAGAACGTGCTTAAAGCGTTCTCAGAGTTCTGGATCTGCGATCGATGTGGAAGGGTTTACTGGCGTGGAAGCCATTGGAAACGAATAAACGAGACGTTGGACAGAGTCCACAACACGATATCGCCATCGAGAAACGCAAGGTGAAAGTGAGAGTGTCCGCTGATCTTACAATCGAGGATGGAGCATTCCTAGTTCAACTGGCAAGGAAGGCCATCGAGCAATACTTGGAAACAGGAGAGAAGATCTCTCCGCCAGATAATGCACCCTCAAAACTGCGCGAGAGGATGGGAGTCTTCGTAACACTCAACGAAACCATGAGAAACAGACGAGAACTACGGGGCTGTATAGGCTATCCCTATCCGGAATTGCCCTTGTGTGATGCAACGGTCGACTCCGCTGTAAGTGCCGCGGTCAATGATCCCAGGTTTCCCCCTGTTCAGAAGAGAGAACTCGGGGATATTTGCCTCGAGGTCAGCGTTCTCTCGCCGCCAGTTGTCATGGAGGCGCTGAATCCGCTCGACTATCCAAAGAAGATTGAGATAGGAAGAGACGGACTGATCGTTGAGAGGGGATGGAACCGAGGTCTTCTTCTTCCACAGGTGCCGGTGGAATTCGGATGGGACGAGGAGGAGTTTCTGTCGCAGTGCTGCCACAAGGCTGGATTGACGATGGATGCTTGGCTTCTGAGAGGCACGCGGATCTACAGGTTTCAGGCCCTCATATTCGAGGAAGAAGCCCCTGGAGGACATATCTGTAGGAAACATCTTTCTGGAAGCGAGTAATTGCGTGCCTATTTCGCCCCTTGCGGCGTAGGACTTGGTCACGCTGGAAGATGTATTCCGATAGCCGAGAGAATGCGAAAGGACGGGTCGAAGGTTCTCTTCTCCACTTACGGAGACGCGGTCGGATTAGTGCGTCGCGAGCGCCTTCAAATTGTGGAATCTCCGCCCTTGCTTCTCGATTTCGAAGGGGATGGAGCGGTCAACCTGAGGTGGTCTATCCTAAAACACAGTGTTCGGACTGTCTTCACTATCCTTGAGCAAGTGAACTCGGAGATTCAATGTATTCGAACGTATTCGCCTGACATCGTTTTGTCAGACACCCGGGTTTCCACGATTCTGGCCGCCAAGATGCTTGGGTTGCCTGTGGTTCTGATTCTGAACCAGTTTCAAGTCTTGACACCGAGAGGACAACGTCTGTTAGCGGTTTCGAGGCTGGTCGACGCAGGTGCCCTGACTCTCATGGGCAGACTTTGGTCTTTGAGTAACTGCGTTATGATACCTGATTTGCCTCCCCCATTCACGGTTTCCATGCTCAATCTCCACATACCAGAAGCACTCATGAAAAACGTTGAGCTGATCGGCCCTCTAGTTGAGAAGAGATGCCAAGACCTCCCTGAATCAGATGAGATTCGCGAAAGGCATGGACTCGACAGCAGGCCGCTTGTGTTTGTATCTTTCGGCGGAAGTCAGGCTGGAGAGATCCTCAGAGAAAAGATGATCAACATCGCGACTGATTTCCCTAGATATCTCCAAGTTGTGATGTCTCTTGGCCGGCCCGCTGATGGCGCCAGTCGAACGATCGATATGGAAAACCTGCGAGTATATTCTTGGATTCCATCACAGCTAGAGATGATCAAAGCCTGCGATGTCGTTGTCGGAAGAGCTGGCCACAGCACGATAATGCAGGCAGTCAGCTGCGGGAAGCCGATGATTCTCGTACCTATACCGAATCATACGGAGCAGATGAGTAACGCTCTTGGCGCCCAGAGGCTCGGAATAGCCAGAGTACTAAGGCAAGACGAGTTCAATAGAGCATCGCTACTGTCTGAGATCAAATGGGTTCTTGAGTGCCGATCGTTTGGGAGAAGAGCTGCAGAAGTCGGTAGGTTTGCTCAGAGATTTGATGCTCTTGGACGCGTCGTCGAAGTGGTTAGGACGCTTGTCCACAAATAACGTCGGGAGATCGTCTTTTCGCGACGCCTTCGGTTAGCTCCATTAGAGCATAAGCGTCTCTCTCTTCTCCGCGAGCGACATAATCCCGTGCTGGAGGTCTTCATCGTCGAGGAGAGCGGCCAACTCTAGAATTCTTCCGGGAGCCTCTGCAACAAGATCATGCGGCTCACGAACCCGTCTTGGGCGTATGCCCAAGACCGAAAAGTACTCCACTAGTTCTCGTTCAGTCAGTCCGATCAGCGGCTGATAGACTGGTGTTCTGCAGATGGATATGATAGCCCGATTTAGTATCGTCCTGTCGGCCACAACGATTCCAAGAGCGCCCTCTTGTGCTGCAATGATATCTGACGCTCGGAGAATTGACCCAAGATAGACTTGGTTGGAGACGCTCTCTGTTGTCACCTCGTTGATCTTTCCGGCGAGTTCCTCGGTTCTAAGGATGAAAGCTAAAAGACGACGTACTGGCACCCACTCCCTAAAACCTGCGAGAGAATGGACTATGGCCTCTAATGACCCGGACGATGGGCCTCTCCAAGCCTCTACACATACCGGAACTATGAGAGCGCCGCGGCGAAGCATCATCCAAGAGGCGACTGTGCTGAGGCCTATGTCGGAGAAGACTCCCAGCATCTTTCCCTGGGTGCCAACGGGGAGTCCCCTTGGGCCATTCATAGGGTCGCAATAGATGAATGCATCAGATCCTCTGATCTCTATGTAAGCCGTCTTGTCGGGGCGATCTAGATTCACCCGAGGGACTTTGTCTGCGAGGCGATCCAACACCGCTTGTCCAACTTTGATCTCAACCTCTCTCTTGGACAGGGCCTCGTTTTCAATTACTTTGGCTCGAACAGCGAAACTTTCGCCGACACGTAGGGAGGTGGCTAAGCAATCAATTGTGGAGTTGCATATAGGCGAGATGGCTGCTTCTGTGCAAATGGCGATTGAGGCGAAGTCTATGCCGGGGATTCTCAGAATGACTTGCAGCGCCTTTTCAGGATCCGAGCTGTATACATACGTTCTACCTCCTCCTTTAATGATCCGGCCGTGTCGGACTCCCTTGCGCTCTAAGGAGTCCTTGATTTGTCGTCTGAGCTGATTCTCCATGAATCGACGGACCATGGGGCTCTTGAGAACGATCTCCGAACTAGATGCTATGACCAGTCTCTCTGTCATTCTCGCGCTACTCTCTCCCATTTTCGACCGGGATTTCTATGAGTCGGCCATCGTGAACTACGGGCAGGCCACAACGACCAATTCTTAAATAGGATCTGGGGGTATCATAGCTTTCGATGGTGTCAGAGTTGGCGGGTGGATGCTTTAACGGAGCGAGACTCGCATTCTTCAACTAGGCCGCCCGCATGCCACGAGCACCATGATCCTGCCAAGTGTGGAGGAAAACCTGTGAAGAAGTTCTGTGACATTTCAGAGATTCTTTCGGGAAAGCTTGTCAACAAAGATGCCCGAGTTCGAGGCTGGCTCCACAACAAAAGGTCCAGTGGCGGTCTCCAATTTCTGCTAATGAGAGATGGAACTGGAATCCTTCAAGCAACGCTCAGAGTAGAAACGGTGGACAAGGATCTCTTCGACAGAATAGAGAGGCTACCGTTAGAGTCCGTGATTGAAGTTCGTGGTAGAGTTCGCGAGGATCCACGGGCTCCCGGTGGATATGAAATCGACGCAAAGCAAATGGTCGTGGAGTCCGAAGCTGAGCAAAATTTCCCGATAACAAAGAAGTACCACAGGCCGGAGTTTCTGCTCGGCAAAAGGCATCTCTGGCTCAGAAATGAGAAGATGCAAGCAATCTTCCGAGTCCGAGCTAGATTCATGGAAGCAGCCAGAGAATGGTTCAAGAAGGAAGGCTACACGGAAGTCCAGATGCCGATATTCATCACCGCCGCGGTCGAAGGGGGTTCGACCCTTTTCAAGGTCGACTACTTTGACACCTATGCCTACCTCACCCAGAGTTGGCAGCTCTACGCTGAAGCGACAATTGCTTCGGTTGGTAAGATCTTCACCATCGCTCCTTCATTCAGGGCCGAAAGGTCGCGAACTCGAAGACACTTGACGGAGTACTGGCACCTTGAGGCTGAAGCTCCTTGGTGTGACCTCGATGGAATCATGAAGGTTGAAGAGGAGCTAGTCTCCCATACATGTCAGAGTTTGGCCGCAGATTCTCCGGATTTACTGAAGGTCTTCGGACGAGATCCTGAGGAGATGGCCAACGTAAAGCCTCCTTTCCCTAGGATCACTTACGATGAAGCTCTGAAGATTATCAGAGAAGATGGAATAGATGTCAAGTGGGGAGACGACCTGGATTGGCTGAAGGAGAAGGCGTTGTCACTCAAGTTCGATCTGCCGTTCTTCGTGACTCGATATCCCAAGGGAGCGAAGGCGTTCTACCACATGCCTGACCCGAGTAGGCCAGAAGTCACTCTCTCAGCTGACCTTCTAGCCCCTGAGGGGAAAGGAGAGATTATCGGAGGCGGCCAGAGGATACACGAGCTGAAACAACTGCTGCAGAGAATCGAAGAAGAGAAGTTGAATCCAAAAGACTACGACTGGTACATTGATCTCAGGCGGTTCGGCTCGGTGCCTCATTCAGGGTTCGGGCTCGGTATTGAGAGGACGATAATGTGGATCTGCAAGCTGAAGCATATTAGGGATGCAATTCCTTTCCCACGTCTCATGAGCCGAGTCTATCCGTAGCGAATGGTGAGCATATTTCGTGGCCAGAGGTCAATCCTCTGGGCTCTTCCGTTCGGCTTTGAGCTCCGAAAGCAAAACGAGAGCTTCGCCAAGTGGTACTCCCATCTTGCCAGCCAGTTCCTCTGGTGTGATGTTTGGCTCGCGAAGGAGAACGTAATCTCTGACGAAGCGCTTGTGGTGCCTGTACATCACTAGGGAGTGGACTGTGTCAACAAGGATCCTCCATGGATCACGGTCTTGGAAAGGCTCTTCGAGACTCAAACAGCGTGCATCTCGATTCGCTGCTTCTACTTCTGTCTCTTCTCGTAGATTTTTTCAAGCGTCCAGCGCAGCGATGTCTTGATCTCTCTAAGCCTCTTCTCGTCTCCGTAGTTCTGAACGATGATCTCGGTAACCGTGTCTCCCTCTTGCAGAATCCTGTATGAAAGTGCCCTGTCCGGTGTAAGAGTTCCGGTCCTGACGAGCTCACGGTCTCTATTCTGCATCGATTCGAGGACTCGATTTATCAAGAAGGCCTGAAACGGTGGGGTGTTGACCGCAAATCTTGTTTCCTCGAGTGGCACGACTCGCATTATATTCTCGCTCACGTACATCTTAGCCAGAAGAATCCCTGCACTCGTTTTCAGGGGAATCATCTGCTTGTACTCTGGGGACGGAATAGCGACAGGTGTGGCGGTAGGAGCTGCAGTGGGAACGACCGTGGGAGTAGCAGGTGACGGCATTGGAGGTGCTATTTGGAGTTGGATGGGCCTTGCTGGTTCTGCAGGCTTGAGGCTCCTCTCCGCAAGAACTCCATCCACCACCGCCATAATCGATTTCAGCTTATCAAGATCTTCTTCAAGCTGACTTACTCTTTGCTGAATGAACGCTTTGAGATCTGCCAACCTCTTGATCATTTCGTCGTGAGTGGGTCTTTCTTCAGAACGAGGAGCAGACACCTCTCAATCACCTACGTGTATCGCAAAGTCTGGGCAGTACATCTCGCATAGATGACAACTCGTGCACTTCTCGGAAACTGCTGTGATGGGGCATTGTATGCCTCTCTCATCTATCTCGCTACCCAGTCTCAAAACGTTTCTCGGGCAAAACTCGACGCACAGTGAGCACCCCTTACATAGCCTGTGGTCTATGGAAATGACGGCCAAACCTCTGCTTCTCCTCAGAAGTACACTTCCGTGAAGGCTTAAAAACACATACGATTTGAAAACTCGATCAGCGGCTCAGTAACGCTCAAGGTGCAGTACGGCCTTCAAGGGCTTCTTTCCGACCTGAGGAGGGATCCTTGAAGGACGACCGATGGGGATTACAGCGACTGGCCTGAACTCTGAAGGGATTCCTAAGATCTGAGAGACCTGCCGCTCATCGAATGCACCGACCCAGCAGCTTCCATATTCAAGTGCCGTGGCTGCCAGCAGTATGTTCTGCGTTGCTGCCGCCGTGTCTTGGATCGAGTATAGGCTAACGCCCCGTCCTCCATAGACTGCGGCGGAACTCGAAAGGTCTGCACATACGACTATGACGACTGGCGCCGTTGCGATAAAGCTCTGACCGAGAGCGGCTCTGGCTATCTTGCCCTTGATCGTCGAGTCGGTGACGATGACCAGTCTCCACGGTTGCACATTTCCTGCAGATGGTGCGAGGCAAGCCTGTTCGAGGATTGTCAACAGGTCTGGCTCTGGAATAGGTTCAGAGGTGAACGAGCGTACACTTCTTCTTCTGCGGATGGCTTCAAACAGATCCATTATCGAAACGCGACCAGCTGATTCGATTCTCGAAGGGTGTTGACTAAAAAGGGTTTTTGGATCGATGGCTGCAATACTTCTTGGCGTTGAAAACCTGTCGACTGATCTGGGCATCCTGAGCCCCGTGTGTGCATACGTGCAGATTTCGAAGGAGCGGAGTGTGATTGGAAACCAGTTTGGGAAATAGGAACTGAAATAGCCTTTCTTTGACGATTTTCTCCAGAAAATGGCGTGATTTGGCGTCGAAAGTCGAATATGAAGTTCTTGGTGCCGAATGTTTGATATATGCGTGGGGCGATAATCTTACGGAGCCTCATGGTGAAAGCTGATGGTTGAGCGTACAAAGACGGGAATCTACGGTTTGGATGAGATCATCGGCGGAGGGATCCCTAGAGGTTCATGTGCGGTCCTTCTAGGCGGTCCAGGAAGCGGCAAGACGACCTTCTCAATGCAATTCCTTTACAAGGGAGCGACCGAGTTCAACGAACCCGGAATATACATGACGCTCTCCGAGAGCCCGGACGACGTTCGACACAACATGCTCCAGTTCGGCTGGGACGTGGAGAAGTTGGAGAGCGATGGCAAGCTAAGGATGATCGATGCCAGACCAATAACCGTGACCGCAGAGGGCTATGTCACGCCAGTATCAAAGCTATTCAAAGGGGAGACAATCCCGTTCACGCACATAATTCGGTTGCTCTACGACAGGATTAAGGAGATAAGGGCTAAGAGACTCGCCATAGACTCTTTGACTGTCATAACGATGCAGTACGAGAGAGAGTTCGATATACGTCAGGGAGTTCTTGGCCTGATTCAGGCTCTCTCAAGGATTGACTGCACATCTCTCATTATCTCCGAGGTCCGCAGTTTAGGGAACATGGAGGCCAAACTGGAAGAGTTCCTAGCACCAACGGTTCTGAACCTATACTACAGCAAGAGAGAGGGCGTAATGCTGAGGGCGATCCAAGCTCTAAAGATGCGGGGAACGAAACACAGTGAGCAGATACATCCGCTTGAGATAGCTGAAAACGGTATCGTCGTTCATCCAAAAGAGAGGGTTATGGAGATCTAGTTCGGATCGACAGTCGCATAGCCCATCGCTGGCTTGTGCCAAGTTCTACGTGTAAGAAAGGCGGCGGTCAGAAGGACTGCTAGATATACTTGACAGGTTTGAAGTAGACTTTCCTCCCTCTTCTGTTCCTCTCTAGTCTTCCCATTCGAACCAGCTGGTTCAGGTAGATGCTCTCAACACTCCGGGCCCTTTTCGTCCGGGCAGCGATCTCCTCTGCAGTGGCCTCCTTTAGCTCGTTAGAGGCCATCATCGTCTTTCGAAGGCTGTCAGGAAGTTCCAGAAGGTCCATGAGGTCCAACGAACTGTCAAGTGGAGTCCTAGGCTCTTCCTCTGGTATGATCTTCTTCAGCATCGATTCGATAGTGTCTAATCTCTTTTCAATCTGTGCGAGCTTTTCGGTGAGTTCCGACGACGACATCCGTCGCACCTGAATATTATGTGCGAATAATTTGAACTGTTGAACATATATGTCTTCCGCCCAAGTCGAGTCCGTGATTTCGTAGTATCTCCAGCCTCAAAGCAATCAGAACATAGCCAAGTGCATGAGACACGCTACGACTCCGCCAGCCGCTGAAGCGACGAGGTTCACAGTACTGTTCTGGAAACCCTGCTTGCCCTTGACAAGTCTCGAGGGGACACCACAGTGCTTCTCGCTCTCAGATGTCTTGCCACAAACATCGCACTGGAAGACTCCTTGAACTGAGGCTCCGAGAAGACTGTCTAGAAGTGACCCGAGAAGTCCTGAAGAAAATGTGACAAAGACGAACCTTGTTAAACTCCAATCTGCAATTTGGAGGATCCATGAAGCAACGCCGATCAGCAAGCTACTCGCGATGGCAGCACTTTCTCCCAAGGGGGTTACGCCTCCCGATGTTCCAGGTGGTACTCTCTTCCCTAGACTGGTGATCAATCTAGGGTCGTGCGGATAGAGTAACCCAATTTCTGTGGCTAAGGTATCGGCCGTAGTGGTACTTACCGCCCCAAGGAAGCCTGCCAGAAAGATGTCAGCGCTTGAGGTTCCCTTAGATATACTGAGGAACTCGAGAGCTGCCATGGCTACTGCGGTTCCCCCATTTCCTATGACGTTAGTCCAAGCGCGGGCACCGCCTTTCTCTTGAGCGGCGCCTTTGCGCAGCTTTGCTTCGTATTTGAACTTGGTGAAACCTGCCGTTCCTGTGAAGAACAACAGCAGAATGAGAAACCATTTCCAACCTCCCCAGGCGAAGACTGGTATGCCGATGGCGAGGCTGGCAACGGCTCCAGATGAATCGACTACCTTTAACCTGTTCGAGAGATATGCAAAGAACAAGCAGATTGCTACGCCAAGAGCCAAGCGTCCCAAGTTATCATTGTATATCGCTAGGAAGATTTCTACCAATGCGCCTGCCAATTTCGGGCCGTCCAGATATGCTTGGGCTTCTTGGCCTGCTACCTCTTGCCACTCCGCTCTTGATCCTTATTGGGTTTGTTGTCTATCTTTAGCTGTTTCGAGGAGTGTAGACTTCGAGACTTGGGCGTAGAGGTTGGCCAAGGAGCTCAGGAGCTTTTCAACAGAATTCAGGTTCGAGACCACGAGCGGTATCTGCTCGTATTCAGCTAGTTTGATTGCGAGTTTGTCAACCTCCTTCAAGCCATGTATCACGACCATTCTAGGTTTGAGAGAGTGGACACGGATAGCCACCATTGGTGAACGACCATGACTGACGTTGGTGAATACTAGGGCTCTTTCCGTCGTGGAACCGAAGAGCTGCGTGAAGTCATGGCCTGAGAGGGTCGTTATCGCCCGCAGGCTGTCTACTACTGTGTATCCACACAGATCCCTAGACATTAAGTCGCCACACGCGATGGCTGTTCCCGCGACCGCTTCTTTAATCCGGGACCCATTGACGGGCACTGGGAACTCTCGGATGTCCAAGATGGCATCCGAGAGCGTGCTGGATAGCTTTGAAAGCTCTCTGACGAAGTGGCCTCCTTCCGACTCATCTATCAGGATGAGGGCCTCGACCAGTCTTTTAACGAAAGTGCTCCCGGGTGATCTTCTTCTGCCGCTCTCGTAATCGCTGATCACGGATGGTGAGATTTCCATGCTCTCAGCGAGCTTGGCTTTTGATGTAGCGAACAGCTCTCTCCACTTCTTTATGGTCGCTCCCGGAGAAGTTGAAAGAATGATGTCTCCTGCTATTCTTCTTGCTAGGACTTCTCTCACCACTGATGGTATTGCCATGATTTTTCTGCGCTCCGAAAGGCATGGTTTCATTCGATGGTTATAAGCTGTTTCGAGTGCGAGCTTTCAGCGATGGATGTTGAGCGAATAGGCACTTTCAGATTCTTAAAGAAACCTTACATACTGAATTGGCTTCACGAAGAGATACGCACTTTCGAGAGTGAGCATGCGTTGCCAAGAGTTGTCATGGTTATCCTTGATGGCTTAGGAGATCTTCCAGTATCGGAGCTCGGGGACAGGACACCACTAGAATACGCGAATAAACCGAACCTCACGAAGATATGCTCAAGGTCGATATGTGGCCTTCTAGACCCGATCTCTCCAGGAGTTCCCCCTTCAAGTGACACATCTCATATGTCCATTTTCGGATATGACCTATCGACCGAATACCCAGGCAGAGGACCCTTCGAAGCCGCTGGACACAATATCAGAATGACCCGTGGACAGGTCGCTTTCCGGTTCAACTACGCCACTGTTCACAGGGAAGGCGATGTTTTGCAAGTGGTCGACAGAAGAGCCGGCCGGATCGGTGAACCCGACACCAAGGAACTAACAAAGCATCTGGCCTCGATAAAGCGTGTGGACGATGTTGCCGTGAAGTTCCACTTCACTCTCGAACATAGAGGAGTGCTAACACTCGATGGGAAAGACCTGTCCCATCAGGTTACTGACACAGATCCTCATCAAGAGAACGCACCACTACTTGAATGTCAACCTTGGGCTTACGCCAGCCCCAGAGATAGAGCTGAGAAGACGGCGAGGATCGTCAACCGTGTATCTAGAGAGGTCTACGACTGCTTGTCAGTCCATCCAATAAATCATGGGCGGGAGGCTCAAGGAAAACTGCCAGCGAACGCGATAGTCGTCAGAGGGGCCGGAGTCAAGGCATCAATCCCGCGATTCGAAGAAAAATGGGGGCTTAAAGCTGCCTGCATAGCCGCCGGCCCACTGTACAGAGGCATAGGCCACGAACTTGGCATGGATTTGATGTCGGTAGAAGGAGCAAACGGCCTGACCAACAGCAACTTTCCTGGAAAAATGGACAAAGCGCTGCAGATTCTTCCCGACTACGACTTTATCTTCGTTCAC
>Ga0315308_1000226_pt1 | contig 30769 bp, 35 predicted proteins | sample TDP3_MG_FD_203078 | JGI IMG/M metagenome (GOLD analysis project Ga0315308, IMG submission 203078) | Freshwater sediment microbial communities from Lake Towuti, South Sulawesi, Indonesia - TDP3 | ecosystem: Environmental > Aquatic > Freshwater > Lake > Sediment | place: Indonesia: South Sulawesi... | reverse complement strand
TTCTCTCACCCTTTGCCGTCCGAGTAACTCTGAGATTTCATCCTATTGTCAAGCTAATGCCTTCTCATCATCCGGCAAGAATTAGATAGGTCAAACCAACAATAAAAATATTCTTCGTCACTGCATGATGTGTTTTGAATCCATGTAGGTAGCTCATGAGCTTATAAATGTGAATCATGGCTTAAAGACGGAAATGGTTTGACTAATGAAAGCTGTCACGTTGTTATGTTTAGGAATTTGAATCCAGTCAGATATATTTGGCTTCCACACTGATTACACTGCAAAAGTATTTTCTCTAAGTAGTCTCCCCTCATCACTGGTTCCAAAACAGTGTAAATATTTTCTGTTCTATCATGAGGGGATATTTTAATACCACATTTCGGGCATCTAAATTCTCCTTTTCCCCCGATCTTGGTTAAGTTAACAGTATATAGTTTAATTCCCTGCAATTTCTGTCCCTTCCAAATTCATTGATTGCTAAGGCTTATGGTCTGTAAATATTTTGTGGAAAAATGTTTCACATATAACAATACAGACTATTTTGCTGGTTCCAAATCTCTGTTTCTAGTCTACAGAATATTTGTGAAATGAAACTCAGAAGGTTGCACCAATTCTCACGGACCTTTCTTTATCCAAACATATCCTAAGCACTCTGGGCAGCAAGCTATTAGTGGTTTGCAAGCGACTAAGTTTGCATGTATCCTTGCCCTTCCAGAGAAAGACCATGGAGAAATTGTTATTCCGTTCATAACTAAATTTGACAATTTTGAATACCTCTTTAAGACTACATCTGCCCGGTCCTTCCAGTGTGTGCCGATGTTCTTAACAAAGTCATTAAGACCATACATGTCTAGCTCAGTAACCATAGGTGCATTCAACTGTGATGTTGCGACAAATTGCCAAAGTTCATCTGTTACGGTGATACATAAGAGCATATCATTACTTGTCGGTGATTTCCCACTTGAATCCTTAAATAAAATGTTCATGATGTCTCCTGGATCTTGCATACAAATCCTCGTAAACGTGACATTGACTCCGATTGTTTCGCCCTTGAAAGCAATGGGCGGTGCGTCGATTTTAACTACTTCTACAAGCCAACCCACAAGGAAGCATAACGTGTCGGAAACGATCGTTCCAGCTAGGTCCACACTTGCATTGACAGTCCACTGTCCGAAGTAACCTTTTGAATTTGGAAGTGTATACTTAAAGACTGCAATGCCATCTGCTTGAGTGAAAGCAGTTTCAGAATATGTCTCTCCATTTGGTGCTTTTATCGCATAGGAAACAGGTTTGCCAAGAACCCCATCACCCTGAAACATTACTTTCGCCTTCAATTCTACAACGGCATCAGGTGGAAACGCGTCACTAACCATGTTCAGACCTTGCCCTCCCCATGGCGGCGAGTATTGCGTATAAAGATCAAACCATATTTCAGGCCTTGCCACTGGAGAATTAAGATTTCCAACACTTGAAAAGCAAAAAACTACAATGAAAAAAAATACGGCTTCTCTACTCATATGATGCCCTTTACCAAGTTTTATGCTTCAGTTTTTATGACTTGTGTTATCATACTTGTAGAAACTCAACATTCATGGGTACATGCTTTTGACAAATTACAACGTGTGCAGTTAGTTCCACGGACAGATTTTAATCTCGTTAATAATGGCAGCCCCCAACGTCAAATTGTCCCTATAAACCATACATAGGAACACAAGGCTAAAACTCGCGCTGTAAAGCGTTACTAATTGTTGCAACAATTGTTTTCGGCTTCGTTGCAATGAATGAGTTAGGCTTAACAAACTCTGTTTTCAGCATCTTATGTTCTGCATAGAACCATCCTGCCATCAAATATTTCAGGGGCGTCATCTCTTCGTGGACATTTCTGTCAAAGGCTGACCTCAACCAGAATTATGTTTGCAAAGTTTTTTGGGTTCTTGAACAGCACAAACCTTCAGAAATAGGCATGTGCAGAAGAGATCGCCATATGGATTTTGAATCCATATTTCGAGTTCATAAGTTAGTTAAATAACTCCCGCCTATTCTCTGCCAGAAGATCGGAGGAAAATCTTTGAATCAGAACATGACGTCTAAGCAGAGAAAATCATTGGAAGACAAAATGGCTAAGGTCTTCAAGGAAAACATTAATACGCTCTCGACAGAATTGCAAAAAATATTGTTAGACGATCTTGTCACAGCTTTCCAAAATAGAATAAACGTGTTAATCAGAGCAGAGGAGAAAAGGAGCTACTAATGCAGACTAAATAGGAAAAAGACAGAGTTTGAATACGTAAAAGCTTTATATAAAGAGGTTAAGAATATCGCCAAGAGGTTGGATGATGAGACGTTCCAAACTCGAAATGTATATAGACATTCTTAAAGTATTGGCTCACCGCGGTCCATTAAAGCTCACGCACATAATGTATAAGGCTAACGTGAACTGCAGCGTGCTAAAGCAGTACTTAGACTTTCTGATAAAACAAAACTTGGTTGAAGAAAGAACAGTTGGCAAGCGAAGAGTTGTTTATGCGGTAACCCAAAGAGGCATAACAGTACTCAAATACTTCAGAGAATTGAAGCAAGTTCTACCAATAATAGAGGAAGCAAGAAACAGAGCAGCGATACCATACTAATCACTCTCCAACTTTTGGACAAAACCTTTTTTCATATCTCGTAATATTTTTGATATCGAAACACATCTTCTATTCTAGAGATTCCCCTAAACTTAATGGTCAAGATGTTTGACCAAATGGCTGTACTGGCCGCAAGGTCAATTGTGGCATTATTCGTTTTCATGATGCTGGCTGTGATACTCTTGGGAGTATCTTGGCTAAGTCTGATGTTTCAGGTAAATAGTTAGTATTTTCAATAACTAAACATTTGTCTTGTAAATCATTAGGCGTGTTTCGTAAGACTTAATAAATCGATTTCTCTCTACTTTAATGTACACGTGTAAAACACTATGGGGAAGCATTGTGACTGCACAAGAAGTTCTTGGAAAAAAGCCCTTGAACATACTAGAAAAAATCAGAGAAAACCTTGAGAAACTAAACGAAAAAATGGAAGTTATGATCGAGTTACAGAAACACGGTAGAAAAGATATTCAACCACTCCCAGAAGCCCCATTAGACGTTATGACCTTGCTTTCTATGCCCGACCATCTTAGAAAGACAGCCATGACAGTGTGCAGACTTGGACGCGCTACAGCAGATGAATTAGCACAACAAACCCATAGAGCTAGGGCTGTGGAAAGCGCCTACTTGAATCAGCTTGTTATTATGGGACATCTGAAAAAAGAAAGGAAGGGAAGGAAAGCTTACTTCTACGTGGATAGAGGAACTCAGGGGTGATAATGTTGGGCAAAATAATAGCCGTGCATTCGTATAAGGGCGGAACAGGCAAAACTCTCCTGTCACTAAACTTAGCCGCAACCTTTGTCAAACATGGCAAAAATGTCTGCTTGTTTGATCTTGACTTCCGGGCTCCAAGCCTTTCAACGGTTCTCAAAATTGAAAAGGTAGAATGTTGGCTAAATGACTATCTAAACGGAACATGTGAAATCGATAAAGTGCTGACGGATTTAAGCGATAGAATTCAAAAGGGGGGTAAGCTGTTTGTAGGGCTAGCCAACCCAACGACAGAGGCTATCAGAGATATGTCCGCGAAGGACAGAAAATGGGAGATGCGAGCTTTGGGACGACTTTTGGCTCTCAGAAACTCACTTCTAAATGATAAGGGCTTGGACTATTTGATTTTCGACACAAGTCCAGGACTTCAGTACTCCTCCATAAACGCCATAGTAAGCGCTGATTTGGTAATCGTAGCAACAACTTTTGACAGATCCGATGTCGATGGAACAAAACGCATGTTGCATGAACTTTACGAACTATTTGAAAAGAAAACCGAGATAGTTCTGAACAAAGTTATGTATGACGTCTATTCAAGATCTGGAAAAGAGGATATCCAAGGCAAAATCAAGGACATATACCAAGTCCCACTGTTAGGGACGATACCTTGTTTCTGCGACATTTCAAGGGCAGAAGGAAACATCATTTTCGCTCAAGAGAAACCAGAGCATCCCTTCGCAAAAATTCTGGAGGACATGGCAAATAAAATAGACAAAATGACATAGATTCCTATCGAGTCGCTATTTTGTTTACAAGTTGATAGACTTTACAGCTTCTGCACTTCTCATAATCTTTCTCGTCGCACTGCTTGCATATCATGCGGTTCAATTCCTTAATTTCTGTGCTCATCAACATTTCTCCCTTTTCTGTAGAATATTTGATCTTAAATTTGATAATATACTCTATTCCGATTAAGTAATATTCCATACAAAAAACTTATAGAATAGAAACATTGTTAATTCACGGAGAACACGGAGATACCCGATTTTTGGATAAGTCTGCGATCATTCTCGCTGGCGGCTTTTCCAGCAGGTTCGGAAAAGATAAAGGATTGATTCAATTAGCAAATAAGCCTCTCATAAAACACGTTTTGGACAAAATCAATAATGTTGTCGATGAAAAAATAATTGTTGCTAGTTCCAAAGTACAAGCTGAAAATTTTGCGAAATTTCTAGGATCAGAGACAAATGTTCTTATTGATGTGCATGATGTACGGAGTCCGCTTGTAGGTGCATTGACTGGTCTTAGAAAAGCACGCGGAGAACACGCACTTCTTCTTCCATGCGATACTCCTTTGGTTTCTCGAGATGTTATTTTGCTCCTTTTTGATTTGTGCATAAATAAAACGGCCGTTATTCCCCGCTGGCCAAGCGGCTACATAGAACCACTACATGCAGTCTACCGCGCAAAAGCTGCTTTGGAAGCTGCTGAAAGCGCTTTGAATGAAGTAAAATTGGATATGCGGTCCATGGTTGAAGGGATGCGGGGCATACGTTATGTATCTACACTTGTTCTTCAGCAATTAGATCCAGAGCTTAGAACCTTCTTTAACATTAACACACCTTTAGATTTGAAAAAGGCTGAACTCATTCTTAAGAACGTAATAAGGTGAGAGTCACTTTCCGCAACGCTTTGCGTATTCTTCCGTTTCTGAAAGTAGCTTTTCTATGTCCGCTCCCGAGTGAACAGTGCTTAATGCGCCAATGTGGGTTGGTAGGAAGAAAACTCCGTTGGCAATTAAGTTCAGATGATATTCGACAAGTTTATCTCTGTCAGCCTCGGAGGCAGCACGTGCATCGTACACCTCTTTTCTTGTGAAGTGTGTACCAAGAATGGAGCCTGCACCTGTGACTTGTACATCCTCACTACTTGCTTCGAATATTTCTTTTATTTGTCGCCTGATTTCTTCTCCAGTTTTGTTTAACTTTGCTATGAGATGACCGTCTTCCAAGATTTTCAGTGTTGCCAGACCGGCCGCCATCGATATGGGATTTGCCGAAAAGGTTCCCCCATGAAATGAATAGTTTGGGCGTTGATACATATGCGGGTCAATCCTTTCCATGATTTCTCTGCTGCCACAGAAAGCGCCTATTGGGAAACCTCCCCCTAAAATTTTTCCAAAGACGGTTACGTCTGGTGTTACGTCATAGTATTGTTGGGCTCCACCAGGAGCCAATCGAAAACCGGTGATTACTTCGTCAAAAATAAGCAGAATTCCCTTTTCATCGCAAAATTCTCTAAGCCCCCGCAAGAATTCCTTTTCTGCAGGGACACCTCCGCCCGCTCCTAAGACTGGTTCAATTATGACGGAAGCGATTTCTTCATTCTTCAATTTTTCTTCAACTCCTTCCAAGTTGTTGAAAGGTAGGACAACTGTGTCTTTGAGTGCTCCATTTGTCAAGCCAGCAGACTCTGGAACGCCGTAAGGATATTTAACCGCAACATGCAGAGCGTCGTAGCCACCATGCCATCCGCCTTCGAATTTGGCGATTTTGCTTCTGCCCGTATATGCACGGGCTAACCTTGTGGCGTACATGTTTGCCTCTGTTCCAGAATTAGTGAAGCGTATCATTTCTGCGCTTGGAACCATTTTTGCAACTTGCTTGGCTAATTTGATCTCTAATTCATGGGATGTTCCGAAATGGGTGCCGATTTCAATTTGTTTTTTAACATCCTCCATAACTGCAGATGGGCTGTGACCAAGTATGAGCGCTGCATGTCCCATCCAGAAGTCAACGTATTCATTTCCATCAACATCGTAGAGCTTGCTTCCCCTCGCTTGGGCCGTATAGAATGGATACGGCTCAAAATAACGGATTGCATAAGAAACCCCCGCGGGAAGAAAATTTTTGGCGTATTCAAATAAAGCCTTGGATTTAGGGGTTTTGGAAACATAATTTTCAAGCATGTAAGGACCTTCTCGAGTGTGGATTTATTTTTTGCTGAATTGTTTTATTACAGTTTCCACAGCCTGGTTTAGATTACTCACAATAGCATCAGCATATTCACATTTCACTGTTTTCTTATCTCTATCCAAAAGCAAGGCATTTATGCCCAACCGTTTAGGCAAGAGGATATCTATTGGAACATCATCTCCTATCATAACGGCTTCCTCTGGTTTGACTTTCAGAATTTCTAAAACCCTCTTATACATTCTTGGGTTTGTCTTGTCGCATCCTGCTTCGTATCCGGTCATTATGAAATCGAAGTGTTTCTTAATTGGTTTAATGGCTTCTTTGAACTGGAAGTAAGCGATGGTTGTAACTATAGCCATCTTGAATCCATTTTGCTTTGCTTCTATGACTGCTTCGGCAGCGTCTGGGTATAGTTGATATGGCTTACCTTCAAGGAGCCTAGCAATGGTGTCCAGTGTTTCTCCGTCAACCTTGACTCTCAATCTCCATAAAATCCGTGAGAAAAAGGAGCGCCAGTGCCTATATCCATATTTTGGATAGTCAATGAAGGCGACGAATTCCCATGCCGCTTTTAGCTGTTGTCTTGAGACTTCATAGCCCATACTGAATAGGTACTCTGAAATCTCTGCGTCGGTTACTGGATTATCTACGTAAGCTAATGTTCCGTGCAAATCGAACAAAACCGCCTTAACTTTAATCAAATGACCTACTCCGCAACCGCAGTTCATAATCAGCTTATATGGAACATTTTATAAATGTTAAAAGTCGGCCCGATTTAATATCTCCTGAGGACAGAAAAGAATGGCACTTGATTTAGAGTTTCATCCATTGACTCGAGAGCGTTGGATGGATCTCGAAAAGTTGTTTGGCAAGCACGGAGCTTGTGGTGGTTGCTGGTGCATGTGGTGGAGACTTAAACGTTCTGAATTTCTCAAGCAAAAAGGGGAAGGAAATAGGAAGGCTTTGAAAAGAATAGTAGATTCCGGCGAAGTTCCAGGGATACTCGCCTATGCCAACGGCCAACCGATTGGTTGGTGTTCAGTTGCTCCTAGAGAGTCCTATCCAGCATTGGAACGATCTCGAGTACTCAAGCGGGTTGATGAGAACCCAGTTTGGTCTGTTGTCTGCTTTTTCGTTGCAAAACAATTTAGGCATAAAGGAGTAACGGTAGCTTTGCTAAAAGCAGCATTAGAGTACGTAAGAAAGCGAGGCGGTAAAATCCTAGAAGGATATCCAGTGGAACCCAAAAAGGGTTATACTCCCGATGCCTTTGCCTATACTGGTTTGGCTTCTGCGTTTCGAAAGTCTGGGTTTATAGGGGTTCTTCGACGTTCTGAGACGCGACCAATTATGCGATACATGATTGGCGAGAAATAAGTGTCCTAGAATGATGACCCTAATGATTGAAGTTCATGGGATTTCTGCGGACTGTGTCTTAGATCCGATCGGGAGCGAAAGCAAGTGCGGGAAATGCAAAAGTAAATAAGGAATGGCTGTCGATTGTCCCTTCATTATCTAAGCAGCGGAGAAAAAAGGAATCGAGTTTTTTGCCGGGTTCGTGAGTTGAACAGACTTAGAAGATCAGAGAGAAACTGCTTTGAGGGGTGTTACAAGAATTTTAGCGAAGGCGCTTCTGCGCAGAAAACCTTTTAAGTAGAATTTCCAGCTGTGCCTTTTTCGTCAGAATTATGCATAATTTGGAGAATTTTTAAATGGAAGTTGAAAGAAATTTGATCATTGCCCTTCTGAAATCGACTAGAAATGGACCTATTTCACATGAATTAATCAATAAAGAGGCAAAACTTCCATCAGATGTTGTTAGAAAATTGCTTAGAAAATTGCAAAGCGAGGGACTACTTTATGTAAAGAGCGACGTTGTAGAAGCAGACAGTTTGCAACGTCTCAAATTGGCCATTAAGGCTGTAAAGCTCGGGGCGGACCCTGAAAGAGTATGCAGTTTTCTTCAATGGCAAGAATTCGAAAACATAGCCGCCGTAGCCTTGACACAGAACAATTATATCATTGAGAAGAATTTGCGGTTTACGCATGCTGGACGGAGATGGGAAATAGACATTATTGGTTGCAGAAAACCCATAGCCATATGTATTGATTGCAAGCATTGGCACCACGGAATGTACCCTTCCGTATTAAAGAAAATTGTCGAGGAACAGATAGAAAGGACACGTGCTCTAGATGAGTTCTTGCCAAGTCTTTCTGGCAAAGTTGCGTGTGCCAGTTGGGATAGGGTTAAACTTGTTCCAGCAATTTTATTGCTTGTCGCTGGAAGATTCAAATTCTACGATAGTGTGCCTCTTATTCCTGTGCTTCAACTTCAAGATTTCCTGAGTCGTCTACCAGCTTATGTAGACTCTTTAAGACATTTTGCGAAACAATTAACCGACTAATTCAATAGTTGTCCCTAAAGCTTGACCTGGAACGCCTTTTCTAAATCTGACTCTAACTAGGCCTTTTTTACCATGCAAAGCCGCAATCATCCCAATAATCTTATCTTTCCCGCTTTGCCATGCCACCTTTCGTCTTAAGTCTACAAGCCTCAGAAACAGAATTTACGTTATTGAATTGGATTATGCATTCCTTGGGCCTCTGAGTTTTTGGTCCAACTCGATAGTTTATTATGATTCCTTGGATTTGTGAAGCCATAGACTCCCACCAGGCGAATACTTCTTCAAAATGTGGCAACGAATTTAAAATCTGTTTCGCTACGACGATGCTGTAGACTTGTTTGTCACAGCATAACATTTCAAGCGTAAACTCAGCCCTCAACTATCTTATTCTTAGCACATTCTTAAACAAGGGTAATTGTTGCAACAATTGTTTTCTGCTTTGCTGCAACAATTTTCTCCCGCTCAATTGCAACAAATAAGACAGCACACGCAAAGTGGCACAATAAAAAACCGCGAAAAGCACACAATCGCACAGACCCCTTTTAGATTGCACAATTGTCTCGTCAAAAGTTTTCCGCCTTGCCAAGACAAACAAGCAAGCCTAACAACCTCCATCTTCCACAAAAGATTCCGCATCCTCCTCTACATGCGATGTGACACACAAGCTAACAGTATCCGCTACGACTCTTTGAGTTTAAGTCATAATTTCCAAAATAGGTTTCTTGGCAAATCTCGTGGCTGGATATAGACTGAAGACAAAAATTGCAGCAAAAGCTATTAGCAACCATCCAGCTATTTCGAGGACATTGTAACTTGTGACAAGTGGCTTTGGGACTAAGATCAGTAATGTAATAATTATCCCTAAGGCTACTCCCACGGCATAGCTTGATAGCAGAACTATGAAACTCTGTTCAGAAATAATTGTCACGACAGTCTTAGGCTTTGCCCCTAACGCTCTTAAAACACCGAATTCTTGACGTTGCTCAGCTATAGCAAGCATCACGTAGCCTATCAAGCATAAAGACGCTGACGACAAGCAGAACAATGGCAAGAACTTTACAACAGACCAGATATAACCGAGAAAGCCAACATTCTTGTCCAATATCTCATTAAGTTCGCATACCTCAAATTCTGGATTCACGCTACTGATATTAGCCCTTATTTGGTTCAAGATCTCAGCACGATTAACCGAGGGATCGATTTCAACCATAACTACATTGGATTTTTGTATGCCTGTTATGCTCTGCAGAGCTTTCAGAGGTACATACGTAACGTTTCCATTGTTAATCGGATCCAGACAAACACCAATTACAGCGAAATCATTATCAAACAATCTCATACTCTGCATTAAAGGCACAGAAAATATCTTCTGAGCCAAAGAATCCCCCACCATAGCTTCAAACCCTTGCCCCTCGCTTAGAACCTTACCCTCCAAAAACCATTTGCTCAGCAGCTTTCCAGGCTCAACACCAACTATCAGGGATTCTCCCTTGCGATCATCACCGACAGGTATAGTTGCACCTGTTTCTGGGTTAAATGTATAATTTCGAACCTCTTTAACTTGAGCCTTCAGAACTAGACGAGCGCTAACGTCCTTAACTCCCGAAATCGAAACCAAACGATTAAGCACGTCTTCCGGAATCGAGTATCTCTTATCCGTATAGTTAAGCTGTGAATCCTCTCTTGTCTCGCAAAATTTTGATAATAATAGATTATATTCCGTGCACATTTGCCGATGAGCTATGAGAATTATGTCTCTGCCCACGGCCTTCTCAACCCAGCTTCTTGTAGTTTGCTCTGCAATAATTCCTCCTGCAACAGCCACAGTTACAAGTATGAAAACCGCAGTTAGACACACGACAATTCGAATGGTTGCTGATTTCCGTCGAAAAAGGCTTCTCATAGCCAACCTAAATGTAAGACCTGATTTTGAAACAACCCTAAATCTAGACTCCCTGCTCAGTCCGAAGTAATATATCGGCGAAATTGCCCTAGCAGGCTCAACTCGGGTCGTATCGAGGACAGGCTTTGCACCAACAATTACTGCGAGTATAAAGAACAACACAAAAACTAGAAGAACAAGCAAGAAATTGATTGGCTTCTGGGAAATTTGAATACCAAGATTGATTAAAAAGCTGGTTGAGGCAAAATCCGCCAGTATTCCCAAAGCCATACCCAGAAAACAGCCAACAAATGTTATTATCAGAAGTTCAGTCATAAAATAACCAAAAATCAGATCATTCGGGCATCCAGCTGCCTTCATTAATCCGATATCCCTAACCCTTTGAGACATCATTACAAAAATCATAAAAGAAACAACCACTGATCCGACAACAAAAATCAAAAGCCCCCCGAATATTATGAACCGTGAAAACACTATTGAAAAGCCATATGTGAGTCTGCCTTCAACAGTTAATGAAATTCCAAATCCTATCTTTTCACTGAAAAGAAGAAGAAAAAGCGTTGATGCTACGCATGACGCCAGGCTAATAAGAACCAGGCTTGTCTGAAGTTTTCTACGCAGCAGATCGTTTATCGGAAAAAAAGTTTCACTCATTGATGGTTACCAGCTTTCCGTATTCCAAATGCAGTTTTTGGTCCGCTAACTCAAATATTCGCTCGTCATGTGTTGCAACGACAATAGTTTTTCCATCACGTTTCAGGTCTTGAAGTATCTCGATAATCTTTAGGCTTGTTTTTGTGTCCAGATTCCCTGTCGGTTCGTCAGCTAGAAGTAATGGCGGATTGTTTGCCAGCGCCCGAGCGAAAGCTACGCGCTGTTGCTCGCCTCCGCTCAACTGAAACGGAAAATGATCTGCTCTATGCTGTAAACCTACAAGTTCTAAAAGCTCTTCAACCCTGTTCTCTATGTGATTCCCTCGTTTTCGAGCCCACTCCATTGGAAAAGCAACGTTCTCAGCAACAGTCAAAGTGGACACGAGATTGTAGGATTGGAAAACGAAGCCAACTTTATGGCATCGAAAACTCGCCAAAAAATCCTCATCTTTGCCGCTCAAATCATCCCCAAAAACAACGATCTTTCCGGTTGTGGGCCTATCAATGCCACCGATAATATTTAGAAGTGTTGTCTTCCCCGAACCAGAAGGACCATTCATAACCATAAATTCGCCCTTCTTAACCTCAAGACTCGCGTCCGTTAAGACTTCAACCTTCAAATCGCCCATCTGATAAGTCTTGCATAGAAGAGAAGCCAAAATCGCAGTTTTCCCAGTTTTCATTGTCTAACTTCCATCACTAATTGGAAGTTTCCTCGGTCCCGCTTCAGGATTCTCGCCTTTTCCGGCACTTTCTTTTTATTCCAATCTCTCCACTCTATCTCTCTGAAAATCCATCTTTTACCTAGATGCGCCGCTAGCACAGCATGTTTAAATTGATTTTCCATTGGAATAAGTTCATCAAGAAATCTGAAGAGCTTTTCAATCTGTTGCTTTGGAAAGTAAGCGTAGTACGCCGCATTTTTGACTTCAAAAGCATAAACATGCGAGTCTTTTCTTGCAATAACATCAGGTAAAGGATTTAGGCTTGGATTGCTGACTGGAACACGCACAGCTTTGTATCCCCTTTTTATTAGAAGCTTTACGAGGACATTTTCGCTGTAGAAGCCTCTTTTGCGCCATCGGCGAATCTCTGCCTTGTCAACTTCTCTAACCATTAATGACTCTCCTTGTATAGAAGGCTTCTAACAATTGATCTTTAAACGATTTCCTTTAAACTCAAGAATTGTTAGGGTTTTTTGCGCTTATAACTTTGAATGGCGACCTTAAGCAAGGGCTTCTCAACTAAGCATTCTTTCAAGTAGTCATCCAAAGTAGCCGCGGAGACAACTTCTATTTCATAGTCATTAACATCAATGGAATGTTCATAATTCTTTTTCGGAACGACCACTTTCTTGAAGCCCCATGCTTCGGCAGCCTTAATCTTCTCGTAGACACCGCCAACAGCTGTTATTTGAATAGAATCTCCAACGCCCAGGTTTAATTCTCCAGTGACAGCCACATCCTGCCTTATAGGCTTACCCTCGATAAGAGAGCATAACAAGATTGCCATTGTCACGCCCGCTGATGGGCCATCGACTCCATAAGACTGGGCAAAGTCAATATGAGTCAAATAGTCCTGTGCTATGTCAACTCCATATTTTTGCAGGATAACACTTCTAACTTTAACTATGCTGTCTGAAATGAAGCTTTGACCTTTAGCTGCTCCGGTCACTTTATAGTAGCCTTTAAGTGTATAACTTCTCGGAAGCTCGCTTCTTTTGACCATGTGAGCCTTTACGCATAGGACGCTTCCAGTCATTTCACCGCTAAATGGATCTCTAACAACAGCCAAACCATGTATTTGTCCCAGTTTAACTCCTTTCGGCTTTATTTCCAAGAGTTTGCCTCTTTCGCTGATTTCGTGCTCCAATATCTGTCTTTGAATTGTCTTACAGTGGCGTTCTGTGGCTTCTTGAACGTGTCTTCTTTCAACAACTTTGCAGTCCTCGTTCATCGATAAGGTTGCTGCTGTCTTTATAATTGAGATCAATGGTCTAAACTTCGTTGTTAACGCATCTTTTTTGTTACTTCTTCGTCTGCCTTCCTCAACTATTTCCCCGCATGCTTCTTTGCTGAAGGGATTAAGGTTGAAGCGTTTGACTTCCTGCGCCAAGAACTGCACATATTTACGCCTGTTTTCCACGGTGTTGGACATGTCGTTGTTCATTCTGACAACTTTACCATATCCATAAATACGGTCCATAAGGGCCGGATGAAGTTGGCTTATGCTGTCGAAGTTTCCGGCACCTACGAGAAATGTTATGGCTGGCGCCGGTTCGGTTGAAACAGCCATCGCGGCTGTGTCTCCGCCTTGCCACCTTCCCCTCAAGGTTACAGGTAACTGTCCATCCTCAAGCACAGTTAAGAGAGTCACAGCTTCTTCTGGGTCGAGGTTTTTTATCTCATCGATGTATAATATTCCCAAGGACGCCCTGTGAGCGTCTCCAGCAGTAACTCTCTGGTGCTCAGGGGTGCCCAAGCCACCCGTCTGATACGGGTCCCAAGCTATTGAGCCGAAAAGCTGAGCACTTCTGTGTCCAGTTGCATCCACAAAAGGCGCATGTCCGGAGCTGTTGTCAACCACCAATTTTGGTGCTTCCGTTTGCTGGGCACCTGCAATGCCCTTTAGGTTTGCTAAACCTCCCAGTTTAGAAAACCACCAGATGAAGACGCCAAAGAAGGTTAGGCTTCCACCTGGGATGAAGGTTAAGGGCACCACACCAACAAACCTTCCGATGAGATAATCTAGGAAGTTATGATTGTAGTAAGCTTGAAGGGTCTGATCCAAAAACGCAGGGTTGGCTTCCCAAGTCTGCCAAGCCTGATACAGGAAGTAAAAACCCAAAGATATCAGAAATAAGCCCATTGAAACCATGAGAATTTGTAATGCTTTGAACCCTATTTTCGTTATAAATTTTCTTTTAAGCTCTTTAAACTGTTCTCTTTGCAGAACTTTTTTTCCCTCACCAGCCTCGTGAATTGAGATTTTTGGTTGGCTTGGCAGTGTAGAGTTCTTCCAACACAAGACGTCGAAGAGCCTTATGCCTTTTTCCTTGTACACCTGAGTGAGTTTCTCTGCTAACGCCCTGCCAATCAACGATTTGCCTGTTCCCGGGTCTCCCAAAAGAAGTAGGTACGGTCCTGGGCTTATCACTGATTTGGGAGACGATTTTGGTTTGTTAGGGTCACTCCAGCTCTCGTACCATTTTCTTTTTTCAAGCCACTTAAGCTTATGCACCCACTCATCTAAACATAAAAAACACTCTTTTAACGCCTGTTCCTGCCCAATGGCCCAGTTAATAAGATTATCATCAACCGGAAAACCTTCAGTGCTTTTAAAGTTCGCCCAATCCCACTTTACTCTAACCTTCCTTCCCTTGACATTTCTCTCAAGTGTTTCAACGCCGTCTCCAAAATGATCAAGGGGCAAACATTAACACCTTCGAATGGCCTTCTGCAGATTCACTATTAGAAAACATGCCCATGTTCAATTATAGAGGTTATTTCAAAATTGGCAATATGAAAAAACCAATAACATATTTTGTACTAACCCAGAATGTGAAATAAATCGGATGTACTTCTCTTGTCATTCAAATTGCTGTGGATATCTTCAGGGTCGACATACAAGCTTTGGATGGAGAGCAGCTACTTAAAAGTTAATTCTAAATCTATCGCTTTTTCCACAACTTTTTGTCAATCGAAAGCATAGAGTCAATAACTAAATGGAGTGATTCACAAGGTGCCATCAAATCTGTTCGATAGTTTAAGAGCAAAATCTTGGATACTGATTGTTAGTTCATAACGCTTATTTCCTTTAACGCAAAGTTAACTTGCTGGGAAACTTAATGTCAATTGAAACCCATGATGTTATGGTAAGAAAGGTCGTAACGACGAAAAAAGACACAACAGTGGAAGATGCTATTAAGCTGATGAACAAGTATGAGATAGGGTGTTTGATAGTAGTAGAAAATGGAAAGCCTATCGGAATAGTTACAGAAAGAGATCTCTTGAAAAGAGTCATGGCTAAATCAAAAGAACTAAGAAACATGAAAGTTATGGAAATAATGTCAACGCCCCTTATATCTACGACATCTGACACAGAAATTGAGGAAGCAGCTAAACTCATGTATCAGAAGAAGATCAAGAAACTTCCAATAGTCGAGAAAGAAAAACTTCTAGGTTTGGTAACGTTAACAGACATTCTACGGATTCAACCGCAGCTTATTAGAATGTACAAGATATTCAGCAGCGATCTTGCTCCAAGGCGAATGAAGAAAGTTTTTGATTACTACTTGTTGCTTCATACGCAATTTGAGAATGTGGATATAGATCGTTTGGCGATTTCCGAAACGAAAAACGCGCCTGCTAGAAAACTCACATTACAGGGAAATGAGTGAAGTCTTATAGGCTAATTCTCCACAGAATGAAGAATTAGCGTTAAAAGGAAATGCATTACCAACGATCAGGATAGATGATTCACAAACTGACAGGAATTCGACATCGAGTCAGCAACTATTTCTTTTCGGTTAGACGATTAAACATTTTCAAAAATCCTTTGTAGAAACAAGCCCTTTGGAGAAAACCTCTTATTTTAGAAACGAAACCATGCTGAAAAACAAAAGCACAGCATAACCTTTAAACTTTGGGCCTTAAGCGCAGGAATATCCAAGCTCAAATTAGGCTTAATACGATGAGAAAAGCCTATTCTGACGTTTTCCATATCAGTGATCAACTACACTCATGGACTTTATCGGACCCTCATATAAAAACCGACGAAAATCTCCATGTGAAGCTGAAGTACTTGCTGCTTCGAGTTTGCTTCGAGTTTTAACGAGGGCTTCCCCATTTTATGCTTTTGGCGCTAGTTCTTGCTGTTAACAATTTCATAGACAGACATCCAGAAACAAACGCATAAAACTTCCTACTAACTCTAGGTACGATCGTAACTTTCGTTGATGCTTTTGTATACGCCTTGCCGTTTGTTCTTTGTCAAAGGAGCTCTACTGATTTTTTGATGGTGAATTTCCTGTGTGAAAGAGCTGTTTTTCTGGCTTGTTTTTCATGAGAGTATGAAGTTGGTTTGCTTGTTGTAGGCTAAATGATTGATATTTTGTGCGTTTCGACATTAGCGTTGCGCTCTTCGGTGATTTTGGTGAGAAATGTATTACCGCCCCATTTTACGTCTCACCAGTGTTCTCTAGACAGTTACGCCTAAGCGTTCGTATACGAAAGCATCAACGCAGTTCCCTTTTTAGGGCTTGAGGACAGGCTAATTGAAGAAGTATTAAACTGTTTAGGGTTTTACTGTAAGGCTATGAACTCTGGAGAATTGTTCGGAGCTTCTCTGCTGTGAACGGGCGCGAAGTCGTTCTGAGGACGCTTAAGTAGGAAGACTTGGATGATTTGCCAGATCTTATCAACTCGCTTGTAAATGAGAGAGCTGACATACTCCTAAACGAGAAGATTTCAAGGGATGAAGAAGTTGACTGGCTGTCTAGGGCGTTGCATCGCCTGGAAAAGGGCGAAACATTCCACATGATTGCCGATGTGGATGGGAAGGTTGCTGCAATTTCTGAGATCAATTTACGAAGCTGTTATGAGAAACATGTCGGCGTAATAGGTATTACAATCAGAAGCAATGTCAGAGATTTAGGAATTGGAACTGAAATAATGAAGGCACTGATTGAACAAGCCCAAAAAAAATAGGCTTGAAGGTTCTAACCGTGATGGCTTTTGCAACCAATAAACGAGCAATTACGTTTACGAGAAAGCTGGGTTCACGCAAACTGGACGCATTGCGAAAAAATATTTCAAGGGCGGCAAACACATAGATGAAACTATCATGACAAAAATGCTGGAGTAAAAAGTCTATGTCAAGCTTCAAAGTTTTTAATACAACTTACAGTTTTTCAACGAAAGGTGAAATAGAATTCATAGATTTGACAGACAAGGTTCAAGAGGCGGTTTCCAAATCCAACATCAAAAATGGTTTAGTCCATGTTTTTGCTCCACACGCCACAGGCATACTAATTCTGACAGAAAGCGAATACAGCCTACTAAGCGACATTAAGGCCCTTCTCGAAAAATAATTCCAAAACATGTTGCTTATAGCCATACTTCCAACGCCCACGCACACCTGAGGTCCGTGCTCCTGCCACCGGACAAAACCATGCCAGTAATTAACGGTCGAGTAGAGTTTGGAACTTGGCAATCGCTCGTCTTCGTGGAAACAGACGTTCACCCAAGAAGAAGGGCAGTCATAATACAAGTTCTAGGTGAACAATAGAACGATTCAACGGATATGCGTGAGGACTTTACTGATACTCAGAGGCAAGCCAAATAGCCATTAGTGTTGTATCCGAAAATGTCTTTTATGATGCGTAATCTTATCCAAACGATTTCGCAGAGGAGGCGTTGGAGCCTCTGAATTATACTCAACTGGGATGCAAACAATGCTGCAAGCATCAAATTTTCTACGGCAACCATGAATCGGAGAGTCTGTTTTTCTAGGAAGTGTTCCAATGACTCAAGGCCGAATCCTCTGCATGATTCAGAAGTGTTCCAGGACATTTAATTCATCCATCTATGGTGAAATCAAATTCGATAATATGAATAAGACTTTACTTCGCTTTTCGCTTACTCAAGGAACCATAGACTCATGATTAGATTTAAAGCTTTAACTCTTTTCTTTGCGATCGGATTGAAATTTTTGAGAGATTCATTGTAAATTATGTCCATTCGTTCCGGTTTCGCCAATCCACCACAAATAGTTAACATTTCTTCAAAAAAAGATCACATGTTGTCCAAGCTTTTTGTTTTCTTTTTCGGAATTCGATTATAAGTCTTCAGCCGCCCTCCAACGTACGCCCTTGTTGTTACGGCTGCTGGACGCTGAGGGTTATACATTTATAAGTTTCGTTCACTTTCGCTTGCTTCTTATCTCAACGGCTGGAATAGGCTACGAACCCCTGTCATTATATAATAACAACAATAGATAGAAAATACGAGACCTTTGCTTATGATCCATAACCGGTTAATGTCGCCTAATCCTATGTTGGAAAAAGTCTTATGGCATAAGTCTAACTTGTAATAGAAGGTTCAATAGCAAGACTGACTTCTTCTGGAAACACATTTGGGCCATATACTAGACCGCGCGCGCCAACGACGAATTCATCTACCGAGTCCTCCATAACTTCGGCGAGGCTAATGCCCTGATAGAGGCTGGTCTTGAACACTTCAACGAGAATATCATGACAGCTGTAATCTCTCTTCAGAAAGCGTAAATACCCCCTTGAAACTTTGCTATTAGTCAGGTCCAGGAAAAAGCCCATGAAAAAATGGCCGAGGTGAGGTAGCCTGGAAGCCTATAGGCCTGTGGAGCCTAGCGCCCGGGTTCAAATCCCGGCCTCGGCCCTCAGCATTTTTATAGAACACGTTACAAACACTATCCGAGAACCTCAGCTAATCCAGAAAAGCTGGTTAGAGGTTAGATCGGAGGCTTGAAATGCTTTTTTGCCTCGATACTTTCTCGCATCCATTTTTCAAATTCCTTTGACGGTGGACTTTCAACAAAAAGCCTTTTTCTCATAGCTTCCAAGAAAGTGTTCCTTTGTCCTAGGAATTCCGCTGCTGTTAACACTTTGTGACCAGCTTTATAGGCTTTGGCGAAAACATTTTTCGCTTGTTCACGCCAATTCTCATCCCTTAAAAAATGATGTTCCAAGATTGTACATGGCACTGTTATAACGACTTTTTCTAAATTCCTCAATCCTGCTTGAAACTGCTCTTCGTCAACTCTAAATCCGGCTAAGTATAATGGTGGTCCGCCTATGATTAAGGAATTAGGCTTTTCTGTCATGATTAGTTCCAGCGAACGCTTTGACATCGGTCCTTGAACGTCGGGTGCAAACATGAACTTCTCGCCTTGACATTCAATGGTAGTCATTAAAACCCAGCCTAAGGTTGAGTTTTCCTGCCCGTGGAAAACAGGCTCAGAAAATTTGACAACAGTATCTTTTCTGTATATGAAGGTTTTTCCGTCAGCGATTTCAAGTTTTTTGGCGTATCTTCCGCCTGTTTTCTGGAAAATCCATCCTCTCCTCCTTTGGCTGTAATTGATTTTTTCTTTAGGATTTTTCATTAAGACGGCTTTGCCTTCGTATATCCGCCTCGCCGTTTCGGTTAGGGCTGTCCAATTTGATAGCCAATCTTCAAAAGAAGGCGTATGATGATCAAAATGGTAATGGCTTAATGTTACTACTTCGACTTTTTCGGCTGTCTCTACGATTTTTCTGCGACATGTATCTATTGCTTCAAATTCCTTCGGGTGAGGAGGTAAACGAAAACGGTTTGGGCAAAGCGAAACTCCAGCATCCAAGAGAATTTTCACGTCTGGAGTTTCAACATAGGTACACATTGACCTGACGCCAAAACTTTCGGCTCCCAATGGAACGACATGAATGTACTTCAACATGAGTATTCAACACGCGGATGGCTTGCTCCCATACATTTTTATTTAAGTCCCACATTTTAATTTTGAATGGTGGGCGATGACGACTCTGGCCCCGCTGAATCCCGTATGATTGGGATCTTGAGTGCGGAGAGCCCGCCTAGATCATTTCTCTGCTGGTTTCTCCCAGAGTTCAAGCATTTTCTTTTTGAGTTCTCTGCGCTTTCTGTGTAGGAATCTGTAGACCGTGCTGTGTTGGCTCCCTTGAATTAACATTTGTATTGCTTCCCTGGCTATTTGGGCCTGCTCAACATTTCCAATTATGCTGACTGTGTGCCCGTAAACAGCCACGTTAGTGTCTGTTAGTTCTTCGATTATTCGGCGGGTTTTGCCATTCATTCCGATTATTCGCCCTTTGACTCGCTGAATGTCTGATTCGGCCCTTCCGAAAATAGTCCGTAAGTCTAAGACGTCTAGGATAGCTTCTTCGTCGCGGATTAAGCGAAACGCATGTTCAGGGGAGACACCTCTTCCGATGGCAGTTATGACATCTTTTGCCTTAAAAAGCACAGATGGATCATCAGACTTTTCAGTAGTCATGACTGTGATGTCGCCTGATTCGCTATCTATTTGAAGTTGGACTGAAAGCTTTTCTTCAATGCTTTTCTTGATTCTACCCTCAGGCCCTATCAGAACTCCGACTCGCTCTTTAGGGACTTTTAGAAACGTGCTAGGTTTTGCCATGACCAGTAACCATCCTATAACATTCTTCAATCGAAGGAACCTCAATGCGTGACTTGGCAAAAAATCTGTTCAAATTAGTCAAATCTCTATGCAGAAGAAAGTCTGCCATGGGATGCGAAAGCGGAACAGCCTGGGAAACATCAAACAATACTGGACGGCCCTTCCAAATCATAATGTTGTATTCGCTTAGATCTCCGTGAACAAGCTCTGCCTTTTGGTAAAGACGCCTTAAATAAGTAAAAAGAGTTCTGTATATTTTCTCGGGCCTTTCTGGCGGCAGTTCCTTCAGAGAGGGGGCGCTTACACCATTTTTTCCGATGAAACCCATGATGAGCACATTGTTTTTTACAGCAATTGGCCTCGGCACCCTCACTTTCGCTACTGTTGCCTGCTCCAAATTCTTGAATTCCTTCTGGGCCCAAGCAAAGATTAGTGAGCGTGTGTCACGTCTGACACCTTTAAATCTAGAGTCTCCCTCGATATACTTCAGTATGCCTTTGCGAAACTCCGCTGAAACAGTTAAGTAAATCTTTATGGCCAATTCGTTCGCCTCCTTGTCTTTTCCCCAGTAAACTCGCGACTCTTTCCCGGCTTTAACAACTCCATGAATCTCGCTTATTGTACCTTTGTTCAAAAAATCGTAGATTACCATGAGGGTCGAACGGTCGAAAACCTCTTCCAAAACCTCGTACTCTTCACTTCGCTTTTCCTTCATCAACTGTTCAATCTCATAACTTCTTTCTTTTTTTTGAAGCTTTTTTTCAACTCGTTTCCGAAAAGACACTTGTCTTTCTCCACTCATATAAAACTAGATTGCCAAGTGCCCTTTTTTCCGAAGCCATTCCGCCTGTGACTTTGCGTAGCGCCAAATCAAATCCCCACGCTTGTCAGACTGAAAATCCCATGAAGAAACCAAAACAACATCCCCTTCACGTATCCAAACCCTATGCTTCATTTTTCCACGAATACGGCACAGACGCTCATTTCCATCTTGACATTTGACCAAAACACGGTCGAAACCGAGCAGGTTAATGGCTACGCCTAAAACATCGTTTGCGGATGGAAGCACCACCTCGCTCAGTTCTTCCTCGGTTATGACCTTCTTCTTACCCAATCAAGCACCTCAAGCCATTTCTCTAAAAGAAGTATGCAACTCCCTTAAAAGCATGCTTATATCCTGCCCGTTTAGGCACTAAAGTTTTGACGATGACCTGCCACAATTTTTCGTCACTAACACATGTAACAAAACAATAGAAGATTTTTACAGAAAGTATTATGCCTCGATTGAAAATTATTATCTAGTGTGCGACAGGAAATAAGATGGAAACGTCGAGAATTAGAAAACATTTCCCTGCTATTATTAGGAGCAATAGAATATGTACAAATAATGCTGCGACCACCCAGATTCCTCAGGATCTGATAGATCTATCCAATAAGTTATATTTGGAGTATGAGAATGTTCATAGGGGACAGTCGACAGCCTCGTTAAAGATTACCGAAAAGTTTGAAGAAGCATACAAAACAATCAAAGCAGGGGTAAAGCATAGAGAGGACATTGCTGACTAGCAATGATGCTTTTATGAGTCCTCGAACACCGCAACTGAAACTAAATCTGTGGCTGGAGATTGCTTCCAAGTGCCAGTGACGAACACGGCTTTAATGGGCGAAGGTAGAAAAGGAAATCTGCCTCACAAAAGAATCCAAGTTTGAACATACAAGCTCCTTCAGAGATGCAACAGCTTCTGACCATTCGTTCTAGATTTTCACTATTTGAGCGTGCGGCACCCCTTCTATGCTTAGTATTGCTTCCGGGTGCACGTAGCCTTTTTCGATGGCTTTCTTGACAACGTTTTTGCCTATCATGTTCACTATAGTCGAGTTTTCTATCATGGTTAAAGCTTCTTCAATACTTACTCTTGCACCACTGTAGAATTCTTCTTTGACGTTGAAGACTATTTTCCCTTCCCGTAATGTTTTGCCCAGTATTTCAGCGTCACATATGGCTAAAAGCAAGTGGTTTCCGATCTTTTTGAGGTTCATGTAGACTTCCAATGTTTAGACGCTCTTATAATTGCCTGACAGAGGACTTTGCTCCGCACGCCTCACACACTAAAAAGGATAGGCGTTTCTCCTTTACAATCTTTGTGTCTGGACGCCTGCAGACCGGACATGTAACAAAGCTTTCCATATATCTCTGTATGAGCCTTCCTAAAGTTTCCTGCGAAAACTTCCCTTGAAAAATAGCCCTCGACTCATGCATAGTCGCGGCTGTTGCCATCTCGCGGGTCAAGAACTTCAATAGATGTTGCGGGTCGCGATCTAATGCATCAGCTACTTCTCTAAAGTTGTGGACTATTGTGCGCATTCCTATTGTTGAAGTGTTTAGCCTAGGCAGTTCTAAGCGTTCATGTTTTGAAGCAACCTCTGGAATTTGGGAACGTGCCCGCTTCAGTAACCCTTCGTAGTCATATTCCATCTCTTGTTCCTCAAAGCAGACATGATGTATCATACAAGATAACACTTTCGCAAGATCTTCTATTATGAACTAGTTTGTGCGCGTTCTTTCAATGAGACTAATCCTGTCGGGCGCATACTCATGCCTCAAGAGAATTCATAGCCTGAGTAGGATTTGGAAATGTAAGTTTAGACACCAAGTATTCATAGCAAGCTGTTGCAACAAAAGGAACACAATAATTAGCCTTAAGCGCTAAATCCTTAGAATGTTAAGTCTACAGGAAGAAACAAAGAGGAAAAGTAGTGACAGAGCAACAGAAAATCGGGAAAATTGAAGAATTAACCCAGAAACTTTCAGCATTAAAAGAGCAGAGTAACAGACTAGACGCTGAAGCAAAAACGTGGGCGGAGAAAAGAAACAAGTTCAACGAGAAAACCAAAAAACTGCGGACCGAAATATCTGAACTCAAAAATGAACGCGACAAGTTAAACGAGATTGTCAAAGAGCAAAAACTGCAACGAAATGATACAGGAGCAAAAATTAGGCAAAAAATCGAAGAAATAAGGGAACTAAGGCAAGAAACTAAAGCTCTAGCCAAGAGAAAGCCTTCGAGAAGCCTTCAAGCCCTAGAAAAGGAGTTTGAAAGCATTGAGTGGAAAATTCAAACAACGCCTCTAGACTTGCGCGAAGAAAAGAGGCTCATCGAGCAGGTAAAAGTGTTGGAAACTCAACTAAACATTCTCAGGAAACTTGACCAATCCAATCAAAGGATCCTTCAGTTTCAGGCTGAATTAAAGACTCTTGAAACCAAAAACAGTCTTTATCATGAAAAACTAACGGAGACTGCACGAAAAAGTCAAGAAATTCACAAAAGGATGATAGAGAAAATTGATGAACTAAAAAAACTTAAAATTGAAGCAGACAGCCTGCATAAACTCTTTCTGGAGGCAAGAGACAGGGCAAGGCCATTTCAACGAGAAATTGTAGAAATTTCGGAGCAGATAAAACTATTGAGGGGTGAGATTCGTCAAGAAGAAGTGGAGAAAAAGAAGATGAGTGAGAAGGTTCTTCGCGAAAAGCTTGAAAAACAAGCACGGGAAAAACTGAAGCGTGGGGAAAAGTTAACTTGGGAAGAGTTCCGACTCCTCGGTGAAGATGAGGAAAAAGCGCAAGATTAAAGTGAAACACCTGTAGATAATATTGGAGAACAGAGAACAAGATGGCTACAAAAGAAGCTCAAGAGAAAGGCCAAAAAAGAATTCTCATTTTATGCGTGGACAGAGATGGAGATTTAGGAGCAAAGGCTGGAATTAAAACCCCTGTCATTGGAAGAAAAGAAAATCTTGACGCGGCAACAGGTTTGGCTTTACATGATCCAGAAGAGCCTGACGCGAATGCAATGTTCGAAACAATCCGTCTTTACGACCGGTTACAAAGCGAGAACAAACCAGAAGAAGTTTTCGAGATCGCAGCAATATCCGGCTCCGAGCTTGGCGGAGTTGGAGCAGATAGAAAAATTGTCGCTGAACTAAACGAATTATTAGGTTACTTTCCCGCCAAGGAGGTAATTCTAGTTACTGATGGTTATTCGGACGAAGCGGTTCTGCCACTTATCGAATCTAGGGTCCCAGTTTCATCGGTTAGGCGAGTAGTTGTGAGACACAGCGCAACAATTGAAGAAACAGCCGCCTTGTTCACGCGATACCTAAGAATGATTGTGGAAAACCCCCGCTATTCCCGTATCGCATTAGGCTTGCCAGGGCTCTTGCTTATCATCTTAGGGATTCTCTGGATTTTCGATCTGGTTGAGCATTATCTTCGGGCTTTTCTCCTTGTTTTTGGTGCCTTTATGCTTGTAAAGGGGTTTGGAGTTGACAAGGCAGTCAAAAACCTCTATCGATGGATAAAGGAGTATTCTCCGCCGCCATTGCGCATACAGATTTCAAGCTTCTCCATGGTCGTCGGCGCCCTGTGCATAGTTGTTGGTACTTACTTGGGATGGGCAAATGCTGCGCAGTTTGTCGGAACTCCACCGGACTTAGCGGGATGGCTCAGCATCTTACCAAGGATGACCGGTCTTTTTATTCAAGGTTCTATCGATCTCATTATTGTGGGTATTTGTGTAACCCTGTTGGGAAGGGCGATACGCTGGTATCTCGAACGCGATGCCAGGTTACTACGTAACGCAGCCCTCATAGTCTCGATTGCATGGTCCAGGCAGATTCTCTACGGGGTTTCTGACCTTTTAATTGACCCGTCCATGGGAACTGAAAAATTGATTTTCTCTATAGCTGTTGGGATATTAATAGGCGTGGCATCCGTTCTGGTTATATTCGTCATTCATAGATCAGCAAGAGAATTTTTTGAGGAGACTGAAGAACAGGTTGAAGAGTTTGAAGAAGGCTAAAATTGCGATTATTGGCGGAACTGGTTTTGAACGGTTATTTGAAGGCGCTGAGGGAACACAGATAAAGACACCTTACGGTGGAGCTCCATCCTTATCTTATGGGAAAATAGGGGGCAAAGAGGTGGTTTTCCTTTTGAGACATGGCCCAAGTCATTCTGTCCCTCCGCATAGAGTAAATTACAAGGCAAACGCATACGCACTTTATAAAGTGGGCGCGGAGAGAATCATAGCTATAAACGCCGTTGGTGCCATCAACCGTGATCTTAAACAAGGTGACATTGTTATTCCTCATGATTTTATTGATTTCACAAAGCTTCGCTCCACAACTTTCTATGATGAGCCCCCCGTGACACATGTTGATGTTTCTATTCCTTATTGCCCTGAAATTAGGAAGCTCCTAATTGGGACTGCACAAAAACTTGAGCGTCATGTTCGAGATCGGGGGATTCTGGTCTGTACTGAGGGCCCTCGTCTTGAGACTCCAGCAGAAATTGAAATGTTTAGGCGTTTAGGCTGCGATGTTGTTGGGATGACTGGGATTCCAGAGGCTGTCCTAGCAAGGGAGCTTGAGATGTGCTATGCAACTATTTGTTTTGTTTCAAACATGGCAGCCGGCATGCAAGAAAGATTAACGCCGCTTGAAGTTTCCAAAATCTCCGAGAAGCTGATGCCAAAAATAGAGCAACTCTTAATTGAGACTGTAAATGCTTTACCTTTCAAACGTGAAGGCAACTGTCCATGTGCAAGTGCGCTCAAGTATGCGAGGTTTAGATAGTGCTTAAAAGATTTCTTTCAGTCATTGGGGCCTACAAGTTTTATGAGAAATGGCTATGGTATCAGGTTAAGAACGGCGTGAAACTGGAGCACATAGCAATAGTTTTGGATGGAAATAGAAGGTGGGCTTCTGAGAAGGTTCTGGACCCTTGGCTTGGCCACGAGATTGGGGCTGAAAAAGTTGACGAGTTGCTTGAATGGTGCCAAAAACTTGATGTCAAATGTATAACTCTTTATGCTTTTTCTACAGAAAACTTTCGCCGCCCAAAGGATGAAATTGAAGAAATCATGCGCATTGCGGAAGAAAAGTTTCGCGAGATACTAACAGATGAGCGGATCCACAGAAACAAAGTACGCGTTAAAGTTATTGGCAGGGTGAACCTGCTACCCGAGAGTTTGCAGCAGCTCATAGTGAATGTAGAAAAGGCGACACAAGACTATGATGAACACTTCCTAAACATCGCTTTCGCTTACGGCGGAAGGGCCGAAATAGTCGATGCGGCGAAGAAAATTGCGGAAAAAGTGCAGGAAGGGGAATTGAGTCCTGAAAAGGTCGACGAACAGATATTTGAACAACATCTGTATACATCACATATGCCTAAACAGGATCCAGATCTAATTATTAGGACTTCAGGTGAAGAAAGATTAAGCGGCTTCTTACTGTGGCAGTCCGCTTACAGCGAACTTTGCTTCTTGGACGTTTATTGGCCTGATTTTCGTCTAATTGATCTCTTGCGAGCCGTTAGAACTTTTCAAAACCGGAAAAGACGCTTTGGTGCCTGAGTGAAGTTAGGTTCTTTTTTTGGCGCTTACAATTGAGATGACTTCTCTATCTTTGATTATGTGGTCTTCTCCAACTCTTTTTCTTTCTCTTGCTTCAACCGCGTAGATGAAGCTTTCTCCTAGTTCGGTGTGAACTATGTATGCAAGTTGGCGAGCTGTTGTTCCGTAAGGTACAAGGTAGACGTCTGGCAATACCCTCCCGTTATGATCTGCTAGGTGCTCTAAATCCTCAACTGGATAAACCGTAATCATGCTTAAGAGTTTGAAGAAAGCCATGTTTATCGCTTCTTGAACGCCTGTTGAACCCAATTTTAGCAGAATTTTCTCTCTTATGGTTTCCAAAGCCTTAATTTGGTTTTCAGTTAGTTTTTCTGGACTTTCTATTTTGAAGTTGCAATCTCCGGGTCTGTAATCTATTAGTTGCTTTTCCGAAGCTCTTCTTAAGGCGAGTTCTGCTTCTGCGCAACAAGGAACCACGAGATAATTCAGTTTTTTCAGTCTTTCTAAGTTCTCTTCAGCTGTGGGTATGTCTATTTTATTTGCTACTATTAACATTGGTTTGGCGATTTGTCTCATTGTATCCACAAATTTCAAAAAGTCTTCTTCACTCCAAGCAGTGGGCTTATCAGCGTTTAGTCCCGCTCTTCTTACTGCTTCAAAGATGTGGCTTCTTTTTATTGCCAAGCCGCTTAATCTTTCTTCCAGCATTGAGAAAAGGTCTTTTGATTCAGATTCTACTGTTCTGGCTATCTTGGGCCAGTCTCTTTTTAGTATGTTCGCCATCCACATGGTTATCTCGCGTTCCAAAAATTTAACATCCTCTAAGGGGTCATGTTCGCCGGGCTTACAGAGCCTTCCCTCAATATCTGTTCCTCCAGAAGCGTCAACAATATGGATTAGGGCGTCAGCCTTTCGAATTTCGTCCAGAAACTGGTTGCCCAAACCTCTTCCTTGCCACGCACCTGGAACAAGCCCTGCGCAGTCAATGAACTCTACCGGAATAAGTCGCACGCCGTCCAAGCATATGGAATTTACTGGATTATCTTTGAGGTTGAATTCTTGATGGACGCATGGAGTTCGTACATATCCAACTCCTCTGTTGGGCTTTATCGTTGTGAATGGGTAGTTGGCAATTTCAGCTGGTGCGAGGGTTGCCCCACTAAAAAAGGTTGACTTGCCAGTGTTGGGCTTTCCAACTATGCCTAGCAGTTTTGAATAGGCTTTTTGCATTTAGACCCTCTTAGAATTTCTGCTTACCGCTTTTCTAACAATAGTCTTCCTTGTCTAGTATTTTACCCTGAGTACTTCTATATGGTTTGTGTTGTTAGTTAACTGTGCTTCAAGAGAACTAATGCTTGCGAATGCAGGATTGCAGATTCGAATTATTTGCCTGAGGCGTCACAAACAGATCGCTCACTTCACACTTAAGAAGACCTAGATTTTCGCTGTGTAAGGCTGCTGAAAAAGGTGTGAAGATAAAGGAAGGCAATAGTTAAAGATAGAAGAGCCATAATATGGTTGCGTTTAGAAATCACTGGGCATTTCTTTTTCAGCAATGAGAAATGATAAAACAATAATAAAAGCATCGAGGTCTATAAGAAGTGAGCCAAAGCTCGTGGGGTGCGAAAGCAATTGACACCAAGTCTAACAAAAGAGAAACTTGCTGGAATGTTTAGCAAAATGCTTGAAATTCGCTTCTTTGAGGAAAAAGTTTTCGAGCTTTACGGTCAAAATCTTGTTCCAGGCACAATTCATCTTTACGCGGGGGAAGAAGCAGTTGCAGTGGGTGTTTGCAGCAACCTCAGAAAAGACGACTACATCACGAGCACGCATAGGGGACATGGACACTGTATAGCAAAAGGCGGCGAGCTAAATCGAATCATGGCTGAGATCTTAGGCAAAAAAACAGGCTACTGCAAGGGCAAAGGCGGCTCGATGCACATCGCAGACTTCAGTAAAGGGATGCTTGGCGCAACCGCCGTCGTTGGGGCTGGATTACCCATAGCGGTTGGTGCGGGCCTGTCCATAAAACTTAGGGGAACGGATCAAGTTGTAGCATGCTTCTTTGGCGAGGGAGCCTCAAACCAAGGAACATTTCACGAAAGCATAAACATGGCATCGATATGGAAGCTACCAATACTGTTTGTTTGCGAAAACAATCTTTACGCCATGGGAACAAGACAGTCAAGGGTCATGTCTATTGAAAATATCGCTGATAGAGCCGTAGCCTATGGCATTCCAGGCGTTTCTGTAGACGGGAATGACGTTCTATCGGTTTATGAAGTTGCTAAGAATGCCGTTGAAAAAGTCAGAAAAGACGAAGGACCAATACTCATTGAGTGTAAAACTTATAGGCACAGGGGGCATTCTCGAGTTGACCCAGCACGTTACAGACCGAAGGAAGAAGTTGAAGCATGGCTGGCTAAAGACCCTATCAAACGCTTTAAAGAGAGACTGGTGCAAACAAACACTCTCACAGAATCTGAAGTTCAGCAGATTGAAAGAAAAATTTCAGTGAAGATTGACGAAGTAGTCAGATTTGCTTTGGAAAGTCCGTGTCCAGCACCAGAAGAAGCCTTGGAGGATGTTTACCTGTAAACGAGGGATTACATTATGCGAAGAATAACTTACAAAGACGCACTGCGTGAAGCGCTAAGAGAAGAGATGCGAAGAGACTCATCAGTCTTTCTACTTGGTGAAGATATTGGCAGATACTGGGGAGGCGCGTTTAGAGTGACTGACGGCCTAGCAGAGGAATTTGGAGACGAAAGAGTACGAGACACGCCAATATCTGAATCAGCCATAATTGGAACGGGTGTAGGAGCAGCAATAACGGGTATGCATCCCGTGGCAGAGATAATGTTTGGCGACCTGACTGCGCTAGCCATGGACCAAATCGCGAATCAGGCGGCGAAAATACGCTATATGTTCGGCGGTCAGGCAAAATGTCCACTTGTGATCAGAACGCCTTTTGGCGCTGGTGTTAACATAGCCTCACATCATTCCCAAAGCCTAGAGGCATGGTTCATGCATGTTCCGGGATTGTACGTGGCTGTGCCCTCCACACCTTATGATGCTAAAGGGCTTTTGAAAACAGCAATACGTGGGAACAATCCTGTTTTCTTCTGTGAACATAAACTGTTGTATCCGGTTGAGGACGAGGTTCCGGAGGAGGAGTATACTATACCTTTCGGACTAGCGGATGTAAAAAGGGAGGGGTCAGACGTTACGATAGTTGCCACATTGTACATGGTTCATAAAGCCCTCAATGCAGCAGAAAAACTGGAAGAAGAAAGCATAAGCGCAGAGGTTGTTGATCCAAGAACTTTGATACCTTTGGATAAGCAGATCATAATCCACTCTGTTAGGAAAACTGGAAGGATAGTTATTGTAAGCGAGGATTGCAAAACGGCTGGAGTAAGCGCTGAAATTGCTGCTATAGTGGCTGAGGAAGCACTAGATTATTTAGATGCGCCAATAAAGCGTGTAGCGGAGCCAGATACACCGATCCCCTTTAGTCCGCCACTCGAGCAGTACGTAATCCCAAATGAAAAAGCCATAATCAAGGCAGTTAGGGAGATCGTTTGAAATGGTGACAAAAATTGTTATGCCAAGGCTCAGCCTGACAATGAAAGAGGGTACTGTTGGAAAGTGGTACAAGAAAGAGGGAGACAATGTTGAGAAAGGCGAACCAATTGCGGAGGTAGTTTCTGAAAAAGCAACCTACGACTTGGAAGCACCCGCTTCCGGCATACTGAGGAAAATATTCGTCGAAGAAGGCGTTGACGCTGCCGTTAATGCGGTTCTAGCTGTAATAACAGCTCCAGACGAAACGTTTTCGGAAAAGGAAATACTTGCAGAAGAAGTGCCCAAAG
>Ga0315308_1000225_pt1 | contig 30815 bp, 29 predicted proteins | sample TDP3_MG_FD_203078 | JGI IMG/M metagenome (GOLD analysis project Ga0315308, IMG submission 203078) | Freshwater sediment microbial communities from Lake Towuti, South Sulawesi, Indonesia - TDP3 | ecosystem: Environmental > Aquatic > Freshwater > Lake > Sediment | place: Indonesia: South Sulawesi... | reverse complement strand
TAGACAGCGGTTGGCAAACTTGCATTCTTTAAGAAGCAATTTATGAGACTTGAAAGCTTTCTGCAGCATGTGGCAAAAGGCGATGGGCGAATTCTTCTTTTGCGTCGTAAACTTGTAATCCAAACTCATACTGGAATTGGTTCAAGATTGATCCTCAGCTTCCGCCTTTTTGTAATGATTTACATTCATGTCATCGAGTAGCGATTCAGTAGGCTAAGCTACAGGGAACAGAAAGATTAGAGGGTAGACTGCTGCGTCAGAGCGTTGATTTAATGGTTTGTCTTGTAATTTGTTAATTTTCACAGAATCATTTAGGGGCTCTCAAATTGGCAACAACATCCCATTGACAGCCGTGGGGCTTAATGTCCAGAACAGGAGTGCAATCGAAAGCGTCAAGACCTCTCATTTCTAGGGCATTCTGGCGCGCGCTAAAGGCTGCAGAGCACGCGCTGTTGCTATTAAAACCTTTAGCCTCAATCAGTATTCCTTAGTCACATACTTTTTGACTTTGAAACACTACATTAAAACTGAGATCGAAATTTCATTGGGAAGTCTTCAATATGGATGAGGAGCGTGTAGCCAGTGAGTTAAAGGGAAACACCCAACGGGTTTACTGGTACTTATTATCATCAAAGAATAATGTTGGTGTTAGGCAGCTTCAAAGGAAACTCGGTTTTTCAAGTCCGGCTTTGGCTGTTTATCATTTAGAAAAACTGGTTGAATTGGGGCTTGTGGAAAAAGTTCACGGTGAATATCATTTGACAAAAATTGTCGATGTGGGGGTTCTCAGGCAGTTCATAAAGCTTGGGGGTGTCATAATTCCCAGGCACGTGTTATATGCATCTATGTTCACAACCCTTTTTGTATTCTACCTTTCGCAATTGAGAGATCTCAACTTTTATAGCATCTTTGCATTGATCTTCGGGTTACTGGGCACTGGAATAACATGGTTTGAAACTATTAGGGCGCGACGAAGCAAGCCTTGATGACCACCCAAAATTAGATAAAAGTGCGTTTGAACAGTTCCTTAAGAAACCTCATACTTAAATATTCCGTATGTCATAATCTACATTGGCGCACCAGTAGGATGGCTAACCGCAATGAGAAGAAAGCTATTTTTAATAGCTCTGCTGCTTGTCGTTGCCATATTAGTTGCGTTGTTCTTTTGGTGGAGACTGAACCTTTTTGGTTCTGTGACTGGTGAAAACTCCGGCTCGCAGTTGCAAATAGGTGGACTAGTTGAGCGTCCTTTGAATTTGACTTATAAGGAAATCCTGGCGATGCCGAGAAGCAACGTGAACGCCACGCTCTTTTGTGTAGGTGCGCCGAATCATCCAGTTGCTGAAGGTGACTGGACTGGCGTGAGCCTAAGATTTATATTGGAAAGAGCTAGGGTCTCTCCCGAGGCAGTGAAGGTTGCCTTCTATGCTGAGGATGGTTTTACAACTGACTTAACGGTTGCGACGGCAATGCGAGGAGACGTAATACTGGCTTACGAAAAGGATGGCGAATCTCTGCCTGAAAAGTTGCGCCTAGTGGTGCCTGATAAGTGGGGTTATAAATGGATAAGCAATTTAACCCGCATTGAGCTTGTCAACTACGACTTCAAAGGCTTCTATGAAAGCAGAGGGTATTCTGACGAAGCAGAAATTGCAGAAAATCATAACGATTAGAGAAGAATTTGACAATTTTGGTCCTTGCGTGATTTTCGATAGATTGTTTAGAGCTGGAAAATTAAGTGTTTTAAAAACAAGTTTTAATGTTGAAGCAAATCTGAAATTCAGTGGGGCTCACATGTCGTGCCTTATTTGGTGACTGGTTTAACCCTCACAATGTCGCCTTTCGTAATTCCAAGGTCACGTTGTACTTTGTCTGGAAGCTGTATAACTCCTTTTTGTAACTCTTCCATAGACGCAACTTTGCATCGTACCCTCTTTCCGCTAAGGTTTTCAATTTCGACTTCCTTAATTTTTCCGCCCCACTCAGACAGCATTTCTTTGTGGATTCGAACTGTGCTAGACCATGAGGCGTAGAGCATTCCGAGGTTTTCAACTATGAAATGATTCTTTGAGGGTTCAGCAATCAACGGCGCCGCCTTTATCTTTTGTCGTTGCACTATCTGGGTTTCTTTTTCCACAACTTGTTCGACGGGCTCTTCAACAGGTTCTTTGACTTCCTCAACCATCGGCATTTCGGGTTCTACTTCTGCTTTTTCTATCTCGCCTGTCAGAGAATCACCTCTAAGTTCGGATAGCATACAGTCGACCATCATCTCACAGGCCAGACATTCTTCAGGTATTTCTTGGTCTCTGGGCCGTTGTCGCAGATACCCGAACTGGTGTGAGCATGGTGAAGTCGAATATGCAGAGCTTTGCCTCTCAATCCTCGGCTTTGCCTCTTCTGCCATAGTTACCTCTCGTTCAATGAAATATCGAATCCGAGTTTTTTATCCTTAGCGAATTCAAAATAAATATTCAAAAAACCTCATTGAGATTTCGAAGCAGTACCTAAAAGTCTGATGAGAACTTGGATTGGCGTTTGGCTCCAAAAACTAATAACGATCTTCGAAGACAATAGGTGCCATGAAATTTCATGTTAGACGTAAGGATAAAGAGATAACTGACACGAATGTGCTTAAGCGTATACTTGAATTTTCCAAGTATGTAACCATTGCTCTTTGCATGGATAATGAACCATATCTTGTGTCGCTCAGCCATGGCTACGACGAAAAGCGCAATTGCCTATATTTCCACTGTGCTAAAGAAGGCAAGAAAGTCGTCTACCTCAAATCCAACAACAACGTTTGGGGACAAGCGATGCTAGACTACGGATACATTGAAGGCAAATGCGATCACTCCTATGCTTCCGTCCATTTCTCAGGCAAAGTGACTTTCCTCGACAAACTCGATGAAAAGCGACAGGCAATAGAGTGCATGATGAGACACCTTGACGGTAACCCTGAAGTCCTAATAGCAAAACTTAATCCTGAGAGGCTCAAAAACACCGCAATAGGTAGAATCGACATCGAGTACATGAGCGGCAAAAAACACAAAGAAGCAAAAATATAAACCATAAAAAGGGTTGAAACTTGCGCCGCGAAAGAGTCAAAATAGCCAAGAAAACTTAATTAATAAAGTTTTTTCTATTTATCTCGGCGCCTAGGCCTTGACAGCCCTGGTAGTATAGTCCGGTCTAGTATAAGCGGCTGTCGCCCGCTAGACCCGGGTTCAAATCCCGGCCAGGGCGCTTTTTCCGTTTAAATCCGAAATATCCTGTATTTTTAGAAAATCGTTCGAGATAAGACTTTTCACTCCAAATAGTTTCTAGTTCCCCTTTTTTGCACGCATATTAGATGCAGGTTTTTTGTGCAATTTCTTTGCCCAGTTTCGAGTGGTATTCCGCTCGCAATTGTAATGGGCGTTATCCGTCTTTTAGAGCCTCGCTGCTTCCATTTCCTCCTATAGCCAACCCACAATCTTCGCTCCATCCAGCCTTCTAGTGCCCGCCTCATCTTCCCCTTCTCTATAAGTGAACAAAACAGTTAAGATGTTATCCAACTATTGGCTATCTATGCAAGAAGGAAAATTCAAGCCTAAACTTATTGCCCCGTGCGGAATGAATTGCGGGATTTGCAAAGGATATTTGGCTTACTCACGAGGGATCCCCAAGGAGAGAGGCAAAGTAATCCATTGTCTTGGTTGTCTTCCTCGCAACAAAAACTGCTTCATCAAAAGAGGTTGCAAAAAACTTGCCAAGAATGAGATCAAATTCTGTTTTGAATGTGTTGACATGCCGTGCGAGAATTTAGATCGTCTGGATAGGCGTTACCGAAAGCGTTATGGTATGAGCATGGTTGAAAATCTTATAGAGTTAAAAGAGAAGGGAATGGAAAAGTTCCTCGAGGCTCAAGAGCAGAAATATAAATGTCCGCAATGTGGCGATGTTATTTCTGTTCACGATAGAAAATGCTATGCATGTGGACATGTAGAGCCTGTTTGATTTGAATTGGTGTAATGATTTATGAGTGGATAGGAAGATGAGTATTGAACTTCCAGAAGCCAAGATTCTAGCAGAACAGATGAATAAGGAGCTTCGGGGAAAGCGCATCCAATCCTATCATCTAGAAGACTACGAGAAACTACAAAGGATAGGCATGCTGAACAAAGATATAAAAGAATTCGACCAACTTGTTGACGGAAAAATTGAATTCGTCAAATCCAGAGGCAACGTCATATGGGTGAGGCTCAATAATGGAATTAGCCTGATTCTCGGCCCTGAGTACGGTGGCGAAATCTTCTATCACACAAGCGGGCAAACGGTCCCAAGCAAGTTCCATTTGAAAGTTGATTTTACTGATGGCTCAGTGTTGACTGTAAGGCTAACTAGCATGGGTGTCATCCAAGCGATGAAAGATAAGGACTTAGAGCGTTCCTATGTTTACCGTCGAGATTTCAACTTTGAGATACCGTCACCCATAGATGAAGGGTTTACCTTCGAACGCTTCTCGAAGCTCTTAGCTGACAATAACAGGACACTCAAGTCGGTACTCGTAGGAAAAGACGCGGTTGTGGTAGGACTGAGCAATAGCGCTTTTCAAGATATTATATACCGGGCTAGGCTTCACCCAAAGAGAAAAGCCGCAGAGCTGAATAACGATGAGAGACGAGCCCTCTACGATGCTATTAGGCTTATGCTTCAAGAACGAATCCGACTCAAAGGAAAAGACCAATTTTATGACCTTTATGGAAATCAAGGTGGCTACATGCCAGCCATGGGTCCGAACATGAAGCAGCAGGCCTGTCCAATATGCGGGACCCTTATAGAGAAGTTGAGTCTGGGAGGAGGGCACACATATTTCTGCCCAAAGTGTCAGATGTGAAAAGTATAGATAGCAGTGCGCGCCAACACTATAGCAAAGTTTTCTTTGTTCCGGTTGCCCCTTAATTTCTAGACTGCAATTATTTATTTGAAGGGAAAAGACGCAAGCTTTATTAAGTATTCCTATATACGATATTACTCGACGTTTGAGTTGATCCATAAAATGGTCGCCCGCAAAAGCTCTGTGTTAGTTGTTATTCTTCTCTTGACGGCATCTTCAATTTGCCCTGTTTTTGCTGGCGATTATCTGAGGTCAGGGGATTTTGATGAAGAAAGCTGGTCCAAGGTCGTTGATTACCTTGAGTATGTTGATGTGTATGCCACTGCTCATGGCTTGTCTCGTCCGCCGGCTGGTGCACATGCAAATCTCTATATGACTTATGTAAATTACAGTGGTGTACAGATGCTATATGCGGGCCTTACAAACATCACAATGGGTCTTGGAGCCCTTTCCGTAACGTTGCCAATTCAGACTTTCATGATGCATTACAAAACAGAAAACCAAAAAAGGGATGTTGTAACGGCATCCTCATACATCATGCTCTTAGCCTATAACGAAGCCGAAGACACCATATATCATGATTCGCCCGACAGAAATGACACTTTGTATGCGTCCTTCAGCATGGGTTTTGACTTATCTGCACTGATTCAACAAGATGCACCAGCGCTGAATAGCATAACAAAGACTATTCCTTTAACTCATCCAGAAGCCAATCGGTGGAGCTGGGGAATGACTTACACAAATCTTACTGCAATATGGTGGCGCGTCTCAATAGATCCTGCCAATTCATCTTATCAAAGCGTGCCAGTTGCGGTCAGCGTTTATGAGGAACTAACTTTCACCTACGACTTAATTTTTGACCTTGATGGCAAAACCGCCAAAATTGTAAGCAACTACGTTATTGGAAGAATGACTGACCTTTGGGTGGTAGGCACATGGTTTGGGTTCATACCAGTAGCAGTGCACTATAACGGCACAGGCTGCTACCGATTGAACGGGTCTACCTACTCAGAGGAAACGATCTATCAATTCTTGAATAGACAAGGCATCAGCATGAGTATGGTGTTTTTCCAAGCCTCCGCAATGCTTGACCATAAAACAGAAAGCAGTGCCGGTGGGCAAAATGTAGCGGATAATGAGGTAGTCGTCAGTAACAGCGCAATATCAACCTTTGCCGAAGATGGTGAGAGAGTATCTGACATGAATTTCGGCGCAAAAAATTCCTACAACTTGTATAACTACCCTAGCGGCTCAAGCACGACTTATAATGCCATAGCAAGAACGGCTGAAAGAAACGGATTCGTAAGAAACCCGTTATTTAGGATTCACACTTTCTTAATGAACTACATTCCTCTGGCGTTGGCACACATAGACCGACCCTTATATGAGCAAGCTAAGAAACAATTGCTCAACATGACTTATGCAGACTATTTCTACATAGTCTCTTATCCAACTTATAGCGGCTATGAAATAAAACATGATCCAATATACACCATTTACCTTGCCGCACCGGCTACTGCTGAAGGCAGTCTAGAAGGATTGCTAGCCATAGTGGCGATAGCGAGTTTATTGGTTGTTGCTGCAGCAGCAATAATCATTATGAGAATAAATCGGAAGAAAACCTCCGCTCTGGAAAGACAACCCGCTACACGCAAATAATCCAGCATATCTGCATTTTCTACGGTAATGGAACTTGGGTCTCAATTGTTGAATTGATGATATTGATATGTTTAAGAAAAAATCGTCGTCGCTTTTAGTCTGATATTTGCAACATGTATTGTTCTCCTAATTGGAGATCTAGACGACAATGTCATCAATTAGAGCGCGCATTTGAAAGCTCATATATTGTCCTCGTTGCCAGAGTCTGTCTGTCTATTCACCAATAATCTGTATAACCAGGTTTCTGCTTCTACTGTGAACATCCAATTCCATGAAAATTATCTGCTGCCATGTTCCTAAAGTCAGTCTTCCGTCAATGAAAGGTACAGTGATGCTGGGTCCAATTAGGGAGGCTCTTACATGCGAGTGCCCATTCCCATCATGCCATCTTTTCTCATGTTCGTACACGAGTTTTTTGGGCGCTACACGCTCAAGAATATTTGGCAGATCTATCAAGAGTCCTGACTCATATTCAATTGTGGTTATTGCTCCTGTTGACCCTGGGACGAAAACCGTTACAATGCCGTTCCTCAACTCACTTTCAGTCACAGCTTCAGCAACGTTGCATGTAACATCTATAATGTCACCTTCTCCTCTGGTATGAATTGAAAACTGCTTTGTCACTACGGCCATTCTAAACCCCAATATAATTCATCAACTATCGTTAATAAAACAACTGGGACAGAATTGTTTGTACACACTCATGATGCAAAGCTTTTCAGAAAACGAAAGTTAGAAAGGGCGCGGTTTTAATCGTGGGCCGCCACTTGGACTTGAGTCTCCTCCAGCAGAGATGTTTTCCGTATCTTAACTCTTTCTTATGGCAATTAGTATTGTGGCGAAAAGAATGAGTATGCCACCTATCCATTGCGTGATATTCAGGGTGTCTTTGAATAGTAAAGAGGCCACGATGACAGCTGTGGCGGGTTCCATTGTGGAAAGGATAGAGGTTCGTGAGGGACCGATTATCTTCAGACCCTTGAAGAGCATTGTCAAGGCAATGGTGGTGCTGATTACAGAGATCATCATTATCCATGCCCACGTCTTAATATCCAATGGGAACTGAAGCTCATTTTTCAGCGCACCCAAAATTCCAAAGCTGAAGCCTGTAGCTCCCATAACGTAGAAGGCCCCAATTTCACCATTTAGTCCCTTCAACGCCCGCGGCAACAACAAGGTATAAGCAGCATAAGTGACAGCGGTACCAAATGACAGTAAAATCCCAATCGCCGACACGTTGAGAATTGGGTTAGATAAGAAAGCTAGTCCAATCACTGTAAGCAAAATTGAGAAGATTAGAGAAAAAGAAATTTTCTCCAAACCTAAAGCCAAGGATACTGTTGTGACAAAGACTGGATACGTGTTGGCAATGAGAACTGCGACTGATACTGTAATGTAGAGGAAGGATGTGAAATAAAAGAACGCTGCGAGGAAATACCCGATTCCCCCTAAGGCTAGCAAAAAAAGGAGCTGGGTTTTCGATGGAATGTAGAATCTGCCAGTCAATCTAAGAAAAATGCCAACTAAAATGAATGCAGAGAAAAATCTGATGAAAAGAAGCCCATTTACACTGACACCGCCTTCATAGGCAAAACGTGTAAATATGGGTATAAGCCCGAAGCAGACTGCCGAAATCAACACGAGTATGCTTCCAAGTAATCTTTGATCCATCTTGCATCCTCTCTGTCGCACTGTTTTTCTATTTTAATCAAGCATATTCACGGTTTGATATAAAACGTATGTTGGTTAACTGAGAAAAAGAATAGAAGAAAGTGTATAATCTTCTCTGATGTTGAGGCATAGAGGCAAATAAAAGAAAGAACCGCAAATTAGCTTGCTACTTCCGATTTTGTCAACAAAACCTTTTGCCTTATTTCGTTTACAAATTCAAGTTAAAACTTTCTTGCGCGCCCTGCTAAAGCCCAGTATTCTTTGAGCTTTTTGGCTGCGGAAAGCATATGAGACAGTTCTAACCATCATTCAAAATGATACAGTTGATGTGTGCTCAACGAACTGACCACGAAAGCTCTTCTGAAACTTGGTTACTTAATATCCTCAAGAATTATGGCTACTCGGGTCTTGAAGGAAATCATTTTGCCACCAGGGCTTCGCGGAACGGCTTATGCGTTGTTTGTAAAGGCTCCCGTTTTCTCTGCGGAAAAACCCGCTGCCCAATAATGGTCAGGGTAAACTACTTTTTGAAAAGTGTTCCACTAATATCAAGCGAAGACATCACCGGCGCTTCTCCTCCCAGCGTCTTTATTGGTCGAATTGGCTACCCTTATGTTTATGCTGGGCCCCTCGTGCCACCTGTTAGCGAAGATACAAGCCTCTTCGACTTGCCTGAACTTTGGTTTGGAAAAACAATAGATGAAATTGTAGGCTTCCGTTCGTTACTTATACGTGGCAAGCATCGGGTGCATGTGCAAAAGTTTGAGGAAGCTGGAAAAATAGTTGAGCAAACCCGGGAATTAGCCCTAGCAGAAAACAGTGTAGACATGGAATTGCAGCTCACAAAGAAGCCCCGAGGCTTCATATTCCTGGACGACGATGTTCAACCCTTTGGGCCTTCCGCCCCGATCAGGGATCTGCACCTTGGCAATGCAAAGTTTGACAGTAGAATAGAAAAAGCCTATTATGACACGGACTTAAAAGCAAACCAAGCGGTGCTGGAGCTTTACGACAAAGGCGTCATGGTTACGAAAATTCAAAGAGCCTTCAGCGTCGGCGCCTTCGGTATAGAAAAGAACAGAAGGCTTGTGCCAACCCGTTGGAGTATAACAGCTGTGGATGACATAGTCTCCAAAAATCTCATGAGTCAGGTCAAAACTTTCCCTGAAATAAGCGAATACCGCGTTTATGAATCCCGCTATTTAGACAACGTTTTTGAAGTTCTAATGATTCCAAGCACATGGAGCTATGAAGCCATAGAAGCTTGGTACCCAGGCACCGTTTGGAACCCCAATGGCAAAAATGTGGCAATGTTTTCAGACTATGAAGGCCACGATGGAAGAACAACTTACGCTCAGATAGGGGGATGCTATTATTCAGCACGTTTGGCAGTGTGCGAGCAACTAGTAAAAGAGAGAAGACAAGCCACCGTAATAGTTCTTCGAGAAGCGCATCCAGGCTATATAATGCCAGTGGGTGTGTGGCAAGTAAGAGAAAACGTAAGAAATGCCATGCGTCAAAAACCCTTAATCTTCACAACCTTGAATGAAGCCTTAACGTGGATTGCTTGCAAGTTCCAAATTCCATTACGGCGATGGATTTTGGAGAGCGAACATTTGAAAAACGCCCTTTTCCAAAAGAAAATAACAGATTTCTTTGTGAAACAGTGAGAACGTCTAGTCTTCTCCCAAAGACAGTAGTAAACCGCATAGAATGTTTAAGCCTCCTATGAAGCCCGATGCGCAAGCGCGCGTTAATTCAACAATTCCCAAAATGAGTTTTCAGCCTAGTCATGTAACCCCAATGCTTAAAGCCTAAATAACATCTAATATGACAAAAGTGTGGGGTTTCTTTTGCAGTTTCTTAAGAAAATCAAGATTATCCGTGTTGAAAAACGAGCTACAGATTCTTGGTATGACCTGAATTTGCGTCAATTGAGGAGTGGTGAAGTAAGCTTCTATCGGGTTAAAGATTTCCTTACGGGAGATTGGCTATTTAAAATATGTAGCGACAAAGAACTTGAGAAGGTTTTGGTCAAAGCTGTTAAGTGTCCCCCTGGCCCCCGCTTCGCACAATTGGAAGGGAACTCCATGGTTTTTCAGAAAAGCATGGTTGAGGGTATGCTTTACGATGTGGTTTCTCTCACACAAGTGGATGAAAATGAGAGGCTTAGCCGAAAAATGGTCTCTAGCTCAGAAGAGATTCCCGCTATCATCAAGGAGAACTATATGATTAAAACCTATGAGGAGGCGACCGGAAAAACAGCTCTCAAGCGACATTCAGTCACCCTTTGCAAGCATGATGATGAAAAAGCAATGATCCTTCTTTTTATACTTGAACGAGCTTGGCCTCTTTCAGCATCAACGCCAGAAGAGAAACTCAAGGCATTGGAAGAACAGAAGGCACCAGAGACGAAAATCCGCAAAAGAGAGATTGACGTCGGGCAAGTTTGGGCGTGTCCCATCTGTGGTAAGCAACATCGTTTAGTACATGTGGAAACAGAAAAAACCGTCAAGCATGCGTTACGAACGCATCGTTACAGTTGAAGTTTAGCTAGGACTTCTTCTGGCATAAACTCTTGACGTGACCTCACTGAAGCTTCTTCCACGTAAAGTTGAATTGCATACTTGAGTGCGTCTTCGCTTACTGGAATATACTCTAAATCGGAACCGAAATATTTGAGAAGCGAGGCGGAACATGCAAAACGTATGGCTCTGTCTTCTAGACGAGCGGAAAAAGTTACCACTTCTCTTGGAATTTGCTCTAAAATGGCGCTACGGGCCTTCTCAATAATCTCATAAGCTTGAGGCGTAATACGTACTGGTTTAGGCATGAAACGATCTGTAACCATTGGGTGTCGAGTTTCAATGGCATAGACAAGCGTTAGGTGGTCGCGAATCTTTCTTGCGTTCTTTCCAATATCAATTTCACCGAAAGCCAATCGCATTTGACTCTGCGCAATTTCGATAAAGCGCTGCTTAGTAAGCCTATGCATCCTGCAAAGCATGCGGTCTTCAATAGCGTTGAAGTTTGGATCTTGAACAGTAACCTCATAACCTCTTCCAAAAGTAGCCACATTATAGTTGACACTGAAAAAACTGCCAAATTTGTATGGTCCTACAACTTCACGATGCAGCTCATATTTGATTTCACCCCGTTCCATTGCCAACTTTAAAGGTTCAACCATGCCCTTGTACTTGAACCAGTCGTTGAACTCGGGAACAATAAAATTAAAAATTCGGTTCATATATGCTTGGCCAATTCTGATAAAGCGCGCCGGTGTCATGCCGCCAGCGTAGCGGTTGCGCCCCGGAATGCCATGTGGAGAGATCTTGGCATCTGGCTTCCCCAATATCATGTCTCGCGTAGAAAAACTCTTGCCAGTTCCTGGCTCACCAAACAAGGAAAGATTCCAGCCGGTGCGCATACCTGTTTTTCCACGTTCGTGAACAATTTCCACATCGGCCAAGCCGTATTGCTGTGTGATGCTGAGCATGCTGTCAAAGTATAGAACGGGTCCAAACAGTTTCTTGAGATAATCTGCCAAGGCGGTTACTGAGAGGGTTTTCCCGAATTGAATTGCAGTGTCAAGTCGGTTCTTCAATAGATCACTCAGATACTGGTTGAGTTCTGTGTCCATTTTTTCAATTTCTTGTCTCTCTAGAGTGACATAATCGACCTCGTCCACTTCAGCTGAGACAGCTTGTAGCGAAAGAGCGCTTGGGGCAGTCATACCCAGTTCCAACTGAACCAAAGGAGAAGTTTCCTCTAAAATCCTCCACTCTCTGTAGCTGTCGCTTTGATAGGAAACGGTGATGATCTTCAATCTTTCGAGTTCATTCACAATTGGTTCGGGATCAATGCGACGTCTCAAACTAATGGCTATGTCCCTCAAACCACAACCTTTCCCAGTCTCAAGAAAAACTTTCAATACATCCAATCCATTTTTTCCGTATTTCTTACTTACTTGGCGAAGGTTACTCTCAATTGTATCCCATGAACTTTTCAGTAATAAGGCGCCATCTTCAAACGTATAATATCTACCCCTGAAAGCAACCCATCCGCGCGGCTTTTGCGAATCAAAGAGCTCTCTTAAACGGGCATCACTAACTGAGGACGCGATTTCAAAGGCAGCTTGATCCTCATCAATATTCCAAGCGGTTTCGAAGGGTTCAAAATATGGGATTGCGAATTTTTTGCCTATTTCGAATAAGCGGTGACGCGAAAAGGCGCGTTTTAAAAGAATTTTTCTTTCAATAACCCTGTCTTCGGACGTCACTTAAATTCCTTCTAGGTATATTTTAATTAGAGCCTCTGCTTCCTTTTGGTTTGTCCAACCTTCAGCTTTCAGTTCCTCCAAGCCTTTAATCAATGTTTCCTTAAATTTCTGCCCACGTAGGATGTTCCCTGATGCAACTGCCTGACGCAAGCTCTCACCGAAGGCTTTATCTGACTTCGTTTTCGTTTTTAAGGCAAAATCAAGCATTTCATTCAAAACTTTAGATCTTGGTTTCAAGAAGAGATTTACTCCCGAGGCTGGTCTAAAGCCTGCCAAGGTTTTCTGAAGGGTCTTGACAATGCCCTTAGAGCTCATAACCCTAAAAGGCGGAAAGATTTGAAGTTGAGTTTTATTTTTAATTTGGTAACCGACAAGGTAGAAAGGCAGACAAAGTAGCGAGGGATCCTCAAACTGCCATGGTATTGGCAATTCCTTCAACTCTTTTGCCTTCTCTAGTTTTCTATTAATAAGCTCCGTAATTTGATTTGCGATATGGCTGGTCGCAATCCTAAGCGTCTCAATTTCTCTATGTTTGGATTTGACATTTATGTCGCGTTGAGCTTCAATATCAGTGATTTTCTTTTTCTCTTGGTCAATCAACTCTTGATAACCATTCCTGATTTTTTTGATGTCAGCCTCGTTTTGCTTACGAGTTTTTTCGATGAACTCCGAAAGAGCGTCTGTTCTCTTCTTTATCTCACGAATTTTATTTTCATGGACTTGGATTCGATGTTCCCAGTGAGCTATGCCTATTTTGTCACGTCTCTTTTTGCGAGTTTCACGTCTTCTAATAAAATCAGCTCTCTGCAGTTCTAATCCTTGTAGTTCACGTTCACGTTTCTCCCTTTCTCTTTCCTTTTCCTTCAATTCATTCTCTATGACTCTATTCATTTTTGTCATTCGGGCATCTCGGTCTTTCTGCAGCTGATCCACTTTCTTCTCTGTTACAGGTCGCATTTTAGAAATTTCGCCTTCGTAGACTTCACGCGTGAATTCGACTTCCTTGAGGATCATCTGTTCATGAAATTTTGACGTTTCTTCTAAAAGATTCTTAACGTGTTCGAGGCTGCTTATCTCTGATTGAATCTGTTTGTAAAGATAAGTGATTTGCTTTGCGCTTTCAACCGCCGCTTGCAAGTCAAGTTTAGGCGGTACCAAAACTGCTGCAAGACTTTCTTCTGGTTTTGGAGGAAGAGTTTCTTTGATGTATTCAAAAGCGGCAGATAACAGTTCCTTGCTCGTCACTAAAGCGTCCACTTGAACACTTAGGACTTTGGTGAAGTCGGCAAACGTCTCTTTGTGTTTTTCAAGAGTGTTCAAAAACTGTTTTCGGTCAGATGTAGCGCGATCAACATCATCGATAAATGATGTAACGTCAGGTAATACTTGACATGAGATTGTGGATGAAAGAACATTCAGACCGTCTATGACCAATGATCCATTTTCCCATGGAACAGCCCACAAGGGATAGTGCAGTTTAGATACAAACGATGTCTTACTAATTGCGGTTTCAAAAAGTCTCCATTTCTTGCGTTTTGCCTCCGTCAAAAGTAGGACTGCGGCAATTTCCATGCTTGGAGTAAAGGCTTCATCTCTCTCTTTAACTGGAAACGCAAAGGGCAAAATCAAACTGGCTGAAGGCATAGCTAGTTTCCACAATCATATTTGAGTTTTTGGCTATTAATCTTTAAAGAGAAGAGGAGTCTTCGGGTTTATGATTAAAAGTCACTCCGTTGGGCCAACTCATTTTCTATATTTTGTAAAATCTGAGTTCTATGATCTGCACAATTTGACATGATAAGTCGAAATTTATTTTTCCTTGAAGAATAAAAATACCCGCCACGCTACCCAAATCTTTTCTCCGGATTCTCATTTTTTACATAAAACCAAATCATGGTCGGAACAAACAAAAAAGAGGCTAGTGTGAATCTCAATGTTGCGAAAAGTAATGGGTTTACTTGACTCAATGCACTCTTGACAGCTAAAATGACCCAACCCAGAAAATAGCCATGAATATAAGTTCCAGATAGATCAATTTGTTTAATCGCATATTTATTTACAAAATCTTTTCTTGTCTCCAAAGTTATCACAAAGAATAGGAGAAATCAGATATCATGCAAAACTTTCAGTCAAACGTTGGCATAACCAGACTCGAAAGTTGACTATGGCGTGTTGAGTTCCTTAAACCTTTTGATGGCGTAATTTACGATTTTCATGGCTTCTTCAGCACTCTTCCATTCTTTAATTTTGACCCATTTATGCGGTTCCAACCTCTTATAGGTCTCAAAAAATTCTTGAATTTCTACAAGTTTATGCTTGTGGACGTTATCAATGTCTTTATAGCCTTCAAATCTTGCGTCATTGACAAGTACTGATAATATTTTTGGATCTTCTCCTTCTTCATCTTCTATTATTAACGCTCCTATTACCCTAACCTTGACTACGCATCCAACTTCAAGTGGTTCGTAGCTTAATACCATTATGTCAAGGGGGTCGTTGTCATCGAACCATGTCTGCGGAACAAAACCATATTCAACGGGAAAAACCACGGATGATGGCACTACTCTATCCAAAACAAATGATTCCCAAATAGAATAATATTCATACTTGTCTCTTGAACCACTTATAACTTCAACCACCATGTTAAGCAACTCCGGCGGCTTATCGCCTACGGGAATATCTTTCCAAACGTTCATTTTCACCACTTCTTTTAAGCCAAATATCAGCCCTCAATTTAACATTTTCTTCAAAAATCAGAAATATTTCACTCTTCAAATGTCAGCCTTTTACCCCTAACTTTCTTCTCGCCATATTTTGTGTATAATTCCTTCCTTAACGCTTCAAGCATCTCGATTTTTCTGCCGCAAAATTCGGCTGCTGTGCCGATCTTTACTTTGCGTTTTTCAGCAGCTTCGTATACTGGTTTTATTCTAATCTTATAGTTTAAGTCACGAAGGAAATGATGGTCCAAAACAAGAGTGTGGATATGCGTTTCTTTGATGGCGCGAACCAGATTATTATTTGATATTTCCAGACTTTTGTAAGAGTAGCGATATCCAAGCATATACGTCATTGGGCCGTCGACGAATAAAACGTCAGGTCTTTCGTTAAGAATAAAACTTATTTGGTCTTCGAGAGATGGGCCTTCAACATCAGATGTGTGAAGAAATTTTTCACCGCCGCTTCCTATGCAAAGTTCTGTTACATATCCAAGGCGCGGGTTAGTTCCGTGACAAACGGCCTTTGAAAAGGTTAACATAGTTTTGCCTATTTGGAAACTTTTTCCGTCGGCAAATTCGAGTTTACTAGGCAGTTCGTTTATTACCATCAAATGTAAGGCGGCTCTTTCCTTTTGGCTCATATTTATGTTCTCTGTAGGATGCTTTACAAAAACCATCTTATCCTTGTACATCTCTGGATAATCCGGGTCATGGTGATCATAATGATAATGCGTCACCACAAGAACATCAGCTTCCTCGGCATAACGCTTTATCTCTTCCCAAGTTTGGTCAAGCCTTTGCCATTCTAAGAAATGTGGCTCCAAACCGTAACGAAGGGGCGCCAGAGCAACGCCGGGATCTATCAAAATTTTCAAGTCATCTGTTTCAACAAATGTTGCCATTGAACGAACGCCGAAACTGTCAAAGGCTAATGGCATAATCCTATGAATCATTGGCCTTTTCCTTCTTGAAAAATGATTCCAGCTTCCTTGTTTCAGCCCTCTTTAAAACATCTGCACATTTTCTAGGGTCCAGCGCTTTGAACTCCAATCCAAGAGTAAACAGTAGCCTTTGTACATCCTTTGCAATTTCAGGCGCGGCGAGAATTCCTCGAATTTCACGGTCTGCCTTACTTTTTATGGAGCCAATATATTTGGCAAGTTGAAGAGCGGCTTCCTTGCCGGCTGTTTTACGTTTAATTTCAACAACGACAAGTCTTCCATTCTTGTCCTCACCATAAATGTCCACGAAACCCGGTTCGACTTTCTTCTCATAACTTATCGGCTTGAAGCCTTCCTCCAAAAGCGACGGCTTTAATAAAATTGCCCTGTGCATGTCCTCTTCGCTTGCGTAAAGTGAAAATTCTCCAGAATCCACGAGACTCAGGGCAGAAACCATTTGAATAGCGTCAAAGGATACCTTAACGCTTTCGCGGGGTTGCCGCCTCACAGCGCGAATTTCCAAAATATTGTCTTTGGCTTGAACGTGAAAAATGCAGCCTGGAGGTTGCCAGTTGACTGGTTCATAGCCTGTTGAACGATGAACAAGAAGAGAACCATCTTCTTTGATTATTAGCATACGTTCGCCAGGCTCTAGTTTTGATTTTGCTCTCCCAATATAATGCACCCAGCATCTGCCGACGACAAGCAGGGTTTTCCGTTGAGAAACCGCTTCCTTAATAACGGGTTCAGCTTCTGCCACTTTTGGCTCAATTAGAACAGCAAAAGATTTTGTACTTACCAATTAGCAACCGCCAATAATTTTAGAAGGTATCGTATGTACATAAAACTTCTGAAGGGTTATTTGTGAGCGTGTGGAGCAAAAAGCGCCGAGTAATGCGACGTTACGATTCAACAGCGCACATGTATGATGGGCGATATGCTGAGGAGCAAGAAGCAAAATTTGAAGTAGCCTTAAAAGCCTTGAACCTAAGTTGCTATGCTCTCGTTTTAGATGCTGGATGTGGAACAGGGCTTTTTTTTGGTCATGTAGCGTCTCATGCAGACACAACCATAGGCCTAGACTTTTCTAGGAAAATCTTGCTTCAAGCAAAAGAACGAGCCAAAAACTTTTCGAATGTTCACGTGATCTTGGCTGACGCTGACAGAATCCCTTTCAAAGAAGCGAGTTTTGACATAGTTTTCGCCTTCACGTTACTTCAGAACATGCCAAACCCTGATGAGACGTTGAAGGAGATCGGACGAGCCGCGAAACATGGCGCTTTGCTGGTGATTACTGGTTTAAAGAAGGCCTTTCCATTAGAAACTTTTGAAAAATTGCTGCGAGATTCTGGGTTAAGAATTATTTCATTGCATGACAATGCCTTGAAATGCTACGTAGCCATATGTAGAATTTGAATTCAAATTTACGGAAACACATTGAGGCTTCAAAATTCTATTAAATCAGATGTGTGGAACCGTTTCAACATCAAGTAATATTTATATTGCAATATCCTCACTTTCAAACATTCCGAATGGTGAATCAAAACATCGTGTTTCCTTTGTTTCGGGAAGTAAATATTGTGGCTTGGTGTGATGAATGCCGTTAAAGAGCCTAAAAAAACATACGGCGGAAGCATTAACGTTAGAATGGATTTTGCATGTAAAAAATTACAAGCTGACCCTTGACAAAAAGCGATGCGTAGGTTGTCAAATATGTACTCTGGCCTGTCCAAAAGAAGCGATTAAAATCGAAAAGCAGCCTAAAATTTCGGGAGAGAAAGCAAAGAAGGCTAAAATCGACATTGATTTGGCAAAATGCAATTTCTGTGGAATATGTGATGCTTCATGTCCTTACGGGGCGATGAAATTAACGTTGAACGGCGAACACGTCATTTCGGTGATTGAAAAGGAAAGCTTCCCGCAGCTAATTCGTGAGATTCAAGTAAACGCAAGCAATTGTCCAACAGATTGCGTCAAATGTGAAGAAGCATGCCCCTTGCTCTTGATTAAAGTCACAAGGCTGGCCGCCGATGGAAGACCGACTGAAAATTTCGCTTCCTTGAGTGAAGACGAGAAAAAAACAGTTACTGTTAAGATTGACATTCAAAAAGAGTATTGTCCTTGTTGCAGAGTGTGTGAATTCAAATGTCCTGAAGACGTTATCAAGGTGCGGAAGTTCTTCCAAGGTAAAATCGCAATAAACAGGGAAAAATGCCCAGAGGGCTGCACCGACTGTTTAGATGTCTGTCCAATAACTGGCGCCCTTTACCTCTCTAACGAGGATAAAACAGTTCATGTGAACGAAACGTTTTGCATCTACTGTGGAGCCTGCAAGGTTGTTTGTCCAGTTGAGGAAGCCTTGGAACTTAAACGGACAAAAATAATTCATACACCAGTTCGTTCTGGAGCGTGGAACAAAGCCCTAGAAAAGCTAGCGTCGCCAATTGAAATGGCCAAAGAACTCAAGTCGAAGGGGTCCCAAAGGGCGAGAAAATCAGTCTATAAAAGGCTAAACTTGGAGGAAGCGTAATATGGTTCAAGAAGAAACCAAAAAACAAGCTGAAACTGAAGGACTACGAATAGGCATTTTCATATGCCACTGCGGCTTAAACATAGCTGGCACATTAGATATCAAGGAGCTTGTCGAATACGCTAAAACCCTACCAAATGTCGTCTACGTAAAGGACAACCGATACACATGCGCAGACCCTGGGCAAGATGAAATCAGGAAAGGAATAAAAGAGTATAAGCTCAACCGCGTCATCGTTGCAGCCTGTTCGCCAAGGATGCATGAACCAACATTTAGAAGAACAGTTTCAGAGGCTGGTTTGAATCCTTTCCTTTTTGAAATGGCAAATATCCGCGAATTCTCTTCTTGGTGTCATCCAAGCACTCCAAAAGATGCTACGGAAAAAGCCAAGGACATAATAAGAATGGCTGCTGCAAAAGCAAGACTGCTTATGCCACTTCAGACTATAGAGGTCCCGGTAACCAATAAGGCACTCGTAATCGGTGGAGGCATAGCTGGAATTAACGCGGCCTTAGACTTAGCTGAGATGGGCTTCAAGGTGTATATGCTTGAAAAAACTGAAAGCATAGGCGGCCACATGGCACAGCTTGATAAGACTTTTCCGACCCTTGACTGTTCAATATGCATCGAAGGCCCCAAAATGGTTGATGTGGGTCGGCACCCAAACATTCAGATAATAGCTTATTCTGATTTGCTAAGCGTCAGCGGCTATGTAGGCAATTTTAAGGTTAAGATTCGTGAAAACCCAAGATATGTTATTGCTGAACAATGTACTGGCTGCGGCGAATGTAAAGACGCTTGCCCAATCGAATATCCCAACGAGTGGGACATGACTTTAGGTGTTAGAAAAGCCATTTCGGTGCCGTTTGACCAAGCCGTCCCTCTCGTTTACACGATAAACAAGGATTATTGCATTGAATGTTTCAAGTGTGTGGATGCTTGTGGAGCAAGAGAAGCCATAAACTTTGAACAGAAACCAGAAGAAATCGAACTAGAAGTCGGTGCAATAGTTGTTGCCACAGGCTATGACATATACTTGCCTTATGATATGCCCCTTTATGGGTATGGAAAATACCCAAATGTCTTAACCTCTCTAGAATTCGAAAGGCTCATACTCGCCGCAGGCCCCACAGGCGGAAAAGTTGTAAGGGCTTCCGACGGAAAGAAACCACATAGCGTCGCCTTTATCCAATGTGTCGGCTCGCGCGACAAAAACAAGTATCCATATTGCTCAAACTTCTGTTGCATGTACACCTTAAAGCATGCCGTTCAGCTTAAAGAAAAGTACAAGCAAGATGTGGAAGTCTACGTTCTCTACATGGATATGCGAAGCCCATTTAAGGGTTATGAAGAATTTTATGACCGTGCAAGAGAGCTAGGCGCAAACTTTATTCGTGGAAGAGTGAGTCGCGTTTTAGAGATTCCTGAAACCAAGAATCTGATTATCCATGTGGAGGACACCAACATCGGCCAGCCAATAGAAGTTGAAGCTGAAATGGTTGTCTTGGCAACCGCTGCCATACCTAAGAAAGGCACAGACGAAATGGCTCGAATACTCAACTTAACACGTGGCGCGGACGGCTTCTTTATGGAGAGTCATCCGAAACTCAAGCCCATTGACGCGCCTACCGACGGAATTTTTCTAGCTGGAGCATGTCAAGGACTTAAGGATATACCTTACAGCGTTTCGCAAGGCAGCGGCGCAGCATCAAAAGCAGCAACTGTTATTTCAAAACCAAAATGGAAGATTGAGCCAATAGTCTCCGTCGTGGATCCAAGCAGATGCAGAAATGTCAACGCTAAATGTGGCATCTGCGCTGAACGGTGCCCATACGGATCCATAAAAGTTGAGGAGAAGAAACCTGCTGAAGTGATTACCGCCATGTGTCACGGCTGCGGGACGTGTGTAGCGGAATGCCCAGCAGATGCTATAACTCAGATGCACTTCACAGATGCTCAAATCTTGGCTCAAGTACGAGCTGCCCTTGAAAAAGACCCTGCAGACAAGATTTTGGCCTTCCTCTGCAACTGGTGTAGCTACGCTGGCGCAGACTTGGCTGGAACGAGCAGGTTTGAATATCCACCATCTGTAAGGTCGATACGAGTTATGTGCTCTGGAAGGGTTGACCGCGATTTTGTCCTTGAAGCGTTTAGACTTGGCGCGGGCATGGTTCTGGTTGGCGCCTGCCATTTACCGTACGATTGTCATTATATAAGCGGAAACTGGAAAATGAAAGCTAGAATGGACGCGTTGGCACCTATGTTGCATAAACTTGGATTAAGTCCAGAAAGATTCCGTGTGGAATACGTTTCTGCAGCTGAAGGGGTGAAGTTTGCCGAGTTAATAAGGGAAATGAATGGGCAGTTGCGCTCCCTTGGCAAGGACAAAATCAAAGCAGAAAACGAGAAGTTGCACCCAATATTAGAAAATATGTTGAAGAGAAAGAGGTAGCGCGCTTAAACATATTTCAGAATCATTTGTATGCTTACAACGATAAGTGTCCTTTTTTCGCGATTGTGTTAGCATTAGAGTGTAATGCTAAGGTAAGTAAGCAGCACAGTTTTTCTTGATTCTCTTCCTTTGCTCTTGCTTTATTTGTTCTCTCGACTTTCCGCACCACTTACAATGCTTATGAATTTTGCTGACTTTCCTTCCAAACTCGTGTCTCTTTCTTCCTTTTAAACATGGACTTTTCATGTTTTATACCTTGCTTTACATTTTGGACATGCAACATAACCTGACTCGAAACATCGAAAATCCCCGCCTTAGAGCGCGCGCGCTCCAAATTATCTGAGTAACAAATTCTCTTGCTTTGCAGTGGTCTGCTTTCTAAATACAATACACAGCTTATCCTGAAACGACAGTCATATTTATTTTAGAGGGTTTTGACATACCCCTCTTCCAGGTACTTTATTTGTTCTTTTTTCTCCAGTGAGGCTAGGATTGTATCTGCCTCTTCTTTACCCATTCCAAATTGTTCGATTGCAACTCGGTAGATGTCCTCAATTCGCGCCTTCTCCAGATCCTTAATTAATGCTAGCAAACTTACACTTTTTGATCTTTCCTCAATAGAAATGGGGGATAGAGGCCAAGCCCTTTCTAACAAAAATAAAGTTATCATCTTCTTTTCATCATCTTTTTCAGATAAGGTAACCCAGCGCTTCCCAGGAACCTTTTTACCAGTCGCCTCTTCATATGATTTGATTTCAAAACGCTCTCGAATTGTTGCTGGAATTTCTTCCACGCTGCCCACAACTTTTCTATAAAGCTTGTCATTTTCGTCAGCATAGGTTAAAGATATAATGTCGTAAACTAAACCTTCAATCAAGCTTTTCTGAAACAGCATTGTGTTCCCTTCCAGTTGAGAAAAGCGTCTCCCAGGTGGACACTTCACTGCCCTCACGATAACCTTGCCTAATTCTTTATCCAAACAAACTTTAAAGAGCCATTCTCCAGTAAGGAAATCTTGGACCCGATAAAATCGAACATAACCCTCCCGAATTTGTCGCAAACTCAAATCAAACCAAGCATCTCTTGTTCTCTCCTCAACTCGAGTAATTTTGATTTCCCTCAAGGATTGCAATAGAATCAGTTCTCTAACATTACCTATTAGATAACTTAACCTTTTAATATACTAATGGCATGCAGTTAGTATAGGGTTTTTCCTTCACATTTATGTCATCGGGCAGGCGACGCTAAGAATCATTAAATAAACAGAATAGAAATATTATGTATTGAGTAAGATTGAAAACTTTCACTTTGATTGTGATTATTGCTGTTTTAATCATTATAGGTGCTATAGGGAGAGCTTACTATGACAATGCATCGCCAATTTCTATGCCTTCGCCTACTCCTATGCCTATTCCCACCCCCTATGGTTGGCACAGAAACACGGAATACATGATCACGAATCAACGGATAATCACCCAGACGGGCGCCATAGGGCTGGACACCAGATATCTCGACTTGGATAAGATCCAAGAGGTCTACGTTGAAGTTGGTTTCATTGACAAGACGTTCGAAAAAGTTCCTTAGCTGCGATGAAGGGATAAAGTGTCGAAGATTGAGCTTGCCGTAAAAATCGAGAACGTCGTGGCTTCTGGCACACTGAAGCATAGAATCGATTTGAACGCGGTAGTGCAAACGTTCTCTGAAGCAGAATATCGCCCAAAACAGTTTCCCGGATTAGTATTTAGGCTGAAACGACCAAGCACCACATTCCTGATCTTTGGGTCTGGCAAGCTGGTCTGCGTTGGTGCTAGGTCAGAAAAGGAAGCGAAAACAGCGTTGCAGCAGCTCGTCCGAAAATTAAAGAAGGAAGGCATACTCATCGTTGGCAAACCAGAAATCCAGATAAGAAACGTCGTTGCCTCCGCAAGCCTCGGCGGGTCGGTCGATCTCTCGCAATTATACGAGTCCACAACAGAAATGCGCGGCAGAATCATGTATGAGCCTGACCAGTTTCCTGGGCTAATCTACCGAATGGATAGTCCCAAGGCGGTTTTCCTAGTATACTCAAACGGAAAGCTTGTGTGTCTTGGAACCAAAAAAGAGAAGGACGCACACCAGGCTGTTCTCAAGCTACGCCAACAACTAGAGGAGAAAAAACTGATTTATCATGAATGATGGATAAGTGCCCATCTTGATGTGATGATGATGACGTGCATTTAACCTTCCCATCAAGTAGTACGACATCGACATCTTTTATGTGAAGATTCAGAAAGTTCATTCATAACCACGATAGCCTAAGTTATGGGTCCAAGATTGTTGTTGGCGGAGCTGAAGCTTGGCAGCTTGAAGATGGCGAAATAGGCGCTTTAGAATTTCTTGGTCACAAGCATATGGAACGCAGAATCTCTGTCAGTTCTTTCCAGTCGCTAAACTTTGAGAGTAGAAAATACTATAATTTAAAATGGTTTTCCTACTCTTTTGTAAGGTCTGACCGAAGTTAAGTATGCTCCAAGCACCGCCCCTGGCGCCGTCATAATTGCCAAGATTAGGCCGGTTTTATAGTAAATACGTTTTTGTCTCGAATAGTTTATTGTTGACGCTATCGCGGTGAAGATAATGGTCGTTAAGCTTGTCCCTACAGCGTTCGCGGGAGCAAAGGCATATATTAATGTAAGTAGTGGAACTATAAAGGCGCCGCCTCCGATGCCCGTCATCGACGCCATGGTACCTATCAGGAACCCAAATATCGGCAGTAGCAGCTCCCACATCTTTTAACCCCATTTTTGTTCATTTCTCGCGTTTATTTTTTCTGTTTGGCAAAATAATAAACAGCTCCAATTATTAAGCATGTAATTCCTATTAGCCACGCTTGTAATGAAACGAAAAGGATGAAAACTAACAATGCTAAACACGTTATTGCTCCTAAAGCTGGCACAATCCGAGGATAGGTTCTTGCCTGCACTTTAAGCCGCAGGGCAGAGATATTTGCCACAGCATAATAGAAGAGTAAGGCGAAACTGCTTACGGCTACAACCCTTGAAAGATTCACAGTCAGAACAAGTAGAATCATCAAAACTCCTACGATCCAGATAGAATGGTATGGAGTTCCGTATCTCGTATGAAGTTTGCTTAAGGTTTCTGGAAGGTCGTTTCTTCTAGCCATCGCGTAAGCCATGCGGGAAACCCCCAAGATTGAAGTCAAAAGCACGCTTGCCGTAGCAAGTAGACCTCCAACTGAAATGATGAGTATCGCAGCCGGATTTCCCGTAGTGCTTATTGCCTCTGTCAATGGCGAGTTTGAACCTGCAAGCTTGCTGGCTCCTGCCAGTCCGACGGCCACTATGCCTACCAACATGTAGACTATGGTGGACGCCGCAAGCGATAACAGTATCGCCCTAGGAACGTTCCGTCTTGCATCTTTGACTTCCTCAGCTACCACGGCTACCCTTGCGAACCCGCCGTAAGCGAAGAAAATGTAGTATGCTCCATAAAAAACGCCAGCTTGGAAAGGAGTAAAAGGCAAAAAATTCGCTGTGTTGATGCTTCCTAAGCCTAAAAGAACGAAGAATGCTAATACAAAGAGTTTTGCCACAACAAGAATATTATTCAGCGACGCTGACTGGCGGATACCAAAGAAGTTTAACGCCGTGAAGACCAAGCAGATGGCTGCAGCAACCCAGTTGACTGGTAAAATTGGAAATAGCGCCACTAGATGGTATGCAAATCCGAGGGAAACTGCGGCGCCCGCGAAAGTGTTGGATAGCATCCACATCCATCCAGTTAAGAAACCAGCAAAGGGAGAAATAAGCTGGTACGTGTATTCGTAGATGCTTCCTTCTCTAGGTTGCCACGCTGTCAACTCAACGAAACTTAATGCCGTTAACATCGAGATAATTGCTGCCATAAGCATTGAAACCAAAAGAGCTGAACCAGCTAAACCAGCAACAATGCCTGTTACAACGAAAATGCCAGCACCTATTATCGCTCCCACGCTTATAGCTGTAGCATCAAACAAACCTAAAGTAGGCCTTAGCTCAGATTGCTGAGCGGCGTCTCCATCCATGCCTTTCCCAATTTTAAAACCTATTCTAAATGATTTACAATTATTAACTTTTAACGTTGTTGCATTTTTATCTTCTCTCTGATAACTTTTTTGTTTTCTAGTTTATCTGCGCGCGCGCTAAAAACTGAAACTGGCGAACTTTTACACAGACTATTAAAGAATGGAAAAGTAATGCAAGCTTTATTGAGAGTGGGTGGAAAGAGATTACGGAGAAACCGAATATTGTGACTGCGTATAGCACGCCCTAATTAGTGTTCAAAGAAAATACTGTGTTATCAAAATAGTTTAACTTAGAGCCACGTATTAAGTAGTCCAAGCATATTTATGACTAGAAAAATGGGGGCAATAACGGTGGACAAGACGGATGTTATTCTGACGGTGCTCCTTTTAGATAACTCAAGAATCTCCTATCGAGAGCTTGCTGAAAAGTTGGGTCTATCTGTCAACGCGGTTCATAAGAGGATTCAGTCCCTGATTGATTCTGGGATTATTCGCAGGTTCACTGCCAAAATCAGCTTGTCAGCTCTGAAGGTAGTTTCGGTTGTTGTTTACGGAAAATCTGAGGCTGACTCGGTTGGCACTTTGCATGAAGTACTAAGCAGTCATGGCTCAATTCGCTGGGTTGCGCTTGCAGGGGGAAACTACCTCTACATTTTGGCACACCTGAGAAGCATATCTGAACTCGAACCCCTAATAGACTACATTAAGAAAGAAGCTAAAGTTACAAGTCCAACGGTCGGCATAATTCCTCCGACACCGATTAACGTCTCCACCAGTGCTGAGGCAACGTTGTATCCTCTTGACCGCGAAATCATCTACTCACTACGCGATAATTCTCGAAAAGCCCTAACGGATATAGCGGAGGAGCTCGGAGTTTCAGCCAAGACTGTACGGCGCCGTCTTTCCGGCATGATTAATAAGGGATTGATCGAGCTATCGATGGAATGGTATCCGGATGCGTCAAACGACATAATGACTGTAGTGCATATTCGACTTAAACCTGCAGTTGAGAAAAACGCTGTATCCAACGTCTTGAAAACCTACTTTCCAAACATGATTTTCTATTGGTCGTTCAGCAACCTGCCTAACGAGTTGCTTTCTGTCTTTTGGACAAACACAATGAAGGAACTCAGAGACATTCAACAACGCTTGGTGAGTGAAGAGACAGTTGAATCTATCATGCCCAACATTCTCTACACAGGTTACATATTTGACACTTGGAGAGATGAACTCATTCGCCCCACGAGGAGTGAAACGAAGAACAAGAAGAGCTAATGGACTATGTCCATATCTTCAACCTAGCATGTTACAAAACAGCATTTCCCAAGAATATCTATGGCACTTTTTCAACTAGCATGTTGACATAAAAATAAATTCTTTGATAACGAAGCAAGATGGGAGATATGCCTAAGAAGAAGCGATGAAAGATGAAAGGGATGGCAATAGTTATTCAAAACTTGAGTAAGAAATTTGAAGATGTTACTGCTGTAAATTGTCTAAACCTTGAGATTGAAAAGGGCGAACTTTTTGGACTATTAGGGCCTAACGGCGCTGGAAAGACAACAACGATAAAAATCCTCTGCGGCTTGCTTGAACCAACAAGTGGTTCCACAAGCGTAGGCGGCTACAACACCCAAAAGGAAACAGAAAGGGTTAAGACTCTGATAGGCGTCTGTCCCCAAGATACTGCAGTTTATCAGCATCTGTCAGGAAGAGAGAACATAAAGCTCTTCGGAGACCTCCACGCTGTACCCAAGGAGAAGCTGAAGGCCAGAGTAGAAGAGCTTCTGAGAAAGCTGAGCCTGTTGGATGACGCCAACAGAAGAGCAGGAAAATATAGCGGCGGAATGATGCGAAGGGTTAACCTCGCCATGGCGTTGATCAATGATCCCGAAATCGCTTTTTTAGATGAGCCCACCGTCGGCATGGACCCCCAGAGTCGCAGAGCTGTCTGGGACTTCATAAGAGAACTCAAGAACCAAGGCAAAACCGTCATCCTTACTACGCATTACATGGAGGAAGCTCAAGAGCTCTGCGACCGAGTTGGAGTGATTGATCATGGAATTCTGATAGCGCTCGGCTCTCCAGATCAACTTAAAGACAAATTCAAAGCGAAGAACTTGGAAGAGGTTTTCATAAGCCTTACCGGCCGAGGGATAAGGGAGGGACTTTGATTGAACTTCCAGCGGATATGGGCTCTCGTCGAAAAGAACCTCAAGACGGTGACAAGAGAACCCGGTATGCTCTTTATGATCGTCCTATTTCCAGTCATCCTTACGTTAGTTTTCGGTGTATCCTTTGGGGCTATCGGTGGCAACGAGCCTACTTCATATCAAGTCGGCGTTGTAAACATGGATACGTCAAGTCCCTACCGCGAATGGTCCAGCTACTTCATCGGAAACCTGACGCTAACTAAAATCCTGAACGTCCAGATTTACTCCACCAACGAGACCGCTCAGAATGATCTTGTGCAGGGCAAAATACAAGCGGTCATCATAGTTCCCGAGAACTTCGGGTGGAGCTGTCGTTCTTTCTGGGAGGTGCCGAACGATCCTGCACGGTGGACGAACACGACCTTGCAGCTCTACTTGGACAGCGGTCTTCCCATAGCAACTGCTGCAATTCCGCCGATTGTTCAGCAAGCTCTTGTGAAGACCATTTATGTGGTTCAGCCAACGATGTCTTACGGACCCGTAGCCGTTAGCAACCCATCCTTGATCAAGGCCAGTAGGTTCACAATGTTCGACTACATGGCACCAGGGATGTTCGCTTTTTTCGCGCTCTTCCTCATAATGACCGTCTCTCAATCGTTTACCTTTGAACGAGAGAAAGGATTGCTTCGGAGGATATACACAACGCCGACTTCGTCGAGTGAACTCATGACAGGCGAGGCTGTCTCGAACATGGTTCTTGGCATGATTCAGGTTGCCATAGTTATCGCCATGTCTTTCGTCGGAGGCTATCGACCACCGGTTGACGTTGCAAGCTTCATCTTGGCCTTCATCGTGCTCGCTGTATTCTCGCTGGGCTGTGTCGGGTTCGGATTAATCGCGGCCACGATAGCCAAGTCTTCAGGAGCTGCAACCGGGATCGCGTTCATCTTCATAATTCCACAGATGATGCTTGGAACCTACGTCTCTGGAGGACTTTCGGGGCTTGCCCAGCTGGCTGGAAAATTCGTACCCAGCTATTACGTGACAGATGCACTCACATCCTTATTCCTTAGAGGGGCACCAATATCGAGTTCGACGATAATGCTGGATCTTGCAGTTGTTTCAGTCAGCAGCGTGGCCGTCTTGCTCGTGGGAATAATGCTGTTCAAAAAGTACGGAAAAGCTTAGTGTCGGATGAACGATGAAAGGAAAAAAAGCAATCGATACTCAGGCTCTGCAAGAGCAAGCGAAGGAGTCGGAGGACAAAGAATCATTCAAAGTGCTGGAGAGATGGCGCAATTGCAGAATCGGCTTAGGAGTCAGATTTGAATCGTCCGATGTATCGTCTTTTTTCATTGAGGTTCTTGTTAAATTATGTTCTAACCTTTCTCCTTTCGATCTGGGTCTCATGGAGAGGAGTTTATTCCTCCTAAAGAAACTGAAATCAAGAGGTTATTCATTGAACTGCGAAGAAGACGCTTGTATTTCATGCGAACTTGCCATTGTTCCAGAGAAGTTGCTTGTAGAACTTGAATCAGTTGGCTCCCTAGCGCGCGCTTTGATATGAAATTATATATTCTTTCAAAAATATTTTAAGATTTGAGGAGCAGTCAAGTGCCTTTCTCAAAGTCAGCTATTACAAGAATCCAAGCCATCGCAATGGTGTTTGTCATTCTTGTCGCGTTAATCGGAGCTTATTGCGTACTCTATCACAAAATCCAAACGCCTAGCCCAACGGTCACTCCAACACCTATACCCTCGCCAACACATCATCCCACACCCAGCGCCTCCCCGACTCCACCTACGCCAACACCAACGCCAACACCAACGTTGACGCCCACTCCTACCCCAACTCCGACATCCAAACCCACACCCACACCTACGCCATTGCCTTCTCCAACTCCTAAACTAGATTTAAACTGGGCAGGCTATATTGTTGTTTCAAATATTAAGAATCCGCAACCAGTAGTTATTGGCGTCAGCGCTTCATGGATTGTACCTGAAGTCAACGTTTCCAAACGCGATACGTTTTCTGCCGTTTGGATAGGCATAGGTGGATATTTGGACAAAACGTTGATTCAGACGGGAACCGAACAAGAGTATGTGGATGGGCAAGTTTACTATTTTGCTTGGTATGAGCTATTGCCTGACTATTTGGTTACAATCCACTCGATAAACGTTTGGCCTGGAGACACGATTACAGCTTCCATAAGTCTTGTTGATTCAGTCGCGAATGAATGGACCATCCAAATCAGTGATATTACTAGGGGACAGACTTTCAAGGAAAATTTCAACTACAACTGTTCCAGACTGTCTGCTGAATGGATGGTTGAGAGGCCAACAGTGAATGATGCTCTTAGCACACTTGCAGATTTCGGAAATGTGACACTGACAGATTGCAGAGTGACAATTAAGACTAATGTTGGAACAATAGGTACTTTTCCCTACGTCCAAGCGGTAATGTATGACCGCCCAAATATACAATTAGTGATGGTCTCACCTCTCAGCTACGACGGTTCAAGCTTCACTGTAAACTACTTGAGCAGATAAGCCAAACCTGTGTGTGAACCTTCACGTGGCCTTTTGGCGCCCGGCTACTGCCGAATAACAGGAGGTATGCATGCCATTTACAGTGAGGATAAAGATAATATTCAATTTCATCTTATTTTAAGAACGCTGATTAAAATGATTTCAGAAGATGCAGGCTTTTCAACTAAGTCCGTTCACGCAGGAGAGACGCGTGATCCACAAACAGGGTCTGTCATCACGCCCATCTACGAAACGTCTGTATTTGCCTTTTCCAGCACCAAAGAGCTGATCGAAGTTATAGGCGGAGGAGCTGCGGGATACGTATATACGAGGTACGGTAACCCAACCGTTAGAGCTGCTGAGAAGAAGATAGCGGAGCTTGAAGACGCCGAAGACGCGGCGGTTTTCTCATCAGGCATGGCGGCCATAACCACGACTCTCTTCACACTGGTTTCTTCTGGCGATCACGTTGTTTCCACAAGAGACTTGTACGGCGGAACACTTGAATTTTTCAAAAACATTCTGCCAAAATTTGGCGTCGAGGTGAGTCTAGTGGAAGCTGCAAATTTCAATGAAATTGCGTCAAGCATGCGTACGAATACAAAGGTTATCTATGCTGAAACGCCTACCAATCCTACCTTAAAAATTGTAGATATGGCAAAAATCGCCAAGCTGGCTGAAAAGAAGGGACTAACAGCCGTGGTTGATAGCACCTTTGCCTCTCCATTTAACATTAAGCCCATACGATTAGGAGTGGACGTAGTTGTACACAGCGCCACAAAATACCTGGGAGGACACAATGACCTAACAGCTGGAGTAGTCTGCGGCTCTTCAGACATTATTCCAAAACTGAAAGAGATGCGCAAAAATCTTGGAGGTACACTTGATCCCTTTGCTGCTTGGCTGTTGCTGCGCGGGTTAAAGACACTCGGTTTGCGG
>Ga0315308_1000224_pt1 | contig 30854 bp, 26 predicted proteins | sample TDP3_MG_FD_203078 | JGI IMG/M metagenome (GOLD analysis project Ga0315308, IMG submission 203078) | Freshwater sediment microbial communities from Lake Towuti, South Sulawesi, Indonesia - TDP3 | ecosystem: Environmental > Aquatic > Freshwater > Lake > Sediment | place: Indonesia: South Sulawesi... | reverse complement strand
GCCCTGTTAATGGCCCCGTCGCCATTATCAGCAGGTTCTCAGGGGAGAACGGGTCGATCCCTGGTTTCGTTTCATCCCACAGTATCTTCGCTGCGAATCCCCTTCCTCCGATAAATTTCATGGCGAAGTCTGAATCGAATTCTTGGGAGCGGAATTTCTCTTTAGACAAGTCAAACCTGAGGATCTTTCCGTTCCATCCTTTCATAACTTCAGCCTCTTCCCTCGGTTCGTATACGCATACGAAGATGTTTTAGATTTGCCCCTTGCGCAGCGTAGGAACACTTTAGCTGACAGCTACGCGACTGGAAGGAGTTGCTAAGACCTTTGGTGTACCGTGTATAGTGTTCTTTAGCAAGGCTCTTTGCTTGTTCATGGCCTTAAGTATGTCTTCTCCACAGCTTCTTTAGATCGACTTTCAATAAGACTACTGTTACGATCACTGTGAATACTATTGAGGCAATAGCCATTGGAACTTCGCCTATCAGTCCGCGGAGAAGATGTCTGGTTGATCTTCCCATGTATGCTCCCGGGATGGTTATGACTAGTTTTCCGAGAAAGAAGACTAGAAGGAATCTTATGGGGCTGTACTTGACTAAGGCCAGAGACACAAGCACCGGCTCGTCTGGTATAGGAGTTGCAGATGAGACGAATGTTGCTACAGACTTCCATCGGCCCAATCTCTCACAGTATCCCTGTAGCCTATTGACGCTTTCTTCGCTGAGAGCCCTACCTGCGAAGTAGCTCACATAGTAATGGATCGCCTTTGCGACAGATGATCCGGCAGCAACAGCTACGCCAATCAGGGCTGGCGGGTCGTAATGGGATATGGCTGCGAGAGCACCTGAGTAGATCATGGTTGAAGGCCCGATGAATGGAATGAGGTACAGCAGAAAGGATGATATGAAGACGCCGAGAAGGCCCCAGCTCATGATCTCCATCAACTCTAGCTATCTCCAAGCGTTCATGACGCTCTCCCGCGCCTGAGACTGAAGATCTAGAAGACGTATGGTCTAGTTGTTAAGTCCTACGCTAGCCACCAACGAGGCATAACGAGAGTAAGCCTCCTTGACCTCACCCGATATATCGTCAGCAGATGCTTCAGGGCTCATCCAATGGGCCGGGAAAGCGGGCCAATAGTTGCATTATTCCTGCTCTGTTCTCTTTCGGCAAGGATAAGGACACGAGCTATCATGCGATATCAAAATCGGAGTGAGAAGATTTATTGCCGCAGAGGAAAAGCAGACAGGCTAGCAAGGGGCCATGATGTACGGGAGGGACTTCTCTGATTGATGAGAGTTCGTGAAGCAAGATCAAAGAAATCGTCGTTAGTGTTGGCCTTCTCTTATTTTGCTAGTTTGAGCATTTTTCTTTCCTTGCCCTTGCTCGCCCGATCGCTTAGGCTACCATACTTGGTTCTGATGTCGCCCTATTTGGATTGGGTGACATGGGTGATTTCAGGGAACGTGTTTGCTTGGATCTGTCTCCTTGCAGCAAAGTCCGGGACAAAACGGATAGTGTATCTTGGTGCTCTTGCGTTGGCTGGGTCGATCCTTCAAGTTCTACCAACATTTCTACCTAGATTTGGACCGTCGCTAACTCTCAGCTGGATTGGGTCAATATTAATGCCTTCGGCTGTGGTTGCCTCGACGGTCATGTCTGTGAGGAACTCAGTAGAATTGTTTTCAGTTCCTTCCTTAGAGGCGGCAAGACTTCTTGTGAAATCCTTCTTTACTGGTGTGATTCCGTTGCAGATTTGGTCGATAGCAACTGTGTGGTCTTATACAATCCCATCCACAGGTTATCCCCGATTTGATTCCTTGCTGTTCTATGAGAGATTGCTTGAACTATTGCTGCCTTTGACCACCCTTCTCTTCGTATTGTTAGTAACGGAGTGGCTGTGGCTCCCAGCGGTTGTCAAGATCACCAATCGCCGAACGGTAAACGATAGCCTTGGACTCGGTGAAACACTTGACAAAGAAAGAGGAAATTCTTCTTTTGACTGGCGACTCTTGACTGGATTCGCTGTTCTAGTAGGAGTGTTGATTTCAAGTTACCAGTGGTCTCGCGGATACCCTCTTGGTCAAGACGCTAGATACTACGCTTACGTGCTCGGTCGCATGGACTCAACTGGTTTTCAGATTGCCTTCTCGACTGAGCGACCGTTCTTCTTCCTTGCGCTTCATGTAATTGAGAAGATTTTTGGGCTGGAGCCATCACTTTTGATTCGACTGGTCCCTATCGTGCTGGCCTCGGTCCTTACCATTGCGACATATTCCTTTACCAAGTTTGTTGCAGGAAAGAGGCAAGTTGCTGCATTGGCAGCCGTATTTGCGGCAGTATTACCACACGTCACTGTTGGAGTCGATATTTTCATAGTTGCCAACTGGCTTGGAATCCCGCTCATGATGGTCTTTCTACACGTGTTTCTGAAGAGCATTTCGCAGCGATCGGTTCCCTTGGCGCTTCTATCAATTGTTCTGTCAGGTCTTACACTCGGGATGCACTATTTCACTTGGCTTTTCATGATGCTTGTTCTCGTGGTCTACTTGCTGCTGAGTCTAATCGAGAGGCGATTCTTTGGCGCAGGCCACATTTTCTTCTCCGTGCTGGTATTCCTCGGCAGCCTCGCCGTGCTTGTTCCAGCTCTTTTCTTCATATATCTGATCGGAGGAGGGATGATTGCAAGCCTAGAACTTGCACTGCATATGATAGGCTTGTTCCTTTCTCAGGCTACACCGATGAACTTCGTCTCCTTTCTCCTAAATCCCGAACGAATCTACAACTATTTCGGAAGAGAACACTACGCAATACCAATAGTTTACGCACTGGCACTCATCGGTTCCGTTAGGCTTGACTCCTCGCGCACTAATGAGACACGCCTTCTTAGAGCTTGGTCGGTTTCGTGCTCCTTCGGGATCCTCATGGTTCAGTACGATGAGTGGTGGCGTTTTCTGTACATGGTTCCCTTCGAGATTCTTGCAGCATTCGGCTTGATCGCTATGCTCAGATATGTCGGATCCAAGGAGAAGCTCGGAGCTTTCAGTGAAAAGAAGCGCGTGTTATCCACCGGACTTCAGTTCGCTGTATTCGTAATATTAGGGGTTCTACTAGCTTTCTCAGCTATCCCGTCTTTTGTCCTCCTTCTAAGTTTTGGCTTGTTCGCATTATTTGAGTTTCTTTTTCCCTTCGAACAAGGATGGGGCGAGACATCTTTCTTGCTGGTTGCCTTCTTGGCATTAGAACAGATCTGTAGGGCACTCTATGCGCTCGCCTAGGACACAGCGACTAGGCTAGTTGAAACTCGATGTATACCTTGTCAGGCCGTCTGATTGCACAGGTCCAGTTGTTTAGTTTGCCTCGAAAAAGCTGGGCCTGGTTATCATTCCTTTCGTCGCCTTGAATCTGAGATGTTGTCGTCGACGTTGTTGACGGCCATATATTGAACCACTCTGTTCACCCTTTCGTTGAGTTCTGCGACTCGTTTCACGAGGAGGTACATTGTTGCGAAGATGATGAGGATTGAGAAGGTGGTAACAAAGTGAATCGGCGTATACATTCCAAGTGCCTGTGTCGCGAAAAGAAGGGCAAAGTAGAACTGAGGAACAGTTCCTACAAGGATCACAGCAAGCCACAGCATCGCCCACAGTGAGTATTGGAGAAGGCCTTTCTTTCTCCGTACGAGTTCTCGAACTGTGAGCAGAAGCATAACTGCACCAAGACCTGTTGCGGCGATCGCGTACAGCTCCAACCCGTCCTCACCACCTTTGTTGCATCTGGAACTCAGGCTTTAGGTTTTGCTTTGCAAGAAGCTTGTGGGTTCTCAGGGCGCTTTATCATCGAATGCAGGATTTTGAGTCCGTCCTTTACGCCTGCGCCTCTCTGCCGTTTGGGAAGATATATTGCCGTTATTGGAGCCTCCTTGATCCGAAAGTCTGCTTTCGCGGCCTGCACCAAAATTTCAGATGCCCAACGATAATCCCACGCTCCGTGTATGGCGTATTCCAAAACCTTTCTCCGATAGACTCTGAAGCCTGACTGCGAATCGGTGATCTTTGTTCCTGAGGCGAAGGATGTGACGATCGAGAGAATCCTGTTCGCAATCCTCTTGAAAAGTGGCATAGATTCTGATTGTTTCAGGAGCCTAGAGCCAATGACAATGTCTGCTTCATGTTTCAATATTGGGTCTAGAACAACGGGTATTTCGTTTGGGTTGTGCTGACCATCGCCGTCCATGGTTACAAAAGCCTCGAAATCTGCTTTAAGAGCCGCCCTGAAACCTGTTGAAAGGGCGCCTCCTGTCCCCAGACGTAACACATGTCTGATTACTGTGGCGCCGGCTTTACGAGAAAGCTCGACTGTGTGGTCCTGACTATCGTCATCGACAACAAGAACCATGTCGCAGTGTTTGAAGGCTTCTGAAACTATTCGACCTATTGTGGTCTCCTCATTGAAAGCCGGTATTATGCACACTACTCGCATTGAATCTCTCCCATCCGTCACACGAGCTGTGCATACAGATTAGCAAGATCCTCTTGGGCGAGGTCTCCAGATTTCCTCAAGATTTTCCCTTCTCTTTGAAATACATCACAGTTAACATCCAGCGATCCGCAGCTGTTGGATATATAGGCGATGGAGGGAAAACTCTTTCTAGACGTTGAGGGCAACCTTCCCATTGCAGATATGATAGATAAGCTCCATGAGATACCAAAGTAGATGAGGCGAAGAAGAGAGAAACTGACAGCAGGTGCGGACGGTTGAAATGGTCGATTAAGGAGGTTGAAGGAGTACCTTCTCAGGTGCGGAGGTTAGGTGAGATGCGAGACGTTCTTTACGACGGGAGGTTTGCTGTGTTGGCGAACCCGTCTCAACCTGTCTACTACGTGCATAGGGATATACCGTTCGATCGGCCGAGCTACGACTCATCATTAATTGAATTGAGATATGATGTCACCTTGATCCCCCCTGTAGGATTGGGTCAGGAATGCCCCAAGACCTATGGCCACAACCATTCCATGGGACCTGGAGGTGTGACATATGCGGAGATCTACGAGGTCTTACAAGGGACCATACACGTTCTCATTCAGAGAGCCGAGCATGATAGGATTATCGACGTAAGCCTAATTGAAGGGCATGTTGGTGACAAAGTGATTGTTCCTCCAAACTATGGACATGTACTTATCAACCCGGGTGATGAACTTCTTGCGACTGGGAACCTGATATCGAAAGAATGTACATCTGAGTACGAACTCTGGCGCAGAAGAAAGGGGGCGGCCTACTATGAATTGAAAGGACGTAGACTTGTGAAAAATCCCAACTACGGAACGGTTCTGGAGGTACAGCTCAAGGAATCTCATAGCCAATTCTCCAAGGAGTTGAGACTGAAGGATCTCTTGCTGAGGAACCATAGAGATTTTCGCTTCTTGACAGATCCCACTCAGCTGTGTTGAGGAGCCTCAACCTATGTAATCATCTCTGCTGATCGAATGGTTTCTCGAACTGCCGCCAAGCCGCTTGAATCATCTAATGCAGATAAGACGTGTGCCGAGCTTAGCGTTGTCTCGCAACCTCATCATAGATCCTTTCTGTTGCCTCTGCGACTCTTGACCAACTGTGTGCTTCAGCGAAAGTCCGACCGTTTCTTCCCAATTCACTCCTAACAGAGTCGTTCTCAACAAGACGTATTATGGCAGAGGAGAGGGCTTCGGGATTGTTTGGAGGAACCAGTAGACCGTTAGATTCGTCATGGATCGCGTCAGGTATTCCTCCTACGTTTGAGCCGATGGCAGGTTTTCCACATGCATTTGCCTCTAGGATTGTGAGGCCGAAGCCCTCAGATCTGTCTTTGCTGGGGAGAACGAGTAGATCGGATGCGGCGTAGTACAATGGAAGATCTTGGTCCGATATGTTTCCTACGAACACAACCTTCTCTGCTAGGTTTAGTTCTGAGGCCAGCCTCTGATAGATAGGCTTGAGGCTTCCGTCGCCTATGACTATTAGGACGATGTCTCTGCACAACTTGTTGGCTAGTGCGAATGCATTGATGAGAACGTCCAGGCCCTTATAGCTATGCCACTTGGACAAGGCTCCGACAAAGAGGATAGTCTTATCATCGCGCAGGTTCAGCTTTTTCCTTATCCAACTTGGGTCGATGTCTGGACGGAACACCTCGCAGTCAACCCCATTCGGAACAATTCTGACCTTCTTTATGTATTTCTTGAGGATTCGGGATGATTTGGCGTATTTTCTAGAGGTTGAGATTATCCTCTTGAAGGCTCGAATGTAGGTTGGCAAGACAAGTTTGTCATGCATGTGTACCAGCACTTTTGCAGCGGTTGTGGCTGGTGGCAGATCATTGTGCCATGTTAAAATGAGGGGAGTTCCTTTGAGAGTATAGGCCAGAGACGCAGAGAAAGCGTTGTAAGGGCTGGGGAAACCTGCGTGAATGAGGTCAGCCTCGGTTCGAAGAACTTCTAGCGGAAGACCCGCCACAATAGGTGTACCGTAGAGCCAAGTGGTCACAGCTAGGCAAGTTAGTTTGATCCGTCCAATGTTGTAGCTTCCCGGTTTACGAGGGGGGGAGGCACAGACGACTTCGATATCGTGTCCTCGTAATGAGAGTTGTCTTGCCAGATTATAGGTGTAGGTTTCTGCGCCGCCCCTCCACGGAGGGAAGAAGGAGTTGACCAAGCATACCCTCAAAGCGTCTTCACCGTCAACAGGCTCAGAGAGCCTCATCATAGATGTAGGTAAGAGTTGCCATATCAAAGGGAACGGAAATAGAACTATCTCAGCTGTCGATCACCTGATTGACGGTTGGAGCGGAGGCTGATTGAGACTCGGTCTCGTTTATGTATTCTTGAACAACATGGCTTGCGTTTCCCTTGGCCACGAGTTCCCCCTGAGAGAGGAGGAGCGCGTCTTCGCAGAATTCAGTGACTAGGTTCAAGTCATGAGAGACTAGGGCTATCGTTCTTCCTTCGTTTTTGAACTCTTTGAATTTGCTCAAGCATTTCCTTCGAAATTCCATGTCACCTACTGCTAAGGCTTCGTCTACAAGGATTATGTCTGCATCGGTTTCGACTGCGACTGAGAATGCGAGCCTCATCTGCATGCCGGATGACAATGTTTTCAATGGGGCGTCTTCGAACCTCTTCAGTTCTGAGAACTTGATGATTGATCCTATCTGCTTTCTTAGCTTCTCTCTCTGTAGCCCCATGATGGCTCCGAAGACGACGACGTTCTCTTTGACCGTGAGTTCTGGGTGAAATCCTAAGCCTAGCTCTAGCATCGGCGCAATTCTCCCTGTGACGGCTATTCTTCCTTGGTCTGGCGTCATGACTCGAGCTATCAGACGAAGAAGGGTTGTTTTTCCGCTACCATTTTCACCTATGATGCCTATCGATCTTCCTTTAGTCACATTGAAAGTGATGTTTCTCAATGCCCAAAACTCTTCGAATGTCGATCTTCTCCCGCCGAAGAGGGCCAAGGCACCGGCTATGGTTTCTAGCACTGTGGTTCTTCTTTCGTGAGGAATTAGGAATCTCTTCCAAACATCTTCCACTTCTATAACGCTCAACGCTAGGCTACCTCAGCGAACTTCGGCTCCAGTCTGCGAAATATGATGCATCCAATCGCAAAGAGCATGAGGCCGATGAGAAGCGGGACAGCGAGATCGAAAGCCGTCGGCGGAACATCGTAGAAGAGAATCTTTCTTGTGGAGTCGACTATTCTGGTCACGGGATTGAGAGAATAGTAGAATCGATATCGTTCCGGGATTATGTTTGGATCATAGAAGACCGGGGAGAGGAAGAAGCCCAGCTGGAGCACTATCTCCCATATCTGGTAGAAGTCTCGGTAGAACACATTGAGCGCTGCGAGACTTAGGGATATTCCTAGGACCATTATGAATTCGATGATCATGACCAATGGGAGGAGAAGAGCATAGGGAGTTACGTTCATTCCAAGAACAATCATGATCGGCACAAGAGAAGCGAACTCCATAAGGAAAGAGACAAAACTTGCCAAATTGTTCGCTAGAACGAGTATGTGCCTAGGAAGGTATATCTTCTTGATGAGGGAAGGATTGCCGACAATGCTTCCTGTGGCCTGCATCGTGCCTATTTGGAAGAAGCGCCAGGGTAGAAGCGCTGCCAAGAGGAATATGGGAAAATTCTTGATGTCTGACCTGAGTAGAAGTGAGAAGACTACTGTGAGTATCACCATAGTTGAGAGCGGGTTAAGCAGAGACCACACGAATCCCAGAGCTGAGTTTCTGTATCTGATCTTGAAGTCTTTCTTGACGAGGATCCAGATCATGTCCCGATATTCAAACATGCAGTTCTCACATCTAACTGAATCTCTGATTTGAACCTACCTGGGTTCAGATTCCTTGCAGGTAAGGTTTCTGATAAACTCTCTTCACACGAGCTACCTTCCAATATTCGGGTCGTAGATCTCATGTCTCCACAGAGATTCCTCTTAACGTTTCCTTCTACCACAATTCTGGCGTTCTGCTTGTCGTGATCATTTCACGAGACACCTTCTGTGTCGTCCACTTGTTTCCAATAAACTTTCCCGATAGTTTAATAATGCGCGTCTTCAGTTCTTGTAAACGCGACGCAGGTTGCGCAAACTTCGCTGAAAAGGCCTCACATCTCTGCCTAGTCAACATATGAAATGGTCAGAGATCGGTTCAATTGAAAAAGCCAAAGGTCGCAGTCATTGTAATCAACCACAATGGGCGAATATGGCTTCTCCGTTGCTTCTCGAGCGTAGCCAAGAGCGACTACCCTAATCTAGAGGTCTATTTGGTCGATAATGGAAGTCAAGACGGGTCGATTGAGTATGTTAGAGGAAGCTTTCCATCGGTCAAGATCATCGCTTATGAGAGAAATTTAGGCTTTCCAGAGGCTTACAACAGAGCCATAGACAAAGTTGAGGCCGACTTTGTCGTGCTACTAAATACCGATACGGAGGTCTTAGACAATCAATGGATCAGCCGGCTAGTGGATGTCGCAACTAGAGATCCCAAAACCATTGCTGTTGCTTGTAAGATGGTTTCCATGGACGACCATTCACACTTGGATTCCGTTGGCGGAATGGGAATTCCGTTTTGGAGGGGATTCGTTGATATCGGCAAAGAAGTGCAGGACCGAGGCCAATACGATTCTGACTTTGAACCCTTTGCCTTTTGCGGTGGCGCTGCACTGATAAACCGGAAGATGTTTCAGAAGATGGGGCGCTTTGACGGCAAGTTCTTTATGTACGTCGAGGATGCGGACTTTTCGTGGAGGCTCAGACTCCTTGGCTATAAGGTGAGGTTCGCTCCCGAGGCAAGAGTAGCCCATTACTTCTCAGGCACTGCTCACAGCAAGACTATAGATGAGAGGAAGCTGTACTACTGCCACAGGAACTTTCTAAGGTCGATACTCAAGAATTGTGGGCCTTCACTTGGGTGGGCTCTCGGACGGTGTTTGCTGTTTAGCTTCTTGGCAGCTGGTGGCTTTGCGATACTTGAACCGAAGAAGAGCGTTGCGGTAGTAAACGCGATGCTGTGGAATGTACTGAATTTCAGAGACACCTACACTCGACGAGTCTGGATTCAGGCAAACAGAACGGTGGGTGAAGGTGAGGTACTAGCCAGAATGTATCCACGACTCTGTAGGCATCAGCCAGCTCAGCACCAACGTTTGAGACGCATACTCGACATTCTTTTTGAGCATAGTCAACTCCGCCGGTTCCTTGAGAATGCAGAAATCACTTAGGAAGCAAGGGACCGCTGCTCTAGGTGAACAATATAATTTGCTGCATGATGTGTGTTGACTCACTCTCATACTTGCACGTGAGCCATGTCCCCAAGAACAAGCTTGACACCTCGGGGCACACTGTTCTCTGCACATATCACCGTCACGTTCCTCCCTATCAAACTGTCTACTATCCGTTTCCCGCAGTCTATGTGCGCGCCTTCCATCAATATTGAATTCTCAAGCTCGGCATTTCTAATCGTAGAGCCATTACCTATTGAGGTATATGAGCCAACATACGTGTTCGGACCAATTTGACAGTGCTCGCCTATGACCACTGGACCCCTTATCGTTGTTCTCTTATTGATCTTTGTGTGCTTACCGATCCTAACAATTCCGGTCAACATTGCACCTTCCTCAATTGCTCCCTCATTGAGAGGCTGAAGCTCTTGCAGTACCAACTGATTAGCCTCAAGAAGGTCTTCAGGTCTACCGGTATCCTTCCACCATCCTTGAGCGAATTGCACATCAATTCTTCCTCCGCTCTTCAATAGGACCTGTATCGCGTCCGTTATCTCAAGCTCCCCTCGCCAAGACGGTTTGATCCTCTTGATCGCTTCGAATATCTTGCTATTGAAGACGTAGACTCCTATCAGCGCCCAGTTGCTTATTGATTGCTTCGGTTTCTCCACAAGTGTTTCAATCTTTTTTTCCTGGTTGAAAACTACGATGCCATATCTGCTGGGATCTTTGACCTGGGTGACCGCGATGATACAATCAGCCTCGCCTCTCTCGAAGGTCTTTACCAGAGGCTCTGCTCCCTGCTTAAGCAGGTTATCTCCAAGGTACATTGCAAAAGGTTCGTCTCGAAGAAAGCCTTCAGACATGGCTATGGCGTGTGCCAGGCCCTTGGGTTCAGGTTGATCGATGTATGTGATATTCACACCGAATCTCGCGCCGTCTCCCAGAAAGCCCTTAATATCCTCGTTGATCGGGCCCAATACGACGCCTATCTCATTTATGCCCGCCTTGATCAAGTCTTCAAGGCCATACAGGATCATCGGCTTGTTTCCTATCGGTAGCATATGTTTGTTGCCAGTGAAGGTTAAGGGTCGTAGCCTAGTGCCGTGCCCGCCAGCAAGAAGTAAGCCTTTCATCCATGAGCACCTTTCAGAAACTGCTCCCTGAACCACTCCAAGGCATCTTCGATCTTCCACATTTCTATGCCGAGCTGCTTTTTCACTTTCCCAGCGTTAAGCGAGCTGTCCATCGGTCTCTTCGCCACCTGCTTCAGCTGACTAGTCTCTATGGGTGTGACTAGCTTCTCGTCGAATCCCAATTTTCGCGCAATTTCCAATGCGAACTCAAATCTACTTAACCTTGTACCGCCAGCTGTATGAAATATTCCTGTCCTATCGCTTTCAGCCAATCTCAATACCGCTTCCGCCAAGTTGTCAGCAAGCGTGGGAGAACTGTACTGGTCCATTACGACTTTCACTGATTCGTTGCACGCCAGTTTCTGCGTCAGCCACATTGCGAAGTTGAGTGGCTTCCCAGAGGACGAAGCGCGTTGACTGGAGGATGCATAGCTGTATATCACGGATGGCCTTGCTATCACGTGACTGCGGCAGACTTTGGCCACCGCCTTCTCCGCTTCCAGTTTGCTCAGTCCGTAGTAGTTTATGGGATTTGGCTGGTCATCTTCAACGTAGGTTCCCTTCTTTCCGTTGAAAACATAGTCGGTTGATATGAAAATCATCTTCGCGCCGTGGTTCTGGCATGCTTCCGCCACATTCCTTGTGCCTCGGACATTCACCTCCCACGCTTCATCCTTGTGAGTTTCGCAGTAATCCACATCGTGAAGTGCCGCTGTATCAACAGCAACGTCAGGTTTTGCTTTCCTGAAGACTGTCAGCAGGCCCTCCCTGCTTGTCTTGTCGACTTGAAAGATGGCTGGACTGTCAAGTGGTGGTTTTCTGGTTTGGTAGGTGGCGTACAGCTCGAAGCGGCCTTTTCCTTCCTCTATTATCTTTGTTCCTAGCTGTCCTCCTCCTCCTACGACTAGTACCCTCATACAACTGTGACCTCACAGCACTGTGTTTCTGAGCATAACCTCTCTCACTGTAGCTTCCGCGTCCAGAAGATGTTTGTACCAGTCTACGGTTCTTGCCCTCATGGAATCTGTTATTCCACCATCTTTCAAAGCGTTGTAGATTTCCTCTGCCGCCTCACTCGGCGTAAGTCTCGGCGTGAAGTTCAACTTCTCCTTAATCTTTCTGAAACTGACTCTATACGATCTTTTGTCTGGGGTTCCGTACCATTCGATCTTAAAAGGCGCTCTGACAGCTCTTCCGATTAGTTCGGCGAGTGGGTATATCTGGTAGTTCTGATCGTCTGATCCTGTGTTGAAGACCTGACGGTTTACTTCGTCAGGTGAGTTCTCGACAAATTTTGTGAGGGCTACCGCTACGTCTTTGACGTGAATGAAAGGCCTCCACTGACTTCCGTCTCTCATCACCTGTATCTTTCCCGTCTTGTATAGTCCAAGAACTATGCCATTCACTGCAAGGTCGAACCTCATTCTCCTTGAGAGGCCGTACACGGTTGCCAGCCTCACCGCCGTGACTGTGAATTCTGAATCTCCGAGAGGGAGGATGTCTTTTTCAGCCATGACGTTGGCCTTCGCGTAAGTTGTTAGTGGGTTTACTGCGGATTCTTCAGTAAGCATCTCCGTCTGAAAACCATAGACGCTACAGGAAGATGCCAAGATGTACCGTCTGACGCCATACTCCTTACTCAATCTGGCGACCCTGACCCTTCCGAGATAGTTTATGTCGAGCGTCTTTGCCGGATCAAGTTCCCCACTTGGGTCATTGGATAGCGCCGCAAGGTCGACGACAGTGTCCACGTCCTTCAAAATTCTCGGGTCGAACCACCTGACATCGTCCTTTTGCAGCTCGAAGTTTGAGTTTTCTGATGCTTCGGCTAGAGATTCTTTTCCGAAGAACAGTCTGTCGAGGCACACGACCTTGTACCCCTTGTCAAGCAATACAGGGATCAAGGTTGAGCCTATGTATCCCGCTCCTCCGGTGACAAGCACCTTCAAGATAACCACCTACTTGTGAACTGGATAGAACCAGTCCCAAGGTTTTCCGACGCGAGGGTCATCCGCTCTACCGTTTACCGTAGTCGGCACTATTGTCGTATCGTTCCACGGCCTCCGATCTTCGTCAGGGTTCTCGTATTCGTAGAGCCTTGTGACGAAATAGACCGTTAGAGAAGGTTTGCAGCCGACTGTCTTGGTTCCGTGCCAGTACTCGCCCGGTATCCGGACAACCTGAGGCCTATTCGCACTTGCCACAATCTCAACTAGGTGACCTCTTGTCGCTGATTTCACATCGTCATCATAAGCGCAGATCTTCATCGAGCCTTCCAAGACCAAGAAATAGTCTACTTGGCCTCTTAGGTGTCTATGCCATGCCCTAACCACATTCGGGTAACTGTAAGAGAGATTGGCCTGAGCGATCCATTGACCATTTAAGAATTCCTTCCAGTCTTGCCTCAAACCTTCTGCGAAGAACCCTCTTTCGTCGGGCGTGATCCTCAAGTCGCATGTTCCTACTCCTTTAAGATCTAGACTCCTTGCGCTCACTGAACCTGTCACCTCGCCTTTTGACCTGTGTTGAATGGCGAGCCCTTTATTATGCTTGCTAGGATGGGATTGACCTATGGATAGAGGCCTCGTTGGGCTGGCGGTTGGCCTTTTGCTTTTTGGTGCTCCTCGCGGGGTTGATGTGAGCCCTCTCAATCTGCTCGGGCTTTATGGGGCTAAGAAGGATCGAGCGTCACGTCAAGCTCGATCTGCCGGTTGCCCGTTATCGTACAATTGACCAGCCTGCCTAGGTACCCGGCCAGCTTAAACGAGATCACGTAGGTTCCCTCTTCAACATGCAGGGTGTATCTCCCATCGATCGAGAAGGTGGATTCGTTTCCAGCAGCGACTGCCACCCATGAAAGCGGAATCGAGGCCCCCTCAGGCACCATTCCTAGGACTTTCCCAGAGATCTTGTTCATTCTATTGGCGATGAGATACATGGTTGATTGTGACGTTAGAATATCTAGTGTGGGCTGACGCCGTACGTGGTATCTCCATTCGCTACCGAAGTCGTGCACTTTGAACGTGTAGGTTCCTCGCGGCAGCCCATAGTCTTTGATTCTATCACCGTTGGGAGTGACGTAGAAGAAGTGCCCCACTCCTCGGAATCCTATCAGAGTGAAGTTGAAGCTGCCTGCTCCAGAGTGAGGATATGAGAAGTTTACAGCTGCAAAGGTTCCACGGGAGCCATACGCTTCGACTCTCGCCTGCGTTTCCTCAGTAACGGATGCAAGGTAACCGCCGGCCATAATCCATACCGTTCCACTGACATTGACACCTGGGTGGACTTGGAGCATAGTCTGTATGGCTGTTGAATCAGAAATTGTAACCTTGGCGTCTCTCCCCTGAATGTAGCCGAACGTGAATACCTTTAGAGCATAGGTTCCTCCGGTGACCGAGCTTGGCAGGTATCCTTGGAAGACGATTTCTGGTATTGTGCAGTTCCTTCCAGTGAAGTTCAAGGAGGGGGTACGCGTTGTTGGGCTTCCTGGGCCAATTCTGGTTTCGACGTATCCAGCCTCAGAGCCGTCATATCCGTATACATATACTCTGAGGTGAGGGCGAGGAGTTAGACTCTGGAAGGCCCAAGGAACTTCGTTCTGAGATCCTTCAGTCAGAGGGATCGACGACGTCACCACAGTACTTATGGCACCTTGCCTTGTCAACGCTACATGGGCCGTGCTGTTCAATCCTTCGAATACAGTTGCTATGGAACTGCCCGCTTGAAGGTATCCTCTCACCTGAACCTTGATGCTGTATGTTCCAGATGGAATGCCGCAGTCTCTCCTTTGCCAGACGCCCGAGAACGTCCGGTTGAGTGATTCGCTGAATCCGAGCAAGCAGAACCGGATTGAGGAGCGGTCTGCGTAAGCTGTCGTGCCATTAGGCATTGCCCCGCGGATCAGACTTAGCGCTGCCAGTTGCCCGTTTGAGTCGTAGGCGGAAACTAGGACATTTCCGCCGTAGAGGGTTCCAGACGAGGTTCCGAAGTTCAGCTTTTCCGCCATACGGGGTGTTTCAGGTTTGAGGCTTCTCGGGTCACAAAAGCCTATTGTTCCTATGACTGTGCCTCCAGTGACTAGTCGTATCTCAACGTTCTCCGTGGAGAACGATGTGACTGTAAGGACAAGTGACGTCTTCTGGACATATCCGAACACCCAGGCCTTCAGAACGTACTTACCCGGTAAGAAACCGGAGTATGCAGTGCCCACTGCAGGATACGCGACATGCCTTATCTCAGCCCTGTTCGTCAAGACAAAGAGATCCTCACTAAAGCCGGTTGATTGCGCAGTGCAGGATGCGACTACCTCTCCTCTGTCTGTGAGAGCTTGAACTGTGTAGTTCAGAGAAGCGATTCGTTCTAGGCCGCTGCTCCAGGGATGAGACATCCCTGCGAAAGCAGGGTGACTCAGAGATGAGATGGGGGAGCCATCTGGCTTGGTGTACTTGATTTTTCCCTTTATCATGCATCCTCTCTTCAACATTATGTTCAAGGTGACCTTGCTGTTTCTGAAGAGGCGAATGGACTCTTGGTATCGGGTGGGCACATAGGAATAGCCCGTCTCTCCCCAGTAGCCAGCCGAGGCCTCTAAGATGCACTCGCCTTCGCTGAGTCCAGTTATGTTGAAGAAACCTGTGTTATTGTCGACGAAGCATCTTGCTATGATTTCTCCAGCTTTGTCGAGCGCGTAGACTATCCCCCTTGCCTTTATTGAGGTTGGAGGTTGAATCAAGGGATCGACGATGAATCCGCTGACAGATGCGGGGAAGGGCGCTTTGCTTACCATGATTGGGAGAATTCGCGTAGGATTGATTGGGAACAGAGGTGCTTCTTCGTAGGTCTTGTCTGCAACGTACATGAGAAACTCATACTTGCCTGCCACAGTTGGAGCCACAAGGTTCCTCATCCACACGTGCTTGGGCGGCTTGAACCCAACGAACCCGGTCCAGTCGCGACTCCATATCTCAGCCATAAAGGGCGCGTTTGGATCATAAGGCGGAAAGTCAGGTTTGTATCCTGGCGCATCACGAGAGTAGGAATAGTGAAGGGACTGGTCAATAAGAGAGTAGTAATAATAGTCATTCGATATGTCAGATGAGAGAAAAGATGTGTCATTTTCTCTGCGCCCCTTCATGAACTCGCGAGGGATCTCTATTCTCACAGCTATCCCGGGACAGTCGATCACTACCTCTACGTCGCCAACCGTCCCAGCAAAGATACCCCAGCCGTTCGAAGGCGAAATCAGCGATGCTGAGGCAGCCTTCGTCGATTGGGATTCAACCGTGAACAGGGACTCCAGCAACAGGAATAACAGAAGTACAGCTAAGGCATCCTGTTTGCAAGCCCGGAGCCCTGTACTCATGGGACTCTCTTCACGACAGATGCAAGATGCCTATTTATTTATTAGGCTTTTTCGGAGAGACATCCATTGAGCCGAATGTGTTACATGTTGACAACAGGTAGAATCGCGCTGTGTCATGAGAAGTGCTGGATCGAAAGCAACCAAGACTTAAGCACGTCGAAGACAGAACTAAGGACCATATACTCGAAAGCTTAAAGAAAACGGCCAGACAATGCCTGACCAACCAAAACAAGGTAAGGGGCCCGACATGACGTGGGGAGAGCTAACTTGTCTTAGGGCAGGTCCTTTCGTCACTTCCTCCTCTCAAGATAAAGGCCGTGTGGGTTATGTGTGATGTTTCGCCCGAATGGGGCCTGAACAAGGACTCAAGGGAGGTTGTACTGGTATATCCTGACGGAGATCGAATGAGGCCGATCCCTCCCTATTCGGTGTGGTTCTTGGCGACGGCTCTTGCAAAGTCAGGCTATAATCCAACGATCGTGGACGAGAGACTTTGTGAAGGAGGAGAAGGTTTCCTTCAGAGAATCCGTGAGGCAGTATCCAAGCAACCGCTTTTCATCGGTTTCTCATGTTCGATGGCCCCTCAGCTTTCTCTGGTTGAATCGTTTCTTCCTTTCTCGAATTATTTCGAGTATTCCGGGCCATGGGTTCTAGGAGGCGCCTTCGTGTCACATCTGCCACCAGAGAACATAAGGGACCGATTGTTGGGAAAGGCAGGTTTCCAAATTCTATGTCATGGACATGGATTCGAGACGATTCTCGACATATGTGAAGCGATAGAGGGCAGGAGGAAACCCTCGAATATTCTTGGCATATCATACTTGACATCGAAGGGTGATGTTGTTACGACTGGACCTAGAGGCTTTCCTACATGCCTACCTGTCCCCGACTATGATCTGATCAATGTAGAGAAGTATGTTCATGATGAGGACATCTACAGGGGAAGACCGGTGAGGACCTTCAACCTTTACACTTCAACTGGATGCATGTCCGGATGCGAGTTCTGCATCAACTCAATTGAAAGAAAATGGGTCGGCCAGTCATCCGAAGAGGTTCTCTGCCAAATAGAATATCTCCACAGCCGGTTCGGAGTCGAATATATTCGTCTTATAGACGATAGTCCACTCCAACAGCCAGAGAGAATACTGGAGCTCTACCGAGCCTTGGATAGAGAGGGGCTGAACATCAAGTTCTACATGGATGTGACGGTTCCCCACATTCTCTCAAGTTGGTTTGAGGAAATAGCGACAAGACTGATCAAGGTATATGTGGGTGTGGAGAGCGGGTCCGAGAGGATTCTAAAGTTGATCGGAAAACCTCAGAGCATCAGCGATATTAAGAGAGCGGTGGAGAATCTGAACCGCAAAGGAATAGCGGCAAAATACTCGCTCATGAAGAACCTGCCCGACGAAAAGGAGGAAGATAGGAGAGCAACAGAATCCCTGGTTGAATGGATCAAAGCGAACCACTCAAACTGCGCGATTTCACTTAAAGACTGGCTGCCCGTTTACGGAACACCGCTCTACAGAAGGTACCACAAGCAGATGACTGAGACTCAAAGGAGGATTCTAGGATCAGGAGAGACAGTGGAGTCCGACGCTTGGACGGCTCCCGAGTACCGAGAAATGTAGATGAGGGCAGAGTAAAGGCCTCACAAATAACACAGGATATACCTGCCGTAGGTCCTTGACCAATCGGCATTTAAGGATAAGTCGTTGTTGATTCGAATATGCAAGATCAAGCCCTACCGTGCTATTCCAGAATCCTGAAGAGACTGTTGGCGGAAAGGCCTGTTCTGGTTGAGACCCCCAGCGGGAATAGCATCCTTGTTCTCTCACCACATCCGGACGACGATCTTTTTGCATGCGGCGGAACTCTCATAAAGCATCGAAGTCACGGCCACGAGATCACATCCGTCTATTTGACAGATGGAGGAAAGGGCGGCAGGGTTTCTGGCTCAAACAGGCAACTCGTCTCTGAGAGGGAAAGCGAAGCGAGGGCAGCTGGTGAGCTCATAGGTGTCAAGAGGCAGATCTTTCTCCGGCACAAGGATCAGGAGCTTGAGGCGACCAGTAAGACTGTGACTGAGGTGAGGAGCATCCTCAATGAGGTTAAGCCAGATCTCGTGTACCTTCCCTTTGTGTTGGATGGCATATATCACAGAGACCACATGGAGACGAATAAGATTTTGGCCAAAGCGGCAGCTGGGTTCGAGCAACAGTTCACCTGTTGTGCGTACGAGGTTTACTCTCCGCTCCTGCCAAACACCCTCGTCGACATAACACAAGAGATGCATCTCAAACTCGCCGCGATCAGAAGGTTTGAGACACAGTTAGCGGTGAGAAACTATCTCGGTGCAGTTGTGAGCCTGAACCGTTATCGTGCCTTGACCTTCGGCGATCCTGGTATGAAATTCATGGAAGCGTTCTTTTGTGCCAAGCAAGACGCTTACATTGAGCTCCTCAGATTCGTTCTCTCAGGTTCAGATCGGTGGGATGAATGAGAATTCGAACGTACTTGAGCGGAGACGAAGCTGGACTTGTGGATCTGTTCAACAAGTGCTTCCCGCAAGGAATCATTAGGACTGAGCGTTCTTGGATGTGGCGCTATCTTAAGAACCCTTACTTCGATCCAGAAGGCGTCATAATCGCTGAGGACAACGGTGAGGTCAAGGGGTATCTCATAGGGACCCCAAGAGATCTATTCTTCAAAGGGCAGAAGGTTCCTTCCGTGATTGGCGATGACTTTTGCGTCTCACCTGAGGTGAGAGGAAAGGGGATAGGGAGAACGCTTCTCATGAGGTTCATGAGCTTCGCAGAAGATAGGAAGGCTCTGCTTATGGTCTATGAGGGCAAGGACAACTTGGCGCACAGGATGTGTACACAGCTTGGCTGGTCAACCGTTGATGAATTCCTGACGCTGCGATTGGTGACTAGTCCTAGCGTAGACTCGTTGAAGACAGCGGAACAAGAACGAAAGACTGGGCGTTCTGATGAGCCGGGAGTCAGAAGATGCTCAGAGAAAGATCTCGACAAAGTCATCGCCTTCCTGAACCTGTCAAACAGGAAGAAAATGGGTGTGCCTCTCCTTAACACGGCGGAATACAAGTGGCGGTACTTGACATACAGCAATTCCGATCTCAAATCGATCTTTCTAGCTGAGGAGAATGAGAGCATTGTGGGCCATGTCGCAGTTACCCGTCACGTCACTTCCAGCCTAGGGTCGAAGCGATTTGTACTTCTAAGCGAGCCATGCGGTATGATTCGAGAAATCTTTGAATCGCTGAGAGATCTGAGAGGCTGTGGTATCTATATGGCAGCAAAAACTCGAGACTTAACCCAATACGAGTCCATTGGCTTCACACAAGCCGCAATAGGTGTGGTAGTTGTGAAGGATTATGCACGCCTGGGTATGTTGCAGTCAGCTGAAGAAGTAGAGTGGTACCTCTTCCCGGAGAGCATATTCGGCGAACCATAGGTCTATATCGATCCACTCCCATGCTCATCCTCCAGTGTTTAATCTCATGAAGACAACCAGTTAATCGGTAGAGCCTCGGAATTTATATAGGGTTCTCAGGAATCTACTTTGAGAGTCATTCAATTGTCGAGAACCCGTGGCTCAGCAAAGACTACCACTCAAATCCATGACGAATTGAGGTCCTTAAACCGAAACTTGGAAAGCCTTAACCGAACCTTGGCCTATCTGGCTGAGGCCTTTAGGAGTAGCCGCCTACGTGATGCGGGGCAGACCTCGGCGAAGTATGGGCAGCTGGATGTCAACACACTACTCTTACTTCCAGACCACTTGAGGAAGACCGCGATGGCCATTGTGAAGTTAGGCGAGGGAACTGCAAGCAGAGTTGCATCCGAAACCGGTCGCGTTCGAGCAGCAGAAAGTGACTATCTAAATCAGCTTGTGGAGATGGGATACGTGAAGAAGAGAAGAGTCTCACGAAACGCTGTTTTCTCCGTAGAAAAGTAGGAGAATGAGACCGTGGCGAAAGTCCTAGCGTTTCACAGCTACAAGGGCGGCACGGGAAAGACCTCGATATCAGCCAACTTGGCGCTTATCTTCGCACGCGGCGGATCGAATGTCTGCATCTTAGACTATGATTTCAGGGCCCCAAGTCAACACATAATCTTCAAAACGAGTCCGAAGCATTGGGTAGGTGACTACCTTGAAGGAAAGTATGAGATCGAACAAATACTCCTTGATCTCTCAAACGAGTTTTCGACAAGCGGCAAACTCCTCGCCGGCTTCGCAGACCCTTCAACTGATGCGATACGTGAAATGATGGCGAAGGACAGGAAATGGGAAACGAAATCTCTCCACCGAACCCTCTCAGCCAAAGATAAGGTCCTCAAAGACCTAGCAATGGACTACTTGATATTTGACACAAGCCCAGGGATGCAATTCTCAGCAGCCAACGCCCTGGCTGTATCAGACCTTAACGTTGTGGTAACCAAAGCCGACGATTTCGACACGGAGGGGACAAAGAGGATGATAAGAGGACTGTATCAGGTTCTGGGAAAGAAGACAGGGCTAATTGTAAACAGAATGATTGGCATGGAGTCCTATTCACTTGAAGCTACGCAAACACTGAAGCTGCGCCTCGAAAGAGAGTTCAACCTACCCATCTTTGGGATCATACCTTGTTTCTGTGACATACACTCGGCTGGAGGACATGGGATTCAGACAGCATCGCAGCCAGGACACCTATTCGTCAAAAGACTGATTGAGATCTCCAAGGAAATCCAGACGGTATGTTAGCCAGACAAGACAGATCCGCATCTCGAAGAACATTAAGGGCCAAAAGATAGCCGTTTGCATGCCTGGAAGACCACGTGCGTTCATAGGGCAAAGCCCTTGTCCCGCGCGATACTGAGGAAGCTCAACTTGGATGCATCAGACTTGGCAATCGGAGTCGAAAGAGATAGTTGTTAGGTGAATCGGACGACAACACAACTCTTTTAGTGATTCCTCGCGTACTTCCGAAGTGAACGAGACAGGTTGAGGCTATTTCAAATGAAGGCAGAGGCGATATTGACTTGGCTTCTAGTTCTGTCTATCTTCTCCTCCGCAGCCTGTTCCGTTCAGCAGGAGTCCGCTCAGTTATTCATTCAGGTCTCGATCGAGGTCTCAGAGAGCGTAATGATCTCAGGCAGAGTAATTGACATGAAAGGAAATACTATTTCTGAAGCAGTCGTCTCTATCCAAGTGGTAGATCCTCTGGGAAGCACGATCCACATAGCAAGAGCGCTGTCGGCCCCCAATGGTAGCTTTTCCGATACATTCGCCCTCAACCCCCGTATTCCAGTAGGAACATACACCGTGTATATCACAGCGAGCAAGGAAGGATATATTGATGGGCGATACGCAACATCCTTCTTGATTGCCAGGAGAGACTTCATGATCACGATCACTGAAAGCGTCAAAGTGATGGAACAAGGCGAAAACGCCACATACAACATGAACGTTATTGGAACTGGGATATTCAACGAAACCGTCTACTTGACACTTGGTTCCGCTCTTCCACAAGGAATCAGGTGGCACTTCAGCTCCGATTTCGTCCAGCCTAACGCTTCATTGATCTTGACACTCGTCTCCTCACCAGATACTCCGACAGGCAACTATACATTATTGATACTAGGATCGGGAGGAGGAAGATCTCGCTCCGCTTCAGCCACTCTTGTCATAGTTGCGAAGCAAACCTTTGCTCCTCTTCTCTGGTTGATCTCTGTAGCCTCAGCATTAACGATTGGCTACGTGATGCTGAGAAGAAAGTCGAGAAGGATCATGCGTTTTGAGGAGTTGGAGCTGACGAAGGAGGATGTGATAGCTACGAGAAAGCTGGTTGAACTGGAACAACTTAGAGCAGAAGGGAAAATAGACGAAAAAGAATATCTCAGGCTGAGACGCGAATGCGAGAAGAAGATCGAGCGAAAAAGCTAGAGAGCCAAAGATATGCTTCCCCCTTGCACAAGCTCCCTTGAACACGACGCTGCATCAGAGCCATGGTTCACCAAATATGCTCTCTGGGAAAAGATACAAAAAAGGGGAGGTTCAGAGAAGGAAGGGTTTCGGCTAGCTGCCTGCGGCGACGAAGCTGATCTCTGAGAGGTCTACGAAGCCGTCTCCGTTGGCGTCGGTCCACTTGAAGATGTAGTAGGCGTTCTCGCGTGTAGGTATACCCGCCCTACCGAAGGCCCATGCTCCAGTTCCATACTTGAACCACAGTGCGGCTGCGTAGCTTCCCTTCCAACCATAGCCGTAGAGGATTATTACGTTCCTACCATTCCAGTGCTTGAACGCCATTATGATGAACATGTCTTGGTTGGTCGATACTACCGATCCGCTCATCGCGGTCCCGGCGACCGACGTTCCTGTCGAGCGAGAATAGAAGTAGTATGTGGTTCCGACGAGTTGGAAGTACGCAGGCGACGTCGCAGCAACAATCTCATAGTACCTCGTCGGGCCACTCACGCCCCTTCCACCACATATCACTGCGGAATATGTCGCTGAAACGACAAGCCCACCATCAGCACCTACAACAGACGTGTGTGTATCCGTGGTGACGTATTGGTTGTTGCTGCTCATACCTATTACCATTCCTAGAGAGGTCCAGTCGCTGAGCGAGGCGTACGCGGTCCCGGTAGGCTTCGTACCTTGATAATCCGGGTAGATGTAGTATACAGTGTTCTCAGGGCCATCGATCAAACCCATCGCTCCACCCATGCGCATAAGGTTCGTAGCGTATCCTATCCGTCGTGTAGCGTCTGAAGTGGTGTCTGTCCCAGTGTACCACATCTTGAAATCTAGGCGGTCTTGAATGACACATGGCCCACGCAGAGCGACGTCATCCCAAGTACCCGCGGCACCTTTGTTTACAAGAGGGTTACCACCGTATTTGGTCCAGGTCTTGCCTGTTGTTGAGTAAGCCAAACCTATCGCAAAGCCTGTGGCTCCGTCATAGCCCATGTAGTACATGAAGTAGACATCTCCCGACCTCAGCACTGCACAATCGGTAACCCATCTATCATCCCAGGCACCCGCCGCTCCCACGTCAAGTACTTTATCCGTGACTCCTCCCAATGTTCCGTCATATTTCGACCACCTTGCTCCGTCGCCAGAATACGCCATGCAGATGTAGATCTTCGAGCCGTCGTAACCTGAGTACCACATAACGAAGCCAGACTCCTCCTTGATGACGTTTGGAGACATAACGCCGACACGGTCAGGATCTGTAGGTCCGGCCCCAAGGGATACGACTGGATTCCCCCAATACTTGGTCCATGCGATACCGTTAGCTGAAGTTGCATACCCTACTCTGTAGGTGCTCCCATCATTACCTGTGTACCACATTCGGTAAGTTGAGCCATCCTTGATAACTGATGGGGCGCCAACTTCGTCATCGTCCCACGCACCGGCCGCTCCCACGGTCAGAACCGGGTTGGCGACATACTTAGTCCAACTAATACCGTCGGTCGATGTCGCGTAGCCTATCTTTCGCTTACCTGTCCCATCAAGACCACTATACCACATCTTGTAGGTGTCACCATCCTTGATCACACAAGGATGGGTGACTCCATAGTCGTCCCATGCACCGGGCGCTCCCACGTTCAGAACGTAGCTAGCATGCTTAGTCCAGCCAGCTCCTACATAGGCTTCAGCACTGCGGCTCTCCGTCGATGAAAAGACCAGCACAAGCAGAAAGACACATAGGAGAACTCCTTTCGCTGTTCCTCTTTCCAAATTTTTCCCCATTTCTTGATATCAGTGATTGTTCTATTTAACGCCTCACCTACCTAGTCCAGATGAGTGAATCTGACCAAAGGGCCCAAGCGTGTGTCTTAGGGCTTTATGATGCGGCTAAGTAGCTGGGGCTGTTGCAGTTATCACTTCTGTTAGTATGGTTATCCCTGCTCTTCTAGGAGGCAGGATCTCTTCTCCGGACCGAGCAACGCAAGCCGAAGAGCGTTGAGAATACGACGTCCAAGAAGGAACCTACCCATTCCAATGAGCGGGGTTTCTATGAAGGTTTCGAATCTGTCTCCGAGGATCGCCGCTGTGACTCTGGCCCTTCGAAGCACAATCGGCCCAACGATGGTCCTGTATGTAAGGAAATCCCTTACGGGCAGCTCCAACTCAGAATACTCCAGATATGTTTCCATGGGGACCAGGAGGTACCCTGAGAAACCTGTGTCCGCGGCTGCCGTGAATTTCATCTCTCTGCCTGTGGCAGGCCCGGTTATTGATACATGTATCATAGGTCTCTCCGGCTTGGCTTCAATATCGTAACTGTGGCAGTTTAGCGTTCTATAGATCCCCAAAACCACTCGCCGCCTTCCCCTGACTCATCAGCGCCAACATGAGATACGACTGCTCTTGCGATGCCTGCTTCCTTGAGCTGGCGTGCAAGGTCTTCAAGTGTCTCAGCTACGTATAGTTTGCCACCGCACATAGCCACGTATTTGCCGCGATACTTTGACTCTATCTGACTCGCCAGTTTGGCAAAGGCCAACTGGTTTGGATCGTTCATAACAAGGCTTGATTGAGAGTTCTCCAGCAACCATCTCTCAATCGCCTTCTGCAGGGCATCGCTCAGCCTTAGACCCATTTTGTTGGCTTGAGCCTTGAACTCGCGGTAGATGCGAGTCCTCATGCCTCGGATAATGACATCCATTGCATAATGACACTCGGTTCTTGAACCTCTGGACGGTTTGATAAACTTTTTCATCAAAGACCTACTGCAGGGACATCCTCCACGCCTGTCGCTGAATAGAATGACTATGAGAGCTTGAGAGGTATGCACTGGATGAACTTAGTGGTTTGCAGACAGCTCGAGGATTGGTGAGCATGCAATTCGGCTTCTAGGAATCTATTCCCCAATGCGGCGGACCCGAAGAAGCAGATCGACCTTAGACGGCCATTGAAATGCGCCTTCACAAGTCCAGCATACTCTTCCGCGAGCTCTTTGTACTCGTGCTGAATCTTGAGGTCTGGCATCGATAGGCTCTCTATGTAACTTCTGTTTCCCTCACTTCTATAAGTGTAGCCCTCTGCCCAGACACGACAGTGAGTGCTCGTAGCACATGGCGATCCATCTTGGCGTGAATCAAACTACGTGACAGAGCTGAGTTCTGAATCGTGGCAAATGGCCCGAGCAATTCGTGCAAGTGATACAACGCTTCTGCGATGAACTTGATTTTCACTGAAGCCCAATTTGCTGTTGTTCGAGTCCAAGTCAAGCCATGGTCGGTGCATATGGATAGATATTTCCTCCATCATTCCCATCTCGATTGAGTTAGCGCTGCTTTACGTTGTGAAGGCACGCCAGGCTGTTTCCTCCTCCTTCTTCGCATTATTGAAGCATACGACCGTCAGAGGTGGCTCCGCGCTATTGTCATAAGCATCTGCGCAAGATTTCGGATTTGGCGATTTGAACAGGCTCGTATGGTCCTGAGAGCGCCTCGGCCATCGCTTCTTCCTCGAACTGTGCCAAGAGTGGATCTACCAGGATCTTCTCTTCATTGGACGCAAGCGTAATTCACCATGACATAGGGAGGGGCCCTGCCTAGGCAGTCAAACGTCACTGAGACAATATGAGGTGCCTTACGCAAGAAGGCGTAAGCCCATCCTGTGAGAAGCGCCGCCTATTGACAGCCTTCTCATACGGTCATGCTATGTTCCGCTTGCGACGGCGGTTATTTCATTCGATTGTTGTATGCCGTCGTTGTTTAGGTCGGTCCACTTGCAGATGTAGTAGCCCTGCGTGTAGGACGCCAAGCTGGGATAGACTACGTCCGCAAAATATACTCCGCTTGCATATGTGCCTGTGTGCGCGATCCCCCACATCGAGAAGACCGTCCTAGACCCGTCCATGAAGATCTGTAGCAGGAAATAGTCGGCCTTGCTGGAGTTGTAGGTAGGCATCGAAACAGAATAGACGACTGTTGAACCTTTCATGAACCTGTAGTGGGTTGCATTATATGAGAAGGAGATGCGAACATATCCCATTGTCCTCTCATAGTAGTTGACAACCTTGCTGGCTCCGTAGCCACCGAAGAGAACAACGTTGCCAGTGAAGAGCGGTGCACCTGTAACCTGGTTGACCTTGCTTGCGTCAGTCTGAATGATCATGTTCTGAGGATTACTGGATTTGGCGTATACGAATCCAAGCGCAGAATCATCATACATATTGCCTGTCCGAACATAATAGACGGTTCTCGCAGGAGCATTCAGTATCGCGCTAGATACTTGGTTGAGTCCGATTGTGCTAACCTCTTTCCAGCGGTTGTATGCGATGTTCAGCAGTGGCAGGAATTCGCCTGTGGCTTTTAGGTTGCCGGCCTTGCTTGGATGGTCGTCGTCGCTTGCGCTTGGATATTCTAGGATATTGGGATTGCTGTCGTCGTCACCGTCGGTCTTGTGTTGTATGGCGTTATTCCACCAACGATGATGATTACCAGTTGCTTGATTCAAATCGTTGGTGTTTGGATTGCCGCCATTGGTCGTGAGCACATTGTAGAAGTCAAACACGAACACATTCTTGTAGGCGTAGTTCATGAGCCAGTCGCTTACCAGCCACATATTGAAGGCGCGGGCGTTGCTCGCGAAAGTTGGATCAGTCTGAGGTGGGGCAGTTATGACGATGAACAATTTGTCCTGTCTTGTTCGGAAATACTCTAGAAGATCGATGTAGACGCCCTTGGCATTGGCTATCGTATGATATGACGAGCTGCAGCTCTCTCCGCGCAGAGGGTTGCTCCCTATCGGCGGTATGGGGGCGTTCGGGTCACCGTCCAGCGCAGAGTTTGGAAAACACGATTTAAACATTACAATAAGGTTCTCACCGCCGGGATTGGCGGATAGACGTGAATAGGAACAGTACTGCCCGTTCTCTGTGTAGAGCGCATTCAGATAGCTGGTACTTTTGGGTCCACGGAACCAAAGCCACCAGTGACCGATGTCTGTGGTATCGCCTATGCTGTCTGGCCCCCAGCCATAGTTGGTGTCGCTAACGTAGTAGTTGTTATTTCGCAAGGCTATGCCCAGTCCGCCGTTGTCATCAGCCAGCCAGTTCTCACCCGTGGAATGGTGAATAAAGATCAGACGGACCGGACTAGCAGGAGGGTTAGGGTTGAATTGAGAAACGCCTGACGCGTACGGAATAAGGCGGGAAGAAGAGAATGACAAGGCCACCATTGCAGCGAAAAAGATCAAGCTCAGAACTCTGCTGCCTGTCTTCCTGAAGCGGAATGTGACACTATTCAAAATTTCTTGTCAAGCCTCCTGACGAAGACGTCCATGATTCTGCTCGGTTATGTTCATACCCATCCAAACCCTCTTACACTGAAGCAGGCTCGGTGAGCCTGAAGCTCATTCACTTGCCGAAAACACGTATATAAAAACCGTGCCAACCGAAGGAATATTGCAAGGAACTGGCGCGGCAGTTATGGCCGGCTATAACGGGCCCTGGTACAGAAATAGAAGAGGTTACGTCTTGCCGCCGCCCCATCTGCGCGAAGAAAAGCATAACTATTGGTGACGGCAAGGTGCCTTAGAGGTTAGAGAAATTCTGTAGCCATAAAGGAGGAAGGAAGCTGTCTTCTTGTGGTCCCGGGAAAGTGAGCAGTCTTTTGAGAGCACTAGTCTGCGTAACTGTGATTGTCTTGGGCGTCACGCCGTTTGTAAGCCGAGACCTGACTGCTACTGGACCTGCTCTAAATCAACTCTCAACAACCATACTGAGTGCCCCTGCTGGAACTATCCACTTCGTTCGAACCGGCAACATCTATGACGATTCGGCGCTTGGATTCGTATACGCTAAATGCAGTAGCCCCCAGAATATTGTGACTCAAGCCGATTCATCCAAGGTTACCCAGAGCACGGGTGCTCCGGAGTTCGCTGGAAGTATGGTTCTCTTCGGTGGTTGCATGGCCAATAAGGTTGAGGACTACTATGAAGGACTCGGATGCGCTCCTATTACCTTCTCTATGGATGTGAACCGCTTCAAGTTTATGAGAGGTGCGGCAATCGCTTACTCTGTTTTGAGATCCACGTATGACTACAATAGGGTTGACTACTTCGTGATACAAATCTACATGAATGGATCGAGGACCATTTTCTCCGTTTGGGGCATAGCGCAGACAGGGACCTATGCTGGAGGAGTCTACTTCTGCGACGTAATCTGCCCGAATCTGTCAGCCTACACGCAAGGCTACCTGATCTGTAAATGGACCGACTTGAATAATGATGGAATACAGCAGTCGAATGAGATCACTGTTGTTGCAAGCGGGGAAAGCACACGAGCAACCGTAAAGGCGCTCCATCTGGGTCCGTGGATCTACAACCAGCAGCTTAGACCAATGTTTACAGATGAGTATTTGGCGAAGATGAAGGCGACTGGATTCAACACTGTTCAGCTTTTCCTAACTGGGCAGCTGCAAGGCAACATATACGCAGCAATCAACCTCAACTATCTCTATGAGTGCATCAGTAACGTGAAAAGGGCCGGATTGGCTGTTTGGGTTACCCCCACTGCTTCTCCAGGCAAAGACATCCCTCAACTTCCATCCTACTCGGTATTCAAGACAGCTTTTCTGGACTTTGTGAGGACAAACGCACAAACCCTTCAAGGCATGGGAGTTGATTATTTCGGGGTGAGCGAAGTGGAGATGCTCTTTGCAAATCAAGGGTGGAGCAGCGATGACATTAACAAGAATCTCATCGACTTCATGCCATTGGCAGCCTCCACGATTCGTCAAGTTTTCTCCGGTAGAATCATCCTCCAGATAAGCGATTCGATCTGGACATTGAGTGCCGAGGCAGTAGACGCATACTTCAAGGATGTTGATATAGTTGGGTGTGACGTAGGCTTTAGCGAAAATCTCTCTGAAGAGAATATTAGACATATCTTCTCTGACAGTTACCAGAAGTTCGCTACCCTAGCTAAGGGAAAGCATGTTCCGTGGATGGTCGGTGAATACTGGATGTGCGAGTTTGTCCCCGGGACATCCCTTCCTGATTATGTTAGACAGAATGAATTGAGGAACGCACAGAGTGCTTTTGACGCCTATCTCAAAGCCACTCCTAGAGGTGTTGGATTCTCTTGGGACGACGACTTCGCCTCGTTCACTCTGCAACCGTACGGTGAGGCAACACGCCAAGCAATCAAGGCTTTCTTCGGCCAGATATGAAACTAGATATTCCGTATTTACGTCACATCCAGTTCAAGAAAGAATTATCCGATTAGGATCTAAACACAGGAGAGCTTAGGGCCGAGAGTCAATCCAACCAATTCAGGTTGTACGAGGCGGAATGGGATTTTCTGACGGTCTACCAGCAGAGGAAGGCATATCCAGATGTTGGAGCGAGAAGGCACAGTGAGATAGCTTTCTTTGATATCACTTTCGTAGTATCCGTACTAGTCTCTATTCCATACCGGTGACACGGACGAGAAGAACACGCGAGGCCGATGCGTGTGTAGTGAATAGGTAGCTAATGCGATGGTGGTGCTAACTGGATCCTTGACAAGTCTTAAGTAACGATTCGCGGCCTTTGGTTGGTTTGCATCATAAGGTAGATCGTAAGATGAGTCTTTCAGACATCCGAAGAAACAAAAAGTATTCTCTAAGCTTATGGAAGATCAAAGCGCTTTGTCTCATTTCGATTTCTGTGTGTGCTTTGATGTTTCAGCTGACAGCAGTTCCAGCGGCATACGCGTTGAGTCGTCTAGGAGCGCTAAGCTTGTTCTCCGGTGAGAGTTATCTCCAGTCAGCTGTCATTGATCCTGCGGGTGGCTTCGCATACTTCGGCACGTGGACATCGCCGGGCAGGATCATTAGAGTCCGACTTTCCAACTTTACCCATGCCGGAACACTGACTCTGAGCTCAGGCCAAAACTATCTTCCTTGCGCCGTCATTGATCCCACTGGAGGTTTCGCATACTTCGGAACGCACACTTCACCGGGCAAGATCGTTAGGGTCAGACTTTCCAACTTCACCATCGCCGGGGCATTGAATCTCGGTTCAGACGAATACAACCTTAATGCAGCTGTCATTGACACTGCCAGTGGATTTGCGTATTTCGGAACGGAAACATCGCCAGGCAAGATTGTGAAGGTGAGGCTTTCAGACTTCTCCCATGCGGGAACATTGACTCTGCTTTCGGGTGAGAGCCTTCTCCGGTCAGCCGTCATTGATTATGGCGGCGGCTTCGCATACTTTGGAACACAGACATCGCCAGGCAAGATCGTGAAGGTCAGACTGTCAGATTTCACACGTTACGGGGTCTTAGTGCTAGACTCGGGCGAAAACAATCCCTCCTCAGCCGTCATAGACACCGGCAACGGTTTCGCATATTTCTCAGTTGACACGTCGCCAGGCAAGATAGTCAAGGTTAGGCTTGTGGACTTCATGCGACTTCAAGTACTGACCCTAAACTCAGGTGAGAGCTTTCCCCACTCAGCCGTCTTTGATGCTGTTAATGGCTTTGCGTACTTCGGAACTTGGACAGATCCAGGCAGGGTTGCCAAGGTCAAGTTCTCAGACTTTACACGTGTGGAAGCGTTGACCTTGCTTTCGGCGGAC
>Ga0315308_1000223_pt1 | contig 30858 bp, 28 predicted proteins | sample TDP3_MG_FD_203078 | JGI IMG/M metagenome (GOLD analysis project Ga0315308, IMG submission 203078) | Freshwater sediment microbial communities from Lake Towuti, South Sulawesi, Indonesia - TDP3 | ecosystem: Environmental > Aquatic > Freshwater > Lake > Sediment | place: Indonesia: South Sulawesi... | reverse complement strand
ACTGGCGCGATTTGGCGCTTGAGACTTTAGGGAGACTATTTCGAGGAGCCACGGCTTTTCCGCCCGGAGAAGGCGTGTGGAGAGATGACGAGAGGGGAGGAACGCTCTTGTTTGAACAGGTGATCATTGTCATCTCTTATGTTAACGCGCGAGAGCTCTCGGCCAAGACACTGCATGAGCTGCGAAGATTCCTGCACAAATTTGGGCGCGAAGCCAACCAAGGGGAGGTCGGGATTATCATAGGTGGCACCTATTACGGAATCTCTCGATATGATTCAGTCTAAAAGAGAGGAGGGAAAAAATGTCCAGGCCACAACACAAAGTGAACATTGCAAAAGCATTGGGCGCAAAAAAAAGGATTTTTCTGACCCACCGCATCCTTCAGGGTCCACTGGATTGGTCCTCAATCGCACGAGAATTCGAAACACGACTCATATCGCATGGGGGAAGGCCAACAGATCCGCGGTGGGACATTCAAAGGCTCGTGCCACTCAATTCTAAGACCTGGGAGAGGCTAAAAAAGACCGCAGGCAAGATCAGTGTTCGCGGGAACCGACTCAGTCCGGCGCAACTTGCTTCTGTGCTTATTGAAAAGGCATTGAACCAACTACGCACTTAATATTGCGATGAGTAAGGAATGACCTTAGGGAGACACGGCAGTCCGGGAACATCGAGCCCCAGGAGGGGATGACATTGATCTTCAGGCCTGCCATAATCCAATGAACCTTTTGACTGCCGCAGTTTTGCCACAACAATGAGCGAACATAATCTATTTTTGACGCTCGGCAAGTATGTACAAAGACAGAATGAGAACTTACTTACCCAAAGCCTTGCCGCATTATTTAATCACTGCCCGGTTTTCAAGTATGATCTTCTCGATCTCCTTAAACGGCAATCCGGAAATGGACGGTCAGAGATGATCGGTGATTCATATGCGGTTACCCAGGACTATCAATACTTGAAAAATCAAAGAATTGTCGTTGATATGGAAATCCGCTCTAAAATAAATAACTCAATTCTTTATGTTATTGAAGCAAAGTTGACTGCCCCCTTCACAGCTAAACAAGCCGGGAAATATTCCGAATTCCTGAAACGCTGGCGGGGGCAATCGCAACTTGTATTGATTACAATGGGGGGAATCGATCCTGAATTGAAAACGCTGCTGCCCCCAAATACTTTATGGCTTACATGGACTGAATTGGCCGAACTTGCTGTGCGGCCAGGGCCAAGATCGAGGGTTGAACGATTTTTGTGTGGACAATTTCATGAAATGTTAAAAGAAAGAGAGGTTCCAATGCTTCGAAGCCTTACCTCAAGAGAATATATGACGCTCGGGAGACTGGTTCGTTTTATCGAATTCAAAACAAGTCTTCACAAGGATACAATTGAGATGATTAACAATGTCATGGCCAGAATGCAAATATTTGTTGAAAATAGTTGGGGATCCCTTTTGGATAGAGGGTATAAGCGCTTCGGACGCCTCTATTCCCAGGCCACACACCCACATGTTGAAATCGTGGCAGGATTCTATCGCGAGGAAAAACGAAAACACATCAGCGAACGAAATATTCAGTTGTCACTTGATTGTGATAATATGAGATTAAATGTATGGGGCGGTTGGTTTTTAAAAAAGGGCCATCCGGAATATGACGAAGATTCAAATGGAGAATACTTGAAAAGATGGACCCTGCCTCAGTCTCGTTTGTTATTCAAAAAGCCGCTTCCGGATGCTCAAAAGGAAATCCAACCTCATCTGGACAAGTGTTTGAGACAATTCATAAAAAGTCGATATTTCAATGTGTAATGGGCTAATATTTGATATGCTCCACAAACCTGAATTCCCATCTCTCTGCCTCTGGGATTGGCAATTTCACGAGATAGCTATTTAAGCTCGGCAGAACTCCTCCACAAGCTCGCAGAAGACCTTGAGGCCCCAGCGGAAGCCCTCAACAGGGATCCTTTCGTTGTGTCCATGAAAGAGCTGTGTGAATTTTAATCCTGCTTCCAGCTTGATGGGGGTGAATCCGTAGGTAATGATGCCGAGCTCCGAGAGGGGCTTGGCATCCGTAAAGCCGGTTACCATATGGGGCACGGCCTTTGAGCCCGGGTCGTTCTTCTCCACTACATTTGCGATCGCCCTGAAAAGAGGCGTGTCCGCCGACATTGTTGTTGGACGCCCGCTTTTGATTACCTCTATCTCAATATCAGGCCCTGCGATTTTCTTCAATTCTTCGAGAAAAGCCTCGGGTGAAGTACCTGGCAGGATGCGGCAGTCCAGGAGCGCCAATGCCTCAGAGGGAATGACATTGACCTTCATTCCGGCCTCAAGGCATGTGGGGCAGATTGTATGGTGCAGGGAGGCGTGGAAGACACGCGCCTGGTCTTTATCAGGGAATATTTTAAGCAAGAGAGGGCTCAGCCCCTTTTTCAGGAGCCCCTTGAGAAGGACGGAGAGGGGAAAAGGAAGGTTGCCTGTCAGGCCGGTAATGAACTGAACCATGGGCCCGGTTGCTGTCATAGGAAAGCGATGGCTTGATAGTCTTTCAACCGCCTTTGCCATATTGATGACTGCGTTCTTGTCGTGGGGCATTGAGCCATGTCCGGGCTCGCCCCTTGCCCTGATCTTTGCCCATAAGAATCCCTTCTCAGATATCTGGATGGTATAGAAACGGCGTCCGCTGATGTGGGTGGTAAATCCGCCGATCTCGTTGAGGGCATATTCTGCACGGATGAGGTCAGGGTGGTTCCTGGCAAGCCAGGACATTCCCATCTCCGATCCTGCCTCTTCATCTGCCACTGCGCAGAAAATTATATCGCGCTTGAGCTTCAATCCCTGTCTATTGAGGAGGAGTATTGCCATGAGGCAGTATATGGTCATGTTCTTCATGTCCACAGCACCCCGTCCCCATATGTATCCGTCTGCAACATCCCCTCCAAAGGGTGAATGTGTCCATTTTTCACGTTCTGCATGCACGACATCAACATGAGACGAGAGGAGCAGGGGGCCCGAGGTCCCGCCGGCAGAGTATCTTGCCACTACATTGCCCCTTCCGGGTGCGGATTCGAGGACTGTTGCCTTTAGGCCGTTCTCCCCAAGGACCTTTGATAAATAGCGGGCGACAAGGATCTCGTTTCCAGGGGGATTGGATGTGTCCATTGCAAGGATGGCGCGGAAATGTTTAAGGGCTTCGTTGAATATTTCGTCCCAGTTTTTCATGTGATGGAATATATCTCATTGCGTAGAAAAGGGCAAGGATAGGAGGAAACCTTGTCATCTAATGGGATTGCCACGCCCGACCATGGCGGGCTCGCAATGACAAAAAATGATGTGTATAATAAAAAATCATGTCATACCTTTTTACGCCGTGATCATCGTCCTTACAATCGTATTCTATTTTCTCTCCACTCTTCTGCATATGGAGTATCTTCTACGCCAGAGGCGTGCTATCTATACAACGGCGACCCTGTTCCTCTACCTGGGATTCCTTTCCCATGCGCTTGGGCTTGGACAAAGCTTTCATGAGGCAGGGCATCTTCCCTTTGCCAGTCTCAGGGGCGCGATGTCGTTTTTTATCTGGCTACTGGTAGGCGCCTATCTTCTCATTCAGCTCAGGTACAGATTGCCTGTGATTGGCTCCTTTATGACCCCTCTTGCCCTTGTGCTTGTTATGGTCAACATGGTGCTTCCCGAGCCAACTGGCAGGGACTATTCGTTTGTATACACGAGTCCTCTCTTTCCAATCCATGTCAGCTTTGCAGTTCTGGGCGATGTTTTCTTTGCACTGGCCTTTATCATCGGGGCCATGTATCTTCTTCAGCTCAGAGAGGTGAGGTCAAAGAACAGGGGTTTCATATACCATCGCCTTCCCTCCCTGGAGATTCTGGATGAATTAAATTACCGCTGCCTGAGCCTTGGTTTTCCTTTGCTGACGCTCGGGATCATCACGGGCACTCTATGGGCCAAGAGCGCCTGGGGAACATATTTGAAGGGCGACCCCAAGGAGGTCTGGTCCCTGATTACATGGGCCATCTATGCGGCACTACTCCACTTGCGCCTTAACAGCGGATGGAGGGGAAGGAAGGCTGCCATAATGTCTATAACCGGTTTTATCGTCCTTCTATTTACCTTCATTGGCGTGAACTGGCTCTTCACCGGATACCATAATTTTTAGGAGAACATGAACCTCATCGTTGTCGGTTTAAACCATAGAACAGCGCCGGTGGAAATTCGTGAAAGGGTAGCTTTTCCTGAGGAATCGCAGGGTCTGATTGCAGAGAGGGTCAATCGGCTTCCCGGAGTCCTGGAGAGCCTTGTGCTCTCAACCTGCAACAGGGTAGAGGTATATGCGGTTATGGAAAAGGGGGTTGACGGCCGCTCACGGATCGTCAAGTTTCTATCAGAGCATCACAAAGTGCCGGCAGAAGAACTTTACCGCCATGTCTTTTGCAAATCTAACGAAGAGGCTGTCCTGCATATCTTCAGGGTCACAAGCTCCCTGGATTCCATGGTGGTGGGCGAGCCGCAGATCCTTGGACAGGTTAAAGAGGCATATTCACAGGCATCGGAGAGGAAGGCAGCCGGCGCGCTCCTCCACCGGCTCTTACACAGGGCGTTCTCTGTTGCAAAACAAGTGAGGACAGAGACCTCCATTGCAGCTCACGCAGTGTCTGTGAGCTATGCAGCGGTTGAGCTGGCAAAGAAGATATTTTCAACCCTTGAGGGCAAATCGGCAGCCCTTGTGGGCGCCGGAGAGATGGGGGAGATTGCAGCACGGCATCTTCTTTCTGCCGGAGTTTCAAAACTCGTAGTGACAAGCAGGTCCCTTGAAAGGGCAATGCGGCTGGCTGATACCCTCAAGGGGGTCTCCATCCCCTTTGAAGAGTTATATTCCTCTCTCGTTGATATAGACATTGCGATTTGTTCGGCAGCAGCGCCCAACTATGTCATTGTCCCTGAAAGGATCACTGAAGTTATGAGGGCGAGGAAGGGAAGGCAGATGTTCTTTGTTGATATATCTGTTCCACGCAACATTGACCCAATGATCAACAATATTGACAATGTTTATCTCTACAATATTGATGACCTCGAGGCCGTGGTAGCGGAAAATATCAACGAGCGTAAAAGGGAGGCAGGAAAGGCAGAGGAAATTGCGGGAAGGGAGGCAAAAGAATTCATGGGATGGCTTGATAGAGTTGATGTGGTTCCTGTCATAAGGTCCTTCAAGGAAAAGGTGGAGAGGATCAGGAAAAAAGAGCTGGAAAAGGCGATGGCACGCTGGAAGAATATCACGCCGAAAGAGAGGGAGGCCCTGGACTCTTTGACCTCTGCCATTGTCAAGAAGATCCTGCATAGACCCGTGACACAGCTTAAGGAGAGCAAAGAAGAAGACATGATCCTCTTTGTAGAGGCACTCAAGAAGCTCTTCTCTCTCGATGACAAGTAATGTTATTCGCATAGGAAGCCGGGGGAGCGCCCTTGCTTTAAGCCAGGCGGATTGGGTGAAGCAGTCCATTGAAAATAAATATTCCCATCTCAAGGTGACAATAAAGAAGATCAAGACAAAGGGGGATAAGATCCTGGATTCTACGCTGGCGAGGATTGGGGGAAAGGGCCTCTTTGTTAAGGAGATTGAGGACGCCCTGTTGAGGGAGGACATTGACATTGCTGTCCACAGCATGAAGGATGTTCCGACCGAAATACCTGCAGGGCTTCATCTTGCCGCAATTCCCAGGAGGGAGGATACAAGGGATGCCTTTATCTCCAGGGACGGGACTCCTTTTGCAAAACTCCCATCAGGGGCGAGGATCGGCACATCCAGCCTGCGCAGGCAGGCACAGATCAAAAGCCTAAGGCCAGACCTCGTATGCGAGACCCTGAGGGGGAATCTTGATACCAGGATAAGGAAGCTATCCGAAGGCAAGTTTGATGCAATAATTGTGGCAATGGCAGGCCTGAAGAGGCTGAAGATGGAGGACAAGGCAACGGAAATTCTTTCTCCTGATGTATTCATTCCTGCCATTGGCCAGGGAGCCCTGGTCATAGAAAGCAGGGCTGATGATTCGCGTATAAATGATTGTTTGGTATTTCTGGAGCACCGCCCAACGAGGATGGCTGTGGCTGCCGAGAGGGCATTCCTGAGGAGGCTCGGCGGCGGGTGCCAGGTCCCTATTGCAGCCCATGGGGTGCTGGATGGGAATAAACTTTCTTTATCAGGCATTGTGCTCAGCGAGGACGGAAAAGCGAAGGTGAGTGATAAGATTCAGGGGAAGATCTCGGATGTTAAATCTGCCGAAGAGATTGGGAAGAGGCTTGCCGAGGAACTCCTTTCCAGGGGCACCACTGACATCCTCTCCTCGGTTTACAGGCCAAAAGTATGATATAATTTTAACGATTAAAGTGATCAAAGATGAGAGCGATTAATTCAGCTAAGTATAAAAATGATAACTATGGGAAATGTTGAAGGGATAAAAGACAAGATACTGCCAATACTCAAAAAGTATGGTGTAAAAAGGGCGGGAGTCTTTGGCTCGGTTGTTACCGGAGAGGCAAAGGAAGAGAGCGATGTGGATATATTAGTTGAACTTCCTGATAGCGCAAGCCTCTTAGAACAAGCCGGATTGGAATTGGACCTTGAGGCAGCCCTTGGCCGAAAGGTGGATGTATTGACTTATAATTCTATCTACTATCTCCTCAGAGAAAAAATCTTGAGCGAGGAGATAAGGGTTTATGAAGAAGGATCCTAAAGTTCTCCTCACGCATATACTGGAATCAATTGACCTCATTAGCCAATACATTCAAGGGATAAGCCATGAGCAGTTTTTACGTTCTATAGAGAAGCAGGACGCAGTTCTAAGAAGGATCGAAATAATTGGTGAGGCAGCGAGGAATCTCCCGGATGAAATAAAAACGTCGTATCCCGATATTGCGTGGAGAGACATTATAGCTATGCGAAACATACTCATCCACAAATATTTTGGTATTGATTTAAATCTAACATGGAAAGTTGCTCGAGAGAGGATGCCGAAATTAAAGGAAGAGATCTCGAAAATATTAAAATTGTTATAAGGTTAGAACATCCAACTCAAAATGCTCCGGCCAGAAGTACCAAGGATAAGGAAGCATAGTTTGATGAAAATGAAGGGTAAGGCAAGAGAGATCCTCTCTTTCAGGAACTCAATGATATGAAGAAGCCGCTTATTGGGAAAAGGATCCTTGTGACCAGGGCCTGGGAACAGTCAGGGGAGGCATCAGGGTTCCTGAAAGAACTGGGCGCAGAGGTCGTGGCAATTCCTACAATAGACTTTGCCCCGCCGACAAGCTTTAAGGGTTTAGACCGGGCCATTGAAAGGCTTTCCGTTTACGATTGGATCATCTTCACCAGCGCCAACGCCGTGCATTTTTTCATGGACAGGCTTGCGAAAAGGGGAAAAGATCTGAGCGATCTTTACGGGATAAAGCTTTGTGCAATAGGTCCGAAAACAACCCGCACCTTGGGCAACTATGGGCTCAGTGTGGATGTTGTCCCTCAAGAATACATGGCCGAGGCTATCGTAAAGGCCCTTGGAAGGAAGAGTATCAAGGGGAAGCGGATCCTCCTGCCCAGATCAAAGATTGCCAGGGAAGTGATCCCGACGGAGTTGAGATCCAGGGGGGCAAGGGTGGATGTTGTTGAGGTCTACAGGACAATAGTCCCCAAAAAAGGTGGTGACAGGATCAGGTTCCTTCTCCAGGAGAAGAAGATCCATGCCATTACATTCACAAGCTCCTCAACAGTAAAGAACTTTGTTGAAATGGTTGGAAAAAAGAAACTTCCCTCTTTGATGAAAGGCGTTGCTCTCGCCAGCATCGGTCCTGTTACAGCGGAGACAATGATGAAATGCGGCCTTGTGCCTCACATCGTTGGGTCAAGCCTGGAATCGATGGTCTCCGGCCTTATCGAGTATCTTATCGCCTCTTCTTCATCCAGAGGACATACACAAGACACAGCGCGGTGAAAATGCCGCTGGAGGCCAGCCCTTGCGGGCTGTGAGTTAGAGCCAGGGTGCACCCGCAGCCGTTGTCTCCGCCTCCCCCTGGGGGAGCAGTCACGGTGATTGTGACTGTATCAGATGCCGTGGCCCCGAGGTTGTCCACAGCAGTGACCTGGGCCTCATAGATCCCTGCGGATGTGTATGTGTATGAGGTGTCTCCAGTTGCTGTGGTCGAATCAGTGATCCCGTCTCCGGTGAAGTCCCAGCGATACTCAGCGATGCTCCCATCCGGGTCAGAGGCTGTGGCTGTGAAGGTCACAGTGAGGGGGGCTATGCCCGAGGAGGGGCTTGCTATTACGCTCACCGTTGGAGGCTGGTTGGCTGTTATTGTAATGGAAAGGAGGGCGGTGTCCGTCATCCCTATGGCATCGGTTACCTGCACGGTAAAGGGATAGAGACCTGGAGAGGATGGTGTGCCTGAGATATCTCCTGTAGAGGAGGTTAGTGACAGGCCCGAAGGCAGGGAGCCGGAGACAATCCCCCAGGTATAGGGCAAGGTACCTCCTGTAGCTTGGAGCGCGGCAGCATAGGGGGTCAATTCTTTTCCTGAGGGAAGGCTGGTTGTGGTGATGCCTCCGATCAACATTCCGTAGATGTCAGTATCTCCGTCGCGTTGGTCCTGCCAGGCCACCATGAAGTTCCGTGCCCCGGAGCCATAGGCCACAGAGGGGAAACTCTGTTCACTGGCAGCGGAGCAGATGGAGAAGTTGCTCCCGACTAAGGAACCATTGCTGCTGATGACCTGGCCGTATATGTCAGAGGTTCCCCCGCTGCGATAGTCCTGCCAGGCCACGAGGTAGCGCTGTCTCACAGGGTCATAGGCCTCAGAGGGATACACCTGGCCATTGGCAGCGGCAGAGATAGAGAAGTTGCTCCCGATCGGCGCGCCATTGCTATCGAGGATCTGGCCGTAGATATCTCCTGACATATTGCGGTAATCCTCCCAGACCACGAGGAAGCGCTGAGTCACCGAGTCATAGGCTACAGAGGGAGACACCTGGGCATTGGTATCGGCAGTGACGGAGAAGTTGCCTCCGATCTGCGCGCCATTGCTATCGAGGATCTGACCGTAGATATCTCCTGTCACATTGCGGTAATCCTCCCATACCACCAGGAAGTGTTGATTCACGGGGTCATAGGATACAGAGGAATAAATCTGGAAAGAGGCAGCAGTGGAGAAGGTGAAATTTCCCCCGACCAGGGAGCCAGCTGCACTGATGAGCTGGCAGTAGATCTGGTTTGTCGCGGTGCGGTTGTCTGTCCAGCATGCGAGGAAGCGCTGGTTCACTGGGTCATAGGCCACAGAGGGAGACACCCGGTCATTGGCAGCGGTGGAGATGGTGATCTCTGTCCCAAAGAGGGTGCCACTGCCATTGAGGATCTGGCCGTAGATATCGTAGTTTGACCCACTACGATAATCATCCCAGGTCACGAGGAAGCGCTGGTTCACAGGGTCATAGGCCGCAGAGGGACTCCCCTGGTTCTGGATGGCAGCACTGATGGAGAACCTTCCCCCGAGGAAAACGCCATTATTGTTGAGGAGCTGGCCAAAGATGTCATAATTTCCGGTGCCCCAGCCAGACCAGACCACGAGGAAGCGCTGGTTCACAGAGTCATAGACTGCAGATGGTTCATACTCAAAATCTCCGCTTGTGAAGACGGTGAACTCCTGGCCGAGCAATATTGCCCATGCAGGAGACACTGTGCCTATGCTCATCCCTATCACCATACCCAGTACCATCAACCATGTCCTTAATGTTTTGCTCTTCATAGCCACCTCCTATAGGTATCATTATATGACATGGCAGCACCTCGCCTGTCAAGTCTCGACGGGCTCCGGCCTCATCGGGAAACTGCAGCAAAGGTAGTTGTCCCATTCATGGGACATTAAATTGCCCGATAAATCGGGCAACTACAATTGTATTGATCCGATCATAATGAAAGTCTATCATTAAATAAGTATGGGTTTTCCAAAGACAAGACTTAGGAGAATGAGGAGGACTTCTTCCCTGAGGAGCATGGTGAGGGAGACATCCCTTTCATTGGACGATCTTATCTATCCCATATTTGTGACCTCGGTAAAGAAAAAAGCAGAAGAAATCCCTTCCATGCCCGGGATCTTCCGTTTCGCAGTTGACAGGGTTGGGAAAGAGGCGCAGGAGGTGGAAAGGCTTGGGATTCCTGCAATCATTCTCTTTGGCATTCCGGAGAAAAAGGATGAAAGGGCATCAGGGGCATACAACAAGAGGGGAGTGATCCAGCAGGCCATCAAGGCCATCAAGGCCAGCACGAAGAAGATTGTTGTCATTACAGATGTATGCCTCTGCGAGTATATGAGCCACGGCCACTGCGGCATTGTAAAAAGGGAAGAGGTTGATAATGATTCTACGCTCGAGCTCCTGGCGCGGACAGCTCTTTCCCATGCAAAGGCAGGTGCTGACATGGTTGCCCCCTCGGACATGATGGACGGCAGGGTAAAAGCCATCCGCACCGCCCTGGACAAGGGGGGATTCTCTAAAATCCCGATCATGTCTTATGCGGCAAAATATGCCTCTGCATTCTATGGTCCATTTCGTGAGGCAGCAGAATCTGCCCCCAGGTTTGGGGATCGGAAATCCTATCAGATGGACCCAGCTAATGTGCGCGAGGCCCTCAGGGAGGTCGCCCTGGACATTGAGGAAGGGGCAGACATAATCATGGTCAAGCCGGCCCTGAGTTATCTGGATGTCATTCACAGGGTGAAGGATAAGTTTCATGTGCCGGTGGCTGCATATAATGTGAGCGGGGAATACTCCATCATCAAGGCAGGGGCAAGGCTTGGATGGATTGACGGAGAGAGGACCATAATGGAGGTCTTGACCTCTATCAAGAGGGCAGGGGCAGACCTCATCCTTACCTATTTTGCCAAAGAAGTGGCTCGCTTATTGAAGAAATGAAAAAACGGCATAACCTTCGCCTCCTCTTCTGGGAGACAACAGCGGGATGCAACTTGAGGTGCGTTCACTGCAGGGCTTCTGCCCGCCCGGGAAGGCTTCCTGATGAGCTGACGACCAAAGAGGCCCTGGAGCTCGTTGACCAGATCGCATCTTTCTCTTCACCGATCCTTGTGCTCAGCGGTGGAGAACCCCTTTTCAGGAATGATATCTTTGAGATCACCACCTATGCCGGCCACAAAGGCCTGAGGGTCGCCCTTGCAACTAACGGAACCCTTGTGACACAAGAGAAGGCGGATCGTCTTAAGAAGGCAGGGATCAGGAGGATAAGCGTCAGCCTTGATGGGGCATCGGCTCTGACACACGACAGCTTCAGGGGTGTGTCCGGTGCCTTTGATAGGGCTGTTGAGGGCATTGAAAACTTAAGGGAGGCAGGGGTCGAATTTCAGATCAATACTACAGTAACAAGCCATAGTGTCAGGGAGCTTCCTTTGATCCTTGAACTTGCCAGGAGCATGGGAGCAGCGGCCTTCCATATCTTCCTACTTGTTCCAGTAGGGTGCGGGCTCGAGATCTCTGAGGAGCAGCAGATCAGCCCTGATGAATATGAAAGGGTTTTGACCTGGCTCTATGAACAGAGCAAGGAGTCCAGCATTGATCTCAAAGCAACCTGTGCGCCCCACTTTTTTCGGATCCTCCGTCAGAGGGGCCGTCCGAGCGCCGCTGCACGCAGGAAGAAGGATAAAGACGGTATGTCAGCTATGACAAAGGGATGCCTTGCAGGAAGCGGTGTGTGCTTTGTCTCCTATAGAGGAGATGTCCAGCCTTGTGGGTATCTGCCGCTCAAGGCGGGCAATGTCCTGGAGAATCCTCTGTCTGAGATCTGGGCATCCTCAGAGCTTTTTGCAACACTGAGGGATCCAGACACCCTGGGAGGGAAGTGCGGCTATTGCGAGTTTAGAAGGGTCTGCTTCGGGTGCCGTGCCAGGGCCTATTCAGATACTGGGAATTACCTTGCAGAGGAGCCATACTGTGTCTATGAGCCGCCGATCCCTGCTGTTGCAGGAAGGGGTAAATATATTTCACCATGAGATTACTGAAATACAAGGTTGTAGAGACAGGAGTTGTGACCGATGAGGATCTCGAAGTGATCATCAACGAATGGGTGAGGAAAGGCTGGAAATTTGATGGGATACATTTTGCCATGAAGGAGACCTCAAAGAGGCCATCAATGGCTTTTTTGGTATTCACGAAGAAGGACGAGGCAAATGAGTAAAACACACAATTCAAGCCGTTCTGCAAGGTCAGGGAAAACAGAATTTGTCAATAGATGCCTGGCGAAATTCGTTGACTTCCTGATCGCCGGAGCGCTGAGCCAGCTTGTGAGGTTCTGGGGCCCGCTGGCAGGCCTCACCTACATACTTATTTCTGACGGCTTGCCCGGAGGTAAGAGTTTGGGCAAGAGGCTCATAGGCTTGAGGGTTATTGAGAATGAAAAGAATGTCCCCTGCGATTACATCAAGTCCATACTCAGGAACCTCCCCATCGGGCTTGTTTTCCTCTTCGCCATCATTCCGTTCATAGGATGGCTCCTCTTCATAACAGTCGGCCTCCTCATCATTGTTTTTGAGTGTTACCTTATGTTTACAGAGGAGGGCGGGGCCAGGATCGGAGACATCCTTGCCGATACCACTGTTAAGGGCGAGGAAAAGTAGTCCGTTCTGCCGATTGATTCTTTCTACAATTTAAGGCTGTCCAGATACCCTTGAAGGATAAGGACCGCAGACAGGGTGTCTGTGACCTTCTTTCTCTTCTTGCGGCCCATCTGTGCAGACATAAGGACCCGCTCAGCCTCCACAGTTGAAAGCCTTTCGTCCCAGGTCTCTACAGGAAGGCCTGATTTTTCACGAACCCTTTCCGCGAGGGACAGGACTGCCTGGGCTCGGGGGCCAATTGAGCCGTCCATGTTTCTGGGCAGTCCCATGACGATCCTGTCCGGATTAAGACGCTTTATAAGGTCCAAAACCTTCTTTTCCATATCATCAGTGCCTTTGGCCTCAATTGTATCCATGGGCTGGGCTGTTATCCCGAGCTCGTCGCTTAAAGCCACCCCTGTTCGTTTCTCACCGATGTCCAGGCCCAAGATCCTCATTGTTTATCCCCATAATACCATTATTGGTTCATAACGATAAATGACGGAAAAGGCTTGCTCTATTTGAAAAGTGTGTCTATAATCTCCTGAAAAGGAGGTTCGGCCATGAAAAAACTTATCCCTGTTGTTATCGCTATGTTGTTTCTATCCCAGGCATGGGCAGAGGAAATCCCTTCTCCAGTTCCAGAAGGCACAAAAGGCGCAACATTTCTTCAGGAGCCTGCTCCCAAGAAGGGACTATTCAGTCGCTATATTAATTACATGGATCAGGAGATTCAGAGGATTGACGAGATGGACCTTTGGGGCCCGGGCAGCACCCAGCTCCCAGAGGGATATTTCTCCGTCAAATACCAGTACAACAACCGCATGGCACAACATAGATATGATACCTTCGGACATAAGATCCCAATTATCCCTCACATTGAGTTCAAGGTTGACAATGATAATTATTTACTCCTTGATTTGGGTGGCGATGGGTCTGGAGGCTCACATTCTTTTCTGCTCTCATATGATCTGATAGGCGGATACCTTGATTACTACATAGAGCTTCCCTTTATCTACATGGATGTTACTATGAAACCGAAATACCTAAATAAATGCAATGACTTAACAAAATGTCCTGGGTTAATCTTTGGTCTTCCTCCGAGTCCTGACTGGCGCCCGATGCCAGAGTCGTTTTGGGAAGAACTGGCAAGGTTGGGGCGGCCAAAGGCTGATTTACATTATAGTTGCGATTGGGAGTGGCAGGATATCAACACAGGATTCAGCTTTAATTATTACAAGTCAGATTGGATGAGCACCTCTGTAACGCCAAAGGTGTTCTTCCCGACCGGCAAAATCGCAAACCCCGACAGGTCAATTGATTTCCTTCTTGGTCCGGAGCTGGACAAGGGAACAGGCGGTTACTCAGTCGCCCTGGTCAGCGATTATGACTTCCGACTCCCCTGGTTCAAGCGCCTGATGTTCACAGGAGAGTTTTCCATTGGCTATGCATTCAGACACAGGAGGCCGACACCGCATTTCCTGAAGCCGGACCCGGAGAAGATAAAGGAGCTGCAAGACCTTGGTGTGTGGTATGACATCGCTCCATATTTCCCTGACCTCAGCAATATCGGCGACCACTACTACAGCACGCCCGGGGCTTCTTACGATGCCTCATTCGCCACCTCGTTTGATTTTACCGTGGCAGCCTTAAACATAGGATATGGCTATAGTTTCAAGTCGCGGCCTACAATTGAATCCTCAAGCCCGGAATTCACCCAGTTTATCTATGGGCTGGAGATCGTAGGCCAATCCGAGACGCGCGTCCTGTCATTTGCACTCATTACACCTGCTCTCTTCGCCCTCTATATCCCTGCGACTGTTCAGTTCAGGTATGATGTGCCTGTTGGAGGATCGAACGCCTTGATGTTTGAGAACAACTTTTTCATTACTATTCAGACCTTTGTTCCGATTAATCCAGCGCCTCCCAAGCCGGAAAAGGTTGCTGCGCTATGAGAGGTTCTTGTTGAGGGGACTTCGTGCCTGTTCCTCTTCCTACAAGAGAGGACCTTCTTAACCCGTCGCTTCGCCACCTCTTTGTCTTTGCCCACCAGGATGACGAGGTCCTCTGCGCAGGCCTGATCCAGAGGGTTTCTTCCCGGGGGAATTCCCGTTTCATCTGGGTCACAAATGGGGACGGCCTTGCTCCGGAGGTTGGGGCTGATCCTGGGGAATATGCCAGGCTCAGAGAAAAGGAGTGTGTCGAGGTTCTTAACCGCCTCGGCATCCGGAGAGACAGGGCCGAGTTCCTGGGTTTCTCGGAGATCTATATCTATGACATGTTTGTGGAGATCTGCCAAAAGAGTGGGAAAACCCCTGATGCACTGAAGTTCTTTCGCAGGATGGCGGATGATGTCGGAAAATCTGTATCGAATGCCTCTCCTGATGTTGTATGGACAGTTGCCTTTCAGGGAGGCCATCCGGAGCATGACCTCACACATATCTTGACTGCAAAATCTCTTATGAAGCTTGGGGAGAAAAAGGGCTCAAGGCCGCCTCTCGTCCATTTTCCGGAGTATGAATGGACGATCCTGATCCCTGCCCGTTTCCGGCCAGGTTATTCCGGCAAGGTCTATGACATACATCTTTCCGAAGAGGAGATTTCCGGGAAGAGGAGGGTTATCGAGGCCTACCCTTCACAGACAGGGCTCTTTGCAAAGTTTGAGAAGGTGATAAACTCACTTGGAAAACTGGCAGGCATTGTGGGACGCAGGTTCACGGCCGAGGACTTCCTTCGAAGAGAGGTCTTCAGCCCGGTCCCTCCGGATAAGGATTACACTGTCTGTCCACAGCCCCTGAATGCCCTTGCTTATATTGCCGAAAGGCACAAGGGAGTCAGGGTGACATTTGACCGCTCCATCCGGCCTATTATCCAGGATCTTTTTTCTTCCTGAATTGGGGCAAGAGGTCTTTGTGTGCTTTGAGGAGCGCATCGAGCATCTGACGCGCAGAAGTCAGGTCATTAACCGTTGGATCAAGGACAAGCGCTCTTAGGGCGAGTGGTCTATTGCCGAGCACTGCCGCATCCACGGCAAGGTCAGCGATCTCTATCTGCCTCCTGCATAAAGAGGCGATCCCCTTTGGAAGAGCACCCACACAAACACCTTCGGGTCCGCTTGCCCAGACCCTTGAAGGGACCTCAACAATGGCTCCATCCGGGAGGTTTTCAATGTATCCCTTGTTCGGGATATCAATGGCAAGCTCCAGGCTTCCATTGTTCTTGAGAACGGAGGCGATGAATGGGGCTGCCCTCTCGCCTGAGAACTTCTTGAACGAATTGATAGAGCCCTTGCCCGATGCCAGTCTCGCGAACTTCTTCCTGAGTGAGATCCGCCTCCTCTCCATTTTTGCCCAGGGATAGAGCGGGAGCTTGTATCGCTTCCAGGGTTTTGTCAAGGGATCGTGGCACCAGGGCAGGTATTCTGAAAGGTGAGAATCTCCTGGGGTGGGGAAGAGGCCGAAGATGTCAAAGATCTCGCGGGAAAGGGGCTGGTCATCAGCTGGAAGCTTTCTGAGTATCCTGATTAGTTCCGGATAAAGACTCTTGCCGGTTTTTCTGTCATGTATCTCCAGAAACCAGGAGAAGTGGTTGAGCCCTGCTGCAGTGATCCTCATGGATTCAGGAGGCCTTTTCAACCACCTGGAGATATTCCCGATGCCCCTAAAGAGCTGATGGCAAAGGCCGATGACCCGCGCCCGGGTGTATCGCCTCCCTGCCAGTGTGACCCTGGGCACAGGGTTTGTGAAATTGAGGACAAATGCCTTCGGGCATAGCCTTTCAACATCCCGGCAGATATCCAGGAATGGAGGGATGCTCCTTGCGCCGTGGATCAATCCGGCAGGTCCGCCGTTTTCCCCGAGCGGCTGGCGGATGCCGAACTTCAGAGGGATCTCCCAGTCCATCCTCCACCTTTTCTCCCTTTCAATGGCGATGGAGACGATGACAAAGCTTGCACCGATAAGGGGTTTGCGGCGGTCTGTTTCTGCCGAGATCCTGCATCCTGCATTCCACACTGTGTTCATGCGCTCAACAAGCACTTTTACAAGGCCTAGGGCATCAGGATCTATGTCCACCAGGCAGATCTCAGACCCCTTCAGGGCCGGCTCAAGGAGAAGGTCTGCAATGATAGCGGGGCCGAAGTCAGCGCTCCCTGCCCCGATCACGACAACCTTTGTCTCTTTTCCTTTCATAGATATATAATACTTGACAAAATGTATAATTGTTAATACTCGTGGAGGTAAATGAAGAACGCCATTACAGATGTTTCAGGCATTAAGGTCGGGCAGGAAAGCGATTTTCAGGGCTTCACCGGCTGCACGGTCATCCTCTGCGAATCCGGTGCAACCGGAGGGATTGACATCAGGGGGACAGCGTCCGGCACGAGGCAGGTGGACTCTCTCAATCCCCTCCATCTCGTCCCTTATGTCCATGCCGTTTGCATTGCAGGGGGAAGCGCCTACGGGCTTGATGCTTCATCTGGAGTCATGCAGTTTCTTGAGGAGAAGGGGATAGGCCTCGAATTCTTTGTTGGGAAGGTCCCAATAGTCCCTTCTGCCAATCTCTTTGACCTATTCTTCGGAGATGCGAAGGCGAGGCCCCACAAGGAGATGGGTTACAGGGCATGCCAGAAGGCAACAGACGGAAAGGTGGAGGAGGGGAGCGTTGGCGCAGGCACGGGCGCCACTGTGGGCAAGGTTTTTACAGTCAGGCAAGCCATGAAGGGAGGGGTAGGGACTGCAAGCGAAAAACTGCACGGAGGCGTCGTTGTGGGTGCCCTCGTAGTAGTGAACTCGTATGGAGATGTGATTGACAGTAAAACCGGAAAGATCCTTGCCGGAGCCAGGAAATCCCCGGACAGCAGGGAATTTGCAGAGACACGCCTCGTGTTCCGTGAGGGCAGGGAGAGGGAAGCCAGTCCCGGGCAAAGCACTACTATCGGGGTGATTGCCACAGATGCCGCTCTTACCAAAACTGAGGCAACCAAGGTTGCACAGATGGCACAGGACGGGATTGCCAGGGCCATCTCTCCTTCACACACCATTTTTGATGGCGATGTTACATTTGCCCTATCTCTTGGAGACAAGAGGGCGCAGTTGACAACCATAGGGCTTGTGGCTGCCGAACTCCTTGCCGAAGCCATTATAAGGGGAGTAAAATCTGCCGAGGGGTTTGGAAAGATCCCCGCATGGAAGGATAGATAATGGGATACAAGGAAAGGAAGACAGCACTTGTAATCCTTCTCAAAGACGCCAATGAAGAGGTGAGGAAATCAGCGGCAAAGGCGCTTGAGAAGATAGAGGTCAAGCCGAAGCTTGAGCTCCTGATCAAGGCAGCAAAGGAAGGGGACAAGCTTACGAGGCTCAGGGCTGTTTATGCCCTGAACGAATCTGAGACAGAAGAGGCATTCTCCCAGCTGATGTTGTCCGCAAATGACCAGGAGGTTGAGGTGAGGGCTGCTGCCATCAAGGGTTTGGCGCGGAGGGCAGACCCCAGGTCGTTCGGCGCCTTGCTACAGAAGCTCAACGAGACGAATGTCTCGCTTCGCGTTCTGGCCATAGATGCGCTGAGCAAATTCAAGGATAAAAATGTTGGAGATATCATGATCAACCTCCTCAGCGAAAAGAACCTGGAGGTTGTCATGGCAGCCATGGATGCCCTTGGGAATCTCGGGGAGGCCAAGGCAGAAGGCCCCCTTATTCAGTTCCTGTCGCATCAAGATCACAGGGTAAGGGGCCGCGCCGCACTTGCCCTCGGCAGCCTCAAAGACTAAACGCATACTTTCCAATAGAAGATCGCGGATTGCCCAAACTATAGGCACAAAAGCAGTAGTCCGGTCTCTGCTTGCCCCTTTAGGCACACTATATTTGAACAGGGCTAAGGCAGGAATAATTGGGCGCTGTCCCTATTTATTCTATTTATTAATGGGCAGGGCTATGGCAGAGGGAGCTTAATCAGGGAGAGGCTCTTATCACCGCTGTTTGCCACAACTGCGAGATTTGTTCCAGAAAAAAGGGCTATTCCGGTAGGCATGTTCCCCACAGGGATTGTGGATGTGACAGTAAAATCCCCACCATAGCGATACTCCCTCTCCTCTATCAGGGATATGGTATTCCCCGGGCTTGACGCACTTCCGGAATTTACTACAACAGTGATCCCCACTCCCTCATGCACAGCCACATCAATGGGGCCTTCCTCTGTCTTTACAGTCCCGATGAGCTTTGGAGGAAAGACCGTCACATCCAGGATGGACACGCTCCCCCCTGGGATGGAAGGAGTCCCGTAGTGAGTAAGGATGGCCCTCCCCTTCCTCATGTCCACAGCCAATCCCTGCAATCCTGCCTCCCCTGAGACATTCACTGTAACCACCTCTCCGACATTATCAAGAGAGGCTATGGTCAGGGCATTCTGTTCCTTGAGCACAAGGGCCGCATTGCCCGTGGGGCTGATAGCTACTCCGGTGGGAGAAGGACCTACCCCTACCCATGCTTTTTCCTGAGGTGTTGGAGATATGACATCAACGAAACTCAGTCGCCCCGTGTAATAGCTCACCACAAGGGCCACTCCTCCGGTAGGGCTAAAGGTGGCAGCTATTGGGCCTGAGCCAGTAGGGAGGGTCACGGAGGACAGAACTTGAGGGGAGGATGTGAGGTCAATGACCGAGACCGTATCCGAAAAGAAATTGGCCACCACAGCTCGATTGCTGGTGGGATTAACGTAGATTCCCCTTGGGAAGGAATCCACAGAAAGGAATGACGAGAGGGTTCCTGAAGGAAGGTTAACAACCTGGACAGCGTTGGCCATAGGGAGGGTCACAAGGGCAATTCCCTTCCCTGGATGAATAGCCACCTTCCAGGGCATACGGTCAAATCCAGCACCCAGGAACACATCGCTCCTGTCATAAACGAAGAGCTGGGCATGGGGGGGTGGAATAAAATTATCCGTTGTGGGACACGCCATTCGCCCTTTGGTATCCCACCCAGCACCGATCTCCGTCCGTCCAGCAGCAATGGCAGTAGCAATCCCAGCAGGGTCCACAATTGCTACAGCCGGATTGGAAGATCTCCAAATGATGCCTTCCTTTAATTCGCTCTTTTTAACACATATTATTGGACTTGGACCATTATGGAAGGAAGGCCTACATGATACATCCCACGCAGTATAGCTTACAGCTTCCCCTGGCTTGAGGGTAACATTTTGGGGCTCAACCAGTATATCAGGGACAATTGTACACCCTCGTTCTTCTACACAACCAGCGCATCCGAAATGAGATGCTCCAAGTAAGATGAATAATAAAAGAAGAACCATTTTCCTGACCCATCTCATATCACTACCACAAAATCGTCCGCTGAATCCCAAGGGCTGGTCACGGGGTAGCTGGCATACCCAAACCGTTCTGGGATGGCTTTAGGGACGACTTCCTTATGGTATCTCTAATGACCACTTTATAGTTTGACGAATTTTCTCTATTACTCGTCACAAAATAAAAAAGTGGATGGCTATGGCAGGGGGAGCCTTATCAGGGAGAGGCTGTTATCACCGCTGTTTGCCACAACTGCGAGGTTTGTCCCGGACAGGAGGGCAAGCCCGGTAGGGCCCTTTCCAACAGGGATTGAGGCTGTGACGGTAAAACCTAATATTCCATAAAGGGGCTCAAGTTTCTCCACAAGGGAGATGCTCGTCCCCGGCGTGGTGCCGCCGAGGTTTCCAATTACTGCTATTCCTGATTCCTCATGCACAGCAACATCAAATGGCCCTTCCTCTGCCTTCACTGTGGCAAGAAGCGTAGGTGGAAAGATATTCAGATCCATGATGGAGATGCTTTTACCGGGAGATGCAAGGCTTCCCCAGTGGGTGAGATAAGCGAGCCCCCTTGCTCTGTCCACGGCCAGCCCAAATAATCCTGACTCCCCTGAAACACTGACCATCACAACATCCCCTATGGTATCCAGGGTCACTATGGTCAAGACATTCTCCTGCCTTACAACAATGGCAGCATTGCCTGCAGGGCTGATGGCCACGCCGGTGGGAGACGGCCCAACTCCTATAAATGCACTCTCCTGTGGAGGATTGGCAATGACATCAATGAAGCTCAATCGGCCGGTATCGTAGCTTGCAACAATGGCCACACCCCCTGTGGGGCTGAATGTGCCTGCAATTGGGCCAGAGCCAGGTGGAAGGCTGAGGAAGGAAGTAACCACCGGAGAAGTAGATAGGTCAATGATAGACACGGTATCAGAAAAACGATTGGCTACAACAGCACGGTTGCTCGTGGGACTTATGGCTATCCCCATAGGAAAGGAGCCAGCCGTGAGGGGCAGAGCAGTTGAAAGGCCCCCTGAGGGTAGGGTGACTGTCTGGACAGTGTCACCCATGGGAAGCGTGACGAGGGCAATCCCTTTCCCTGGATGAATATCCACATCCCACGGTGCCTTCTCCAATCCTGTGCCCAGAGAGATATCATTCCTATCATAGACAAAAACCTGTGCTGGTGGAGGCGGATGGTTATAATCCATGCGGATACATAACCCTTGACTCTGAGGTGGGATTGTAGCTGTAATCTTTGTCCTTCCATCAGTAAGCGCAGTGGCTATGCCAGTGGAATTTACCGTGGCCACTGCCGGATTGGAAGATCTCCAAATGATGCCTTCTTTGACCTCTCTTTCTTTAGTGCAAAAGGGTCCTTCTTCAAGAGGTCCTGAGGAGCATTCCGCCTCCCACGCGATAAGACTTATCTTTTCTCCTACTTTTAGAATTGCTTTCTGGGGTTCAACCAATAAATCAACAGGACACGGGGACCCCGTGTCTTTTGCACAGCCAGCGCATCCCGTATCTAAGAACATAGATAGAATAAACAAAAGGAAAGGAGCGATCCTACAAGGCCACTTCATATTTTCATCTGCGAATCTACCTCTGTATCCCCAGAGCACAGGGGCCACTCCCTACCGATATAGTTTTCTTCACCGTATATCCCTGAAATACCGCAACATTGTTTGAACCAAAGTTGGCCACATACATATAGGCTCCATCAGGCCGGAATTTTATCGCCAGAGGATTATCTCCTCCGCTGGGAAACGAGGCGATCTGCTTCCCCTGTTTGAAGACATCTGTTGTTGTGGATGCCACTATTACCCTGTCGTCCTGGCTTGTGAAAAATACCGTCCATGAATTGGGATGATGGGCAAGATTGGTTACCTGGGCATTTGTGTCAAGGACGATATATGGATTCTGAACGGTCATCACAATAAAAGTACAGTCCAGAACAAATATAGTCCCATAGATCCTTGTCACAATATTTCCCCATAATTGAGAAATGACAGGAAGACCCGAAGAATAATCCACAGCAAATGGATAGGATTGAACAGGGAAATTGCCCACCTCGCAATACTTAGGATGGGGAGGCAAATGTAATTTCTATACGTGAATTTCCAGAGCTTTCTCAGTAGGTTGGAAGGGATTTTTGATTCAGAATATAAGAAATATTTTCTGTATTGCCCCATGGTCAGACCCGTTGCCTTTTTGAAAGCTTTGCACAATGACGGATAGTCGGCAAACCCGAATTGTTCTGGGATAGCTTTGGGAACTGCCTCATCATGGTGAGCAAGGTATGATTTGATAACATCGAATTTATATTTTTTTATGAATTTCCCTGGAGTAACCCCAATCTTTGTCATGAAAATCCTGTATAAGGTGCTTCTATGAACATTGCAAGCCCGGGAAAGTTCATTTACTGAGAAGATGCCATCCAGGGTTGTAATAAGCCACCAAGTAAACTTGAAAATACTGTCTGAATCAAAAACTCTATTATCGCCGTAGGCCACCATGATAATAGTAAAACTGATTCTCTCTCAGATCAAGGGAGGCAAGAGAATTGCACCTTAAAAGAGGCACTTTTACGAAGAGGCATTTTCCCAGCTGATGTTGTCCGCAAATGACCAGGAGATTGAGGTAAGGGCTGCAGCCATCAAGGGTTTGGGTCGGAGGGCAGACCCCAGGTCGTTCGGCACCTTGCTTCAGAAGCTAAACGAGACGAATGTCTCGCTTCGTGTCCTTGCCATAGATGCTCTGAGCAAGTTCAAGGACAAAAATGTTGGAGACATCATGATCAACCTCCTCAGCGAGAAGAACCTGGAGATTGTCATGGCGGCCATGGATGCCCTCGGGAATCTCGGGGAGTCAAAGGCAGAAGGCCCCCTCATTCAGTTCCTGTCGCATCAAGATCACAGGGTGAGGGGCCGCGCTGCGCTGGCACTCGGCAGCCTCAAAGACTAAATTTCTTGAACCACCATGGAAGCCCGTTTATAATAAGTATTGAAGAGAGATCGGATGGGGTTTACAACGATTAAAATGAAGGTGTGTCATCTGGCGGATCCATCACGACAGGGAGAGGTTGAGCTGTTGGTGGATACTGGCGCTCTTTATAGTGTTGTTCCCAGACAATTGCTTGAATCCATTGGTGTTGAAGAAATCAGGGAGGAGAAATTTGTTCTGGCTGATGGCATCGCCATCCGCAGACGCATAGGGGCTATAATGTTTATACTTGAAGGGAAAAAAGGCCCATCACCCGTAGTGTTTGGAGAGCCGGGGGATAAGCCCATTCTCGGTGTTGTCACGCTTGAGTCACTGGGGCTTGAGATTGATCCTACGACCAAGACCCTCAGATCTGTTCCCCACTACCTTATGTCCCACTCAGCTTTCAGCGCCTGAAAATTGGGCGCTGTCCCTATTTATTTGAAGAAGCCCTCTACCTCAATAAGGCCCTGGGTGAGGGAGTCCACACTGGAAGCGATCATTCGCTTGGGCCGGTTCGATCCGGGGTCCTTTTCGGAAAGAGAAACTTCAACGGGCGTGGGAAGCCTGTTTCCATCAGGGTCATAGAGGATCTTCACGGTAGGAAGATTGGGATCTTGGGGGTTGAGCCTTGTCACGAGGGCGATCTCATTTGTATCAAGTCTCACGAGGCTTCCGATGGGATAGAGCCCGAGCATTCTGACAAATACATTCAGGATGGCTGGATCGAAATCCGTTCCGGCCCTCCGCGCCATGATCTCCAGGGCCTCCTTTGGATCAAACCTTTTTTGATAGGGGCGAAGAGTGGTCATGGAGTCATAGCAGTCAGCAATGGCAACGATATGGGCGCCCGGGTTCACCTTGTCGCCGTCACTGAGGGTGGGATACCCCTGGAGGTTGAATTTGCAATGGTGTTGATACACAGAGGTTGCTGTAAAGTCGCTCACGCCCTCCATCAATCTGATAATCCTCCATCCCTCCACTGGATGGAGCTTCATGATGTCCCACTCCTCCTCCGTAAGCAGCCCGGGTTTTGTGATGATGTCCCTCGGAGTCACTGTTTTTCCGATGTCATGGAGAAAGCCGGCAAGGCCCACGGCCACCTGGGCGTTTGGCTTGAGCTTGAGGGCGCTTCCAAGTGCCAAAGAGAGGATGCCTACATTCACGCAGTGGTTGAAAGTATATTCATCGTAGTCCTTGATCATTGTGAGCCCCAATAGGGCGCTTCTCTCCCTTGAGAAGATTTCGGACATTTCCTGGACAAGCCTGATGGCCCTGTCTGCCTTTGGAACCTTGCCCATGCGGGATTCCTTCATGATAGAGATCACCTCGGCCCGCGCATCGCTATACACCTTTCTGGCTTTCTCGTAGACATCCGCATCCATAAGTTTCCTGATCTCTATGTGCTTGACATTCATGCCCCTTAGGAATTCCTCCGCTCCTCCTTTTCTCTGCAGCTCGTCTGGGTCGTAGAATAGTAGCTCAAGGAGCTTTCCAATCTCTCCAGCCTTGGTTCCCTTTCTCAGGATCACCCCCTCCACTTTTCTCCCCTCAAGGCGATCAATGAGCTCATCAATGGCAGGGTTTGTCCTCTGAAAAGGGACACCATCAAAGACCAGGACCTTGTTGACAATTCCGAGAAGAATCTGTTCTTTCTGGAACAAGATTGGTTTAAGAAGGTCAATGCATTTTTCAATTGGCTTCACAATAGCCTGATGTCCCGGGGGATAGAGGGCCATTCCCTTCATGGCTGCCGTGAAGTGAGTGACGATTTGAGACAGCTCGTCCTTCATATTCCACCCAGCTTTTCGTCCATGATCCTTAGGCCCTGCCAGCAGGCCTCCCTCAGGGCTTTATTGCCGGACATAGCTCCTCTTTCGAGGGCATTGAGTGCCTCTGGACCCCCTATCTCACCAAGGGCAAGCGCCGCGGAAACCCTGATATCTCCTTTGGAGCCGAAGTTAAGGAACCGTCCCTTCCTCAAGGTCTTCACGAGATAGGGGACTGTCTCATGCGAGCCTATCTTTCCCATGGACAGGATTGCCTCCATTTGAAGATTCTTGTTCCGCGAACCGTTTGCAATAGCCATAAGAGGTTCAACAGCCTGAGTCTCTTTCAGTGCTCCAAGGGCAGAAGCGCAGAAGGCTGCAAGCTCCTCGTCCTTTCCATGGAGAACATCAAAGAGATAATTCAGGGCTTCTTTGGAGCGGATACCCGAGAGGGTCTTGATGCACTCCTTCCTAACCCGCAGGTCGGGATGACGGAGTGTTTCTTTCAGGGAGCTGACCGATGACACGGCCTTGATTTCTCCGAGAAGGCTGATCATGTTCCTCACAACATACCAGCGGCTGTCCTTCAGAAGGGGTAGAATCCGAGGAAGGGCCTTTTCTTCAAATCTCGCCACCATGTCCGCCACCCTCCGCCTTGCCTTGAGTTCCTCCCTTGTTGTGAGGTCTTCAATGAGACATATTATTGCCTTGTCCCCCAGCGTCAGGAAAACATTCGCATAATCATCGGCTGAATATACAGGCTTGGTTGCAAAATGTTCTATCAAAAGGGAAATAGTCCTGGGATCTCCCAGGGCAGAAAGGGCCTCTCTGGCATATCTTCTCTGAACATCGTGCCTTGAGACATCCCTGACGTGACTGTCAAGGGACTGAAGGATTCCGAAGACTATCTCCGATCTCTTTGCTGCAACAAATTTCCTGCATGATTTGACAAGCCTCTTGAGCAGCGCAAGGTAGCGGGCGTGGTCTGCCTCCCCTTCCATCTCCCCAAGGAGTTTGACCGCTTCCTTTTCCTCGGAGGCAAGAATGTCTTCTATGGAGGGCTCCTTGTCCATTCCAGGGAACACTTGCCCCTCGTCCGGAGGCGGTCCCTCTTTGTCCTCTCCGGTCTCACCCTTGGCGTCCCGGCTTTTTTCCTTGATCCTTTCATAGTGCATCTCCTGGATACGAATATTCTTTACTGCCTGACGAAGGAGAAAATTCTCTGCACCCCCCTGGGACTCCAAATCGTCCTTGTCAAGGGTTAGAACGGTTGTCAGGGCAGAGACCTCTGCCAGTGATATATTGCCGGAGATCCTCACTCTCTTGATCTTCCTGAGAAAGAACTCTTTCCCCGCAGAAATGGCCTGCTCGCTCTTTAGGGCAAGGGGTTTCTTTTCCCATAATGCTCCTTCTTTGGCGAATTCAAGGACCATCTCCTCGCCAGGCTGGATGCTTGACCTTAGTATGGCGTGGACCTTCTCCAGGACATTCTTTCGCTGGGGATGTCCGGGAGGGTAAAAAGCCAGGAGCTTGGAGCCTTTGGCCAGCTCAATAAAACAGTCTTCAACCCTCCGGAATTGCTCTTCTTTTGTCCATGATGGCATTGGAATTTTATGGTAGCATTCCCATCAGGTTAGGGTCAATCCGCCACACAGTCCAGGGTCTGGGACGGAAGCAGGAGGACAATGCGTGGATCGTTGCTAAACTCCCTCAGCGCATTCCTCAGATCATGGAAGTTATTGGTCCATACCGATGCGCTGAAGAATAATATCTTTACTTCGTCATTCTTGATCGAACGCGCTTCGTTCCGTATCCTGACTGCCATCGCCTTTGGGTCATCCCCATAGGTAGTTGTTGAAGTAAGAATGACAGGATGCCCAGATTGAATCCTGAAGGTATCTCCCTTTCCACCCGAGCTCATATAGCCGATAAGAAATCCTCTCAAGGGGTTTCCTTTGAGATATGGGGACATCTTTTCCCACGCCGGGTCCTTTGGCGAGTAAAGTGAGAAATCAATCTGCCACCAGCTCGTCATCCCCATTGCCGAGATGGATTCAAGCGATTCTTTCATGAGAAATCCTGTGTCGGGATAGAATGAGGGATAGACATAGCCCATGCCAAGCATTCCTACAAGCTCATCCTTTTCTCCGACAGTGGAGATGTAGTAGTCAGCCACTACAGGGGCGATATGACGCAGAGCCATTGAGAGGCTCCATCCCATTGGGATCTCTCCCCGGGTGGAGGCCTGCCAGTACTTTTCATCGGGGTATATATTCAGGGGAATGGCCAGATTGTCTCCGTCGCTTATTGCTACGCTTACATAGAGCCTTCCGGGCGTGCAGGACACTCGGGGGGATGGAGGGCCAGGATTGAACCGGGTTTTAAAATTTCCATGGAGAGAAAGATTTGATGTTGTATCAGAAGGGACCAGGTATTTCCCTGCCTTAGAAAGCGCTTTCACGGCGGGAAACTCTTCAACCATTTCAACGGACATATAGCCAAATATGGGGATGTTCTGCGGGGTCTTATTAAAGATGTCTTCGATCAAATCCCAATCCTCTGATGAAGGGGTGGCATATACAGTAAGGATATTTCTCTGGATGAGAAGGTCCCTGACCCTGTGCTCTTTGGGGGAAAGGACCCCGAGTGCAGTGTGTGAGAGCGTTGGGTAGATGGTTGCAAACAAATCGGTATAGCAGGTTCTTGCGTCTTTCCATTTGCCCCTTAGATCTCCAAGAAGAGGAAGACCCAGGGCTTCTACCATAGGAAGATCGTTTTCAAATACGACAAGGGCCCTCTTCTGGCCTGCGAGGGATGTGGCTGCGTTTATACTCCAGGGCTCTGCTTCATCTATGAGGATATACCCCGATATTTCAGAAGAAAACAGTTTCAAAGCATCGGCCAACCCACCCTGCCAGATCACTTCCATTCCGACGCGGTCCCGATACACATCAAGCCAGAAGAGCTGGCTAAGGTGCTCCATGGATTTTTCCCAGGGACGGTTTTCGCCTGCCTCTCCGTCAACAATATAAATCCTCGGCCCCTTTTTGTTCACTATACCCTGAAGGCTTGCGGCAAGGACCTTTCTTGAGAATGGCTCTCCAACTATTTCCATGACATATGCCTGTGGAGGAGAGACAAACTGGGATGCGGAACGGATGCCGCATGATAGTTGAACCAAAGCCAATGAAATAAATAGGGTAGCAGCAGGTTTCATGGTCTATATATCTAACACGAAAAATTATGATTGGAAAGGATAAGAGGGTATATAATAGGAGCAGCTCTGAAGGAGATAGGCCGTTTCATCAGCTTTCTGAAGTCTTCAGGGGAGGCAGGGCAAAAAGCAGAGCCTGGTAAGACAAGGATAGGGGGGCTCAGGGCCTCTTCCAGGGCATTCGTGTTATCTCGCATCTTCCTGGAGCTCGGCCGCCCGCTAATAATATTCACTCCTGACAGTAAAAGCTCAGAGGACATGGCAAGGGACCTGGCGTTCTTCATCGGTTCCTCCAAACAAATATATTCTTTCCCCTCCTATGGGCTTCCGCCATTTCATGAGTCATCGCCCTTGCCGGAGACCGTCCTTCAGAGGCTCTCATGCCTTCTTGCGCTCTGCTCCTCAGTGCCAATTATTGTCGTATCAAGCATTGAAGCATGCCTTCGAAGGACTATCCCCTGCGATGTCTTTCTGTCTTATGTTGTCAGCCTGACAAAGGGGTGTAAGACCGAGCTGGAAGCCCTTGTCCGCTGCCTCACAGAAGGTGGATATGCACATGTGAATACAGTTGAATCTGCCGGGGAGTTTGCCGTGAGGGGCGGGATTGTGGATGTTTTTCCTCCCTCAATTGCGTTTCCCATACGGATAGAGCTCGAAGGGGACCGAGTTGCATCGCTCAGGGATTTTGATCCGGACACCCAGAGGTCAACAGAGGAGATTCAGGAGATCATATTTCCTCCGGCCAGAGAGGTCGTCCTGAATGAGGAGAGCCTTGCACGCAGCGAAGAAAACCTCAAGCGGCTCTCTGATGAAATGGATCTCGCAAGAAGGAAGCGGGAGGAGATATGGGAAGTGCTTCGTTCTCCGGAGACCGGATTCCAGGAGAATTTTCTTCCCATCTTCTACTCCTCGCCCAGCTCATTACTGGATTATCTTCCTTCATCCTCGCTCGTTGTCATTGACGATAGGAGGGTCGTTGAGGAGAAGGCAGGGGAACTCTTGAGGAATGCAGCGGAGAGGCATAAAAAGGCTGCCGCGCAAAGGCCGCTCCCTTCACCTGAATCCCTTTTCCTTTCCCTCGAGGGGTTCTCATCCGGGATCAAAAAGTTGAATAATCTTCTTCTCGAACCCCTGGAAAGCGTGCCTGCCCCTGATTTTGAATTCCATGTGGGGCTTCCCCCAAGGGTAAGGGAAAAATATAAGACCTCTGTGCTCGATCAGTATGCAGCAGAGGTTGGGGAGTGGCTCGACAAAGGGCTTCGTGTCTTTTTCGTGTCACAGGATCCCGAGAGGTTTATCAGGCTCTTTGAGGGGCATCATCTGAAGCTTAGTATGACCCAAAACCCCTTTTTCAAGGAAATGAGGGATGGGGTGTTTTCAGACATTTCAATTCTTATTAAGGGCTCGCTTTCCTCAGGGTTTGTCCTTGCCTCGGAAGGGGTTGCGATAGTCTCAGAGGAAGACATCTTCGGCCCCAAGAGGAAATTTCGTCCCCTCCTTTCTGCCCGGCCATACCTCTCCTATGCAGATCTCAAGGAGGGAAATTATGTTGTCCACACACTCTACGGAATTGGCCTCTATAAAGGGCTTGAACACCTCCTGGCAGGAGGGGTTGGCGGCGATTACCTCCTCCTGGAATATGCCGGCGGAGACAAGCTGTATCTTCCCGTCCATGGCATGAGGTATCTCCAGAAATATCACTCAGGAGGGGAGGGCAGGCCTACACTCGATCACCTTGGGACGCTCTCGTGGAATAAGAGGAAGAAGAAGGTAGAAGACTCTCTCAAGGAAATGGCAGAGGAGCTTATCAAGATCTATGCGATGAAAAAGGCACTGCCCGGGTTTTCCTTCACCTTGCCTGATGCGCAGTTTGAGGAGTTTGAGGCGACATTCCCCTTTGAGGAGACGCCGGACCAGAAAAGGGCCATTGATGATGTCCTCGAACATATGCATAAGGGAGAGGCAATGGACAGGCTTGTGTGCGGGGATGTGGGTTTTGGCAAGACCGAGGTTGCAATCAGGGCGGCCTTCAAGGCCGCAATGGACATCAAGCAGGTTGCGGTCCTCGTGCCCACGACCCTTCTTGCACATCAGCACTTCAGGAATTTCTCGGAAAGGCTGAAGCCCTATCCAGTCATCGTTGAAATGCTAAGCAGGTTTGTCCCGAGGAAGAAGCAGGCAGAGATCATTGAAAAACTGAGGGAGGGAAGGGTGGACATCGTTATTGGAACGCACCGTCTCCTCCAGGAGGATGTGTCTTTCAAGGATCTTGGCCTCCTGATCATAGATGAAGAGCACCGTTTTGGAGTTGCCGACAAAGAAAGGTTAAGAAAACTCAGGGAATCAATTGATGTCCTCTCCCTGACCGCAACCCCAATACCAAGGACGCTCCAGATGTCTCTCTCCGGCATAAGGGACCTGAGCGTCATTGCGAGCCCACCCCCGGATCGCCGAGCAATCCAGACACTTGTTGCACCTTTTGGCGAAGATATAATCTGCGAGGCAGTGGAAAGGGAGCTGGCACGGAGAGGGCAGGTATTCTTTGTCCACAATCGGGTAAAGAGCCTTCCAACCATGGCCGATTTGCTGCGCAATCTTTTCCCACGGGCAAGAATCGGGATTGCTCATGGGCAGATGGATGAGAGGGAGCTTGAAAAAACCATGGTGGAGTTCCTGGAGAAGAAGATAGATGTCCTGGCTTGCACGGCCATTATTGAGAGCGGACTGGACATCCCGAATGCCAATACAATGGTCATTAACAAGGCCAATAACTATGGATTGGCCGAGCTCTACCAGCTGAGGGGAAGGGTGGGCCGTTCAAGCGAGACGGCGTATGCTTACCTGCTCATTCCAGAAGGAGAATTGAGCGGCGAGTCACTCAAGAGGCTCCAGGCACTTAAGGACTTTATGGACCTGGGCAGCGGTTTCAG
>Ga0315308_1000222_pt1 | contig 30928 bp, 14 predicted proteins | sample TDP3_MG_FD_203078 | JGI IMG/M metagenome (GOLD analysis project Ga0315308, IMG submission 203078) | Freshwater sediment microbial communities from Lake Towuti, South Sulawesi, Indonesia - TDP3 | ecosystem: Environmental > Aquatic > Freshwater > Lake > Sediment | place: Indonesia: South Sulawesi... | reverse complement strand
CTTCCTTTGTCCTTCCCAGCATTTCCTGGAAAATTTCCGAGGTCTTCTTGATATATGCATGGAAAGGATCCATCTGGGCAAATGCGGGAAGTCCAATTGTAGGCTGTAAGGCTTCTATTGTGTTCAGATAATATTGCCAGTTATTACCGAGCGCCCAAGCCAGATTAAGGGAGATAACATTATGAACTAATGCTTGTCTGGGTAATTCTTCGATTTTTGACTTTATCCGGGAAAGAAATCCTTCCTTAAGTTCTTCGATTTCGCTGGTGAATCCTCTCACGCGGAGAGTGGCGATGCCTCTTTCCTGAATCAACCGATCAACTTTTGGACTGTCGATGGGTAATTCCTTCTCTCTCTCCCTCAGTTCCTCGCCAGCAAAGGTTACAAAAAATCCTAAATCTTCTGCTGAAACATTTAGAGCAAATGTATTGTTAAGCCATCTCAAAAATTCTCTTTGATTGTTTAAACACTCCTGTAAGCTCGGCGCAGATAGTTTTGCCAATTGAGCTTCTAACAGTTCCGATACCATTTCTTCTATTTCAAATCCGGCTGGAAGGATACCTTCCTGGAGACTTCTCCTCAGGTTATATACCTGCTCTCGGCTCATATCAACAATATGTTCATACCTGAGCATCTGTTTGCGGGCTTCAAACCTTGCTTGTTCTATGGCCTTCTGAACATTGGCAACTTTTCCTAATGCTTTCTCAAGCTTAATCCTGGCGAAGAATGGTATCCTATCTCTTTCTCCTTCCAGGCTTGCTCTTACAGGTTCTTCATCATAATCCGCCCATACCACGCCAGCTTCTGCAAATAATCCGGCAATTTTCTCTACCTCAAGCCGGGTCCTCAACATCTCATCTTCTAAGGAGACATGGAATCTGGAACTTCCTGGGTCGCCTTGCCTTCCTGCACGACCTCTTAACTGGTCATCAATCCTCCTTGCTTCGTTCCATCCACAGCCAGTGATGTGGAGCCCTCCTAATTGGCGAACCCCCTCTCCAAGCCCAATATCCACACCACGCCCAGCCATATTGGTGGCAATGGTAATGGTTCCACGCTCTCCTGCCCGTGAAATGATTTCTGCTTCTCTCTCATCGTTCTTGGCGTTCAAGAGTTGAACATTAGGAGCAATCCTTCCTGTCTGTTCAATCTCAGCAACTAAAGCTTGAAGCTTCTCCCTAAGTGTCTCTACGGAAAATCTTTCTGCCTCCTCGGGAAGACATTCATTCAGTTCTGCTACATATAGAGCAAGAAGCTCTCCATCTTCCATCAATTCCCGAGCCTGCTTCAGTAGATAGTCTCTCACTTCCTCAGCGTCATCTCTATTTCTCACCAATCGGAAGAGTTTCTCCGACTCTTCTATGGAAAGAGTGCCCACAAGAACTGGTCTACCTATGGCATGCATTATCATTATTTCTTTAACGATACCGGCGAGCTTAGTTTGGTATGTTCTGTAGACTCTGGAGGGTAAATCGTGGCGAATCATTGGCTTATGGGTAGGTATTTGTACAACTCCCAGTCCATAGTTAGTGGCAAACTCTTCTTCAGCAGATTTACCAGTGGTGCCCGTACAGCCACCCAATTTCTCATATTTCCGGAAATAGCTCTGGATAGTAATAGTAGCTATGGTATCGGTTTCTGCGGTGAGAGAAAGATTTTCTTTGGCTTCAATAGCCTGATGGAGTCCCTCGCTCCATTGCCTTCCAGGCATCAGCCTCCCAGTAAACTCATCTACAATAACGATTCTCTTTCTGACATTGTAGGATATACCGTCAATTTTAACCGTGCCATCCTCAACTTTAAACAACCTGCCTTCTATTTCAACTGCTTCCTCTTTAACCAGATAATCCCGACCATTAATAGTAACCGCATTGACTACTACATAATCCTTATCCTTTGCAAAGAATAAATGAGCGCGGAGTGCCTGAGTAATGCGAGCTCCTAATTCCTGATATTCAGGATTATAAAGATTTTCTATTCCTAATGCGTCCTCAATATACTTAACCCCCTCGTCAGTTAAAGATACCGTTCTTTGCTTCTCATCCAACTCATAAAGAATTCCCTCGGTAAGACTCATATTAGGACCAATTAGTTTTCGGGCAATCCCATCTGCGAGATGGCAGATTTCTCTCACATCAAGCCCTTTGCCACTTAGAACGAGGGGAGTCCTTGCTTCATCAATAAGCACATCATCCGCTTCATCTACAAATGCACAGTTAAAATCTCTCTGGACAGGTCCTTCTGGTCCAGGGTTCGTATTGTCTCTAAGATAATCGAACCCTATCTCCTTTGTGGCATAAAGCACATCTGCATCATATGCCTCTCTCCGGCCCTCTCTCTCGGAAGCTGGTCGAATATGGTAAGACCTATCTCCAATCTTCCCATCTGTCTTTGTTCCATCGTAAATATAGGCTTCTTCATGTTGGAGAATTCCCACTTTCATACCCAGAAAGTCGAATACCTCTCCCATCCACTGTCCATCACGCCTTGACAAATAATCATTTGCGGTTATTATATGTACGCCTTTCCCGGTTAAAGCATTGAGATAAGCAGCCAATACCAGAGAGAGAGTCTTACCTTCACCAGTCAGCTCTTCAGCAATTTCTCCCTTATGCATCACTATTGCTGCCATAAGTTGTTCATCATAAGCCTCAAGTCTCAGCACTCTCCTGGCTGCCTCTCTGGCTACAGCAAAAGCTTCTGGCAGGAGGTCGGTCAGCGTCTCTTTTCCGCTCTCCAATCTTCTCCTGAACTCGCCAGTCTTTGCCCGCAGCTCCTCATCGGTAAGAGAAGCCATTTCATCCCGTAAGTCATTTATTTGCCTGATAATTCTGTGCCTAGCTATTCTCTCACTGGTCAACCTGCCAATTTTAATTCTTCTCAGTGCCCGTGCTTCTCTTCTCTGTGCACGGCGAATCCTTCTGGCTTCCTGGCGAACAGTTCTCTCATCTTCTTCTAAGTTCTGAATCGCTTCATTCAACGGACGAGTCCTTATCTCCGGAGTATATAGAGCTTTTAACGATTTCAGTGCTGTCTTGTATTCCCTCCTATCATATTTTGCCGGGTCAGCAAGATATCTGGAACGAATCTCCCGAATCCGTTGCCATACCCTTCTTCGCTCCCCTTCTTGGAGCGACGGTGCGAGGCCTCGCAATTCTTGGAGTAACATAGCCAAGCCCCGGGAAGCCTTCCTCACTTTTACTAATGAGGCCAGCGAACCTCCGATAATCCTTCTCAAAGCTTCGTTAGCCGCTGCCTGAACTGAGGGTTCCTTATCCTCCAGAGCTCTACACAATGGTTCTATTGCGGCCTCATCACCTATTTCACCAAGAGCCTCAGCTGCCTGCCAACGGATATAATAATTCCTATGATATAAAGCGCGAATCAGAACAGGAACCGCTTCGCCCCCAAGAGCAATCACATCGGAAGATTTATCTTTGCGTAACATCCGCAAAATCCTCGAATCAATTGTTAGCTCCTGCAAGAAGCGGAAAAATACGAAATAACCAAGGCCAACAAAAGCAACTATCAATGGGTTATGAATTAAGAAAGATGTAATAAGGACAACAACTACTGTCATACCAAAAGTCGTAAGCCAAGAAGTCTTACCAAATAATGTTCTTATGATTTCTGTCGTACTTGGGCGAGCAGCTTCTTTTGCTTCTTTGGGAACCTCTAGAGTGGGAGGAGCAGGTTTTTCTGCAGCCAGCAAAGCTTGGGCAACTTGTAGATAATCGTGTACCTCAGCAGAGATTGTAGCCCTGTTAATATATGAAAGGACAGATATTAATTCATCTCTTGTTTTTCTCGTTCTTAAGTCTTCGGGTAAGGCGAACTCGGGCTGTTCCATTCTTAATCTTGACTTCAGGTAAGTAGCTATGCGGATGGTAAGTCTATCGGGGTGGGTGCGGTAGAAATCTCGATTATCACGATAATCGTTAAAAAGTGTAACAAAAGCAGTATCATTTATATTTTTCGTTTCACGAAGGTATCGAAGGAAATTACCAAGAGCCGTTCTGCCGAAGGCACCACTGGTGAGGTATTCCAGGATTCTATTGAGGCACCAGACCTCTTGAGCAAAATCTTCAAGCCTTGCCGACGCCTCTGGAATTTCTCCTCTTGCCCTTGCTTCCCGGAGAATTTCCTCCAGATGGGCGTGGTAAAGTTCCTCAATAAGGGCAACGATTGTTGCTGTCCGATTGCCCAGTGCAGTCATATCTAAATCAATCGTGCCGTCAGGATTTAAACGAGCAAGCCTCCTCATATTCTCTCTAATTCTAATATTGGAGCCATCCTCTCTCAAAAAGGAGGCCAACTCTGGAAAATCTTCTCCTATTTTCCTGATAGCCATACTCCTATTCAATTTTTCCTGCCGTCCCAATTCTCTCTCCAAAATTTTCTCCTCTTTTCTTGGCTTTCTTCTCAACTGCAGAAATTGATGCCTTGCTTTTCTCTGGATTCCTTGTACTATCTGGCTAATTGCCTCCCTAATCCGTCTCGTTGCCAACGGAAAGACCGCAACAGGAGGCCTTTCACCAGGGAGCTCAAGCATCTGACCTTCTGGAGTGGTAATAAGAGTAACTCGCTCAATGTTGGCTATTTTTGTCAGTGCTTGGGAAATTTTATAGCAAGAGTCCACGATGGTGGAACTCTGGTTAATTATTTCCTCCTCGTTCTCTCGCAGACTTAAGCTCCGAAGTCCCGATGGCTCCATCGGGATTCGGAATCCTGTCGGACCTGCGGCTACCAAGTTTTGGATTCCTCTGACGGCTTCTTCTATCCTGGGGAGACGGACTTCTGCTCTACCATCCTTTATCTCAATAGCCACCTCTCCCTCCCAGGCTTTCTTCAAAGCCAACCTCACTGCCTCTATAACATCGAGCCCTATTCTTTGACTTATAGCTTCTTCTGGAGATGGTGCTACCTTTACCAGTGGGTCTTCTATGTCCAGCATGAGAGTAGAACCTGTGTAAGTTGCCTCAAGAATCCTCCTTGCCTCAAAGAAATCTTTTAAAATTCTTCTTGTCCTTTCAGCTTGTTCCGTCATAAATTCCATATACTTTGGGAGGATTTCCGATTCTGTTGGCACGCCGCGCGCCAGATTTGATGCAGGCCCTATTACTCCTTGCAGAGAATTATTCACATGATGTTGCAAAGCCAATGACGCCAGTCTGAGAACTCTTTGCCTTTCTTCGGCTATCGGCTTTCTGGAAAGGGAAAATTGTTGTCCTGCTCTCGCTTTTATTCTATATCCCACGCTCCTGATTGCCCTCTGAAGCGAGCCATATTCCAGAATACATTTAGCAATAAGCTGGTCCACTTCAGAACTATGAGGTGTAGTCTCTTGAATGGGGAAACTGGAAATGTCCTTTGGCTTCAACGGAAGGGCTCTTGCGGCAGTAGCAACTTTGGGGTTAAACTCACCATTATGTAAAATCTGGTATAATTTAGAGAGTTGTTTATTTCTTTCGCTTACAGTATCGGCTCGACCTTGAATAACTGAGAAATCCCTATTCGCATCTTCTTCGGAGATAATATCTGTATCAACAATTACTTCGCCAAGGCTGACACTGGGGCCTGTTTTTATTTTGACGGCTAACTTGCCATTCTCCCGCACTATATTATTCCTGTCTATTCTTACTTCCTGCGGGATAAAATCTTGTGGAGAAATCTCCTCCAGAGAAACCTTTGGAGGAGCCCGCGGTCTTGTAGCCGGCATCTCTTCTACTCCTACTCTTCTAATAACCAGATCGCCATCCACCCTTTCTACTTTAAAGTTTACTTCTATGCCACCTTTAAGAACCGCTGTCTTGACTACCCCTCGTTCAATCTCTTCATCTGAGACTAATTGTTCCAGTGGATAGGCGACTTCAATTTCAGGAAATTTTCCTTGGAAAAATTGTTCAACTTTCTCGGGAATCTGGTAAGGGCCTGGAGTTTCCGAGATTATCCTTAACACCTGTTCAACGACCCGGTTACCCACCTCTGAACCCAGATGGCTATTAATAGCCGACAGATTATTAATGTCAAACCGGAAAATTCTAAGTACCCTGCCGTCCCAGTCCAGCCGGCCACATTCGTCTCCCCCAATTCTGAAGGCAGCGAAGGCGCCACGGAACATTTCCCTGGGTCTAACTTTGATAAGATAGTTAATCAAAAGTTTAAAGTTATCATTGCCAAGAAATACGAGAGGGTGTCTCCGGCTTAAAAGTATCTCTTCGAGAAGCATCCTCTGGGAGCGCTTTATCCCCTTCGCATCCCTTATCCTAACTGCTTCTCGATATTGGTTCACTATTTCTCTTATTGCTCTACCTTCCTGATATGTCTTTGAAATTGGTAGATGGAAACTGGCAAATTCATTTGCTAGTCCAAGTCCTTCCAATCTTTCTATTCTTGCAATTACTTCCTCATCATATGGTTGAACGCTGCTTCTGGCGACAGTTCTCGATAGATTCAGTATTTCCCTAAAGGTACCGGTAACTTCTTCTGTCGGTTGGCCTCTGGCCCTGAGTGCCTCGGCCTCACCAATAGCCCTGTTTAGTCTATCCTCTCCAGCGAAAACCATTTGTCCATATTTAGCTAATTTTAGTGCTTGAAGGTCAAGTTTATCTGCTAAACTTAACGCTTCTCTAACTGACCTCGCGCCGCGATATATTGCTACAGCTCGGGAAATCCCAGCATAAAAATTTAACATCGCTGGAGTTATTTCTCTGTCCAATATCTCTTCTATCTCCTCCGCTCCATATCCCCTTGCAGATAGTTCTCTTTCGAGTTCTTTCCTTAACTGTCTAACTACCACTCTCTTAAAATCTGAATCTGTCTCAAAGAATTCTCGAAGTATCTGGCTTATGTTCCTATACCCGGGAGCTACACCTTTGATAATTAAGTAGAAATTGGGACCTTCGTTATAAACAGAAACTTCACCCCATCCATCGCCAAATATTCTTCTTAATTCCACTCTTAATACTCGACTTACCACTTTGATTGCCAGGTCGCCGAGGGTGTGACCGAGCCTCAATCGTTCACCTCGGGAATTGAATTGTTCCTTAAAGTCTTGAATTTTTAAGTGCACTACCTGAAGAGTATTCTCCTCACTATCTCTTAAAGCCCTCACCAGGTCTTCCTCATAGACCCTGCGACCCGGAAGTTCACCCGGGCCAGAGGATATAGTGGCTCTTCTAGAAATTTCTACAAATATTTCGAAGGGCATTTCGCCTATAATCGGTTCGCCTCTTTTCAACAGATACCCGGGCATAGGACGGAAGAGGGCATAAAGGTTAGCCCGCTTTTCCCTGGTATTATCATCTAGACCAGCTGGCTGCATAGATTCACCAATTTCATGCGCCAGCGCCCAGGCAAGCTGCCAATCCCACTTGGTCTGGGCTACATTTCGCGAGATAAGAATTTTTTCTCCGAAGAGGACTATCGGCTTGCCATTTAATCTTTGGTCATTGTTGTCAACTATTTCGTATTCCAAACCGCTGCGCAATCTACTCCTTAGTATCCTTTCCACTCTCTGTTCCATCTCCCTTTGGCTTAACCCGTGCCTCTCGAGATTTGTTCCTGCCAGCCAGTTATCATACATACCCTGATTGAGCCGGGTTAGAATATCAAAGCCCACGAAAGTCAGAGCAGGGATCCCAATTAGAGCAGTTAATCCGAGAATTGGAGCGAAGGTGAGGATAAATGGAATGGAAATTATTGCCCCGAGTCCAACAGTAAACCAGGTAGCGATATTCCTAGTATAAGTGGTAGGCCTGGCCAATGGCCGCGTCCTTTTCGAGAAGGAAATATTGTCGATGTAGATTATTCCTTTTTGGCTCGTGGCACGGTGGTCTTCAAATACTATGACAAATTCAGTTATATCTTCCCAATTGAGCATGCCTTCAAAATCGCTTAATGGAATGGCTAATCGTTGCCATCTATCGGTGACTCCTGTAACAATATCAGTACCAACTTCGCCTTTACTGTTTTTCAATTCTACCTTGAATGTAGTTGTATACCCTTGGTTTTTATCGCCTCTAACATCAAATACTAACGATTCATAATCCGAAAGGTCCGGATTCATTAATTTCATCCAGGCTCCATTGAAGTTTCCTCGCGGCACATAATATTCTAACCTCCAGCAAGTTCCTTTCTCCGGGTCTTCGACATATGAATCGTGTGTATATCCGGGTTTATTCTGGTCATACCAGGTACCAAACCCAGTCACATCGGGCCCCGCTCCGGATTCAAAATCTGTAATAAATAAATCGACCGGTACTTCTTCGGTAGGCTCAACTGGTGGCTTTTCTCTGGTGGAAATCTTCTGAGCTAACATTCTATCCTTCTGTCCGACAATATCCTTGATTCTTGGGCCTACTTGAGGATGGCTCAAGAGAAAACCGTCAAGTCCTGCTCCCGCCTGCCGGGCTTGAGCAATTATGCTCATACCCTGGTCAAGCATCAGAAGTTTTCTCACTACTCTTCTGGTTTCCAAATCAAGGCTATCGAACCAACCAAGTGAGGAATGGTATAACTCAGGGTAGTTCTGCTGTATATGGGAGAGACTTTGGTTAGCCGAATACGAATCAACCATCATTGCTAGGAATACGGCATGTGGAGTGAGCGTTCTTTCCCATTTTGAACCATAAGCGGGATTTTTGGAATCTGGATTGAGGGCTAACTCCATAATCCCAGCCTGAACATTGTACCCCTGGAGCGTCTCACAAGCTGATAAACCAGCCAAAATGCCTTCAGAACCTTCAGCGCCCATCACTCTAACATAGTTCTGATGTAATGTCCTTAGTGCTGGTGAAATACTACTCTCTCCTATCAATGCTTCTGGAAGGAGTTCTTGGAAGGCTCCTCCGTCCCAGGTCATAAGTAGTGGGCCAATGGTTTCGCCTTCTCCCGTCTCGTATTCGCCAAGTGATACTCGGAGTCTGGCAAAGCTTCCTTCCGGAATATCTCCTCGTGCCTCAGCTAAAAGAACAGTCGCTCGAGCTTCATTTCCAAAATCACTATAATGGTAGGGAGAAAACTGTCGACTATTGACATAATAACCTAAACTCAAATATCCCTCATTTCCATCATAGAAAAGTCCATAATCTTGCCCATCGAGTATTTCCCGAATTATCTGTTTTATCTCTCTGGCTTGTTCGCTTTCATCATCAGCATAGGCACTCTCTAATGAATAGAGTATTGCGGTAAGAATACCATTATCAACTGAAGAGAGAAAATGGTCGGTAACTCTCCTGCCTCTTACTTCTTCAGTCCTGGTTAAAGGTTTAAGGCCGGATACTGTATACCAGTTATGGAAAAATCCGTGTGGTCGGTCAAGCCTGGAGACTGTTCTCAATGTCTCTAGAATCCTCTGCCTCGATTGTTCTCTATTGAGAACTCTTGTATCCCCCATAATATATACTGAAGCTAAGTATAAACCTATATCAGTGGGTGAAGTCGTTGGATTATCGACGGTAACTTTACCTCTTTCGTCTATTACTACTTTATCATAAGGTAAATGCGTCCTCTCATCAACCATCGAGGTGATGCCGTGCCAGTTCGCCTGCAAATATTCCCGCATAGCTACTTGCTTTACTATTTCCCCAGATACCTGTTGAGTAGCAGCGGGAATCCTTTCCCATTGAGCAGGTAATGGAACCTCTTTTATTTTTCTAGCGCAGGATCCCAGTAGAAGAGGAAGAGAAACCGTAGTAACAGTAGCAGCAGCTGCGCGGGGGGCAATAGCTCTTGAGGGTGCCAAAGAAGTAAAGGGAGAGGAAAGCATTATAAACAGAGAAAAAACTATTCCCTCTCTTCTCAGTGAGAGCCGAGGGATGGGTAATATTTGGGCTATTCTAGTGGCTATTCCCAGTGTGCTGGAGAGGCGTGCTCTTACATAGGCAGGAACCCCTTTAAATGGTCCAAGATTGAGCCGAGCAGTTAAGTTAGATAGTCCCTGTCTTACCCGAGAGATGCTTGAGGATATCCTTTCCCGGAGAGGAGCTCTGATAGTTTCCTCTGGGATAGCTGGTGTGGCAGACTCGACAGGCATACCTGGCTGGCTTACTTGTGGAACGGGAAGTCTAAAGGTGCTGGCTAATTGCGATTTATCCACCATTTTCCAGAGTGCAGGAAGTCTCTCGTAAACAATCTGACCAACTTCTCTGGCGTTGTCAAAATGACCTGAAAGAAATTTACTGCAATTCTCTTCGCCAATAATAATTTCAGAGACTCTTTTCTCTGCCACATTATACCGAAAGATGAAAGGTAAACTCTTCTTCCTCCCCCGGGCAACTCCCAATGCATATGCCTCTCCCCTTCTGGTTAACACCACAGGGAGAAAGTCAACATTCTCTATCACTTCACTCAATTCGGGCCGGCCAAGAAGTTGGGCTCTCCACTTCTTCCTTAGCTCATTAAATGCCCTCTCCATCTCTTTTGGCTCGAATTGAGAGTAGAGAACTAAACTTCTACCATTAAGTTGAATAACAGAGAATGTCTGGAATGACTGGTCTCCTAATAGACTCGCTGGCCTTAATGCACCAATAATCCCTGCTATTGCTTTCTCCAGGTCTGTCCTCTTCTTCCGCGGAGTAAGTTCCAATAGAGAATCTGTTTCTTCCCCCAACCGTGGAGTTACCACTAAATAAGACATATTCTTCTCACGCAGAAATTCCGTAATCCCTTGTGTATGGAATCCTCCAGCAATGAGAACACAGATTCCCACCCCCTCTTTCTTCATCTGGGAAATGGTGTTATTTACTAAGGCTTCGTTCCTCTCCAATGCTATCCTGTAGAACTCTTCAAATTTGGATAGATTCCACTCTGTAGAACACGAAACGGGCGCCATAAATGTCGCCCCTACATTGTTTCCGGTCATGAATCTGGAAAACATCCCGGGTGTTATCTCATCACGATGCTTATAATAGTATGCAAGGTCTTCATTCGAAATCTCAAGATTCACCAGGCTCTCTAAAACACCAAGTATCCGAGAAAGTTTTACTAATTCCCTCTCCTCTTCCTTCTCGCATAGTCTCTCTTTAAGCTCTTCCTCCAATTCACTAATCTCTGAAAATAGTCTATTCTGTTCTATCTTATCGTAAAGCTTGTTGTACTTTACATATAAGTTAAGATTTGGATACTCTTCCTTCCCCTCCTTTGAAGTCACAAGCTCAGTCAGTATCCTGGGGTCTTGTGACATTACTCCCTTTCCCATCCGGAAAGAGAGTGACTGAAGATAAGAATAGTATTCACCCGATGTCACCTTCCCCAATCTATAGTCAAGGCTCATCATCAACAGGTCTGATAGCTCCTCATTTGTCAATTTCTTACTCAGCTCTTTTACATATTCTGTCCTCTCTGTATCTACCTTGGAAAAGTCTATCTTCTCTTCAAATTGGGATGCCTCAATAAATAACTTGAAATTGGGAAATCTATCGGGTGAGAGACAATTAGTGGCAATTGACAAGGTATGGAGGTAGTGGCAATATTCGCTGAGTGAAATTTCCTTCTTCTGGTAGGCTTCTGTCTTAGATTCTATTTCTTTTAACTTTTTATTATAGAGGCGGGCTTTCAGTCGGTTAATCTCTTCCCCTACTCTCTGGATATAATCCCTTACCTCCTTCCCTGAAGAAAGCCCCTCTTCAAACGCTTTCACATCCCTCTCATACGCCCTTTTATCCTCCACTCCATAAATAGTTACACCAAGTGCCTTCCTGTCTCCAGTTATGGCAAAGTATTCCTCTCCAGTAATCTTCCCTTCACCAAGAAACTCACTGGCTACCTCCTCCTTAACCTTCTTCTCAGGAAAACTGGCAAGAAGTGTGGTGTCAATAACTCCAGAAGAACCTTCTACACAGACCAATAGAGGTAGATTGGACTCTCGCTCTACACTATTCTGGACATATTTCAGGATATTGGCGCTATTTAGCTGGGCGAGAGAACTTGAGTGGGCATCCTGTATGTGAATAACCAGCCTGTCCCCTTTTTGTGGATGGACTTCTTTTACTATCCCGTATTCGGAAGGTATCGTGAAGAGTTTCTGAGGTGTGATAAGAGAGGATACTTCTACCGCTACATCCTTCTCCTCAAGCTTACTACCTACCTCTCTTTCTATTTGGTGAGACTTACTACGCGAGGCAAGAAGCTTCTCCTTCGCCTTACTCCTCTCCTTCCAGAAATTCCTGTCTGGCAGAGAAGCTCCAACTACCTGAGTGAAAAGAAATATACTGCTTACGCCCAGGGCTAAAATTCTAAACCATGTTCTATTTGCCTTACTACACCACCAAGCTACCATCATCTCTCCTGCCACCCCCTTTCACCCCCTCCCCAAAGGGGAGAGGGTAAGGGGTGATGGGGTTATGGGGATGATAAAAAAAGCCGGGCTACCCATAACGGGTGGTTCTACTCGTTATCGGCAGCCCGGCCGGTTCTTCTGCAATGGTGTCTTTCTAAGTAACCCCGAGGCTTTGCGCCCCCCGATTGCTCAGGGTTTGCCCTTTCGGATTATTTGAACTGCCTCCAAAGAACTTCAATCTCTTATAAACTCTTCTGGTATTAAAGAGTATATATTACTTATATAACAGGTATGTAAAAAAACTGTAAAATTTTTGTAAAATCTTTCTTCTCTAACTGGTTCGAGGTTTCGAGGTGAGCCATATTATAGCCGGGCCAAAAAGGAAGGATACGATGAATGGAGACAAAAATACTGTCAGAAGAGGAGGGAAAAAGCGCAAGAAACCACAAACTATTAGCAGAATTCCAAGAATACTGGAAGGTAATAGCCTTCTGTATGTTTGATACAAGGAAACACTGGCCGTTTCCATCTCTCCCATCGCGCCTGTTTTCCATACGAAAGGCCTTTCACGAATTTGATTGATTAGGTTATTGATAAGTGCCCAGGGTCTATAAACGAGGTCGAGCAGATGGATGAGAAAGGATAAGACTGTAGAACAAATACCCTGTTTCAAAACAGCAAGAATGGTCTCTTCGGCCTCGGGAAACTCCACTCCATAAGTTTTTCTCTTAATTCTGTTTGCTATGGGAGCGAAAAATCTGGGAACCAGTATACTGAGACCCAGGGCGACGCCTATTGAAGAGAAGAAAAGTTTCGGCTTTGTCATTTCGGCTAAACCGGGAACCATCCAGGATATTGAAGTGCCAATTAGCCATAGAGAAAAGGTGAGGTTCCCAATCAGAAGTCTCAGGAGCGCATAGAGATGAGATTTTCTTCCCGGCTCAAACTTTTTCCATATAAATTGCCTGACTGTTTCTAAGTCGCCCCATCCCCATTGAGCACTTCTCGTAAGTTCCGATAGCTTATTGGAAAATGTCTTTTCATAAATATATACATCTTCCAAGAGCGCTGTCCAGGCTCTGAGAGACTCCTGGAAATCGTGGCTTGCTGCCTTTCCTGGATGGATGGCTTCTTTCTTCACCACATCCCTTACATAGCCTTCTATCTGCATTGCACCTTTTCCATAGAATGGAGAGAAGTGGTACATCCTCCATCTGGCAATAGGGTCAAACTTAATCATCTCCCGTGCAAGTGCATTTAATCTAATGTAACCGCTCTCATTCGGATTAGAAATTTCTATCATCGGCTGATAGATGACAATCTCTCTATTTTCTGGATGGAGTAGCTTGGCGGCAATCTTTCTTATCGTCCCTTTAGGCCAGACATTATCTGCATCTGAGACTATAGATATTTTGGACTTCTTGCTTTCCTCAATTGGCACCTCTTTACCATTTATGATATCCTCTTTTGAACCTTCTATTCCCAGGGCGGAAATGTTCCCGATGATTTCATCAAAGATAGGCTGTTCGGGATTTCTTGTATCTTTCGTCCATCTTTCCCATTCTCTGCCAACATAAGTTTTGGGCTTGGTCCATCCCTCGTAAAGGAGCATAATCGCATCTTGATAAATACCAAGCTTCTTGAAGAAATCGCTTTTAGGATTACGGTGAAAATAGAAGACCACATCGTTCCCGAATCGACCTTCCAAATCCTCAATCATCTCTCTTGTTCTCTGCCTGACGGTTTCATCTCTTGTATTATCAATGACGATGAATTTTATGTTCCTGTTATTCTCCTGGTTATTCTGAATATCCAGTTCCATATTATCTACGACGGTTCCCATCTCTTCAACGCTTTTGGCAAAGACAGGTCGGAAATAGAGTATTCTCACATCCTCTGGAATCCCATTCTTAACCACATGTTCTCTTTCTTTCAAGAGAACAGGTTTAGTGTAGAGATATAGAATGAAGTTGACAAGCAGGCTTACTGTCCCATACACAGAATAGGCAAAAAGAGAAACCATGGGAACAGCAAAAACAGGATTCCAGTCGAAGCTGATAAAGTAGAGGTAGGCGGTAAATAGGGTTAGCCCAAATTTTGAAACGCTATATAATGCTATCTTAAGTTTGGGAGTGAAAGAGAAGGAACCTTCCCTTCTGCCCATAGGTACTTTCCTTCAATCCCTGTAATAGCAAAGTAGAACCTTGCTTTGTAGACCGATTATAAAGTAATATTCATACTGCTTGGTTTTTACCATATTATATTTTTCCCATCTCTCATTGTCAATAAGAATTCATCTCAGAATTGCCATCTTCTTCTTATCTATGGCTTTACCATTCTCTCTTAGAAGTATTATATATATTCCTGAACCTATCTTCTTCTCTGCCCTATTCCTTCCTTCCCAGAAGACCTCGTGCTTCCCTTCAGGTTTGTAACCCTCATTCCATTCTTTTATCAGTTCACCTGTAATATTATACGCTTCGATTAGCACATTAGCTCCATAAAATAGATTATAGGAGATAGTAGCAATACGGTCTTTCGCTGGAGTAAATGGATTGGGATAAATCTGATTCAACTTACTTTTCTGCCTTCCTGGAGCAAAAGAAGGGCTATTTGAAAGAATAGACTTGTTTCCCATATTATCTATTGCCCTGATGGCAAAATAGTATTTTCTCCCCGGGGTCAAATTCCTTACAGTGAAAGTTTCCCTTTCTCCTGCATTCTTTGGTACTGGTTCGCCTACAACACCGTTACCTTCCTCCCAGAGCGCATAGTTGGTTATTTCCCTCTCCGCATAGCGAATTTCATATTCACTCGCCCTGCCTATTTCTCCATCATCTCCTGGAGCATTCCATTTCAATACTACCTCTCCCGTATTTGGGCCATCCTCCGCTCTAAGTTCAATCCTTTCGGGCCTGGTGTTATCTTCCGTATCCGAAAATCCCATCTTTTCCATAGCATCGGAAATGTGAGGAATCTGCATGAAAATATCCCAGACCATTCCTGTCCTACAGTTCTCAATTGCTAACACTATTGCTCCCTCACTGATTCCAATCACATCTTCGGAACGCCAGTCTGAAGCACGGTCAATGTTAAAGCCGTCGCAAAACCCGTATTTGCCCCAGATAAGGCTTTTATAATTGTCATATATATACCTTAACACCTCTATCGATTCCTCTGGAGTAAACATTATCGACCCTGCCGATCCTGCAGGTTGGACCGTACCATCGTCATTAAGACCTCCTCCCGGCTCTGTGCCGTACGAAGTATAACCGCCATCCGGGTCATCTCCTGAAGTCAAGCCCCAGCATTGGGAACCGTAAGTGGTAAAGTAATCGTCGCCATCGTTTTCTATATCGTCTTTGTGGTCAATGCAGAATTGCCTATTTGCCAGAGTGGCATCTCTTGAATTCTCAAAGTAGTTTGTACCATTGTACTCCTTCCTCCGAAAATCGATCCAGCTGTGGGGATACTGATGGACGAATAGTGGATTATAAGGCCAACAGTAGATTAAAGTGTATCCCGCATAGGTGCCAGAGGGTCTGGCCATATCGGTCCAGCAATCTATATTCATTGGATGGGTTGGCGAACCAATTGCTAATACATCAAGGAGAACACCTTCATTGAAGCTATCCCAGTAAGAAGAGCCAAATCCCGACTCAGGTGTCCAGGACATATTGACAAACTTGGTGGTATTGCTCATCCAATTCCAGTCTGCCCCCCGATATAGTTCATCGGCTATTGTCTCAATCTCTGTACCTTTGAAATATTCACCTGCAAAAAGAGCCCCGGCAAGTAAAAGAGCTGTATCAATGGAAGAAAGTTCTGAAGTACCGTATCGCGCTCCCGTAGCCATATCAAGAAAATGGTAAAAGAACCCATTTTCACCTTCCGCAACGCCATCTCGGAATGTCTTAAGAGTCGTTAGAATCCGTTCGTAAGCTTCAGTATAACTTATCCATCCTCGACTATGAGCCACACAAATTGCGGTCAATCCAAATCCAACCGAGGCAATACTTGCATGGCTATAGATATCGGATGCGAAATTACTCGCCCTGTCCTGAATAAGTCCATTGGATGGATTTGCCTCATCCCAGAAGAACCAGAAGGCTTTCTCCTCCACCATATTTAGGAATTCATCGTCGCTCATCCCGTGGACAGGGAATCCGACCAGAAAGCTTAAAATAACAAAAAATAGGAGAGCAAAAAAGACTCTCCTTAAAAAAGCGGACAGGCTACTTTTTATCATTATTTAAAATGTAGTGGCAAAGCGTAAGCTTTGCTTCCATTATGTGGGCGACCACGGAGTGTCGCCCTTACGATGCAGAGCTCTCACTCTGAAGCTACATCGCCTTCCTGTAGTGTAGGGGCTTGTCTCCGTCCCGATTTATCGGAACGCCCATAAAGGGCTACACTACTATATTTATCCCCGGCTAATAGCTCTCAAGATGCAGAACTTAAAACATTATTTCAAAGGCTATGCGGGCAAAGTTGTCACTAAACGGATAGCCCTTCGGCTCCCAGTTCGATTCGCCGAATCTCGTCGTCTTGTACATACCCAATAGTTTCATATATGGCTTTGGATAGTACTCAATCTTCGTTTGAAAAGAATCAGTCACATAAGTGGCACCCGTTAAAGGATGCTCTATATCCTCCCTTCTGAATTTGAAATAGAATACCAGGGGAAGCCTTAGCCCGGGAGTTACTGGATGCATAAGATGTAAACGCAAATTTAACTCACTGACTCCCACCTTTTCGTTCCTCTCGACATCCAAACTGGAACGGAGACTCGTATATTCATAGTCTTCTTTTCTATATTCCCGTAATAGCCCGAACTCCATCCCCCTAACCCCGTAGTAGTATAGGCTAAAGTTAGTGCGTTTACGGTCACAATCTCTATCTGAATTCCGAACTATGTCATCGTAGCCAATGGAAGCGACAACTCCCCTATACGACTGCTCCAAATGGACATTGTAGCCTCGTTGGTCACCATCCACATCGTCGAAAACTGTAGGCTCTTGACGATACTCCGGCTTAAAGTCTTCGCCCACCCATCGATACTCATAGGTAAGTTTTGAACCCCTCAAGAAGAGACTATTGAAAATTAACCTTCCTCGCCACATATTACCATAAAGAGAAATAGCCTCATCCAGTTTCTGACTATATGTGGGTTCAGTAGGCTCAGTCAAGTCGACTTCGGCATATTGACGGTATATGTCGTGTCCGTAGATTCCTTCAAACATTATTCGGTTGTCGAGTAAGCGCTCCAGAATTCGAAACATAAAGGCTGTATCCCTTTCCACTGGTTCTATCCGCCATTCATTAGTATCCTCCACCGTCCCATCTCCTCCTGTAGAGCCAAGAAGCCGAGCTGTTTCAGTATGGTGAATTCCAATTGCCTCCAAGCGGAAGTATCGCCAGTACTGCCGTAGTCGGCCACCCAAAGTGAAAGAATTGAAAGGCTGTTTGATTAGGAAGGTGTCATAGTTCAGGCTGGAATAATCTCCGTCGAGAGAGACTCCTTTCCATCCATAAACAGGATTAAAAGTGTAACGGGAAGAATCGAGCCAGAGATGTCCTAATGTAATGCGAGAAGACTGCGGAAGAATATCGTTTGCGACAAATTGTAGAGTCGGAAGTGCGAGAGTGGGGGCTTCTGTACGAATCTCCTCGTACGGCCAGCTTTCTAGCTCGGCACGATATGTAGCCTCACCAAACTCTTGTGTTTCAGACTTCACTTCCGCCTTTCCAGCAAACCTTGAGAGCCTTCCTTCAACGCAGAGACTGCCTGTGCCGACTATCTCGCTCTTCTCTTCGGGAGTATAAGAATAATAAGTTTGAATTTTGGCCCCAAGGTCTATTCTTTTCTCCTCCGAATATCTTTTTGGATTTCCTTCTCGAGCGCTCTTTCCCGATAAACCTTCCTTTCGCACATCCTCCTCTGGAGACTGGGCAAAGTAAACATTATCAAGGTATACGGTTCCTGTCTTTCTTGTCGCATTTTCATTAAACACAATCGTTAACTCCGTCATCTTTCCCCATTCGCCTATTTTCTTGAACATACCCAAGGGAACTACTACCTTCTGCCAAGAGGGACCTACTCCATCTACAAGAAATCTATCTGTTTGATCAATATTCTTCATTTCAATAACAAACTTGCGGGTGAAGCCTTGCAATGGATCTCCTTTAACATGGAAGATTAGGTATTTGTAATCTCTTAGGTTAGCATTATTCAACAGGAAGTAGAACCCACTATAGGCAGTATGAGGAATCTCGTTAGCATAACCAATAATCGAATCAGTATCATAATCATATATATAATAATAGGTATCGGGGAACTCCCCCAGATAAGTAATCGTAGAATCGATATCATAATCGAGTCTAAGAGAACTCCCACTTTCCCCAATACGAATCTTCGAATCGAAAGTAGCTGTACAACCCTGAGACTTGTCTTGAGGATTGACATTCCAGGTGTAACTCTCTCCCCCAAGTTTATTCAGGAAACTTTGCTCATCAAAATCGTCCACCAAGAGAGTCTTAAGTTGGGCTTTTTGAGGGCAGATAGAGATAACTGCGATTGCCATCAATCCACTGAATAGAATAGATATACTCTTTCTTCCTATCAAGTTACACCTCGCATTTCATATATTGTATATGAAAATGTAGCGGCAAAGCATGAACTTCGCTTCCTCTGCAGGGGCTCAATTCATTGAGCCCGCTTTAGTCCCGATTTGTCGGGAGAGCTACATTATATAGTCCTTAAAAAGTTATCATTACAGAAAATAGGTGGGTTCCTCCCAGACTATAATGTCTCTCCCAGGCATAATCAAACCGAAAGAATCTATACCCGAGGCTTCCTCCAAAAGCTATATTCCACTTGCCCTTGTCTTGATTAATCCCGCCTATTCTCAATCCAATAGCTTTATTATACAGCCAACACTCAGCTCCCATATGTGTCTGGACATAACTTTCAAGAAGTCTGTCCAAATCGAGTGCAAAATTCAAAAAGGGATTCGGCTTGAATCCTACTCCCAGTCTCAAGTTTGCCGGGATTACATCGCTCGCCTGAGTTTCCCAGCGTATCTTGGGCCTGTTGAAGTCCTGCCACAGAAACCCCAGCTTAAGGTGCCCAGCAAAAGACTCGTATAGGAGACCGATGTCTGCTCCTAAACCACTGGCTCCTTCACTATAATCCACCGAATAGTATTTTATATTTCCTCCCAAACTGAGTGGAATTCCCAATTTCGTTCCATAGGATATTATGTAAGTATTTTCAGTATAATCTATAAATTCTATATTGCTCGTTGTGTCAAGGCGTATCCAACTTAGTCCTAAAGAACCTTTTCCAATGTTCGGATGGACATAACCCGCAAACTCGTAATTTATCAATCCCAGATTAAACAGGTTTTTATGCATTACACCAATTTGACTCTTCTCTATCCGCGCTATACCAGCAGGATTCCAATAGATTGAATTTCCATCGTCGGCTACTCCTGTAAACGCATCCCCCATCCCTTTCGGCCGAGCTCCGATACCAATCCTGTCGAAAGCTGCGCCTTCTGCTTCCTTCAACGGATAATGGTAGATATTTAACACTATCAAAATAATCAAAAAAAGTTTATAAGCTGTAGAGTGCATAATGTTTCACCTTTTCCCCCACTTTTATCCTCTCCCTTCAGGGGAGAGGTTCGGGGTGAGAGGTGCTTAGCGGATTACTCCAATGATATGTTTCACCCTGTCTGTTTTTCTGTCGAGGTCTTTTGCCTCCATGATATAAAAATATAAACCGTTTCTCACTAGATCTTCAGAATTATCTCTTGCGTCCCAGTAGATTGTATGTTCTACATCTGGCTCTTTCTCGCCAGCATCGATTTTTCTTATGAGATTTCCCGCCAAATCATAGATTTTGAGACTTACACTTGCATACCGCGCAAGTTCAAATTTAAAACTGGCTCTATCTTTAATCCCATCGCCGTTTGGTGAGATAGGATTGTCCGGAACAATGATTCTCTTAATCAAAGAGTCACCTCTCTCTTTCTTAAAATCGTTGATTTCCAGGACTTCCAATTCGTCAATTATTAGAGTGCCGCTCCCACCCTCTCCCTTGTTCACCACAAACAAGACACCTTCAATTTTTGTCAAATCGAGGCCAGTGGCGGTGTCACCATTACCATAGGTTCCGCTGGTCATAAGACCAAATTCTTCATAAGGAATTTTTGCAGTTTCCCATTCACCCCCGGTATCAGTAATGCTGAAAATCTCCTTAGAATATACAGTGTCGTTCTTATCTACCACCCTCAGCTGTAAATCATTAGCATTTCCTGTTCCTTTATACTTAAATTTGAAAGAATCACTTCTAGCAATATTTCTACCCCAGTCTCTTTCCATTACTACCCAGTCATCGGTATCTCCACGATTGAATCTATATGTCAATTCTAACCCATTTCCTTCCTTGCCAGATATACTATCCAAAGATGTAGTAGTAATCCCTTTATCTTCATCTGCTCCATAATTCTTCCAGCCAGAGATTGGAGCCGGTTCATCCATATTGTCAAGTGATGTGATTGAACCTTCCAGAGAAGTTCCCGACTTGGCAAACCTTATTCTATCAATATAGACCGTCCCCGAATTGGGCATCTGGTCAAATGTTATGACCAATTCGGTAACTTTCGTCAAATCGAGGCCAGCAAAACTTGCCAGAGGCATACTTGCTTCCCGATATGTGGTGGAAGCTCCGCTACCAAAGCCTGTACAAGCAGTCAATTGAACCGTTGGCCAAGGAGCACTACCTCCTTCGTGGTGGAGTTCAACCTTGAATTTTTCTCCCCCATTCTCTCCTTTCACCCAGAACTTCAAACTTCCACCCGTAAATCCACTTATATCTCTGCCACTGCCATCAGATTCCATCTTTGTCCAGTAGCCACAGTATGAACCCGCCCCTCTATCGTAAACCAGTTTTAGAGCATAGGGACCTTCCTTACTGTCCCTGTCATAGGAGACTGTACAAGTCTCCGTGGGATCGTTTGGATTCGGGTCGAAGATTCCTCCGTTGCCTCCAAGGTCGTTCGGTGGTGAGCCGCAATTGAAATTATCTACAAGAAGACTGACTGAAGGTGTGTTCAATTGGTAAGATTCCAACGCATCAATTGCTATCCTGCCAGTTCCACCTTCCGATACATTTATAGCAAATGCTATTTTGGAAATACTTGCTGTATCAAGCGTGCCATCTCCTGTTCCTTCCCAGTGAGAAAGGCTCTCAAATGTTAGGATTGCTCGAGTCCAGTTAGAAATATTCGAAAGGTCGGATAGTTTCCTATCAAATACATCACCATCACCATCCGTTATTTGGAACTTTATATGATTTGAATCTCCCGACCCTTTATAGTAGAAACTTATGGCATCTCCTCCGGAGACATCTACATTAGCAAAGTCTTCTCTCTTAATAGCAACCCAGTCTCCGGAACCGATGTCATAGTCAAATCTAATTGCGTTACCTACCGAACCAGTTACTGTGGAAGTTGAAAGAGCCGCTCCCTCGTCAGTTTGAATCTCCCAGTTGGCGGATGACTCCATACCGTCCAGAACTTCGGCAACACTTACTCTTTCAAGTATTATTAGAGGAAGGATGAAAGTGATAATCCAGTTCTTAACTATTTTCTTCAATATTTTCAATAGCCCTACCTCAGTCCTGCGTAAATACTAACTCCACTCTTCTATTGAGTGCTCTTCCTTCCCAGGTACCATTATCAGCAATCGGCTTAGCCTCTCCATAGCCAACAGCGCGCAGGCGGTCGGGGTCGACCCCTCCAGTTATCACTAAGTAATTCAGAACAACAGCAGCCCTTTTTCTGGAAACGGTAAGGTTCATTTCGTCATCTCCCACACTATCAGAATATCCTTCAATTCGTAGTTTATATCCCGAATTCAACTTTAAAATCTCAACTACTTTGTTCAACTTGGGAAATTCTCTTGTGGGAATATGGAGGTCTCCAGAGTCAAAACAGATCCTCACGGTTTCGGGAAGCTTTGCTTCTTTTGTCTCTTCAACTACTTTGGCGACTTCGGGTTCTTTTATTTCCTTCGCCTCTTCACCGGGTTTGCCGTCGGAGAAATAGATATCGTCAATGTAGATAACTCCTTCTTTCGGGTTACTTGTCAAATCATCAAAGACAACCACAAACTCAGTCATCTGACTCCACTCGGTTATCGCCTTAAACTTCTCCAAGGGAACCGTAACTTTTTGCCAGTCACCTGTTACCCCGGTAATGAGGAAACTCCCCACCTGAGTGGGATTCTTCAACTCCACCTTAAACCTTGTGGTAAATCCTTTCTCTTCGTCTCCTTTCACATAAAAGACTAGTTCTTTATAGCCCGTTATGTCTTGATTGTTCAATTTTGTCCAGAAGCCGTTATACGCAGGGTTTGGAGAGTCAACATCATAGACTAATCTCAGGGAATAACCTTTATCTCCATACTTTACCTCAGAAGAAAAAGAGTCTCTACAGGTCTGGGTAAGGTCCGTCGGGTCTTTCTCCCAAGCACCAAAATCTCCTCCCAGATTGTTCGGTTTTTCTCCTGAGTCAAAATCTGCCACTTTGAGGATAGCAGCATTGCCCTTAAGTTCCAAGCCTAAAACTAATATTACGGCCAAAATCACTACAAGATTACTCCGACTTTTCCAGAGCATCTTTTACCTCCTTAACTGAAAAAAGATTCGCTTTATCTCCAAAACTCTAAGTAACATATGTTCTAAACCTATTTCGAAAAATGGAGATTATCTATGTAGATAGCGCCATCTCTATCTGTGGCAATTCTGTCTTCAAAAACTATAACGAACTCCGTCATGTTCGTAAAGTCGGTAATTCCCACAAAGTCTCTAAGGGGAACCACTACTTTCTGCCAATCCGAAGTAACGCCTTTGACATAGTACTTGCCTACCTCCTTTTTCATATTTTTCAATTCAATCTTAAACTGAGTAGTGAATCCGTCCTTCTCATCACCTTTCACATAGAAGGCAAAATTCTTATAAGGTGTAACATCGATACCCTGCAGTTTAGTCCAATACCCGTTATAAGCAGGGCTGGGAGAATCAACATCATAGTCCACCTTCATAGAAAAACCTTTCTCCCCATATTTCGTCTCAGTAGTAAAATACTCTCTACATCTTTGCGTCTCATCTGCAGGGTCTCTATCCCACGCGCCCAAGTCACCTCCTATGTTATTTGGCTTTGCACCGTCGTCAAAGTCATCTATCATCAGGAGTTCCGGAGCTTTTTCCACTGCCGTTTTCTCTGCCTTAGCCGCCTTTTCCTCTTTTACTCTGTACTCTTCCAGTGGAGCACAGTTAAATAGAAATAAGAGTGCCACGATTCCTAAAGAAGAGATAAGAACCCTCTTTGTCATTTACCATTCCTCCTTTCTACACAATTTGAAATTGTGTCTACTTATGGGCGTCTCGATAAATCGGTACGGGGACAAGCCCCTACACTACATTGACGCAGAGGTTCGCTCTGCAAATACATATTAGAATCTAACTGTAAGCGAAATCCTATGAGAGCCGTAGCTCTCTACAATTTCAAGAGGAAGAATAAGAGCATAGTCGAGCTGAATGCCAAAATATCTTGCCAGAGACTTGTTAAAGCTTAAGCCAAATGTAATTTCCCTGGTATTCCCACCCATCCTGAGGCCCAAAATTCTCTCAATAAACCAACCTTCCACCCCTAAATATATATTCAACTTATCTCCCAGGTCTCCCCAATTCTGGAAGCGATAACTGAAATCGAGCGCTGGCGTCACATCCCGAACTGCAATTTTCCTAAACATCTTGAATCCCTTCATTCGGTAGGCAAATCCAATTCTTGCCTCCAGTGGAACTCTATCTTTGTTTTCCAAACCGACATCGGGAGTAGTAATATTCTCCACACACATACCTATAGATAGCCCAGAAAATCTTGGCAAGTTCGGCTTGAGCAGAAGCCCAACATCGAAAGTAAAGTTCGCCCTTGAATGGCCTTCAGAAAATACCGGGTCTCCCCTCGAATACTCATCCAATGTATAGCCATGGCTTAAACATTTCAGGTTTAACCCTAGAAAAACATCCGGAACCAATCTGGGAGCATAATCGTTAATCGTCATCGCATAGGTGAAAGTATAGGTCTCTTCCGTATAGAGATTTGCCAGAATCAAGCCCGCCCTACCAATTCCAAATGCACCAACTCTACTAACTGGGAGTACATAAGAGAAATAGTTGAGTCCCAAATTTATCCCATCAAGACCAGCGTATAGCCTTGAATACATAAAGTTCGCTTCAGGATATTTCATCTGTGCAAGACCGGCAGGATTCCAGAGTGGACTTGAAGCATCATCAGCCACTCCACAGAATGCGCTACCCATCCCGGCGGATCGTCCACCCCAGCCATTGTCTTTAAAGGCAGCATAAAGGCTCTGTGAATTATAAATTGCCGCATTTAGCGCAACAAGGATCGATATAGAAAATAGAAATAGTTTTTTCTTAATCGTCCTCTTCATCCTTTAGAACCTCTTCGCATTCCTTTCCAACTCCCTTATGCAGGAGGTAAGCCTCAACATAACCTGTCCTCTCAAATATCTGCCAGTAGAAATTGGTATCCCGTGAAATAAATCTTGGAGCTTTCCTATTTCCATCCTTAACAAATGATAAACCAACATCATATCTTCCAGCAACTTGTCCTTTGTCTTTTTCAGAGGTCTTCACCTCTTTACTCCAGATTGTCTTTGCAGTGTACTCAATCCGCTTTGAACTTGGCAGTATTCTTATTCCCAATCTTAATAATTGTGGTGGACGGATTTCACCTGGCCAGTCAAGGAGAATTCCATTAGTTGAGATGTTCTTAATGGTAGCAAAGACCAATTCCTTTCCAGGACGCCTTCTTTCCGTGGAAAGTGGCCTACACTGGACTGGGATGTTAACCTCAAAACGAGCGAATTTCCTCTTTTCCACCCGATTTCTGTCTTTCGCCATAGAATATTCTCCCCAAAACCAGAAACATTTCTATTTCGCAACTACTATACTGCCACTGACCAACCTTCTCTTCCCATCAACATTTGCTTTGAACTGATAAATATATACCCCGCTTTCCACTATATTTCCATCCTCATCAGTTCCGTCCCATTCGTAAGGTTCTCGTTCTATCTTTCTTATCTCTTTACCCGTGACGTCATAGATTCTTATAGTGGTAGTCTGGCCGCTCAGACCACTGAAGTAAGCAACATCGTTCTTCCCATCAACACGGGAAGGAGTAATAATTCTTTCCCTTGGTCTAAAATCAGAAATTCCTGCTGGACGAACCTTGAAAAGACCATAATATGAGAAGTGGGTAGCTTTCACGCTGAAAGAATTACCCTCTCTATCAGCATCTCCACCCGCTTGCCTCCAGTTAAATCCGTCCCACCAGTAACAAGCAAGCTCCTTCTCTGTAAACTCTATCTCTTCACCCCTCCAATCTTCAGGCCTCCCATTATCGTCGAGGTCAAAGTATAGGATATTCATCGTTGCTACTTTCTTGAATCTTGTACCCTCCTGCGCGAAGTTGTAGACCGCTACAGGCTCCCAATCTCCTCCCTCTTCATATCCGGGTATCCGGTTCAAATCTGTGATTTGCTCTATTGTTATTTTTGTGCCCTTGGTCAAGGCCCCCTCAGGAATATCAGCCATAACTTCTCCATCATAGGGATTCCCATCTGGGAGGACCACTTTACCACCTCCTATTCCAACACTTTCAGTAATGCTCTGAGCGACTTCGATTATTTGTGGCGCAGATTCATCTTTCCACTTACCAATATTGCCTTCGCCATCAATAGCTTCTAAATAGTACTGTATCTGGCAAGGTCGAGATACCGCCTCAGGAGGTAGAACATAGGTCGCTCTCTTTTCCCTTGCACTCCCCTTTAAAGCCATCCCCCTACTTTGCCAGTTACCACCCTTCCCTATTCTATAATGAATAGTAGCATTCTTCACCAACTTGTCATCGGTAATATCGGCATTGAACACTATCTTATCGCCAATAATCCCAATTCTCTCTATCGGCGTATGGGAAATAGCTGGCCTCTCTTCGAGAACAGTATGGTATAGGTCGAATGAAATTATTGTAGAATATTCTCCATTTCCCCCACTTCCAAAAAGCCCTCCAAGATAAACATATATTGGCGAACTTGCACTCCTGACATCAGGAGGAGGATTCGTATTAGGATAGGGTGAAAGATTGGTATAACCCACTCCACCATAACAGATATTTACATAGCTGCCAGCCCCAGCCCAGCTTTCGTCGTATTGTGAGGTATTGGGGTCATCTAAGTCTCCTTTATCTTTAAGCCAGGCCCAGTCAGTAGTCGTGCTGAAAGCTACCCCTCCTGCCTGAATATTGTCATAAACTCGCCACATTAGAGGAACCCTCTGCTTGCCATCAGAAGTAACCAGACCTCCTCGCTGGTATCCTCCGCCAGTCCAGTTGCTGTTGTTAGTATAAATATCGATAAACCAGAGGGACTCGTTGGAGGCGTAACCTAATTCTACATATTGCCCTGGCGTCCCAAGTTCAGTCCCAGAGGGGACTTGACCAAAGTCTATCTTTGGAGAAGGGTTATCATCACTTACATTTTTCGCCTGAACCGAGAGGCTACCCTGAGCGTAGCAAAGGTCCGAGCTCCCTAGCAGAATCACAATAGATGTTACCAATAGAGAGCCCAAGACTAAACTCTTATTCACATTGCTCTTGGATAATACTCCAAACATTGATTATCTCCCTCAGATGCAATTTTCATCTCTCGAACCTTAAGTTGTCAATGTAGAGTACACCCTGTCTGTTTCCTCCCGCATTATTTATTCTCCACTTTTCATAGACGAGAGTGACCTTCTTTATGGTAGTCTTATCAAGCCCTTGATTTGTAACCATATCGTTCAAGTCAATAACGAACTGTTGCCAGCTGGTAGTCATATTTATAAGTACCGCATAGCAAGCTCTATTAGCTCCATCTACAATTTCTACCTTTACCACTTTTGGATTTTCCGTCGCAGATTTAGCTCTCGCAAAAATCCTGACATAGTTATAATCACTGAAATTGTGAGGAACTTCTACCCAGCCGGTGGTTCCGCCGCCAAATACTATGAACTGGCCTCCCCAATCATAAGTATTTACATCATAGATAGACTCCATTGCTCTTGGGGAAGAGACATACTGGGCCGTGCTAAATGAGTGAGTGTAATATTGAGGAGGCGGGTCTGTCGGTTGCATATCTCCTATATTACCGCCCATAGCACAGGTCCCTAATTTATCTCCAAAATAGTCTATTCTGACATTGTTAAAAGTCGTGGTACTAAATGCTATTTTATCTATATAGACCGTTCCCCGGGTTGGGCTCCCATTAGTAACGCTCTGCGGATTCTCAAAAACAAAGGCAAGTTCTCTCATATTGCTCCACCCGTCAAGATTCACAAAATTATGGAAAGGAATTGCAACTTCCTTCCAACTCGTAGTTACCCCACCATCTAAGAAATCGGTGACATAGACTGCTGCTGTGCTACGATGAATTATAGTGCTACTATTTTTGAGTTCGACTTTAAGCAGTTCTCCTCCCGCTGTGCTCTTAACCCAGAAGGTGATTGCCGTGTAAGAACTCAGATTCTTTCCCCCCAACTTGCTATAGTATCCAGCAAAACTACTGGAGACGGAAACATCATAAACCAGTTTGAGACAGAATAGGCCCTCTTGAGGAGAAGCAGAATCCCGGGAATCAACACAGCTTGCCCCTGCGCTATTAAATGAACCAGTATCGTATCCCCAGTTGTTTAGTCTTCCGCCATCATTAAAATCGTCAAGAACCGGACCAAAACTGATTGGCTCTTTGACAGTGCTATTTACATTTACTCCTCTTGTTTGGTCAACTCCTCCAAACAGACTCCTGGATACTGTGAGAAGAAGAGTCAATATTGTTGCTGTCTTCAAAATCCTGTTAATCATTGTCTTTTCCTTGTATAGAAACTTGGCCCCCTTCCTCTACGGAAAATACCGTGTCATAAGAACAAATTTTGTCTATTAGACCATAGAGTTCGCCGTAATTAATACTAACTTTTGCCCTATATTCTCCCGGAGGAAGTTCCCCTCCTCTCCAGATTGCTGGAAATGTTCTCTTAGCCTGAGGAAAGACCGGAAAGCCATAGAAGATATCCAAGTCTTTGACCCGCTCCCCATTTTCATTTTCTATACTTATCTTCCCTTTGGGCCGAATGTGGACATTACCTGTATTGGCAACAGTTACTCCAAAATTGATTCCATAATTATCCGAACTTCCACCTCCGTATCTTGTCGCGTCCAACTTTTCTATATTGGCTCCAACAACTTCCGTTCCCTCAATGGCAACATAGATACTCACTCCAAAGCGTGTCTGTATCCCCAAACCACCGCCCGCTGGAGTAATGGAACCAAAGAAGACCATTGCCACAAGTTCTCCTTCCGCATCCTGTGGAACTTCTATTTTATACTTCACCTTTCTCGAATCCCCCCCAGCAAGTTCAAACTCGAGTGGTTTAACCCTTAGCCAGGAGGAAACTCCCACTGTTTCTTCCTTTTTCATCCAATCCTCCGGTTCCACTTTTATATGGAGAGAGTTGTCTCCGTCATTTGCTACAGTGAAAGTCCCCACTTTCCGCTTTCCCGGAGAAAGACGAATCTCCGTGACAGTCGGCTTTACACTAATCCCAGCATAAATGGTCGAGGAAAAATGGAGAAATAAGAGTAGCACCAAGAAATATAGCTTTCTCCCCAACATTAATTCCTCCAGTGCGAATCCAATTCTGTAGCCGCAAAACGCTGTCATTGCGAGGGAACGAAGCGACCGAAGCAATCTCCAGACTGCCACGCTCCTTTCAGTCGCTCGCAGTGACATGATTATATAGCAGAACTATCGTTCTCGAGCTACATTCCTTTCTATTCGTGATAAAGGTCGAAGCCGATTACCGTTGAATAGCTATCTGCTGGGGCAGAGCCGAATTGGCCAACCACATAGGTAGCCAGTCTCCCATCGGTATCTGCAATTCCTGTAGTTCCCGGCTCCACAACATTCATATAGTCTGGTCCACCATAGGCAATGTTGGTATAGCCACCGCTGTGAGCGCTTGACCAGCTCTCATTGGGTCCAGTCCCTGGAATATCCAAGTCCTTCTTGTCCTTTATCCAGTTCCAAACATTCAGGTCAGTCGGTGGGTCGGCTACGGTTGTCGTGGAAACATAAGCTCCCCACTTCACAGGAACACGATTGCCACCATCTTTGCCTGTATCCACCATTCCGCCATACTGGTATCCCCAAGTGGTAGTATCTGGCTGGGTAGTAAAGTTATCAGTATAGATTTCTAATTCCCATGCTGAATAGTTACTATCCACATCTATTGCCACATAATGGGGAGCGAGATCGTCCCCTGTAGTTCCAGGCACATCACCAAAATCGATTGAGGAAACATTGGAGTTATCACTAATCTTCTTGGCCTGGACTGAAAGGGAAGTGGATGCCTGAATGTTTGCTGTTGCGGGAACCGTTCCCGTCTGGTCAACTACGGCAAAGGAAGTTCCTAAACACGCAATTACCAGGATCAGCGTTAAGGCTCCTGACCATAGGACTTTCCTTCTCATTCTTTACCTCCTTTTAAATTAAAATCACAAACTTAAGTGTGCCTACTGGAAATAGTCACCTCCTTCCTGATAGTATTCTTTATTGCCTATTTTGGTATAGATATATCTTCCCCTCAACTAGAAACCGTCAGGGAATTCTAAAAATATCGTCCTAATTTCTCTCCCTATCATTCGTGGTAGAGGTCAAATCTGACGATCGTGGAATAGACATCCGATGCAGCCACACTAAATTGACCGCCCAAGTACACCGCAAATGTATTATTGGTATCTTTAACCCCTCCTGTGAGACCAGTGCCCGGCTCAATCACCATCATATAGTCTGGTCCACCATAGGCAATGTTGGTATAGCTGGAACCATCTGGGGCCTGATGGGCATATGCCCAACTTTCGTTATCCGATGTTCCCGGAATATCCAGGTCCCATTTATCCTTGACAAACATCCAGTTCGCTAGGTTAGCCGGTGGGTCGGCTACAGTGTGAGTGTCACAAAAGACTTTCCATACCAGAGGCACGCGATGACCAGCGACACTTCCCTTCAATCCTCCGTACTGGTATCCCCAGGTGGTAGTCGAAGGAGCAGTGGTGAAATTTCTGGTATAAATTTCAAGCTCCCAAGCACCTTCGCTTCCGAGAACATTACTTCGCACAGTTATTTGGACATACTGCGGGGCCAGTTTGTTTGTAAGCACAGTAACAGTGCCAAAATCGACTTCCGTAGCATTCGTGTTATCACTGATATTCTTAGCCTGCGCTGAGAGTGACGTGACTGAAGCCATTGTACCCAGAGTAGTAACTGTTACTGTCCTATCAACTACCGCAAGAGATGTTCCAAGACCCAGCATGATAAGAAACAGGACGGAGACAGTTAATAATGATAATTTTCTCTCTTTCATCCTTTTCACCTCCTTTTATTCCGAGTGCTATTAAAAAAAGCCGAGCTACCTATAGCGTTTTTAGAAGCGTTATCGGCAGCTCGGCAGACTGAACA
>Ga0315308_1000220_pt1 | contig 31043 bp, 24 predicted proteins | sample TDP3_MG_FD_203078 | JGI IMG/M metagenome (GOLD analysis project Ga0315308, IMG submission 203078) | Freshwater sediment microbial communities from Lake Towuti, South Sulawesi, Indonesia - TDP3 | ecosystem: Environmental > Aquatic > Freshwater > Lake > Sediment | place: Indonesia: South Sulawesi... | reverse complement strand
GCTACTGTCCCAAAGTTGTAAGAACCATCTATGATGTTCACCGATACGTTCGATATCGGAGTCACCAGTAGGTTGATTGAGTCACTCGTCCCTGCTAATGACAATGACGCTACCCCTGCCACCATCATTAATCCCAATAAAATCAATGTCTTCTTCATCTCTTTTCGCCTCCTTTCACTCTAATTTCTCTCTCATTCCTAGATTCCCGTATATCCACCCGGATTACCTCCAATTCATCGGAACGTCTTTTTAGAGTAGCGTCTCCGTCACCCTAAAGGGCGACCAACCAATGGGCGACCACAAGGGTCGCCCCTACGCGTGGTCGGGCACTCTTCAGAGTGCCAGCTAACTCCATCTGTAACTGTTCCTCTCCAGATAGAAATCTGCTTCCAGAACAATCAGGCTAAACCTCTCCTTCCTCAAGATCAGTCTGCCGTAGCAGTAATGGTGTAGACGCTCGTATGCTCTGAGTTACCATCAGCGCCTGTCACTGCATAGGGCATCTCTAACTTAATCCAGAGGTTCTTCGTTGCCCCGGCTGCAACAGCATTCCCACCAGTTAAACTCGCATCATAGGTGGTCACTTTATCACCCTCTGGAAAACTGCCTGGCTTTGTGGTCGCAACCTCTCCCCAAAGACGAAACTGATCTGTGCTCGCTACAACACCAGCATAGACCAGATTCCAGGTGCTCCCTCCCCCAGTTGCATTGCCAGCTCTATGCTGCCAGGACGCCTGCACATTCCCGTCATTCTTTACCTGAAGCGCTGTGCTCTCACTGGTGGTATTGTACAGGGCTACTGTCCCAAAGTTGTAAGAACCATCTATGATGTTCACCGATACGTTCGATATCGGAGTCACCAGTAGGTTGATTGAGTCACTCGTCCCTGCTAATGACAATGACGCTACCCCTGCCACCATCACTAATCCCAATAAAATCAATGTCTTCTTCATCTCTTTTCACCCCCTTCCTTTTAGTGTTTCTTAGATTACCGATCTTCACTTTGCCTTTGAGTTCGCAACCTGAAGGTTGCGTCTACCAGACTCCTCCTATTCTTTTATCTGGACATATACCCTACTGTATATCTCCAAAGGAACTTCCGTGTCTCTAAGTTCTGCGACAACGATGAATGCGTATCTCTTTCCTCGATGTTCCGACTCATCCGGTATATTTAAAACCAGTGGTGCATTTACTATCCGATTTGATTTAACCTTTATTGTACCTTTGCTGCATTTCAGGAAATCCGGGTTAGGAGTTCGCTCATAATCAGTCACAATCCCAAACCTTTTTTCACAAGGTACGCTTTTGATTCGGAGAATGACTTTTTCGGGACCAAGGTTGACAAGTTTCAAAGCAGGGATTCCCTCCTCTCCCAACTTAATTTCTCTACCAGCCTCCACATCGCGAATGTACAGACTTTCCGGCTCGAAACGATAATTCAGGCTCAAGAATTTTTCTTTTTTCCTTCGCTCTTCTATAGTCCTGGGAGCCTCGATTCCCACGCTGAAACGCAGCCTGTATTCCACCTGAGAGACTAAAGATACGCCTTTCGCAAAGGGGTCAGGCTTAACCGTCGTAAGCAACATCACCTGAAAATGGCGGCCACGATACTGCTCATCTTCTGGAATGGATATGATGATGGCACAGCGGATATCCTCCCTATTGGCGAGACGGAAAGTATCGGGTACGACCTTCACCCAGGAGGTGTCGGGGATTGGCTCGTATCCTTTGTCTAATTTTCCTGGTAATGGTACCGTCGCCAGAACCTGGAAATCCCGTGTTGCCTCATAAGTGTTCAACACAGTAAAGGTTAGTCCTCTTAACGCCAAGAGATTATATACTCCGCCTGGTTCCAACTTTGACAGGACAACATCGGCAAACTGGACGGCAACTCCACCTCCACGGACTAAAGACGGAACCGTGAGTCCCAACAGCATCACCACGACCATACCTACGCCAATTTTCGATTTAGTGTGCTTCATTTTTCCTCCTTTTCGGTTGAACGACATAAGTAGTCCCCTCCTACCGCAATTTTTCCATTAGCTCTTTGGCCTCTTTGTCATCGGGCTTAATTTTCAGAATCTTTTCCAAAATGGAAATTGCGCGCCGGCGGTCGCCCATCGAATCAGAAAGTTTAGCAATGTTAGACCAGGCGGCAAGCAGGTTTGGCTCCAATTCTACCGCTCGGCGAAATGAGGCCCACGCTTCAGTTCTATAATCCTCGCCAGTCGTTAGAGTAGCCCACATCAAAATAAAACCTAAGTTGTTATTAATGCACGAATCGTAAGGGTGTCGGCGAGCATTATAGCGCGCCTGTGCGACAGCCACCCGAACAAGCAATCTCTTTCTTTCCATATCCCGCTCATCATTTACCCATAACCTATAAATTCTCAATAACTGATCCCGATATGCTCCATTATTTGGGACCAAATGGAGCGCATTCTGGACATCTTGGATGGCGTAACCCCATCGTCCATTAGATTTGTTCATTAGCCCTTTCGTATAAAGCAAGCTAGCCCGTGCAGGTCTCAGGGCAAACCAGCACAAAACTATGGCTGCCGATATCACTAGCCCTGTTAGCATAGACGAAACGCTGGAACTAAAAGAAAAACTATGTCTCACTCGATCTTCTCCATTAGAACTACCAAAAAACATCCCGGCGAATATGGCGGCAATGGCCGAGGTTCCGACTGTAGAAAAGTTAAACTGGTTCTGTACGAAAAGTGCCAGTAGAGACGCATACCATGCTCCACGAAGCGTAACAGAATTGCGTCCGCCTCCTTTCACCGGGGTATCTGTTCCCTGAATTCGCAACCGTTTATTTCCCTGGAACAGGATTGTTATCCACAGCCAGGTGTAGGCCATAAGTCCTACTATCCCGGTAGTTGTTGCCATCTGAATAAAATCATTATGAGCGTGCATCTGAATTCTGTCCCACCCCGCTGTTTCCATAAAACGAACCGTTTTGTATCTTCTAAAAACATAACCAAAAGTATCGGGTCCACTACCTTTAATAGGGCTCTCTAGAAAACCATAGAAACCCGCTTTCCAACCCTCAATGCGCGAACATATGTCAGGCTCTTCAAAATCGAAAATGCTGCGAAGTCTTCTTTGAGCCGCGGGATAAACAAGAAATATTATTAGAACTATGACAAATATAGATTCGGTCAAGAGAAGAACTAATTTTTTGAAGTCTCTTCCCAGGAAACTTCTCATCTGCGGTTTCAGAATCCAAGCTATATAAAAGATAGCTCCTACCCCCAGACCGACCCAGGGACCGCGAGCGAAAGTGAGGATGAAAGTAAAAATAAGGAGCACCAAGACTCCCAGGGATACAAAAATCTTCCATCGTCTCCCTGCTGATTGCGAAATATCTCCTAATGTCTCTATAAATAGGGCCGACGCAAGCGGAATTACCAGCATCAAATAGCACCCGAAGAAGATCGGATTCCCCAAACTTGAAAGAATGGGCATCTTCGTAAAATCCGGCATCCTCGGAAAAATTTGGTAACCATAATACTGAAGCAGTCCATATATTGCGGTGAGGATTGCGACGCCAACAGCGCCAATCGCCAAAACTCTCTCCATATGTCTATCGGCAACTTGCACGGCCGCCCAGAAAAGAGCCGCAAACGCCAACATCGGGAACCAACCGAACATCGGCAACCTATGAAAACCGAAAAATGACATCCTTGGGTCTATTGAAAGAAGGCTGGAAATCAGTGTCACACCGAGCCACGCGACCAGAGGCATGTCAAGTAGAGAACGCTTAAATACAAATTGTCTCTCTCTCAACCCATTAATCAGCCACCCCGCCCAGAAAGAAATGACGCCGATGTATAACAAAATCAATTTTGGAAGGTCAAAGCTCTCATCCATTTTCGCGCAAAAGATAAGAGGGACTGCCAATAGCAATGCCAGAACGACCACCCGATTAAAAAGACTTATCATTTTTCCTCCTTTTTGTTTTCTCCTCCAAATTTTTTCTCCAAAAGTCCCATTAAAGATTCGTGCGCTTTCGCGTAGTCCGGTTCCAGGGAAAGTGCTTTGCGATATTCTTTCTCAGCTTTATCCATCTCGTCTACTGCTTCATATGCTGAACCTAAGTTCAAGTGAATTTGAGGCACGCCATGCGACAACCTCAAACCCTTCCGATAAACTCTAATGGCGTTATTGAAATCACCTAAATTGAAATACGAAATCCCCAAGTTATTGTAGACCTCCGCTAAGTGGGGCTTAAGATTTGCCGCCACTCTTAAAACTTGCATTGCTTCCTCGTTCATTCCTTCGGCCAGATAGAATGTGCCCAGATTATTCCTGCTTGCTATGTCCTGGGGGTCAAGTTCAGCCGCCTTTTTGTAATACTCTATAGATTTTTGAGTCCACCCAAGCATCCGAAATACCTCTGCCAACTGCCTCCATTCCCACGAATACCCGGGCTTATATGACCGGGAAAGCTCCATCCCTCTTTCAATAATTTCTCGATTCTCCTCGTTTTCCCTTAGGAAAACAATACCCGTGAGGTCGAAATAGGCCAGCCTCCATGTCTTATCCTGAGATAACCTCTGAATTAAAATCTGGGTACCAGGGATTACATGGCCCAAAATGACGCAATTGACCTCGTACTTGTCCATAGTCCTTTTCCAGAAATCGTAGTCCTGAAAAAACCTTATATAAGAAGCGTAGAAGTCGTTGCTATATACCTCCAGTCGCCCATCGATGAATATTTTCTCCTGAGGACATAATCGCCATATTAAGTACCCTCCTATAGCCATGTCGTTGAAAATATTGCCTGAAATTGAATTTTTCAGCAGGAAATCACAAGCACCAGCGGGATAGAACATTCCTGAGATACCGAAACCGAACTCTTTGGGTTTACGGGTCCTTTTATAGAAATTCCCCGAACCCACATCCACAATCAGCCAGACCATTATCAAAACCAGAAGTAAGAGAAAAACTGCTTGAGCATTTTTGATTAATTTACTCTTCACCACACTAGCGCCTCTTTGCGAATCCAAAAAAGTGTTGACATTACAAACCATGGCTGGCGTAGCAACAAAAGCGAATAACGCAATATTCCTTCTCGCCAAAACCGAAAGATAAAGAAAGGCTATATAGACCAAGAACTGTGAAAGGTCTATTCTTTTAACATTGAGAGCGAAGGACAAAAGGGAACCTACGAGTAGGACCTTGTAAAAATATATGCTAAAGGGAATTGGATAGATACCAAAAGGCCTTCGAAACTCGATTACGGTTTGCGCATATAGATTCGCGGAATCCCCAATTCTGGTGAATAGGACTAGGGGGAACAATGCCCCTTTATATCCATACGGGTTCAACAAACACGCCAGGGAAGTGAGCAATAAAATATTCAATAACACGCGCAATCTTTTCACTTCCATTGTAGATTCTACTCGCCAGTTTCTAAGAATAGGAATCTTACTAGTAGCGTATTCACCGAGACCATATGCGAATATGAGCCCAGGCCCTATGATAAATAGGCCTTGCGTGTTAGTCCACACTATTTGTAGAAAGGGCAAAAGCCAAACCAATTTTGAACCCTCATACTTGTATTGATGAAGGAGTAGCAGGTATGTCACAGTGAACAAGAATGTGAAAATTTCCGGCCTTTCCACAAATCTTTCACTCGCAACCAGAACTGCTAAAAAGACGGATATTATAGACACGATATGCCATTCCTTTCGATATCCTACTTTGAACAGCAATGTAAATGTGGATATTAGTACGACGCTTTTCATCACAATTAGACCCCAGGCTCCCCAGAGTGTCCATATCCTATAAACGAGAATTTGAAACAACCAATGTAAATCCGTCCATGGTCTGTTTGATGCGGTATAGGAAAAGATATCGTGGTTCGGGATGCGATTGTTTTGAACAATGTACTGACCGGCTTTCAAGTGCCACCAAATATCAAAGTCGTATATTTTATGTATCAAAAGGATTATAAGCGCCCCGAATAATACGGAAATAGATAAGTAGCGAAAAAAGATGCTCGATTTCGAATCTGTTTGAATGCTACTTTTCATCAAATGCATTTCATACCCCCTACTCATATTTTTTTCCTGTAATCGTTACCGTTATTTGCTGGTCTTTCGAGGTAGATGATGTAGCAGGTAAGTCCAGACGGAACCAGATATTCCGGTTGTCATTTACCTGTACATTTACCCCTGTATATGAACCCGTTATGGTGAATGTGCTTGTTGCTTGACTCCATCGAATATTCTGCTCGATGGTATCTTCGCTGCCAAAATCTCCTGTTGCTGCCTCGGTAGCGTTAAACACTCCTCTCAGAATGAATCTATCCAAGTAATCCGACGACTCCCCTACCAACCCAGGATACCAAGGACTGCCTCCTGCCGTAGTAGTCGCGCAAGACAATCCGAAATCTTCAGAAATATTTCCGTTATTAGTAACTGTGATTACGCTCACCGTATGCGTCGAAACGCCAAGAGAAACCCCGCCAAAATTGTAAGTATCAGTGCTAATAGAAATACCAATGACGGGATTGACCCAGACGGTGGCGCCATTGGAGAGGCCTGACCAGTTGGTGGGAGTTTTGTCCTTGGTCCAGATCTGGAAATACCAAGTTGTGTCGCCTTTAAGGCCGGTAATTGTATAAGAAACTTGAGTGTGGGGAGCTACAGAGGAGGTGGGTATGTCCACCTTATAGTTTGCTGTACTCCACTGAACAGAATAACTTGAATAGTCAATTATATATTTACTTCCACTGGGAAGGGTACCTGTCCAGTTATCATCTCCGGGAGTGCTCCAGGAAAGCGTTACTTCACCTGTTTCAGCATCGCATAATCCCGTTAAATCGGTTATTGCTGCCGGAGGTATACTATCAATCTTTATCGTGTAAGCAGAGGATATGGCGATATTTCCTGCCGCGTCGCTTACTAAGAACTTTATCTTATTCTGTGTTTCTGAACCCTGATTGAAAGGAACATTGGAAGCATATACATATGTACTTCCATTTACAGTGAATGTTGCAGTTGACCAGGCAACTGTTGACCCGCTTACTGAATACCAGGTATTTCCTCCATCAATAGAATACCTGAACAACCCCGAGTAGTAGTCGGCGGCAATCTCCTCAGGAGTTAACGCCCTGTCCAGGATACGAACCTCGTCAATGAGTCCTTGCCAACTATACCCGTAATCGGCATTTAGAATCCCCACCCTAAGTTTTGAAGGCTGGTCAGGAATTGAGGTAAGGTCGCTATAACGAGTAGAATCTAATTTTCCATCGTAATAGAATTTCTTGCGTTCCGATTTGCCCAAGGTGCCATCAAAAGTCACTGCGATGTGGTGCCATTCATTTACCGGTAGAGTGAAGTCGCTATTGTCCCTGTCCAAATAATCGCCAGTATCGAAATAGACTTTTCTGTTCGTATACAAGAAAAGCAAATAACAGTATTCAGATGTGGAGCTGGTTCTCTTGGAGACAATGCCGCGTGCTGCTTCATCATTTTTGGTATCTTTTACCCACGCTTCAATGGTAAGCTTAGTCATCCCGTCTAAACCGGGAGCATCGTTTATTTCTACCCAATCATTTGTGCCATCAAAATAAGGTGTACTTTCCAGTCCTCCGGCAGATTTCCAGGTGTTGGTGGAAATCCAGACAACATCACCCTGAGTCGTCCCATCATTACCGTGTCCGGAGTAGTCCGTTGTGTCTCCATTTAGATGCATAAGAAGAACTGTGTGGCTGTCAGGAGAGACCTCTGTTGAGCGAACCCTCAAGCCTGAGTCAGTATCCTGTACTTGGACTTTGGCGTCTGGCGTTACATCGTCGTTCCACTCATCAGTGGTAATCCATGTATTATCTGTCTTCTTACTCACGAATGTTGAATCATTGAATGAGGGAGGAGTGGCTTCTCTTATCTTTGAAGTGGGTAACTGAACCGGCCAGCTCGTGGCAGTAACATTCTTATCGCAAGTAACATCAGAGGCCTGTGAAATTTCAATTCCTATCGTAGCGTTGTGAGAAGCATCGTCATCCACATTTAAGACCACATGGGCATAACAGGTAGGGCCCGCAGTGAGATTAAAACCTGAGAAGGTTGCCTTATTACTGAAATTGAAGTAGGTAGTTTGCCCCAGCTGAGTAGTATCCTGAGACGGTTCCCAGTTTCCATCGCCATCGTCCTGGAAAAGTTTCACATTAAGTAACTCCGTTTCCGCACTACAGGTGCCATATTCAGTAATTGTCATCGTAGAAATTGTTCCTGTGCCCTGGAACCTGAATGTGCCCAGACAATTATTAGCAGTTGCTCTATCAACGATTGGAGAAGGAACATCTGGAGTTCCATCTATGTAAGCACTGACAATTGTGCTGGTGCCAATCTTTATGGTATAAGGGGTGGATACACTAATATTCCCCGACATATCGCTTATCAAGAACTTTATCTTATTCTGTGTTTCCGAACATTGATTGAAAGGAACATTGGAAGCGTATATAGTCTCATAATTTGTGCTTCCATTTACTCCCGTGACTGTTCCGGTTGACCAGGCAACTGTTGAGCCACTTACTGAATACCAGGTATTCCCTCCATCAATAGAATACCTGAAAAGCCCCGAATAGTACTCGGTGGCAACCTCTTCAGCAGTCAAGGCACGATTAAGAATGCGGACTTCATCTACCAACATTTTGGCATACTGTGAACCGTAAGCATCTCTACCTAGATAATTTTGTCCAGTTGAAGTGTTCCATGTGGCATCAAGAGTGCCCTTACTTGATTTTTTAACCCCATTAATATATAGTATGGTATCTCCTCCATTCACCCATGTAAGAGCGACGTGATACCAATTACCCTGTGAGATACCAGACATAGTCCATTTAACGCGGTCATCGTTACCGCTATTGTACCAGCCGGCATAAAATATATTGTCAGAATAGGAGTATAAATCAAATATTCTGAGCGGAGAAGCAAAATAACTCCTAAATATAGGTATAGTACTAGTTCCTATTGTCTCATTCGGTTTCCACCAACATTCAAAAGTTCCTGTTAGAGGAATGATAATATCATCCAAATCAACATAATCATCAATTCCATCAAAAGAGAGAATATCTTCCTGCCCTCCAATAGATTTCCAGGTGGTTGTAGAAATCCAGCCAAGTCCTCCATATCTCGTGCCATGATTTTCATTGCCCGAGTAGTCGGTTGTGTCTCCGTTTAGATGCATAAGAAGGACTGTGTGTGTATCAGGGGAGACCTCTGATGAGCCAATCCTTAACCCTGAGGCCAGATCCCGCACTTCTACCTTCGCATTCGGCGTTACATCATCATTCCACTCAAGTGTGGTAATCCAGGAATCATCTGTCCTCTGACTCCTGAATGATGAGTCGTAGAACGAGGGAGGAGAATTTTCTCTTATTATTGAAGCGCCCAACTTGACTGGCCAACTTGAAGCGGTTGTTGTTGAGGTGCAGATAATGTCATTCTGATAAACTTCAACTCCCACAGTTTCTCCATAAGTAGCTGTTGATTTCACATCCAGGACAACATGAACATAACAGGTCGCGCTGGCAGTCAAATTTATGTTCTCAAAAGTTGCCTTGTTACTGGCATTGAAGTTAGTAGTTAAACCAACCTGAGTATCCGCGCCCGATTCCCAGTTTCCATCGCCATCGTCCCGGAATAGTTTCACATTCTGTAAATCATTCGCTGCATCGCAGGACCCGTATTCAGTAATTGTCATAGTGGAAATTGTTCCTGTGCCATCAAGTTTGAATGTGCCGAGGCATTCCCCTGTACTTCCCGGCTGAATAGTGGAAGGAGGAACGATGGGAGTTCCTCCTGTGTATTTACTGACATTTATTGAAGGAAGTGTGGTGGCTGATGCCTCATTGGATAATCCGCTCCAGTTATTCACATCATCTTTTGACTTGATTCTGAAATAGTATGTCGTAGTACTTTGTAATCCGGTCACAGTCATAGTCTCGGTCTGTCCTGGATCATTAGGCGAAGGTTCTCCTGCCGCCTGTTTGACCCAGGAAGAGTCCCAGTCGCTATCGCCAAAACCGCTCGTTGCATACCGGACATCGTATAAGGAGACCTTTCCTCCTGAATTTCCATCCTCTTTTGGCGCTGTCCAGGATAGTTTTATCTCCTCTCCCTTATCTCCGGTTAGAGCCGAGAGATTAGTTACTACTGCAGGCGGTGTATTATCATAGGTTACTTCACAGTAACTGGTCCAGACCCATAATCCGTCGGGACTTGAATAATGGTAGTATTCTACAATGAGGTCATCGAGGTCACTCTTTGTCCAGGAGCCAGTAAATGTATTGGAACTCCAGTAGTTATTTCCGGGGTCCAGGTTGAGAGGCTGCTGTGTTTGCCAGTTTCCCCCCATAGAAATATTTACAAAATCATTGTCATAATCTTCGTGCTCTGTCGACCCCCATGTCCAGACTGTCACCTTAGTTATTCCAGAAGCGCCTTCAATGGTTTCAAAATCAAACTCCTCACTGTAACTGGAATCGTAAGTCCATACATAGTCTGTTGAGTTTCCATCCGCCGGCTGAATAACAACTTCATCTATATTCTCATAATGGTTTGAAGAGGGCGTTGACTCCCAAGTTGTGTAGTAATCGCCATTGGGGCGAACAATACCAATACTTTCAATTGCAGCCATGGCGTTAGCCTGAGGGGAAGTGGTATCTATGGGCGAGATACTGCCAACATCATCTGTTGACTTGATTCTGAAATAGTATGTTGTCCCGCCGATTAATCCGGTTACACTCATAGTCTCAGTCTGTCCTGGATCATTAGGCGAAGGTTCTCCTGCCGCCTGTTCGACCCAGGAAGAGTCCCAGTCGCTATCGCCAAAACCGCTCGTTGCATAACGGACATCGTATGAGGAGACCTTTCCTCCTGAATTTCCATCCTCTTTTGGCGCTGTCCACTCTAAATCTACTTCTCCGACATGCCATCCGGTCGTTGCTTTTAGATTGGTTATTGCTGCTGGAGGGTTATTCACCCAGACAGTTGCGCCATTGGATAGACCTGACCAGTTAGAGACTTCATCGGCTGTCCAGATCTGGAAATAGTAGGTGGCGTCATCAGTTAGAGTAGTAATGGGGTGGGAAACCTGAGTATGGGGAGCCACTCCATTTGTAGAAATATCAACCTTATAGTTCGCTGTGCTCCACTGGATAGAATATGTGGAATAGTTAATCCTGTATTTACTTCCTGTATCAAGGGCTCTACTCCAGCCATCGTCTCCTGGACTGCTCCAGGAAAGGGTTAGTTTGTGCGTCCCGCTATCCCATAGGCCTGTCAAATTGGTTATTGCTGCCGGCGCAACATTTTTATGGCTTATTTCGCAATAACTGGTGTAAACATAGGCATACGGATAAGGATCGATATTCTCGTAAATAAGATATCTGACCTTGAGGTCATTTAAGTCGCTTAATGTCCACGAACCAGTAAATTCATTCGAAGTCCAACCAGGGCCAAGACCTAGGTTAAGGGACAGTGCCGACTGCCAGCCCCCCATATTAACATTAACTTTAGGAGAGACTCCACCTCCACCTTCCTCACCGTATGTCCAGACTTTTACCTTGGTGATATTGTCTGCGGCCGCAACCGTTTCAAAACCAATATCATCATAATAAGAAATAACATGGCTCCTTATGTAGTCACTCGTCCCGGGAGTAGGATAAGTAACGGGCTCGTCTATTAGAACATAATGTGTAGTCCCCGACGAGGTTTCCCACTGTTTGACGACATCCTCGTTGGGCCTGACAATATCAACGTTGACAGTTGACGCTATAGCATTAGCCTCGTTTGAGATGGAAGAGATGTTGCCCACATCATCCGTTGACTTTATTCTGAAATAGTATGTTGTCCCGCCGGTTAATCCATTCACAGTCATAGTCTCGGTGTATCCTGGAGTGTTAGGTGGGGATGGCTCTCCTGTCGCCTGGGTTGCCGAGGCCCAACCGGAATCCGTAAAGGAGTATGTCGCATACCGCACATCGTATGACGAGACTGCTCCGCCGTTCGTCCCATCCTCTTTTGGCGCAGTCCATTGTAACTTTATCTGCCCCACTTGAGTCCCGGCCGCGGCTGATAAATTGGTTACTGCAGCCGGCGGGGTAGGTGCCCAGGTTATTTGACAATAACTGGTGTAAATGTATGCTTGGTCGTCCCCATAGGGGTCCGAAGTATGCTTATACCTAACCTCAAGTCCATCCAAGTCGCTCTTTGTCCAGCTACCACTCGGGGCGCCGCCAAACGTATTTGAAGTCCATGCCGCGGAGCCTGAGGTGCCGCCAACTCCAAGACTAACACTCTGTGTTGACTGCCAAACTCCCATTTTAACATTCCCTTCAATATCATTCACATTATAATAGTGGAAACCATATGTCCAGACTTTTACCGCCGTGATATTATCGGCATTGGCAATGGTTTCAAAACCAATCTCGTCTCTTTCTTCTGCCAAATACTCAGTTATATAATCGGATGTCCATCCAGGAGTCGGTTGCGTAACAGTGTCATCTATAGCCGAATAATGGCTTCCCGAGGGGGCCACACCCCACTGCAGTGTGGTCCCATCAACATTGGGCCTGACAATATCAACGTTGACAGTTGACGCCACAGCGGTGGCTGTAGAGATAGTTGTATCTATAGGAGAAATATTGCCAACATCATCTGTTGACTTGATTCTGAACGAGTATGTTGTCCCACCCGTCAATCCAGTTACGGTCATAGTTTCGGTCTGTCCCGGACTCTTAGGTGAAGGTGGCTCTCCTGCTGCCTGTTTGACCCAGGAAGAGTTCCAATCGTTATTGCCAAAACCACTTGTGGCATAGCGGACATCGTATGAGGAGACCGGCCCACTCCCGTCCCCCTCTTGTGGGGCGGTCCATTGCAGGTTTATCTTCCCTACGCCCGTTCCGGTCAGGGCCGATAGATTGGTTATTGCTAGGGGCGGGCTGGTATCATAGGTTACCTCGCAGTAACTCGTGTAGATGTAGGCGTCATAGTTTGATGAAGGGTAGGAAAAGATATATTTAACCTGGAGGTATTGGAGGTCGTAATTCGTCCAGGGACTACTCGCCGGCGCGTTAAATGTATTGGATGTCCAACCTGCCGAACCTACCGGTAGGTCAAGAGTCAGATTTTCTCCGAGCCAGCCCCCAGAACCTGCGATATAAATGTCAACCTGCAGTTCATCATACTCACTGTATTTTTCACCGTATGTCCAGACTTCTATCTGGGTGATACCAGTGGCAACAGAGATGGTTTCAAACTCAATCTCGTCCTCGGCCCCAATCGCACTGTATATATAGTCCGATGTATCTCCGGGATCCGGGTAAGAAATGCTGTCATCTATAGCCGAATAATGGCTTCCTGAAGGATACACCCCCCATGTTACTGTCCCCCCATCTGAATTGGGCCTGACAATGCCGGTTGCCGCTTTTGCCAGGGCGACAGTTCCCATAATGAGGATTAAACCTATAGATAGTACTAAAATTTTCTTCGTCTTTCTTTCCATATTCCGTGGCCTGTTTTGTTCCTGCTGAGCGTAAGTTTTGCTTCCTTTTTATCAGACTTCCGATCTACAGCCACATTCCTTCCCCTACAGTAAAGGATGACCTATAGAGACCGTCGGGATTAGAGTGCTTTTGCCCTGTGGTCCTCAATGATTTTCTTGATTGTCTGTAAAGGCAGATGTTGCCTTTCAATGTTCTTAATTATCTGCACTTTCCTCAAAGTATCATCTTTTCGGTAAAGTTTCTGACCACCGGGCGTCGTGGCTGCTGTTTCCAATAGGCCGATTTCCGTATAGTACCTTATAGTTGACGGCAGAACACCTGCCAGTCTGGCCATCTCGCCGGTTTTTAGTAAATCCTGCGGCGATAATCTCTTTCTAGCCACTCTCCTTCACCTCCTTAATCTAATTTTCTTTTACTCTTTTTCGCTAAATCTTCCTTTATTTGCTTCAGGGTTCTTCGCCTTTCCACCACTGGCCTCACTTTCCTTATTACACTTAGAGTCTCTTCTCTATCAAAAAGCCTGTATCCTCCCTTTGTATGGCTCGCTACTTTCAAAAGACCTATATCCGTGTAGTACCTTATGGTTGACAGAGGAACCTCTGCTGCTCTGGCCATTTCCCCAATTTTCAGTAGCGATTTTTCCATTTTCTTCACGGCCATAAGTTCACCTCCTCCTAAAGACAAAATTTACATAGAATAGCATCCAAATCAACCTCTTCGCAGGCTGAAGCCTGCGGTTACCCACTACCCACTTTTACCTCCGATCTGGGCTTAACGGGCCCTTTTTTCTAACTCTTCCCTGATCTCGGCAAGTGTCCACTTTCGACCATTGATGGTCTTAATGGTGTTGATTCTTTCCATTGTGTCTTCTCTGTCGTAGAGCCGATAACCGCCCTGGGTGCTCGCAACAACTCGGAGAAGTCCGATGTCAGTGTAGTACCTGATGGTGGAAGCCAGTACTCCAGCCTCCCTCGCCATCTCTCCAATTTTGAGAAGACCATTAGCCAATCTTGCCCTCCTGGTCATTTGGTTTCGCCTCCTTTCGCTTCAGGACTTCCAAATTCTTCCCGTGAAGAGAGAAAACTAAAGTCAACTGCTTACTTCTTCTTTTAACCTAAAAAAATCCGAGCTGCCGAAAGAGCCGAGTTTTTTAACCTCGGCTACGCGAGCCTTCGACAGCTCGGAATAGCCTTAACCCGGGCCAGGCCCCCAAAAATCCCAAGCCCTACACTAATCCTGGAGGGACCCAGCCCATAAAATTCTCTTATTCCCCGAAAAAGAGCGCCGTTCTGTTTGGTGGTAGACTTATGTCCCGTGCAAAGCACCGGCGGACATCTCCAGAAGGCCATATATCTCCTTTCAGAAGGAGTACCATCGGGATGCCACTACGGTTGCCCTAAGGTCCTAACAACCATTGGGCCTTTTTTCACGGACAAGTATACCACAAAGAACCAGTTTTGTCAAGGATATTGTAAAGTAAGCAGTATACTTTAATTTTCCGTACAAGTAAATACACCGAAAAGTGTAAATCTCGCTGTGGACTGCCTATGCCAGCATACCTTAATACATACCGCCACCAGGCATAGGAGGCTGGGCAGGTTTTTCTTCAGGTATATCGGTTACCAGGGACTCTGTGGTCAGCAGTATTGAGGAGACGCTTGCCGCATTCTCAAGAGCCAGGCGGGTAACTTTAGCCGGGTCAACGATTCCTGCTTTCATCAGGTCTACAAACTCTCCAGTCTCAGCATTCAATCCAATGCCTGGCTGGCTCTTCTTTACCCTCTCTACCACTACGGAGCCTTCAAAACCCGCATTTTCAGCAATCTGTCTTAAGGGCTCCTCTAATGCCCTCTTGATAATATTCATCCCTGTCCGTTCATCTTCATCTTCGGGTTTCAATTTTGAAACCATCTCAATTGCGGCCAGTAGCACTATTCCCCCACCCGGCACAATGCCCTCTTCTACAGCAGCCCGAGTGGCGTGCATTGCGTCTTCAATCTTGAACTTCTTTGACTTCATCTCGGTCTCTGTAGCTGCACCGACATTAATTACAGCCACTCCTCCCACTAATTTCGCCAGCCGCTCCTGGAGTTTCTCTTTATCGTAATCCGAGTCGGTCTCCTCTATCTGTTTTCTAATTTGACCAATTCTCGCATTGATATCTTTCTTATCCCCAATTCCTCCCACAATTGTGGTATTCTCCTTATCAATTGTCACCCTTCTCGCCTGGCCGAGCATATCCAGGGTCGCTTTCTCAAGTTTCATCCCCATCTCTTCTGAAATTACTACTCCCTTACTGAGAATTGCGATGTCCTGCAACATCTCTTTTCTGCGGTCTCCAAACCCAGGCGCCTTGACCGCAGCACATTTTAGCGTTCCCCTCAGTTTATTAACCACCAGAGTGGCCAGGGCTTCGCCTTCTATGTCTTCAGCGATGATCACAAAGGGTTTGCCCGTCTGAATTATTCTTTCCAATACGGGCAGGAGGTCTTGCATAGAACTGATTTTCTTATCAGTAAGGAGAAGATAGCTATCCTCCAGGACTGCTTCCATCCTCTCAGCATCAGTAACAAAATATGGTGAGACGTATCCCCTATCAAATTGCATCCCTTCCACAATTTCCACAGTCGTGGCAGCGCTCTTCCCCTCTTCCACTGTAATCACTCCATCTTTGCCTACCTTATCCATAGCATCGGCAATTAAGTTCCCAATCTCATGGCTGTTGGCGGCTATGGAGGCTACTTGGGCAATTTCCTCCTTGGTTTTTACATCCTTTTTTCTCTGCTTTATCTCTTTCACCACTGCCTCTACAGCCTTATCTATTCCCCTCTTAATGTGAATAGGATTGGCTCCAGCAACGATATTCTTTACCCCTTCTCGAACAATTGCCTGGGCAAGGAGAGTTGCTGTGGTGGTACCGTCGCCAGCGTCGTCGTTTGTTTTGGAAGCCACCTCCTTTACCAGTTGAGCCCCCATATTCTCAAAGGGGTCCTTGAGTTCAATCTCCTTGGCTATGGTCACTCCATCATTGGTAATCGTTGGCGAGCCGAATTTCTTGTCCAGGACTACATACCTTCCCCTCGGCCCGAGAGTAATTCTAACTACATCTGCCAACTGGTCCACGCCACTCAATACTGCCCGCATTGCCTCTTCATTAAATTTCATCTGTTTTGCCATCTTATTGACCCCCTTTCAAACTCCACTCATAAGAGTGTAAATTAATTAGTAAACACAGGCAAATGATATGTCGGAATGTCAACAAATCGCTTCCAATATTTGACTTCATCTTTTTATTCAATAATTCCAAGGATGTCCTCTTCCTTTACGATTAAATACTCTTCATCCTCTATCTTTATTTCATTGCCGGAGTACTTCCCGAAAAGTATCCTATCACCCACTTTGACATCCATCGGAACCGTTTTCCCTTCTTCCGTAATCCTGCCCTTTCCCACCGCAATAACCTTGCCCTCTTGCGGTTTCTCTTTAGCAGTGTCGGGAATAATGATTCCACCCTTCCTTTTTTCTTCCGCCTCCAGAGGCTTCACCAGAACCCGATCACCCAGAGGTCTAACTTTCATCGTTCTTCCCTCCTTTCAAATAGAACAAGCCTGTCTTAAAGAGAATTAGCAGTCTTAAGTAAAGAGTGCTAAAATATATATCTTTTAAAAAGTAGAGTCAAGAGACGAAAATCCCCAAGACATCCAAATAGGTCAAAAAAAGGGCAGATTTCTCAAAATTAGGCCAAGTTTCTTCAATTTTCTCAATCTTTTGCTTACAAAATTGAAAACCGAAAAAACCTGCGTCCACCCCTTTTCACTCCGAAACAACCTGCCACGATTCTACCTCTGAATTTAGACCCGAACCATTGCCAGCAACATTCAAAAGATACAAGTCTTTCACTTTCTTTACTGCAAACTGTCAAATATTCCTGAGACTATTCAGGACGAGCGGACACTAAACTGTATGGTCTATAAAATCGCTGTTAAGGGTTTCTAAGTTATCCACCGACTTTTCCACAAAATCCACAGGCCTATTTTTTTCTTTTGAAGTTACGCTCCCAAATTATTCTGAGGCCTTCCAGAACCAGGTCTTGATTTATCCTATCTATTGAATTGACCTCCCTTGCGATTAGGCTGGCATATCCACCCGTTGCTACCACTTTTGGACTTCCCCCAACTTCTTCTCTTATTCTGGAAAGTATCTCTCTTACCTGGCCTATAGACCCATAAACCATTCCTGCCTGCATACTTTTTCTGGTGTTCGTGCCAATAACCTTTTCCGGCTTAGCCAGCTCAACATGGGGCAATTGAGCTGCCTTCTCAAAAAGGGCCTGAGAGGAGATGCCGATTCCCGGCGCAATTGCCCCTCCAGCATACTCTCCCTTCTCAGTAACTACATCAAAAGTTGTAGCCGTGCCGAAATCAACTACTATGACCGGGCCTTTGTACAATTCAAAAGCGGCTATACTGGCTGAAATTCTATCAGCGCCCACCTCTTTGGGATTATCGTATAGAATCTCCATTCCCAGTTCGCCTTCCCGACCGACCACGAGCGGCTTGATCTGGAAATATCTACGAGAAATCTCTTCAAAAACGGGTAACAGGGAAGGGACCACGCAGGATATGGCTATCCCGGAGATTTTCTTTCTATCAATTTTCGCAAAATCTAAGAAATTCAATATTTCCGACCCATACTCATCCGGAGTCTTCCCCGGATTTGTGGAGATGCTCCATCTATTTACCAATTTTTTCCCGGCATAGACCCCAAAGGAAGTATTAGTATTCCCGATATCAATAACAAGAAGCATATTCTTCCCTTTTTCTACGCTTTTGTAGCAGCAAAGCGTGAGCTTTGCCTCCTTTTTGGCAGAGCTTCGCTCTGCAGCTACATAATTTTCGATATTATGGCCACGTCTCCAGCAACAACTCTTCTTCTACCCTCTTCTGTCTTCACAATCAAAGCGCCATACTCATCTATATCTATGGCCTTGCCTCTAATAACTCCGTCCGGAAGTTCGACATTCACTTCCCTCCCGAGTACAGCCGACCTATCTTTGTATTCCCTTAAAATTGGAGCCATCTTTCCCTTTTTAAAACCAAAATAATACTTATCAAACTTTTCCAATACTTTTTTTAGAAGTCTCTCTACGGAGAGGTCGCGACCGATAACTTCCTTAAGAGAAGTGGCTCGGGGACGAAGATTGGAAGAGATTCGATTGTTCACATTAATTCCAATGCCTACGACAATGTAATTAACCCGGCTAACTCTCGAGACCATTTCGGTGAGCACTCCGCACACCTTCTTAAACTCAATGCCTGAAATAGGATGGATGAGAACATCGTTTGGCCATTTCAGTTTGACTTCCAGCCCCGTTAGTTCGGCTATTGCTTCTGCAACAGCGAGGCTAGCGATAATCGTTATTTTTGGCACTTCCATCTGGACCAATTGGGGACGAAGAATAACGGATAGCCAGATGCCCCCTTTTGGCGAAACCCACCTCCTGCCGAGACGACCCTTTCCCTGACTCTGGGTTTCTGAAATAACAGCCGTCCCTTCAGCAACACCTTTTTCCGCAAGCCTTTTTGCTCTGTCTTGAGTTGAAGTGACCCGCATATAACGAAATATTTTCCTACCTATAATGCCCGACGAACACGCCATTGTGACTATTTCCCTATCTCACCACCTCTAAACTCATATCCAGTGCCTTAGCCGAGTGGGTTATTTCCCCAACTGAGATTCTATCTACTCCGAGGTGAGCAATCCTTTTAATACTCTTCAGACTCACTTTCCCCGAAACCTCAATAGCCGGCCTTTTCGTTCTTCTTCTATCCCTTGTCAATTGAACCATCCTTACCGCCTTCTTCAAAATAGGGAATTTCATATTGTCCAGCATGACAATATCAACATCCATAGATAATACTCTCTTCAGTTGTTTGAGATTATTAACCTCTATCTCTACTTTTGTGCCTTCGGGTACCCTTCTCTTTACTACTTCTTCAAGATTCCATCCCCCGGGAATTTTCTCCCCTGTGCAACCGTATGTTATCTCCCAATGGTTGTCCTTAATCAATACCATGTCGTACAAGCCCATTCTATGATTATATCCGCCACCACACTTGACTGCGTACTTCTCAAGATACCTCAGGCCCGGGAGAGTCTTCCTCGTATCATACACCTTTACTTCCTTATGAGGAGAGTTAGATTCAAGAGCCTCCACATATTTTCGGGTCAGGGTGGCAATTCCTGAGAGGTGCTGCAAAAAGTTCAGGGCTGTCCTTTCTCCTGTCAGGACTGCACGGGCGCTCCCTTGAACTTCCGCCAGTGTCTCCCCTTTCTTTACTGAATCGCCGTCTTTCACCATCTTTCTGAATTTGACCCTTTCTCTTCTTCTCCTTTTTTGAATGAGTAATCTTTCTACAGTTTTGAACACTTCCTCTGCTACTCCCATACCTGCAACGACACCCTGTTCTTTGGCTACTATCTTTGCTCGCACGCTCCTTTTTTCCGGCACGAGCAAGGTTGTAGTAATATCTCCCTTCCCGATATCCTCTCCAAGCGCACTTTCAACAATCGGTTTTATCCTATTTAAATCGAACTTCACATCTTCCTCCACCCTTAGAGGAAACAGAACGGCTGCCTCGGTCAAGAGCAATCCTGCCGCAGCCTTCGGGTTGCCTATTCAATCGCAGGCTGAAGCCTGCGGCTACGAGGCTCTCATTATCTTTTAATGCCGACCTTTTTCTTATATGCGACGCCCTTCAGGTCAAAAATCTTATCCCTTAAGATTGCTGCGAGTTCAAAATCGAGGTTATCCGCAGCCTCAAGCATCTCACGCTCAAGTTGCTTCATAACAATTGGCGCCTGCTCCTTTGTTAAATAATCATAACCCCTCTCCCGTAAAATCCCGTAAGCCCTCTGTTTTGTCTCATCAATAAATTCTTCTTCTTCCCTGATTCCTTTCTGAATTGTTTGAGGAGTAATATGGAACTTGCTGTTATGATTTAGCTGTTTCTTACGCCTTCGCTCCATCTCCTCCAGAGCGAGACGCATTGATTGGGTCACACCATCTGCATACATAATTACCCGGCCATTCACATTGCGAGCCGCCCTTCCACAAACCTGTATCAATGTAGTCTCGGACCTCAAAAATCCTTCTTTGTCTGCATCGAGCACAGCGACTAAAGAAACTTCTGGCAAATCGAGCCCTTCCCTTAAGAGGTTTATTCCTACCAGGCAATCAAATTCGCCTTTTCGGAGATCTTTCAGGATCTCCACCCTGTTCAAAGTCTCAATCTCAGAATGGAGATAGCGAACTCGTAGACCTTTCTCCACAAGAAAAGCACATAAATCTTCAGCCATTCGCTTAGTCAGCGTAGTCACCAGGACTCTCTCTTTCCTGTCCACCCTTTTTTCAATCTCCTTAATCAAGTCATCAATCTGACCCCGAGTGGGCCTTATCTCAACTGCAGGATCGATCAACCCGGTCGGCCTTATAACCTGTTCTACCAGGATACCTTTTGCCTTTTTCAGTTCATAAGGGGCCGGCGTTGCCGAAACATAGACGACCTGGTTAACCAATCTTTCAAATTCAGAAAATTTTAGGGGGCGATTATCCAACGCGCTCGGCAAGCGAAACCCATATTCAACAAGAATCTCTTTTCTTGAACGGTCTCCATTATACATACCGTTCAGTTGAGGAATAGTGACATGAGATTCGTCAATAAACATCAGGTAGTCCTTCGGAAAATAGTTAATCAAACACGCCGGGGGCTCTCCCGGCTTTCTTCCCGAAAGATGTCTGGAATAGTTCTCAATTCCAGTACAATAGCCTACTTCGCGCATCATCTCAATATCGTAGTTTGTTCTGGTCTCTAACCTCTGGGCTTCCAGTAACTTGTTTTGAGACTTCAATTCCTTCAATCTCTCTTCCAGTTCTCTTTTTATATATTTTATGGCTTCTTCCAATCTGGGTCTGGTGGTGACAAAATGTTTCGCAGGATATATATATACCTTCTCCTTATCTCCGAGAACCTTGCCAGTCAAAGGGTCAATTTCCGCTATCCTCTCAATCTCATCGCCAAAATATTCAACCCTGAGAGCGGTTTCCAGATAGGCCGGATAGACCTCTACAACATCTCCTCTAACCCTGAAAGTTCCGCGAGTGAAACTAATATCATTTCTCTGATACTGAATTTGTACTAAATCCCGCAATAGTTCCTGACGAGGATAAAAGTTACCTTTTAGCAGAATGGTCAAAGACTCCCTCCACTCATCAGGAGAGCCAATTCCATATATACAGGAGACAGAAGCGACAATGATAACATCTCTCCTTTCCAGAAGAGAACTGGTGGCTTTTAGCCTCAACCTGTCAATCTGGTCATTAATAGAAGCGTCCTTTTCTATGTATGTATCGGTCTGGGGAATATAGGCCTCAGGCTGGTAATAGTCATAATAGCTCACAAAATATTCTACCGCGCTTTCCGGGAAGAATTGTTTAAATTCAGAATAGAGTTGCGCTGCCAGGGTCTTATTATGGGAGATCACTAAGGCCGGCCTATTAACATTCTCTATCACATTTGCCATACTAAAGGTCTTACCCGAACCTGTCACACCAAGCAAGACCTGATGCCTTTCTCCCTGGAGGATGCCTTCAGTCAGCTCTTTGATTGCCTGAGGTTGGTCTCCACGAGGAATAAAATCCGAAACCAACTGGAATTTCAAGTCAATTCTCCTCTAACGGCTTCTTTTAAATTAAGATCCCACCTCTTCAAAATTTCCATCATTCCATAGTCGGTACCATTGATAGAAAGAGGTGTAATTGATATTTTATTATGCTGAATGGCCGCAATGTCTGTGCCCTCTTCGGCTACCCCAGAAATATTCTCCCCAGCAATCCAGTAATATTTTTCTCCCCTGGGGTCCATCCGCTCCTGAATCTCTTTACCATAGATTCTTCTTCCCTGCCTGGTTATTTCCACTCCTCTAATCTTGTCTATGGGTAAATCGGGGACATTCACATTGAGATAGACATTTTTAGGCAACCCTTCGTTCATGATTTTTCCGACCAGGAAACGCCCAAAATTTGCTGCCACTTCAAAATGGTATGCACCTGTGAGCACCAAAGATATGGCGAGAGAAGGAACGCCCAACAGGGTTCCCTCTAAAGCTGCTCCCACTGTTCCAGAGTAGGTTACATCATCTCCAAGATTTGGACCGTTATTTATTCCAGCGACTACTAACTCCACATCCCCCTTCATCAAACCCAATACTCCCAGTCTCACGCAATCTGATGGGGTCCCGTTGACTAAGAACTTCTTATCTTCCAGTTTTTGAACCCTTAGAGGCTTATCCAGGGTCATAGAATGACTGGCAGCACTCCTCTGCTGGTCAGGAACTACAACATAGATTTCCCCAAGTCCTGACAATTTCTTGACGAGATGCTCAAACCCTTTACCATGTATTCCATCATCGTTAGTCACCAAAATCTGCATTTTCTCCTGCCTACCTCTCTGGTTGGGCACCATTTATGGTGCCGTTTGGTCGTGTAGTGTTTACAGCGCTGCCTTCTGTCACCCTGAAGGCCGGCCGACCTAACCAACATAAATTTATACTAACAAAACTTTCTAATAAAATCAACATAAATTTGAGTTGACAGCAATAACTGATTTATGATATTTTTAATCGTTAGAATAATCTGACTGGAATTCTGAGTATGTGCCACTATGACCCTTTTTGACGAAATAAGAAGTTTGGCCCAGAAGGCAATTGCACCCAATGGAAAAGAGTACCAGAGCTTCTCTATTAAGGCTGTCAAAAAGATTGCCAATAGGAGAAGGCTTCTGGGAAGAGAGGTGGAAATCGCTGCCCTGGAGGGGGGTGTAGTTCCCGAACGGTACCAGAGAAATATCGGAACAATTGGAATCGAGGGACAAATTAAGCTACTGCGGTCAAAAGTGGTTATAGTTGGCGCCGGAGGTCTGGGAGGGACAGTCACGGAAATATTGGTCAGAATGGGCGTTGGAAACCTCACAGTAGTGGATGGGGATTATTTTGAGGATAGTAATATCAACCGTCATCTACTCTGCCACGAAAATAACCTCGGAGAAAGCAAGTCTAAGGCAGCAATAAAGAGGGCTGGCGAGATTAACTCGGGAGTTGAAGTGACTTCTTTTCCGCACCCGGTCACTAAAGAGAATGTCGGCCAACTTATAAAGGGGGTTAATGTTATTGTGGACGGTTTGGGTGAGATAAGTGCCCGTTTTGTCTTGGAAGAAGCAGCTAAAAAGGCGGGTATTCCTTTAGTTCATGGGGCCATAGCCGGATTTTACGGCCAGGTCACGACGATACTGCCAGGAGATGAAGGATTAAGAAAGATTTACGGCTTACGCGATATGGCTCCAATCTCTGGAAGTGAGACCGAACTGGGAACCCCTCCCACTATTGCCAGTATCGTTGCCTCGTTCCAGGCCCAGGAAGTCATAAAAGTCTTATTGGGAAGCGATGAACTGCTCCAGAATAGACTATTGACCATAGACGCCGAATCCGGGAACATAGAGGTAATCGATCTCTCTTCTTAACAATACAGGCGATGTTCAATAATTCCAAAACAGGTCTCTGAAAAAGTATCATTTTGTCTTGTAGGGGTTTGATTTATCAAACCCGTATTATCGGGCGTCATAAATGTCGCCGCTACAATTGTGTCCCTACATAAAAAGGACGATTTTTGACTTTTTCAGAGACCCCCAAAAATTCTCTTGACAAATAGGTTCCAATTTAGTAATTTTAGGGCGAAATGGAAAAGAGAAAAAAAGTTAGAAAGCATAGAGACCTAACTCCGTGGCAGAAACTCGTTAGCAAATATGGAATAAAAGGGGCAAAAGAAAAATATGTAAGGCCTGCGAGCAGTTTAGAAAAAGAACCCGAAATCCCCAAAATTTCTCCCGGGCCATCGGCTCCTGTTCAAAGGGAGGAAAGGATAAATCTATTTATTGACCGGGGCGCCCCTCTTCAGGAACGCTACGGAGAGACCAAAATAGCTCTTTTGCCCCGCGATACCAGATGGATTTATGCATATTGGGAAATTGATGAGGCGGCAAAAGAAGAGGTCAAGAAGAAACGAGGAGAGAGGATAGTTCAAACAAGCCGCTTGGCCCTCAGGTTTTATGATGTAACTGATATAATTTTTAATGGCAGAAACGCTCATAAGCAATTTGATGTGACTGTGTATTCAGAAATCGGCAATTGGTATTTTCAGGCGCCGGAAAGTGGCCGTACCTATTTGAGCGATATTGGACTTCTGACGGAAGACGGCGAGTTTATCACCCTTGCCCGCTCAAACGCAGTCTCGCTTCCAGCAGGAAAGGTATCCGAAATCGTAGATGAGGAATGGATGATCGTAAAAGAAGAGTTTGAGAAATTGGTAAGAGAGATGCATCTTGACAGGTCTGGCTTAAGTAGTGAGGAAGCGATGAAAATCCTTTCGCGGCGTCTGGAAGAGATCTTACCTCTTCGCGTAAGCTCTCCTGTTTCTACCTTCCGTAAATCCAAGTAGCGATCAGGTTATGGCTCAGAAAAAACAATTTATGGAAAAGGGATATTTATGTCTTGTCCTTCACGCGCATCTTCCATTTGTCCGACATCCCGAACATGAAGAGTTCCTTGAGGAGGATTGGTTCTACGAAGCTCTAACCGAAACATACATTCCTCTCGTTAAGGTTTTCGATGGGCTAATAGATGATGGAGTGGATTTCAGAATGACCATCTCCATCAGTCCAACCCTGGCAGCAATGTTTTCCGACCCTTTGCTCCAAAGCCGTTATCTGCGCCATCTATCCAAGCTGATTGAACTAACCGAGAAGGAGCAAATCCGGGTAAGGAAGCATCCCGAATTCCAAGAAGTAGCGAAAATGTATGAGAATAGATTAAAGGAGGCGCGGCATATTTTCGAAGAGAAGTATACCGGGAATCTCCTTAACGCTTTCCGTAAATTCCAGGACCAGGGAAAGATTGAGGTCATATCCTGTTGCGCCACCCACGGATTTCTCCCTCTCATGGTATACCGACGTGCCGTCAGGGCTCAAATAAGAATAGCAACCCAAGATTACCTATTTAGATTTGGCCGTCAGCCACGCGGCATCTGGCTTTCCGAGTGCGCTTACAATCCCGGAGATGACGAAATTTTGAAGGAAGAGAATCTCCGTTTCTTTTTCCTTGATACTCACGGGATTATCTACGGTACTCCTCGGCCGCGCTACGCTGTTTTTGCTCCTGTATATTGCCCTTCGGGAGTCGCAGCATTTGGACGCGATGTCGAGTCTTCGCTTCAGGTCTGGAGTGGTGAAACTGGCTATCCTGGAGATTTCAGGTATAGAGAATTCTATAGAGATGTGGGTTATGACCTGGATTACGACTACATCCGTCCGTATCTCCATTCCGATGGGATAAGAAGAAATGTGGGGATAAAGTACTATAAGATTACCGGCAAAGTCAGTCTGGGCAGGAAAGAGCCCTACCGCCCTCGGGAAGCACTGGAAGCCGCAGCTGAGCATGCTGGGAACTTTATGTTCAACAGGGAAAAGCAGGTTGAATATCTATGCGATTTCATGGGCCGCAAACCGATAATCGTCGCTCCTTACGATGCTGAACTCTTCGGCCACTGGTGGCACGAAGGCCCAGATTTCCTCAATTTTCTCTTCCGAAAAATTTATTATGACCAGACTACGCTTAGATTGGTCACTCCCTCGGAGTATTTGAATGAAAACCCAAGAAATCAGGTAATAAGACCCTCGATGTCCAGTTGGGGAGACAAGGGATATAACGAAGTCTGGCTGAATGGAAATAACGATTGGATTTACCGGCATATACACAAGGCCACTGATAGAATGGTGGAAATAGCTGAAGCGAACCCCGAGGCAAGGGGATTGAAAAGGCGGGCGCTGAATCAGGCTGCGAGAGAATTGCTCCTGGCCCAGGCTTCAGACTGGGCATTCATTATGACCACTGGCAGAATGGTGGAATATGCCGAAAAGAGAACACGCAACCACATCTACCAGTTCAACACGCTATATGAGGAGATAAAAAATAACAGAATCGATGAAAACCGGCTTTCCGACCTTGAATATAGAGATAATCTCTTTCCTGAAATGGACTACCGTGCCTATTTGTAGCGGTTTGATTCATCAAACCCCGATTGAAAATCGGGGCTCAATAAATTGAGCCCCTACGCCTCTCATCCTGACCCTCTCCCCTATGGGGAGGGGTGAGGGATAATTCTTATCCAGACTTCCCTCCGTCTGGGACCGTCAAATTCGGCAAAGAAGACCCCCTGCCAGGTGCCCAGAAGGAGGTCTCCATTCTGAATAGGGATCGTCTGGGAGGAACCCACTAAACTGGCCTTAATATGGGCAGCAGCGTTTCCTTCTCCGTGGCTATAATTTCCCTCCCAGGGAACCAGCCTATCCAGCTCCGTGAGGATATCCTGTTTGACGCTGGGATCTGCGTTTTCGTTTATGATGACCCCCGCAGTAGTATGAGGAACGAAAACGTTGCAAAGCCCATTTTCAATCTTACTCTTATGCACTACATCCCTTACGAGCGAAGTTATGTCTGTTAGTTCTGACCGCGAGCGGGTTCTAATATCTAACTTATTAAACATCCTCTCTCTCCTGAAAATACGCTGCACAGGTGGTGTCGCTTTCCCATACGGTCACGTTGCTCACCCTGTAGTGAGAACTTTTTAGCCGAGTTTTTAACTCATTGTAAATAAATTTGGCAATGTTCTCAGAAGTCGGATTAGTCACCTTAAAATGTGAAATTTCGTTCAGATACTTGTGGTCCAGTCTCTCCAGAATCCTTTCCAGATGGTCTTTCAACTCTCTGAAATCTATCACCATGCCAGTTCTATCCAAATTCGCGCCCCGAATTCCAACCCTTACTTTCCAGTTGTGACCGTGCAATTTCTCGCTCTTTTTTTTATCCCCGCGCAAATTGTGCGCAGCCGAGAAACTTCCCTCTACCATAACTTCGTACATCTTTATCCCATCCCTTCCAGATTTACTCTTTCTGCTTTATCCATTCTTTTTCCTAAAAACCTCCTGCCAAGCTCGAGGAACTTGTCTGGATCGTCGCTCACAAAAAATCTGGATACTCCCTTGTGACTTCCCTCCCTCAATAAATTCTCCTCCCTGAGGCTTTTCACAACAGCCTTAGCCGTAGCTTGAGCAGTATCCACAAGGGAAACCTCATCTCCCATTATTCTCGAGACTAACTTCCGTAAAAGCGGATAATGCGTGCATCCCAGAATGAGAGTATCTATGTGTTTATTTTTTAGATAAGATAGATATCTTTCGGCTATCTGCGAAGTTTCAGGTTCATTCAGCCAGCCTTCCTCAACGAGGGGAACAAGTAGCGGGCAAGCCTGAGAAAATACCTTTACCTTCCTATCCATCTTCTTTATGGCCTCTTCAAATGCTCCGCTTCTCACTGTTCCCTCTGTCCCGATGATGCCTATCCTAAAATTTCTGGTAGTGCGTAGTGCTGCCTGTGCACCAGGTTCAATCACGCCAATGACTGGAAGGGCTATCCTTTCTCGCAACGAAGGAAGAGCAAAGGAGGAAGCTGTATTACAGGCCACGACTATAATCTTTGAATTCTTTACTTTCAGAAAATTTGCAATATCTAAAGAAAAGCGGATGACCGCTTCTTTAGACTTGGAGCCATAGGGAAGGTGTGCCGTATCTCCGAAGTAGATAATATCTTCCTGAGGAAGGAGCCTGAATAACTCGCCAACAACCGTTAACCCACCAACGCCTGAGTCGAATACCCCGATGGGCCTTGTCGCCATTTTGATTCCTCTAATCACCATTTATCAATCCATTCCTTGTATTTTTTTACTCCGGCGAAAATGCATTCGACCAGTTCATTATGAAATTTGCCACTCGTCAATTTCCTCTCTTCCGGCCGATTGGAAATAAATCCTGCCTCCACGAGAATAGCCGGCATCTTAGCACCCCTCAGAACTCTAAAGCCGGCCTGCTTAACGCCTCTGTTATTCCGAATCTTCAGTTTATTGTCGACTTCAAGAGAAATGAGTGAACAGAGCTGGTATGACTCATCCATAAATTGATTCATAGCCAATGACCAGAGGATTGAAGATAGCTCAGTTCCCTTCTCTTTTTTTTCCTCCAAAGCAATCACTGAGTTCTCCATATTGGCTACTGCCTGCGCTTCTTCGTCAGAGGCTTCATCGGAAAGAAAGTAAATTTCAAAACCTCTGGTTCGCCGTTTCAGGGCAGCGTTGCAATGAATGCTGATAAATAGGTCTGCCTTCTCCCGGTTCGCTATGGCTGTTCTCTCGTCAAGGGGTAGAAAAACATCGTGGTACCTGGTTAAGATAACTCTCGCTCTCAAATTTTTGTGTAACTCCTTTGCCAGTCTATGCGCCATTTTCAGCACCAAATCCTTCTCTTTGGTACCATTTGGGCCGATAGCTCCCGGGTCTTTGCCACCATGTCCCGGATCAATCACAATAGTTTTGATTCCCGACACCTTCTTTTCTGCAAAAGACGGGGTAAATACATTTGGTTCCGCTCCGGGAGGAGACGGCTCTTCTACTTCTTCTTTTATCGGAGTGCCCGTCACCTGCCCAATCGTAGACAGGGTTTTGCTCGGATAGTCCCATGATGCCTGTGCGCCAAGCACCTCACCAAATGCCTTAGTAATAACGACCTCCAGAGGAATCCAGACTTCTCCTTCGATAATTTTGGTTTCTTTTCTCATCTTGCGTTTGACATCGTTGATGATTACCTCAGAACTATTAACAAAAAAATCCGCTTTCCCTTTAATCAATGCCAGACTTGCCCTATTACTAACCGGGTCAAAATCAACCTTCCCGCCAAATATCTCAGCCACATTATCAATTCTTAAATAACCCATGCCTCCAATCAAGAGTAGATTTACATTGCTATAAGTCCTTTCGGCAGTAACCACTTCAATCTTAACCACCCGGGTCTGGGCTAAGGAGAGAGAGAAACATAAGAAAAATATTGATACGCACACAAGTAACTTTTTCAAATAAACCCCACTGTTTTGTAAATAATGAGACTCAAATCTAAATTATGGGACGAATTTCTTAATCTTTAAGAAAAATCTATCCCAATCAATTGGCTTAATCATATAGTCACTAGCGCCAGCTGCAAAACCCTTCTCCGTATCTCCAATCAATTCTTTGCCCGTAAGAAGAATTACGGGAATATCTTTGATCTCTTCTTTTTCTTTAATCATTTTACAGAGAGTAAACCCGTCTATTTGGGGCATCATTACATCCATAATAATGAGGTCGGGTTTCTCTTTACCTGCAATAGTAATGGCTTCCAATCCTGATGGGGTAGTCAATACCTTGTAATTGCGAGTTTCCAGTACTGCTGCCATTGTTTCCAGGGCATTGGGATCGTCATCGATTATAAGTATTTTAGGCTTCTTGCTCATACCTCTCCTTGCGTTTCTGGTGGAGGCGGCGGGAATCGAACCCGCGTCCAGGAATACTTCAGCAGGACATCTACAGGTTTATTCTCTGTTTCAAATCTCCTCCGCCTTATTACCCGGAGAAAGGATTCAAGGCGGAGCAGCCTTTAAGTCTCATCCCGATTTCTAAGGCAAAAATCGGGACTATCCCATCTCTCTGACACTCATCCCCATCCAATGGGCAAAATGGGGTGAGCGTGTCCGCTTACGCGGCTAATGCTAACTCAACGTCAGCAATTACTTTTTCTGTCGATTGATTAACGAGCCTTCGACAAACCTCGACCTGCAGTCTCTACCTCCTCTATCCCTGTCGAAACCAGATCGCCCCCAGTTAATTATTCATTTGTATCTTTCTTTCATCGACCTCCTTACTTCTCTCTCAGCTTCGCGCCTCTTCAACACTTCTCTCTTATCGTATGTCCTTCTCCCTCTGGCGAGTCCAAGAGAAACCTTCGCATTTCCATCTTTAAAATACATCTCTAAAGGAACCAGAGTCAAGCCTCTCTGTTGAACTCTGCCCATCAGTTTTCTTATCTCATGCTTGTGCAAAAGTAATTTCCTCTTACGCTTCGGGTCGTAGTCTCTCGCCGCAGATTTTTCATATGGACTTATATGTACATCGTAAAGGAATGCTTCCTCTTCTTCTATCCGCGCAAATCCATCTCTCAAGGCAACTCTTCCTTCTCTTAGAGATTTCACTTCCGAACCAGCCAAAACGATGCCCGACTCATAAGTTTCCAAAATTTCATAGTCATGTAAAGCCCTTCTATTTGTACCTATAATCTTCTTCATGCAAAAAATTATATCAAAATAAATCTCTTTTTGCAAATAAAAAAGCCCGAACGCGAGTTAGGGCTTGACTTTTTCTCTATGTTTCACTAAAATTATTATGAAATTACGCCGAAGTGGTGAAATTGGCAAACACGCACGGTTCAGGGCCGTGTGGGCGAGAGCCCTTGGGGGTTCAAATCCCCCCTTCGGCATTATCTGGCAT
>Ga0315308_1000218_pt1 | contig 31164 bp, 28 predicted proteins | sample TDP3_MG_FD_203078 | JGI IMG/M metagenome (GOLD analysis project Ga0315308, IMG submission 203078) | Freshwater sediment microbial communities from Lake Towuti, South Sulawesi, Indonesia - TDP3 | ecosystem: Environmental > Aquatic > Freshwater > Lake > Sediment | place: Indonesia: South Sulawesi... | reverse complement strand
GAATCTTTAGCTGTGACGGTTTTTGATACTCGAAGTCCTATTTTCGCCTTATCATGGGCAGTATTTCTCCGCATTTGAGAACGCCAACTTTTGCGTCTCTTCCCTGACTTTTGAACGCCATTTCCACTGCTTCATTCATGGTGCTAGCGTGCTGAAATCCCAGCGCCGCCTTATCGTCTTCCGTAAGCCCATCGGAATAGCATATTACCTCAGCGCGCTCTAGCATTTGCGCGTGAAGAAGAAGGGCTCCTCCAACCACTGGATCGTCAAGTTCTCTGCTCCCGATAGCCCTAAGATTTTCGTCGTAACCCAGCGTGGCTCTCTCTTCAAATATCGGATGCATAGGTGAGATTCTATCCGGACAGGGGGTTACAAGGATTATGGTTCCACCTTTCTTAACTGCCACGCTAGCGTAGTCAAGGGGCTTGGCGGCTTGCCAGAAGTCGATGTCCGCGGGATAGCTTGAAACAGTCACTATATCGGCTTGTCCGGGCACCGCGGGGCAGTATATCTTTTCAGCGGCCTTCACCCCTTCCCTAAACGCTTTAACAGGATCGCCAACCACCAAACGCGCTATTTTGTCCTCCTGATTTAACACCGTGTTCACAATCAAATTCAATCCGGCTTTCAAGGCAACCGCGTCTATTTCCTCCTTCACCTTGTGATCCAACCTGCCAATGAGCTTGCTAACGGGTCTAACCTTGCCCGCCATAATGTGGGTCATTGCGGTGGTTTCTTCCCCAGAGACGCCAGGTTGGATGATCTTTCCCCCTCCACCCCAACCTGCATAACAATGGGGAACAACGTTACCCACACCGATAACAAAGTCAGCATGATAAACTTTCTTATTCACACTGATTGGGATACCAGACTCCGTTTTACCCATATCAACTAAATTTTTCAGATCCTTATAATCATGATTTATCACGGGTACACGCTCCAAGACCACATCCCCATACTTTCCCCTAATCTCCCCCTCATTCATGTATCGGTGTGTACCAAGCGCAATAATGACCTCAATATTTTCGTCCGGGACTCCAGCCGCGTTTAATTCATTAAGCAAAACTTGTATGATAATATCCTGAGGGGTTGGGCGAGTGATATCATCCCCTAAAATAACAACCCTATCTTTAGGTTTCACCATTTCTAAGAATGGGAGCGAACCAATAGGGTTTCTCAGCGCTCTCCTTATCTCCTCTCTAGGATTCTTTAATGCCGGCACCTCACCTCGATCAATCAAAAAGTAAATATTCTTGTTAGGAATTTCCATTGTAACGATTTTCTCTTTACCATACGGAAGGGTGACTTGCATCTTATCATCCTCTGTCAAGGATAAGTTTAAGCTTTAATATATCTATTAGCCGCCACAGCTCCTGGTGGAAGCGCTTGGCATAGAGGTGCCATGAGTAGTTTAAAAAGCTTTATGACGTCACGAGGCGCATGAATAGTCGTGCAGAAGCAATATCACCCTAAATTCTACACGTGTTTGATCACCTCAATGTCCGGAGCTTTCTCGGTCCATAGCTGGGATACTTTCAACTCATCATCAAAAAGCTGATCGTTAAGTTATAATAACTTCTTAGGCGTCCGTTTTAGAAATAGTAAGCATTATAAATGATACCGTAAAGTATGAAGGGAAGGGATGGTCTTGGACCCAAAGGGCACATCACCAAGAATCATGATAAGTGAAGAATTGTGTAAGGGTTGCGGGATATGCATAGCACTGTGCCCCCTGAAAGTTCTAGGTAAAAGTGATAAATTATCTTCGCGAGGCGTTTATCCGCCAGTGCGGGTCAATGGGAATAAATGCACGGGTTGCCGCATTTGTCAATACTATTGCCCCGATTTAGCAATCTACATTGTTACGGAGGAAGAGAATTGAAGACCCACGTCGAAAAGATAATTGAGCCTGGAACACATTTCATGATGGGCAACGAAGCTTGCGCCTTGGGAGCCATCGCCGCCGGATGCAGATACTTTGCGTTCTATCCGATAACCCCTGCGAACGAAATAGCTGAACACATGTCCACGCTTCTTCCAAAAGTTGGGGGCGTTTACATGCAAATGGAGGACGAAATAAGTTCAATAGCTTCGGTTATAGGAAGCTCATGGGCAGGCAAGAAGTCGATGACCGCGACGTCCGGCCCAGGTTTTAGCTTAATGCAAGAGAATATTGGATACGCTATAATGACGGAAACGCCGTGTGTGATAGTTGATGTTCAAAGATGTGGGCCGAGCACTGGTACGCCTCCGATACCTATGCAGGGCGACATATATCAGGCTAGGCACGGTAGCCACGGCGAATATGAAATCATCGCCCTCGCCCCCTCATCCGCGAACGATATGTTCCTGCTAACAATCGAGGCTTTTAACTTGGCAGAAGCCTATCGTACGCCGGTAATAGTGTTATCTGATGCTCTCGTTGGTCATACGACAGAAAGTGTGGAGATTCCTCATCCATCAACCATACCTATCATTGAGAGAAAGAGGCCTAAGGAACCTCCCGAGGAATGTCGACCCTTCCTCAACGAAGACGTTGCGCCTATGCCCATCTTTGGATCTGGCTACAGGGTTCATGCAACAGCCTCAACTCATGATGAGAGAGGGTTTAGAAATGTGGATAGTCCCATTTTCGTTGACAGCTTGGTGCGTAAGCTCTGCGCGAAGATTCGGAAGCATAGGAATGAGATAGTAAAGGTGGAAACAAAGTACCTAGAGGATGCAGAAGTGGCTCTCCTAGCATATGGTAGTGTCGCTAGGTCAGCGCTTCATGTGGTCAGATGGGCTAGGAGGGAGGGGTTAAAGGTTGGATATGTTAGGTTGATAACTTTGTGGCCGTTCCCGGATGATATAATACTGGATGTAGCGAGGAAAGTAAACAAAATAATGGTTTTAGAGAACAATATGGGGCAGATCGTTAACGAAGTAAGGAGAGTTGGAGGTGGTGAGGCTGAAGTTACGTTTCTGCCTTCAAAGATCCTCGGCACTATTCATGAACCCTCATACACCATGGAGAAGCTTAAGGAGGTTTACAAATGAGTGAGGCATATCAACATCCGTTAATGAAGTACGTTAGGAAAGGTGCACTCCGCCAACCACACTGCCCGGGATGTGGAAATGGGATAATAGCTCAATGCATGTTGAGAGCTATCGATGAGCTAGGTTTAGATATGGGGAGGATGGCTTTTGTCTCCGGCATTGGCTGTAGTAGCTGGATTCCAAGCCCATTCTTCAATGCGGATGTCCTTCACACAACTCACGGAAGACCCTTAGCCTTCGCAACCGGTGTTAAACTGGGCAATCCAGAGTTGATTGTTATTGTGTTTACGGGAGATGGAGACGGTGCGGCAATAGGTGGAAACCATCTGATTCATGCCTCCAGAAGGAACATCGAGATCCTGACAGTCTTGGTTAATAATCGCATCTATGGAATGACCGGAGGTCAAGTTGCGCCCACAACCCCGCATGGAATGAAAACGACAACTACACCCTACGGGAATCTAGAGCACCCCTTCGACTTATGTAAGCTTGTTGAGGCAGCGGGGGCCTCCTACGTAGCTCGTTGGACCACATTTCACGTTAAGCAACTCGTTTCATCCATGAAGAAGGGGCTTCTGAAGGAAGGCTTCGCATTCATAGAAGTTGTAACTCCATGTCCTGTTCAATACGGAAGGTATGCCGGTTTAAAAGATCCGGCTGAATCATTACTGATGTTAAAGAACCTTTCCGTCCCCCTGAGCAAAGCGAAGTCGATGAGCGAGAGGGAGCTAGAGGGGAGGATAGTTATTGGGGAGCTCGTGGATAGGGAGATGGTCGGACTTACCAAGGCTTACAAGCAACTACTGGCTGAGGTGGAAGCTTGAAGAGGACGGAAGTGATCATAGGGGGATTCGGCGGGCAAGGAACGTTGCTAGCTGGAGCCATATTAGGCAGGGCTGCAGTTTTTGAGGGAAAAAGGGTGGTTCAAACCCAGTCATATGGCGCTGAGGCTCGGGGAGGAGCCGCTAGGTCTGAGGTTGTCATATCCGATGAGGATATAGATTACCCGATGGTCATAGAGGCTGATGCTTTGATCGCCATGTCCCAGCTAGCCTTAGATCGGTATATAGGTAGGGTGAAGGCAGATGGTGTTGTGATGATAGATGAGGACTTAGTAAAGGAAATCGCAAGGAAGGATGTTAAGGTGGTGAAAATCCCAGCTACCAAAATAGCCTCAGAGGAGCTAAATCTACCCATAGTCGCCAACATGATAATGATGGGAGCACTAACTGCACTAACAGGCATAGTCAAACCGGGATCTCTTAAAAAATCCATTAGAATCAGTGTACCTAAGGAAACTAAGAAGATAAACTTAGAAGCCTTAAGCAGAGGCTTAAAGCTGCTGAATCCATAAAGGGGAGAAGAGGTTCTGAAAGCTTCTAGTTAGAGACTTCCTCCTTCAACTTTATTTCGACAGCCTCGGGGGGACACAGCTCTTTGCACATGCCACAGGCTTCGCATTTCTCTTCATCGACCACAGCGTACTCCTCCTTCACTTCTATTGCGCCATGTAAGCAGGCTCTCTCACACCACCCGCACGAGTACACCCTAAGATGCTTCTTGCACTTCTCCTCGTCCACAACCGCTATCTTACTTGACTTGCCGCCCACTATGATCGGGACTTCTCTTTCTATCTTATCGACCGGTATCATTTTGTTAAGAGCAATCCCTTTGATCTCGCCAATGCTCTCGTAGCCCCTCTGTTCCATCCATTCAGTAATAGCCTTCAGCCAATTAGTCATCTCTTCATAACCCTTACACATGACAGCGGTGCACGTCTGAACCGTGTCTGCGCCTACCATAATGCATTTTAAAACATCGTCCCAGTTCCAGGGACCGTTTGTCGCGCTTATCGGGGCCTTTATCCCAAACTCCCTCATTTTCGCTATCCATCTGAGGGTTAGAGGAAGCATAAAGGGTCCGCCGAAGCCAGAGTATGAACCCCACTCTATTGGCCTCGCCTCATCGATATCAACCATTAAACCCATCAACCTGTTTATGGTTGTGATAAAGTCGGCACCAGCTTTCTCGACCACCTCAGCCACTGCCACCAAATCGGCGGCTTGCGCGGTTAACTTAACCCCAATTGTCGGTATGCTTAGGTTCTTTCTGCAAATTTTGAATATTTCCTCGGCTGCTTCAGGTATCGCACCAACATCGACTCCCAAGCCTCTTTCTACTTCAGCGGCGTGGGGGCATGAGAAGTTTAGCTCCACGGCGTCAGCCTTCGACCCGTTCACTATCTCACACTGCTCTATCCAGCCCTCTGGGTCTCCTCCCATTATACTGGCTATTACAAGGCAATCCTCTCCTACCTGCTTTTTAGTTTCGTTAATGTACCACGCGTACTTGCTGTAGTCCCACACTGTTGACTGCTCGATGGAGTAGAGGGTGAACATCTTTGGCTCCCTCACGATCAATTTCTCGCTTGGTCGTAGAAGTCCTGGTCGAGGCTCGGGTAATACTGGTTCCCAATCTAAGAGTTTAAACCTTGGACGCGCGAATAGGTATGTTGGCTTCGCAATCTTATGGAAAAGCGTTTTAAGGATCACGGCAGAACTTCCAGCCTTTGCAGCTTTTGCGCATCGCTCGGGGTCAATTGTTGGAGTTGCGGACGCGGTTATAATAGGGTTCTTGAAGACTAGGTCTCCCATTTTCACCGAAAGGTCAACCATTATAACCACCGCTACGTTGTTTTAAAATAGTCATATTTAAGATTTTGCGGATTTCACTTATATTTAAATAAGCTTCAAAAACATACTTGTGGGAAAGATGATGTTAACCCCAGAGGAGATAGCTAGTAGGTATAGAAGGTGCATGATGAAAGAAGTGATTAACCCAATTGCTATAGACAAGGGTGAGGGGGCGTTCCTAATAGACATGGAGGGGAAGAAATACCTTGACTTTGCCACCGGCTTCAGCGTCACGGCGATTGGGCATTGTCATCCTAAAGTGCTACAGGCCTTAAAGAATCAGATGAGCAAGCTCGTTCATTCCTGCCATTACCAGTATTACGTTCTTCCTTCAATAGAACTGGCAGAGAAACTTAGGGATATAGCCCCAGGCGCCCTCTCCAAAACGTTCTTCTGCAACAGCGGCACTGAGGCTGCGGAGGGGGCGGTCAGGCTAACGAGGAAGCACACCAGAAAACACGAGCTAGTAGCCTTTTATAGGTGCTTTCACGGGCGGACTATGGGAACTGCGAGCTTAACAGGTCAATCTAAGAGTAAGAGGGGTATGGGACCATACATGCCAGGAGTGATACATGTCCCAGCTCCGTATTGCTATCGATGCGGTTTAAAACAAGAGTATCCCGGGTGTGGTCTTGCGTGCGTGAATTTGATGGAGGAGGCCGTTAGATTCGCCAGTTCAGGTGGTGTGGCGGCTATTATTGTTGAGCCGATAATGGCTGACGGAGGAGTGATCGTGCCTCCTGACGATTACCTACCAGAAGTAGCAAGGATATGCAAAGGAATAGACGCCCTCCTAATCGTAGATGAGGTTCAAACTGGACTGGGTAGAACTGGAGCATTGTTTGCTGTAGAGCACTGGCATGTGGATCCAGACATAATGGTTCTAGGTAAGGCGCTGGGAGGCGGCGTTCCGTTGGGAGCGTATATGGCTACCGACAAAATAGCTGAATCCTTCGAGTTCCACGACTTCTCATCAACCACAGGAGGGAACCCATTGGCGTGTGCAGCGGGCTTGGCAACAATTGATGTGATACTGGATGAGAAACTGCATGAAAATGCTAAGAATATGGGGAACTATCTGTTGAAAAGGCTGGGGGAGGTTAAAGAGCAGAATAGCTTGGTCGGAGATGTGCGTGGAAAGGGGCTCATCGTGGGAGTTGAGCTTGTAAGAGATAACAAAACCAAGGCTCCAGCTGTAAAGAAGTCACGGATCGTCTTAACTAAGGCTAGGAAGAAGGGCCTGCTTGCGACCCACACTGGAGATTCAACGATCAGATTTCTACCTCCACTAAATGTGACAAAGGAGCATATTGACCAAGCCGTGGAAATTTTAGAGGCAAACTTGAAACAGGTAGGATGATCTAAAGTTTTATAACTAGAGGCTAGAGAATAGGGGGTGAGCGAATATGGTGAACACTTGTAAAGCGGCGGTTATAGCGAGACCGAATGAGTCAGTGGAGATTAAGGAGTTTCCAATACCGAAGGTGCATCCTCGGGCGATGTTAGTTCGCATGAAGGTAAGCGGGATCTGCGGCACCGACATTCACATATGGCGGGGGCATATAAAGGCCATTAGATACCCGGTGATCCCGGGTCATGAGAACGTGGGTGTTATTCACGAGCTCGGGGAGGATGTCGGAAGAGATATTGCTGATAACAAGCTTGCTGAGGGCGATACGATCGTGTGGCCCCCAAGGTCCTCATGCGGCTACTGCTACTATTGTAAGGTTTTGAATGAACCCACCCTCTGTCCCAATACAAGAAGCTATGGGATATCCATCCCTTGTAATGAGCCGCCCTACATCAATGGAGGTTTCAGCGAGTACATATACATAAGGCCTCAAACCGATGTCGTAAAGGTGCCTAAGGACGTTTCGGTTAAAGAGGTTTTGGCGGCAGGTTGCGCAGGCGCCACTATGGCTCAAGCGGTTGAAAGGGGTGGAGTATCGCTAGGAGATGTCGTGGTTGTTCAAGGTGGTGGAGGTTTGGGGCTCTTTGGCATAGCCTTGGCCCTAGCTTCTGGAGCTCGGAAGGTCATCTCGATTCCGGGGAGACGGGAGGCGCGACTGAAGTTAGCTGAAAGGCTTGGTGCTGAGGTAATCGATATGAATCGTTTGCCCGAGGTTAGAAAGCGAGTTGAAGTGGTGAAGAGGCTGACGCCAGGGGGTTACGGAGCGGACGTAGTCTTTGAGTGCACGGGGAACCCTGAGGCGGTCCTTGAGGGAATGAGAATGTTGAGGCGTGGGGGGCGATACGTAATAGTTGGTCAAACTCCTGAGATGGGGGAAATCCCGATGGCTCCAAGCGTTATTACGAGGAATCAACTGATTCTGTCCGGTTCATGGGCGGGCACGGGCAAACACCTCTATAAGGCTGTGAAGCTGATAGAATCGCACAAGTTTCCATTTGAAGAACTAGTGACTCATGAATTCACGCTTAATGAGACTACTAAGGCTTTGGAGACGGCTGAAAAGGATCCCGATGCAGTCAAGGTAGTTATAAAACTGTGAGCTAAGATCCCAGCGGCAACCTTATTTTGCATCAAAAGCTTGTTCCTCAAGGTAGATGCTGACGTTTTACGCGTTTAGGCGAAATTATTAAATACACAATAGAATTATAAATTTCAAATCTGTAAAAAATGGAGAGGTGTGAGTTTGAGTAAGAGAGGGATATCAAGAATAGCGATGGCAATAGTAGCGATAATTATAATCGTTGTAGTGGCTGTTGGTGTTTACTATGCGACATTGCCACCACCCGCGCCACCGACGCCAACCCCAACACCTACACCGACTCCTACACGAACTCCTACGCCCACTCCAACGCCGACACCGACACCCACGCCAACCCCCGCCGGACCCATAAAGATAGGTCTAATCGCCCCGTTGACTGGTGTGGAGGCTTGGATCGGATACGATGGCTTGAATGGAGCAATGCTAGCAGTGGAGGAGATAAATGCCGCAGGAGGAGTCAATGGAAGAATGATTGAGTTCATATACTACGACGACGGTGGATCGCCTGAAGGGGCGGTGTCTATGGCTCGAAAGCTCATTTATGAAGACAAGGTTGTCGCTGGAATTTTGAACCATGGGAGTGAGTTAGCTATTCCTGCTAGCAAGGTCTTTGATGAGGCAAAGGTTCCCGCGCTTGTTCCATGGGCTGGGCATGAGGACATAGTAAAAGGCGGATACGCTTTCAGGGTCGGGTTGACTGCTACTGCGCCTGGCAGAGCCATGGGCTACTACGCTTATGAAGTTCTCGGAGCGAGGAAATTTGCTTGCATAGTTACTGTCGATCCGTACGAAGAGTCCTACGCAGCGGCCATGAAGGAAAGCTTTACAAAACTTGGAGGCGAAGTCGTTTACGACAAGCTTGTTGAGTTCGGAGAGAAGGAGTACACTGCCATGTTGACTGAGGTGAAGGCGCTGGAACCCGACGTTATGTTGGGTCCGCATGACTTTTCAATGTCAATTCCATTCACGTCTCAAGCACGAGGCTTAGGAATAATGTGTCCAATAATGTTCGGTTCCTCCTCTTGCGTTCCCGAGTACATAGATGGAGTGAAAGAGGTTGGAGAGGTCGGAGGCGGCGTATACATTCTGTCATATCTGAACTTTGGAGACCCACTAGCCAAGGCGTATGCTGAAACATACGAGAAGAGATACGGCAAGCCTGCCGGACCTACAGCATCCTATACCACATACGATAGCGTCAAAATCGTTGCTAAGATAATCGGAGAGGTCGGGGACGACCCTGCCAAGATAACAGAAGGGATAAAGGCGCTTAAGAACTATAAGGGCGTTGGAGGAACCATTGTAGAGTATGTTAAAGGAGAATGCGTTAAACCTATACCAATCTACACTATCAAGGGCGGCGAATTCGTGCTAGCTGAGTTAGTGACGGAGCCTGAATACATCTTGCCTTAAAGGATCGGTCTAGTGATGATACAACAACTGCTAAACGGTCTGGCAGTAGGCGGGTTATATATTACTTTCGCCGTTGGGATGACCCTTATCTACAGCGTACTACGGATAATACATATCGCCCACGGATCCATGCTTCTCATAGGAGCCTATTGCGCCCTCTTACTACTCCCCTTTTTTGGAAATAACCTCATAATTACCATAATAATTGGAACGTTAGTATCAGGCGTTGTAGGCACACTCATGGGAATGGGTGTGTACGTTCCTTTACTAAAAAGAGGCCAATACGACGCTACTCTCGTCGCAAGCGTCGCCATGCTCATCACAACCGAGGAGGGTCTAATGGTCTTATTTGGGGTGAGGCATAAACAGTTTCCAACACCGATAAATGCAATAACGATAAATGTATTCGGAATATCCATTTTTCTTATTCAATTAATATGCGCTGCCGTCTCCTTTGCCTCAATGTTTATCCTATGGGTATTTCTCGTTAAAACGGATGAGGGCAGAGCTTTGAGGGCACTCGACCAAGATCCGCAGCTCGCTGCACTGCACGGGATCAGCCCGCTTAAGACTTATATAGTAGCTCTTCTCATCGGGTCCATGCTTGGTGGATTATCAGGAGGGTTGCTAGCTTTGTATTATAACGATGTTCATCCCGGAATTGCGTCGGCTGCGGTTACCGTCGCGCTTTGTGTCATAATAGTTGGTGGGTTAGGAAGTGTGCCCGGAACGATCGTTTCTGGATTGATAATGGGACTATTAGAAACTGCAGCTATAGCCTACATCCCCTTACTATTTCCGCGTACGCTGGTATCCTTTATCGTCCTTATAGTCATTCTATTGCTAAAACCAAGCGGCATCCTAGGAAGAGGAAGATAAGCATGATTCCAGTGATTTATATCTGCACTCTTCTTGTCTTCTTCGCAATCTTTTGGATCTTTGCACTTGGCCAGAACGTTATGTTGGGGTATGGAGGGTTGCCAATGCTCGGATTTATGGGTTTGGTTGCAGTTGGAGCATACACAACCGCAATTTTGTCTACACAATACAACTTCCCGTTCATAGCAACCCTACCTATATCCTGCCTTATGACAATGCTGATAGGGTTTGCTATAGGCTGGCTATTCATAAGAGGAAGACTTGCAGGAGCCTATCTCGTCGTAGGCAGCATCGGGTTTAATTACGTTATCGTCGCCATATTACTATTCGCGCCATACTTCGGCAGAATGTATGGGATCATCGGAGTTCCCGCTCCAGAAATTTTGGGTTACTCTTTTTCATCTCCCTTAACCTTCTCAATTCTGAGTTTATTCCTCGCGGTAGTCATGACCTTTTTAGATCTGAAGTTGTCAAGATCAGTGTTAGGACTAGGTTTGAAAGCTTTGAGGGAGGACAGTACTGCCGCAGAATCTTCAGGGGTCGATACGGTGAGGCTTAAGGTGCTGGCCTTTGTTATAGGCTCCCTTTACGCCGGAATTGGGGGTTGCCTCTATGCATATTTCATCAAATCCGCACACCCATTTTATTTTGAGTTTCATCATTCCGTCGAGGTGTTCCTCATGGTCATTCTAGGAGGGATGGGAACTACCATCGGGCCAATCATAGGCGCATCAGTACCGACACTTGTTCCCGAAGCTCTGAGGGGACATGTACCAATAGAGGCACGTTTTCTGATCTACAGCATTCTAATCGTAATCGTAGTGCTCTTTGAACCGGCTGGTATTCTTGGTCGAGGCAGTCGTGTAAGGCGGCTTTTATCAAAACTTGTGACGCCACTTCTATCAAAACTTTCGAGGCTAAGATATGCTAGAGGTCAATAAATTAACTAAATCTTTCGGAGGTTTAGTCGCGGTTAAAGGATTAGACCTTCAGATCGAAAAAGGCAAAATCTTAGGTTTGATAGGCCCAAACGGGGCTGGAAAGACTACCATATTCAATCTTTTGACAGGGGTCTATCGGCCTGATTCTGGAACGATAAAATTTGAGGGAGAAAATATTACTGGTCTCTCGCCACATAAAATCTGCAGAAAGGGAATCAGCAGAACATACCAAATCGTCAGACCCTTTCACGGGCTAACAGCTCTTCAGAATGTGATGGTAGCTGGACATTTTGGGAATCCTCGAAAGAAGTCGGAGGATGTCAAGGACAAAGCGATCGAGCTTTTAAACTTTGTAGGCCTGCAGGACAAGAAGGATCAACTTGCAAAGGATCTGACTCTCTTCGAAAGAAAGAAACTCGAGATGGCTAGAGCTCTAGCTACGAATCCGAAGCTGCTGCTTCTTGATGAATGCGCTGCTGGATTAAATCCCGTTGAGGTAGAGGGAATGTTGACGAAGATAAAAGATATCCGCGACCGAGGTGTTACATTATGCGTCGTTGAACACGTGATGAAATTCGTCTTTGGTACATCAGACCGCATAATTGTGCTCCACCATGGAGAGAAAATCGCGGAAGGAGAACCCAAGGAAGTGATTAAGGACAAAAAAGTTATCGAAGCTTACATGGGGGAGGCGTACGCTAGCACTTGACAGCTTAAATGTCCACTACGGAGTTCTACACGCACTCAGGGACATATCAATAAATGTTAATGAAGGCGAACTAGTCGTCGTCGTCGGGTCTAACGGCGCTGGCAAAACCACAATGCTCATGACGATCTCAGGCATTCTGAGACCAACCTCTGGCTCCATAGAGTTCCTAGGGAAAAAGATAGACAAACTGCCTCCTCATCGCATCGTAGAATTAGGTATCATTCAGGTACCTGAAGGAAGACCTAGCTTCCCCTATCTAAACGTGATGGAAAACCTTCTGGTGGGATCGTATCTTCCTAGATGTAGAAAAGAGAGGCGGGAGAACCTCAAGTGGGTGTTTGATATATTCCCAGTGCTGGAGGAGAGGAAGGACCAGTTGGCCAGGACCCTTAGCGGGGGTGAACAACAGATGCTCTCTATAGCCCGCGCCTTGATGTCAAGACCCAAACTTCTACTAATGGATGAACCGTCTTTGGGATTAGCACCTATACTTGTGAATAGGACCTTCGACACATTGAAGAAGCTTCACGGGGAGGGAGTTACTACCCTGCTGGTTGAGCAGAATGTTCTGCAAGCTTTGAGGATCGCTGATAGGGGATACGTATTAGAGAACGGCAGAATCACATTGGAAGGAAAAGATCTCTTACTGAATGAGCATGTAAAAAAAGCCTACTTAGGAATGTAGTTAGACTTCAATATATATTATATAATGCCTCAGCTTCCCAAGCGGTCTGTTAACTAACTAGACACAAATTAGCAGAAGTCTTTTATGCGGGTTATCCTAGTTTCTGGAGGGTTGCGAAATGAAAATTATGACGTTAAATTGCGGCAGTTCATCGGTAAAATATTCTTTATGGGATGTGCCTGCCGAAATGAAAATGTGTGGTGGAATCGTAGAGAGGGTAGGAATAGGAGATTCCTTTATCAGACATCAGGCTCATGGAAAAGAGACAATCTACAAACATAACTGCCCCACTCACGATGTCGCCATCAAGTTAATCTTTGATTTTCTAACCAACTCAAAACACGGTGTAATCAAGGAGTTAGGAGAAGTTGAGGCGATAGGGCACCGTGTTGTACATGGGGGACAAAAGTTTACGCATTCCACGATCATCGACGATGACGTCATAAAAGCGATAGAAGAATGCAGCGTGTTAGCTCCTTTGCACAATCCTCCTAATCTCTCGGGAATAAGAGCAGCGATGAATCTAATTCCGAATATTCCGCATATAGCGATTTTTGATACCGCCTTCTTTACAACTATGCCCCCCCACGCTTACATCTACGCTGTACCCTATAGATGGTATGAAAAATACGGTGTGAGGAGATACGGATTTCATGGTAGTTCCCACTCATACGTGTCAAGGAGAGCGGCAGAGGTTCTTGAAAAAAAGCCATCAGAAATAAATGTTATCACTCTCCACATAGGGAATGGTGTCAGTATCACTGCTGTTAAAAAGGGCATAGCTTACGATCACAGTATGGGGTTTACACCATTAGAAGGAGCTGTGATGGGAACTCGCTGTGGGGATCTAGATGTATGTGCTGCACTTTATATTATAGAAAAAGAAAACCTAACACCTGGCCAGATGAGCAACATTCTGAATGAGAAAAGCGGACTCTTGGGAATCACAGGCAAATACGTTGACAGACGGGACATAATTAAAGCAGCTGAAAAGGGGGATGAAAGAGCAAAATTAGCTATTAAGATCGAGTGCTATAGATTAAAGAAATATATAGGAGCTTATGCGGCAGCGATGGGGGGAGTAGATGTTATTGTCTTTACGGCAGGGGTTGGAGAAAACTCTCCCTTTTATAGGGCGAAGATATGTGAAGGTCTTGAATTCATGGGAATAGAGATAGATTCCGACAAGAATAGGCAGGCAATTGGTGGAGGAAAAGAATCGGATATAAGTGGGCCGCATTCACGCATAGTAATATATGTGATTCCTACGAATGAGGAGCTAATATTTGTTAGGGATGTTATGGCCATTCTTGAGGGTAAACACGAAATTCATTCCTAGATTTGTCATTACAATTTCAGGACATTAAACCATCACGCTTTCCCAGAAAATCATATAAATTATGTTACTAAACATGAGAAGAGGGAGGACTGAAATCCGTGGCTGATTTAAGTATTGAAGTATGTGGCATAAACTTCAAGAATCCCGTGATTGTAGCGGCTGCGACCCCAACTAAAAACGCAAAGTGGATGAAAAAAGGCATAGAGCTCGGGGCAGGCGGCATAGTTACAAAAACCGTAACTACAGAAAAGTTGCTGCAGAGGTATGTAAGACCTCGGTTTACCATACTTCATAAAAAGGGGTGGCCTGATGTGTTCTCCAATTATTCCTGTGAGTTCTTGGCTACGTATAAACCTGAAGAGTGGATAAATGAAATAAGGGAGGCTAAGAAATACGCGGATGACCATGATTGTGTGGTGATTAGCAGTATCTCGGGAACTAGCATAGAAGTCTGGGAGAAACTTGCGATGATGACAGAAAGCGCTGATGTGGACATGATCGAGGTGAACTTTGGCTGTCCGCATCCTAAAGAGACCGAGCGTAAGCAAGGCGCTGAGCTAGGCAGAGACATCGAGACGGTTTCTGAAGTCACTAGAGCTGTGACAAAAGCCGTAGATATACCAGTATTCGCAAAGCTTACTCCTGAAGCGGTAGATGTGGTGAGTGTGGCCAGAGCGGTCGTGAAGGCAGGGGCGTCAGGTGTTACTATTATCAACAGATACCCCGCCTTAGACATAGACATTAATACCGGGAGGCCATTGCTGCACGGAACATTTGCAGGCGTGGGTGGGCCATGGATGAGACCCATCACATTAAAATGGATTGCTAAGGTGGCCCAAGCTATCGATGCTCCCATCTCTGCCACTAACGGTATTTGGACGTACAAGGACATAGTGAAGTGTATTATGTGCGGAGCCTCGACCGTACAGACGTGTACCGCGCTTATGTACAGCAGAAAGGGATACGCGCAATTAAAAGATCTCATAGAAGGGCTGTCGAGTTTTATGGATGAAAAGGGATACACGTCTATTACTGATTTTAAAGGGATAACTCTACCCCAGATAACCAGCTGGGTTAAAGTAGATAGAGAGTCAAGAATTTTCTCTATCGTCGATGAAGGTAAATGCACGGGATGTAAGCTCTGCGTTAATTGGTGCTTTTACGGTGCCATTTCCTTGGGGGACAATAACATAGCAAGCATAGATAAGTCGAAGTGTGATGGATGTGGACTATGTGTTGCTCTGTGCCCTCGCGACGCTATAGGAATGAGCGAAAAAGTATACTTGGGTGACTATAGCTAACAGTCGATAAGTAACCTTTGATGATCGGTACTTCAGCTACCTTTGTGCCTTAAATGATAGGTTAAGCGAGTAGCAGTGCTAGGATTGCCTTTTTAACATGGAGTGCGTTTTCAACTTGATCCCAAACCACCGACTGTGACCCCTCAAGCACTTCCTCCGTCATTTCCACGTTACGGAACGCTGGGCCAGGATGCATAAATATCGCATCCCTTTTTGCATGTTTTAAAACTTCAGGAGTGACCTGGTACGCCTTTACGTTTATCTTCTCTTCTTCAGCTGTTTTCTCTCCTGTAAGGCTGCTCCGAAGTAGAATACATGCATAAATTACATCTGCATCCCTTACAGCTTCGAGGAGGTTATGTGTTAGAACGATTTTTGATCCTGTCTTCTCGGCGATTTCATGGGCTCGTTTGACTACTTCCTTGTCCGGAGTATATGCTGTACCTCCTACTTCAGGATACGCTGCAGCTATGTCCATTCCTACTTTTGTACACCCGAGTATAAGTGAGTGGAACAGACCCCTTGTCATGCCTATGTAAGTTAACTTCAGTCCCTCTAATCTTCCCTTCTTTTCTAGAATTGTGTACAGTTCACCCAGTCCCTGGGTTGGATGGTCTTTAGGACTACTGCAGTTTATTACAGGAACATCCGCGTATTTAGCCAGTTCAGCGACAGCTTCATGCTTGTAGGGGCGCATGGCAATAGCATCTACAAGCCTGCTAAGAACCCTGCTCGTATCTTTCAGCGGTTCCCCCATAGAAGCCATGGTGGCTTCGATTGGCATGTATATGGCGTGTCCCCCTAGCTGAGCCATCGCGACCTCGAAACCCAATCTGGTTCTCGTGGAAGCCCATTCAAAGAGGAGCCCGAGAGTTTTCCCTTCAAGTATCTTTTCATATTTACTAATGCCACTAGCTACTTTGAAGTCTCTAGTTAAATTGAAGATCGTTTCCATCTCCTCTATAGAAAGGTCATCTATTGAGAGAAGGTCCCTTCCCTTTAAACTCCTTTTCATATAATCAGCTCCTGGGGTCTGCTTTGATCTTAAGATTATTATAAATTTTTCTTACAAACTAAACTTATAGTCCCACAAAGGATTTGCCGCATCACACTTTACTCGACTTAGTGGCGAAGCCTAAAGATAAAAAAGCTAGACAACCTACCTTTTAATATTGAGCACCCTTGCCACGTTTTCGCCGAGAATCATCTTTAAATCTTCATCCTTAACCAACCCGGGATACACCCATCTCAGCCTCCTAACTTTTTCGAGCTCATACATTGGCTTATTAGATGGAAAGTCCGAACCAAATACCACTCTTTCTGATCCAAGAATTTTGAGCGCTTCTACAATTGTATATTCATCAACATAGGATGTCCTCAGTAAAATGTTGATGTTCTTCATGGCCACCATTATTGCTTGCTGTTCCGTACCAACAACATTCTTGCTACAAAAAAGCTTTTAGGAAATTTAATAAATAGATTAGCGCGAGCAATTTAGCTTTGGGGTTTACTTATGGCTTCATCCGTTGTGGAGTGGAAGGGGGAAAGAGATATACGCCTTATGTCTGGGAAGGGATGTTACATAGACGACGTTGAATTGCCGAATATGGTCTATTGCTTATTGCTAGGGAGCACTCATGCGCATGCGAGGATAAAGAATATCGATGTCGATAAAGCTTTGAGGGTACCTGGAGTAATAATGATCCTTACAGGTAAGGACTTGGTGAATGTTATGGATCCACTGCCAGCAAATGCAGATTATAGATCATTCGGCTGGCATTGGCGTATTCCCAAGGTCTATCCTTTAGCTACGGATAAAGTGAGGTTTATGGGCGAGCCAGTAGCTGCAGTCATAGCTGAAGACCCCTATAAAGCCTCCGATGCTCTCGGTTTAATAGAGGTTGAATATGAACCTCTACCTGTTGTCATCGATGCGGTTAAAGGCATGGAGGCCAATTCACCATTGTTATATGATGAATGGGGGGACAATATACAGGCGCATGTAACCTTCAACTTTGGGGATATAGACGCCACATTTTCAGAGGCTGACCGTATAATTAAGGTGTCATGGCGTGAACGCAGGGTTTCAGGGTTCCCCATAGAACCAAGGGGGTGTGTTGCTTGGTATGACGGATCGACAGACACCCTTAACGTTTGGAGCTCTACTCAAACTCCTCTACTAGCACAACAGTTTATAGCGCGGGCTCTTCGCATCTCAATAAATAAAGTTAGGGTTGTAGCCCCGGATGTTGGCGGCGCCTTTGGTAATAAGCTGAACTGGTGGAAGGACGTAATTGTATGTGCTGCTTCAATTATCACTGGAAGACCTATAAAGTGGTTTGAAAATAGGAGGGAGAACTTTGCAACGGGTCCCCATCAAAGGGATGTTATATGGCATGGCGAAGTTGCGGTTAAAGATGATGGGCGAATACTTGGAGTAAAAGCAAAGTTTATAGTCGATGTTGGGGTTGAAGGGACTAACAGGGGAGCTGGCGCCCCATCAATCGTACCGGCAAGCTGTTCGGTGCCTAACGCCTATAAAATTAAGGCATTACATGTGGATGCCTACGCCATTGTGACGAATAAATCGTTCTACTGCGCGTATAGAGGCTATGGCAAAGATAAGGGTATAAAATTCATGGAGAGAATAGTGGACATTGTAGGTAGGGAGCTTAACGTACCCCCTGAAGAAGTTAGATTTAGAAACTTCATTCAGCCAAATGAATTTCCATACAAGCAGATATCGGGATACGTATACGATAGTGGAGACTATCCACACGTACTTAAAAAGGCGTTAGAGATGATCGACATAAACACGTGGAGAGATAAACGGGGTTTAAGGGGGCGAAGCAAGTATCTAGGCATAGGAATGGCGTTTACGGTGGAGCCTGGGGGCGGAGCTATATCCCACAGCATATTCAACGCCATAACGCTTGCACGCATCAAGATAACGCCCGATGGAACGGTTGAAGCCTATACCGATCAAACGGAAATAGGTCAAGGATCCAAGGTTGTTACCGCACAAGTAGTATCAGACATCCTGGGGGTAAAGATCACCGACGTCGTCGTGCACCCCACTTCCTCAGACATTACCGGTGCAGGTCCATGGTCTAGTAGAGGCGCTGTATATTCACTCAGCGCGGCAGCGAAAGCTGCAAAGAAATTGAGGGAGAGGGTGTTTAAAGCCGGGAGTAAGGTCTTAAATGAGGATATTGAAAACATCGAGATCAAGGACAGTACGGTTTATTCAACGAAGGATCCGAGTAAAAGGATGTCAATGAAGGATCTAGCGTTATATATATACTTTTTCCCCGGACCTAGAGGTCTTCAAAAAGAACTTCAACTGGAACATGAAACGTTGCTCGATGTCTCCGAAACCTGGTTCAGCCCCAATACAGCGCAGAACCCCACCAGCACGTATACCACGTATTGTTCGTCTGCAGACATCGCAGTAGTCGAGGTAGACGTAGGAACTGGCGACGTAGAGATATTGAGATACGTACATGTACATGACGCTGGTAAGATTATAAATAGGGAGGTTGTTGAAGGCCAGATACATGGCGGGGTTGTGCAGGGTATAGGTGAAGCATTAAGCGAAGATCTAACCTATGATGAGAGCGGGCGATTACTCGCCGCCTCATATATGGACTATGTAATGCCAACAGCCCTAGATGCACCCAACATCGAGGTTGGCCACGTGGAGACGCTATCGCCGTTCACAGAGTTGGGTACGAAGGGCATGGGCGAGGCTCCGGCGATAGGTAGTAAGGTGGTGATCATAAACGCCATCGAAGACGCTCTATCCCCCTTCAACATAGTGATAACGGATGCTCCAGCGACGAAGGAGAAAATATGGAGATGGGTTTTCCAATCCATGAAAGGTCATAGTAGGTGAAGACCACGGGCTATGTAAATGTGTCTTTAAATGTGAATGGTAGATCTTATGAGGTCGAGGCTGAGCCTAGAACCCTCCTAATAGATCTTCTTAGAAATACCCTGAAAATTAAAAGTGTCCGGAGGGGATGCGAGGAAGGTGAGTGTGGAGCATGTACGGTTCTGCTCAATGGCAAACCCATTTATTCGTGTCTTACGCTCGCAGTTCAAGTCGATGGCGCAGAGATACTTACAGTAGAGGGGCTAATTAAGGATGAGAAAATGCATTCACTCATGCAGGCTTTCATAGAAAACTACGCTGTTCAGTGTGGCTACTGTACTCCAGGCATGATTCTAGCAGCATATTACCTGTTGAACACCGTTGAGAACCCTACGGAAGAAGACATAAGAAGGTCGGTTTCCGGCAATCTATGTAGATGTACAGGCTATGTAAACATCATTAAAGCCATAAAAGATACTGTACGACGTAAAAAACGTGAGAATCAAATTAAGGTGACTAAAGGTGACGCTCCCTACAAAGTTTAACTACTATAGACCGAAAATTCTGGATGAAGCGCTGAAATTAATGGATGATCTGAGTATACGGGGTAAGGTTATAGCTGGCGGTACAGACTTAATAGCAGGGGTTAGGGCTAGGAAGATCACTCTTCCTGAAAACATTATAGACATTAATCACATTAAACAATTGAACTTCATCGATGATGGGGGAGACGTTATCAACATAGGAGCAACAACAAAGCTATCAGAAATCTCATCATCTCAAATAGTGGGGAGAAAGGCTCCAATATTAACCGAAACGATATCTCATATGGCATCGCCACAAATCAGAAATATGGGAACCATCGGTGGAAATTTATGCAATGCATCGCCTGCAGCGGATACCGCGCCTCCACTTCTCGTTTTAGATGCCAAGGTAGAAAAAAGGAGCATTCACGGCGGGAAGGTTATCCCCATCAGCGAATTCTTCTCAGAACCTGGAAAGACTGTGGTTGGCCCCAACGAGCTACTTACTAAAATACAAATTCCGGCACAGTCACCAAGTGATAGATGGCGCTTTGTCAAATTAGGTAGAAGAAAGGCTTTCACTCTATCTATCATATCTATCACCATGCTCTTAAAAATAGAAGATGCCAATTTTAAAGATGTGAAAATAGCTCTAGGGGCAGTAGCACCTATACCACTTAGAATTACAAGGGCGGAGGCATTTCTAAGGGGGAAGAGTGTAAGCGATGATATAATTGATGAGGCGGCACGGATAGCCAAAGAAGAGGTAAAACCTATAAGCGATGTCAGGGCATCGGAGGAATATAGAAGAGAAATGGCGTATGTGCTCACAAAAAATGCACTTATAAATCTATCTAAAGGTATATAAGTGCACGATCCTTTAAACCATAAGACGATCGCCATTCTTTTGTAGCAATGTTGGAACCATCGATATTTCCCCATTGTAAATCATGAAGGCTACGGAGTCTTCGTCTAATGTGATGTTCAAGAAAGCCTCGGTGTCATCAACAGGGGTGCCAGATGTCGTTGTAATGCTAACTTTTGATGATTTGTCTCGTGTCGATTCCCACAGTGTATCCTACACGGTTTGCAAAAAATCTTCCCTGAATGGTGTGAGAACCAGCTGATAGATAAGTTGCCCAAACTACGGTAACGGAATATCGGATGATTTAAACGCAACGCCATGTTCGAGTGTAATCAACCTTCCCTGATCCTGTCAAAACTACCATCTGGATTTAGACTGCAAATAAAGCACGTTTTAAATAAACAAAACGAATAAGTAAATTATGTGATAGCCGATGACAACTAACATAGAAATGCTAAGGGAAATGATACGTCTCTTAGAAGACGGAGAGAAAGTGGCTTTGTGTACAATAATTGAAAAAGTGGGTTCTGGGCCAAGAGATGTCGGAGCAAGAGTTATCGTAGGTGAAGATGGTAAAACTGCCGGAACAATTGGCGGGGGAAATCTGGAGAGACTTCTAATCGATGAGGCCTTAAAAGCCTTGAGAGAAGGCAAGCCTAGGAAAGTCGTTTTCTCTCTTCATAAAGGGAAAAAGGAGGGAAAAATCGAGACGGGGCTAATATGTGGAGGTGAGTTAACGATATTTATCGATGTAATCGAGCCCAAACAAAGGCTCATAATCATCGGGGCGGGTCATGTAGCTTGGCCTCTTGCAAGATTAGCAGATATTATGGGGTTTAGTCTAACCGTAGTGGATGATAATGAGGAATTAGCCAATAAGGAGCGATATCCGATGGCCGAAAAAATCATCACAGGCAACTTTATTGAAATACTAGATAAGGTAGAGGTAGGCCCACGAGATCTGGTAGTTATCGTCCACGGGGAGCCCGAACATGACTATATGGCACTGGAGAAGATTATAAAAAGGAAGCCAGCTTACATAGGCTTGCTTGGCAGCAGGGCGAAGGTCGCAACGCTTGTGAAGAGGCTTAAAGCAACGGGAATTAGTGATGAGGATCTTGAAACCCTACATGCTCCACTAGGCTTAGACATTGGTGCTCAAACCCCTGAAGAAATAGGAATAAGCATTCTCGCAGAGATAATAAGTGAGAAAAGGAAAAGAACTAGGAAAGTTCACACGTCTTCCCTCTTCACTTAAGTGCTTTTCTCAAGAAGTGAAAACTCAACGCATTATGCGAAGAGGCCGTTGCCTTCGTGCGTCTGATGTTTTCATAGGCACGCTTTTCAAGTATGCTCACATTCTCCCCGGTCGTCTTCAAACTCCTCACCACGACCAACGCTATTTTCAATTCCGATAGAGTAAACGCTTTCGATCCCATAAAGCTCTTATGTAAGATGCATAGAACAGAACCGTACGAGGTAAGCGGCTTTCATGAGGGCCTTAGTCGAGATTAGTTTATCCTCCAAAGATACTATGCTGATCGCTGTTTTTGGAGCGCTCTCAGCCTTTCCGCTTTTGTTGACAAACGCCTTCAACTTGGTTGCATTAACCAATATTCCTGGAACTAACGGTATTTACGTCCAATTTATCACGGCTCTGATCTTGTGGGTTGGGATCGGGGTTATAGGAAAGTTCGGTTCCGCGATGGCCATTTCTGTAGTAAGCTCGATAGTGGCGGTAATCATCCTAGGGGGTCCAGGTCTCGTTAAGCCTTTGCTGATCCCTTTTAACATCTTAACTGGTTTCATAATAGACATAATTCTTCTAAGATCAAAATCCGGTGTTTTAAATCGTCTGATTGCTGGGTTCTTCGGAATCCTTCGAGGTCTGCATGTTGTCGTTGTTCAAACATTTTTTGGAATTCCGATCGCTGTCGGTTTGCCGGTCGTCGCGGTCGTATGCATTTCTGGAGCGATTGGAGCAAACGTAGGTATTCAAGTCCTTGAGAGGTTATATAGCAGCGGAATGTCAGATTTAGGAGGGGGGCATGACATGGAATTCAACGTAATGTTAGAAAAAGCTACTAGCTTTCACGGGCACACATGCGTAGGACTTGTTTTAGGCACTAGAATCGCGATGGCGGGACTTCGCAAGTTAGGTATTAAGGATCCGTTCAAAACGCGTAAGCTAATAGTATACGTTGAAATAGACCGTTGTTTGGCAGATGCGATTCAGGCCACGACAGGGTGCACTATTGGAAAACGTACAATGAAATACATGGATTATGGGAAATTTGCGGCAACATTTGTGGACACATTGAGGAATAGGGCAGTACGCCTTTCAGTGAAGGAGAAAGCACGCAAGTTGGCGATGAAATACGGTGAAGAACATGGATTAATAGAAAGAGGGAAAAAAGTTAGCCGAAAACAGGAAATGAAGATAATGGCTGAGGCATACTCAAAGATACGTGATGTTAACCTCTTGGACATTAGGGACGTGAGCGTAGGTATATCAAAATGGGATCTCCCAGGCTTGCCTGAACGAAAAGTGATGTGCGCCATGTGTGGTGAGAGAATTTTTGATGGTCGCGAGAAAATAAAAGATGGACGAATTCTCTGCAGGCCATGCGCGGAAGGCGCATATTACAGAATTCTAGGCGAGACGCAACAGGAGTGACTGCTTAATGCCGGGAAGAATCGTTAATGAGATTCTGAGCTCGTTTCAACACTTCATTCCAAATCTAGATGAGATAACGGTTGACAAGGTCATTATGGGATTGGGATATACGGGCGTTAAGCTAAGTACAGGACATGTCGGCATCTGCTTTACTTTTCAAAGTGAAATTTCGCCAAGTTGCTGCCAAGCGTATAAAAGAGCGGGCAAGTTAGCTGGAAGTAAAGCCATAGAGATGGCGAGTATGGCGAGGTCGTGGGATCTAAGTGAAAGTGTGATAGGTATCGCCACAGTAAATGCCCTTTCATCAATTGCTATCGCGAGAAATAGCAAGACGTATATCATCTCTAAGGGGAACATTTTCGACGAGATTGCGTTTAAAAAAAGCGATATCGTTGTCTTAGTCGGCAAGATCAAGCCATTAATCAAACGAATTCAGGGAAAGGTAGAGAAACTCTATGTACTCGAAAGAGACTTGATGCGGCGTGAGAGTGGAATTCTGCCGGATACAGCCTGCGAGGAGATCCTTCCGAAAGCAAGCATCGCCATAATTACGGGAACTGCCTTAGTTAATGGAACGATAGACCGCCTGATAGAACTCTCGAAGGACGCAAGGGAAATCGCTATTGTGGGTGCCTCAGCCAGTGTCCTTCCAGATCCCCTATTTGAGCGCGGAGTTACAATAGTCGGCGGAATCAAAGCTCTAGACCCAGATAAATTGCTACAGATCGTGGCTGAAGGAGGGGGAACGCAAGAGTTGAAGGCAGCCATCGAATTCATTAACCTAAGACCAAAGAATCTGCACTCTATAGGTTCAGCCTAAAGCTACACGCGTTCTAGAAAGTCAATGATAGGTCCCACATCCACATCGGTAAAGCCCCTTTTCTTTTTAATATACTCCTCTAACTCTTCAGGTGAATCAATATCTACTAGAACTTCTTCCTCGTCAACGTCGACGCATAAAACCTCATGTCTGTATTTACTAATCACGTTCTTTAAACCGAAGCTTTCTTCGCGCATCTGCATTATCTCGCTAAACAGCGCTTTATCAAACAATATTGGGTGCCCCTTCCTCCCCTTGTACGATGCAATCGCTATGAGCGGCCTTTTAATGAAGTATTCGCTCAATAGTATGTTTATGGGTTTACAGCTTATTAAGCATACATCGGCTGGTAAAAACATGACCGCTCCGGCTCTACCTAATACGTGCGATAATCCCGCCTTAACCGATGTTGACATACCTAATTCGTAATTACTGTTGTACACCATTCTAAGTTTAGGGTTCATCGAAAGGTCAGTAACAGCCTTTTTGATCCGCTCTCCTTCATATCCAAATACTAAAATGACCTCATCAGCGTTGGAGCCTAAACCTACTCGAACAACCCTATGGATTAATGGTTCACCGTTAACTATGTAGAGGAGCTTATTCCCGGGGAACCTAGTTGATAGTCCTGCAGCCAGCATTATCAATGGTATGATGGTTTTAACTTCACAAGGTCGGCTGTAAACCATCATTAACGCTAACCACCTTCACTAAGCAGTGCTAAAGCTATCTTATCGCCGTCAACTATTATCCTGTCATAAAATGGCTAAAGAGGAATAAAAACATTTTAACCACTGGAAAATTGGAGGTTTTTCATGCTTCCTTTAAGGCGCGAAGCGCTATCTACGTTTTATAATGGTAGGGTATCCATGGTTGTTGTAGTGTCCATGTAAAGAATAAACTGATTTTTTGTGTACGCTACGTAGCACGCGAAAATTGAGGTTCGGTTGTTGTCTGCAACATTTGTAAGCATTTCGAATTGGATGGCAAGTCATGTCAAAGAGCTTCAGAAAAAAGGAATACTAAAAGTAGAAAAGAAATTTCCTCTACACCAGAAACATATAGCATTTAGTCTTAAAACGTAAAAACTTTCAAAGGTTCAACTGAAGTGATATATATCATAATACTTTATTTACATTAGGGTGCTACATTTGTTGAGGAATCCTAAAAAAGAGTGGGAAGGCAAAATTGAAGACTATCCTTTAACCAACTATCCAGATTATGAACCAGATAGGCCTCCAAGGCTTGAAAAACTTCACAAATTTTCATATTTCGACGAACTGGAGAGGATATGGGGGAAACGGTGGGGGCCCAGGGTATCGGAAAGCTCAGGGAGGTGGCCCTCATTAAGCCTAGTGAGCATGAGGCAAACCCTCTGTGGGCTAGGGACCCGAACTTCTTCCTGTTGAGGCAAGGCATAGTAGATCAAGAAGCCTTGGAGCTGTTGTTAGATCAACACGAGGCATATGCGAGGACGTTGAAGGAAAATGGTGTGTCCATCCATTGGATGGAGATATATGATCCGATGGGCGCATATGGCCCGATGAGAAAACTCTATATGGCGGAAGAGGTGTTCGTGGCGAAGGGAGGTGCGATAATGCCAAGATTTGGCCACGCGTCTTACAAGCGTGGATTGGAGCCACATTTTGAAAGATTTCTAGCAAGCATAGGTTGTCCGATTCTTTTGATGGTTTGTGGCGATGGAATCCTTGAGACGGGTCCGGGTCTGGTGCCCATTGCCGAGGATGTACTGTTAATTCATCAATCGTGTGCAGGCAATCAAGACGGACTTGATCAGATTCTTCCGGTTCTTATGAGGTGTGGTCTCAAAGAGTATCATCTGGTTTATCTCCAAACCATCATGGATACCTTTGAATCTGGAGGCGAATTCCACGTGGATATGATAGTGGGTCCCGTAGACATAGGTGTTGCAGTCGTGTACCCAGCTTCTCTAGATTACCACACATACGTGTGGTTAAAGGAGAAGAGTTTCAAACTGATAGAGATACCCTCTAACGAGCACAAAAAATATATTCCGGCCAATTGCGTCATGCTAGAACCCGGTAAAGTAATAATGCCTGCGGGAGCAGATAAGACAAACTCCGCCCTACGCAGAGAAGGCATCGATGTGATAGAAGTTGAAACCACAGGGTTAACCAAGGGAGGCACCAACGGAATAAGGTGTATGACACTACAGTTGATACGTGACCCTGGACCAGGCTTGGAAGAGATAAAACGATAGAGAAGTAAACCATAAGGATAGTGAGGACGCCCACTAACATTAATTTGTAAATGTTTTTCTCAGGCTAGTTTGACTCGTTTCCATAACCAAAATAGCACTGATCGTGAGCTGGATTTTAGGAAAGTATACCGGCTTTCCTTGCCGCGTCTTCAAGCCCCAGATCAGCAAGCTTCCACTTCTGGGGGATGCCTTCAGCGTTCCATCCTCGAACCTTATAGTAGTCTTCAAGTAGCTTCCATAGCTCAACCACGTGTCCTTTGCTGGGTCCTTCGGGCATGGCCTCCTTGAGAAGTCTCTCTGGAAGCGTATCGTCCTTACTTGTGAATCCTTCACGTATGTTGAAGATTCTCTCTAGATTCCAGACCCGTTCTCCGGCTTTCCAAAGATTTTGCTCCGTCGTTTTAAACCCGGTTGCAGCCGTGTATAGCTCGGCAAGGTTTGCCATCGTTACATCAGCGTTGTGGATTACGAAGACGCAGAAGCCCAGCGAATCCAAGACAGCCATCTCATCCTGGACCTCCATGGCTACTTCACCCTTCCCTTCCAAGGCGAACCTGTCCAGCGGAGGCGGCGAGCTAAAGACCTCCCTAGTCACGAGACCTCTTTCATGGCAACCTCCACGGGGACAAACAGCGTACTCAATGCCCATCGCTTTGGCACCCCTCGGGTCGTAGGCTGCAAGCTCAAGCCCCTTAACTTGCATCGCAAACCTTTGCGAGCCTCCACCTATTTTCTCCGAAGCACTCCTAACCCCCTCTGCCAGCAAATCTCCTAAACCCTCTCTATAGGCAATTTTCTTAATCGTCTCTATCATCGCATCGTGATTGCCGAACCTTAACTCAAGCCCCTCTGTCTCCGCCTTCATGATAATGCCCCTCTCAAAGCACTCCATGGCGAAGGCTATACAGTTACCCGTGGATATCGTGTCAAGACCGTACTCATCGCAAAGCATGTTCGCGGCAACGATGGCCTCAAAGTATTCGTTTCCACACTGAGGGCCGAAAGCCCCTAACGTCTGATACTCGGGTCCCCTATGCGTAATCGCCCCAGCGTATGGCCCCTCTCGCACTATGGTGAGGCTCCCGCAGGCTACTGGGCACCTGTAGCAGGTATTTTTCTTCACAACAAGCTTCTGGTGGTAATCGGAGTTAACCGTGGTGTCAATAGCCTTGAAGACGCCGGTTTGGTAGTTCCTAGTTGGAATAATCCCAATCTCATTCACGAGCCAAGCTACTCGAGGAGTCCCCCTTTTTCCAAATCTTTTGAGGCGATCAGACTCGGCGTAAATCTTCAGCAACTTTTTGACTGCCTTCTTGAAGCCCTCCGGGTCAGCCACTTCAACATCCTTGGTGCCCCTCAAAGCGATGGCTTTCAAGTTTTTTGAGCCTAAGACAGTGCCGGCGCCACCCCTGCCAGCAGCCCTTCCTCCAAACATGATTGAGGCGTACTTCACAAGTCTCTCCCCAGCTGGACCGATGCAAGCAACCTGTGCACGTGGATCGGTTTCCTCACAAATATAGTGCTGGGCCCAGCTGGTGGTCATGCCCCATAAGTAGTCAGCGTTCTTAAAGGCAACGTGTCCGTCCTTTATCCACAAATATGTTGGTCTCTCAGCTTTCCCTTCCACGACTATGGCATCATAGCCTGCGAACTTCAGCTCTGCCGCAAAAAAACCTCCTGCGAATGTCATGAGGATCGTTCCTGTAAGTGGCGACTTTGTGACTACGGAGCATTTAATGAAAGAGGGTGCCTCTGTCCCATTAAGCGGTGTCGTCGCGAAAATTACCTTGTTCTGTGGGCTAAGCGGGTTAACTTTAGGCTCCAACTCATTGAAGAGAATCCACACACCAAGCCCTCGACCCCCCAAGAACACACGCGCTGCTTCGAGGTCGAGATTTTTCACTACGGCATCTTTCCGAGACAAATTAACATACAAGATCTTACCCAGATATCCTCCAACTTTCAATGTTTAAACCTCTCTTTTCATCTGTCTGTGAAACTTGTGCATATTTAACGCTTATGTTCATTGAGTCGATTAATTACCGTGGATAAATTAGAGTGCTTCTGTAATGCCGCATGCATGGTGTCATTAATTTGGTTTTTAAATGTTTTTCTCTTGTTGGGATTTCGGGACATTCTGGGGTTCGTATATCCCCTTGATCTTCTTGCAGTATCCACACTTCTCAACCCTGCAGAGGTGCCTCAGCCTGCTGAAGGATAGGGAAACAAACTCTGCGGAAGGTTCTGAAAGAATTAGGGAAATGTGTCGCACAAGTGTTTGGGAGAGGGAGTAGCCGAAGTTTGCTTCCAGGATCCCCTTGATTTCTCATGCTTCATGACCAAGCCCTTGTCCACTAGGCTCTCGAGGAGAAGCCCACCTCCCCTAGAAGCTGATGGAAACCCTGGGGTTTCGCCTTGCCTTAAGCAGTCGTTTATGTTGCCGCGTGTGCTGAGTATCGTAAGCATTAAATATTGTTACTAACAATAAATATTGACTGGGAGATAAATTTGAACAAGAAAGCTGTTGCAAAAACTACAGCAATAATTGTGGCCATCGTTGTGATCTTGATTGCAGCAATAGGTGTTGTCTACTATATGAGTCTACCTGGACCTACCCCATTACCTACACCAACGCCAAGCCCGACACCTACAATACCAAAGGTAGAAAAATTCGTGATCGCTTATATGGACGATAATCCAAAAACATCCCCCTGGTCAATAGTGAACATCGAGGGCCTTGCAGAAGCGCTGTTTAAGTTAGAGGACGAATATCCAGAATATGATTTCTCTTACATATGGAGCGCGCCAGTATCCGGTTCGGAACTTGTTGCCACAGTTGATTTGCACGTAGCACAGGGAGCAAAGATGATAATTGGGGCTGCGTATGGTCAGGAGAATGAATATATGGAGATAGCCAGAAAGCATCCTGATATTCCAATCGCTGTTTTTGAACCTTCAGAAGACCTCTTAAAAGGATCTGGAACAGTCGGTGGTTACAAATGGCAACAGTGGCAAGCGGCTTACATAAAGGGCATAATCGCTGCGGGAGTTACAAAAACCAATAAGATCGGTTTTGTGAATGCATACGACTTTGACGCCTCAAGAAAAGCGATTAACGCATATGTGAAGGGAGCTAAGGAGATCAATCCCGATGTGGAAGTCCTATATACGACAAGTGGGGATTTCACGGATCCTACCAAGGGAGCAATGGCTGCAAGTTACTTAATAGCAAAGGGATGTGATGTTATAGCTTCGTACGGTGATGGTCAAAGCGAAGGCGTTGTCAGAGAAGTAGCAAAATACCCGGGTGTTCTCACTTTCGGGGAGATGAAAGATATGACACAGATGGCACCCGACAACGTGCTAATGAGTAACATTGCCCATATGGAAGTTCGATGGTACGATTTAATAAAGAGGGCAATTAATGGGACGCTCAAAGGATACGCGTGTGAACCCACAATCGCTGACGGGATAATAACATTTGAATTTAATGAACAACTAAAAGATGTAATACCGCCAAGCGTTTTGGCATATGCTGAGGAAAAGATAGGGCAGTTGACGGCAGGAAAGTTTCAACTCTCCGCGGACATTAGTGAGTATCCTATTACTTGAATGGCTCAAGAGAGAAATGTTGCCACAAATCGAAGTTAAAGACGTATCTAAGAGATTCGGCGATGTCGTTGCACTTAGGAATGTCAACTTAAAACTTGATAAAGGCAAATTATACGCACTCGTTGGAGAAAATGGAGCAGGAAAAACTACTACGCTAAATATTATTTTCGGATTTATCCCGCCAGATACTGGCAAAATGTTTCAAAAAGGAGAAGAGAGCAAATACGATGTTTTATCTTCTATTCGGAGGGGAATAATATTAATAACGCAAGAGTCTTCTTTGATTCCCACCCTAAATTTAGTCGAAAATACGTTAATAACCCCGCTTTTCGAAAAATACATTTTGGCACCTTACAAAAAAGGAAAACAAATGTTAGAATCTGCGAAAAAAAAGACCAAAAATGAATTCAAGGTTGATTTAGAGGTCGAATGTTCCAAATTGGGTTATTCCCAACTCAGAGAAGCTGGGATTTTGAGATCACTTTGCTTTGACTTTGATGTTATACTTCTAGATGAACCAACATACACGCTATCAAAATTTGGTGAAGAATATCTTTTTCAGATGATGAGGGAATTTGCGAATCGAGGGGCTACTGTAGTATACACTACTCATAGGTTCGAAGAGATGCTCAAATATCCAGATGAAATAATTGTCATGAAAAATGGAGAGATAGTACTCAAGAAGCCAGTCAAAGAAGTGACCCCAGACATGCTTACATATTATATGTTTGGTAAACCCATGTCGGCGATAAGAACTGCTTCGCGCAAAACTCAATATCAACATGATACGTTGCTAGAGGTAAGGGATCTGTGGTGCCGAGATGATTTTGGAGTGGACGCAGTAAAAGGCATAAGCTTTAGCCTTGGGAGGGGGGAAATACTAGGAGTAGTCGGAACACAAGACTCCGGGAAAAAAGAGTTATTAGAGGCTATATTTGGACTTAGGGAGGTAAAGAAAGGATCTATTAAATTAGCTGGAAAGGAGATTAGTAATTTGAGCATAAAGGAACGGTTAAGCAAAATGTCCTTCATACCAGATAA
>Ga0315308_1000217_pt1 | contig 31430 bp, 28 predicted proteins | sample TDP3_MG_FD_203078 | JGI IMG/M metagenome (GOLD analysis project Ga0315308, IMG submission 203078) | Freshwater sediment microbial communities from Lake Towuti, South Sulawesi, Indonesia - TDP3 | ecosystem: Environmental > Aquatic > Freshwater > Lake > Sediment | place: Indonesia: South Sulawesi... | reverse complement strand
CACGGTGTTGCCTCCATCAAACTCTCTGAAGGAAAGGCGTCCATACTTGGCTGTCCCATCGCCCCTCGAAAACACATACTTGTCAGACCTCAGAGAGCCTTACCGATCTACGCGGAGACAGACATTGAGGTGGAGATAACTCAAGATGAAGAGTCAAAAGTAGAAAGATACGAGCGCAACACAATCCCTGAGAACTGGGCTACAGTAAGCAGCCAAGTCGCGAGAGACCATACAAAGGTGATGGTTGTCGGGAAGTCAGATAGTGGAAAGTCATCGTTCTCCTGTTATCTAGCCAATTTCGCGTTGTTGCATGGAAGAGAGGTGCAACTCTTCGACATGGATCCAGGGCAAGCAAGCATTGGTCCCCCAACTACCGTGAGCTACGCGAAGATCTCTGCCCCATTGTACGATCCCTTCACCCTATATGTAGACGACGCAACTCATGTAGGATATACGTCACCCTCTCATGCAGTACAGTCATGTGTGAACGCGGCCAAAGATCTGATCACAAAAACAGCCGGGGCTAGCAGCCTAGCCTTCTCGGTCATCGATTCTGACGGCTGGGTTGAAGGCATCGAGGCGGAGCGATACAAGGCTGAACTCATCCAAACATGCGGCATTGATGCAGCAGTCTTCATAGATGTGCCTATGACTTCATTCCTTCCCCGGGGGTTGATGGAGCTCAATATTGAAGTCTTTCAGGTGGATAAGCAGACAACCCTGTCATCAAGAGGAGTCGATGCTAGGAGACGGTTGAGGTCGATGGGCTATAGAAAGTACCTCAAGGGAGCTAGGGTTCGAACTCTACCTACATCCTGGATTAGGATCGACCTCTTAACCATGCCGACGGAAGAATCGGCAAAAGACTATTTCAGGGAGATATGTGCTCAGACGGAGCAGCAGCCTACATCCCCCTCCAAGTCGCGGAAAGGTACAGCCGACAAGGATACAGGCCTGCTGTCATATGGCTACAATGGAACAGGGTCCTTCTCAGGGATAGGATTGGTGGAAGACATAGACTCGAACGGGGATCACCTCAGAATATTCACTCCCATAAACGGCAAGATAGAGAGACTTGTGCTGGGCCGCATGATCTTGGATAGGGATGGTGTCGAGATCTATTCCGTGAGATAGACGTTGGCCATCCATCTAGAACTGTTCTCCGCCGATTTGGAGATTAGCCTGGAAAAACAAACTGGGGGAAACGGAGGAGGAGCGATTCCCTCCCTGGGTTACATCCCCCTCTTATACATATACAGCATTAGGTCAGCCAGACGGACGCTGTAAGCCCATTCGTTGTCGTACCAGGCGATGACCTTGGCTAGGTGATCATCAATTACGTTTGTAAGCAGACTGTCGAATATGGCTGAATACGGGTTTCCGAGGAAGTCGCGGGAAACCAATGGATCTTCGCAGTACTGCAGTATTCCCTTTAGGTAAGCGTTAGCTGCCTCTCTGAAAACTTCGTTGATTTCCTCTTTGGTAACTGCTTTGTCCAACTCAGCCACTAGGTCTAGAAGAGATACATCCAGTACAGGGGCTCTAACCGCTATTCCGTCAAGCTTACCGCTTAGCTCGGGCAAGACCTCGCCGATGGCCTTCGCTGCTCCCGTCGTGGTTGGTACTAGGTTTTCGGCTGCCGCTCGCGCCCTTCTCAGGTCTTTGTGGGGAAAGTCGAGTGTACGCTGGTCGTTTGTGTACGCGTGGACGGTTGTCATGAAGCCCCTCCTAATTTTGAAGGAATCGTTCAGAACCTTGGCGACGGGCGCCAGGCAGTTTGTTGTACAAGAAGCCATGGAAACTATCTTATGCTTCTTTGCGTCGTACATATCCAAGTTTACCCCGGGGACCAAAGTTGCGTCAGGCCCCTTAGCGGGAGCGGAAATGACCACCCTAGCTACACCCGACTCTAGATGCTTACCCGCGCTCTCCCTATCCGTGAACCGGCCAGTAGACTCTAGGACGATATCCACATCTAACTCACTCCAAGGGATCTTCTCCGGGTCAGATATGCTGTAGACCCTCACCCCCTTGCCATCAACTACAATGGCGTCCCTGGTTGCTGTGACCTTCCCCGAAAAGGTCCCTAGAGCGGAATCGTACTTCAAGAGATGGGCCAGAGTGGCAGCATCCGTAAGGTCATTCACTCCAACTATCTCTAGATCTTTCTTGTTGTAGGCTGCCCTGAAGAAGTTTCTACCAATCCTCCCGAAGCCGTTAACTCCAACTTTCACCATTTGTCCTCGTTTTTCCAGAAATCCGGCCTATCTTTAAAAGGTTTGTGAATCACGACATCACTCTCCCCGTGAGAATGGGTAGATGCCCCCGGGGAACTGAGTAGGACAACTCTTATATGACCCGTGTTTTTCGGTATCGTTACCTTGACTTTTCTCCCTGAGCTGAAGTCTCTCCTGGGAGTGGAGAACATCGCTGAAAACAATCTTGAACGTCTCGTGTACGACCACGACTATGCCCCCATCCCAAGAGAGATCATGATCATGTTCAAGACCAGGCCGGATGCAATAGTGAGGACGACGTCATCAGACCAAGTCTCTGAGGTGCTGAGGATAGCACATAGATATCGAGTGCCTGTTACACCTAGGGGGTACGCTACCTGGGGCTTTGGGGGAGCTATGCCGACTAGAGGGGGAGTTACGCTTGATCTTACGCAGCTCAATCACATCGAGCAGTATGATGAGAAGAGAGGACTTCTGAAAGTTCAGGGGGGAGCGGTTTGGAAGAAAGTGATGGACTTCCTTGAGTCGACGAAGTGGCAATTACCTGTGTACCCCTCCAGCGCGCCGTCTGCGACAGTCGGAGGTTTCGCTGCCACTGGCGGGCTAGGATACGGGTCCCTCAAACATGGGTACTTGAAGGAGAATGTTGTCAGCGCAACAGTGGCCTTCCCAGACGGCGAGATAGCTTGTTTACAAAGGGACATAGAAACGATGGAGCCCATCCCTAGAGACGGTGTGACTCTGGATCAACTGTTCTCATCAGAAGGGATTCTATGCGTCTTCTTGGACCTGACGATTAGGCTGGTACCCAGAGGTGAGGTTGAAGCACCTGTCATCGCTTCGTTTGATCAGTTCGAAGATGCTGCTGAAGACCTTGAAGCTGCGTCCAGAGAGACCGCTCCATTCACGCTGATACTAAATGACGGTGGGTTTCTTAGAGCCAAGAGAGAAGCGGGTTTTGAAACAGTGGATGTGCCCATATCAGGTGGAGTTGTGTTTGGTCAATACTGTGGAGGTAGAGCAGATGTTGAGAAAGAGTTAGAGAGATTCTCAGAGATCACGGCCTCCCATAAGGGCATTGTTCTTTCTGAAGAAGAGGCGAAGCTGGAGTGGGAGGAGAGGTTCTACCCGTTGAGAGTGAAACGTATGGGTCCTACACTTCTCGCCGCAGACCTGCTAGTGCCTACCAGCGCCGTGATGGAGACAACCAGATACGCTCAGAAACTGGCTCGAGACGCCGGTATCGCAGCAGGCATGGACATCGTAGCTGTAGCGAGGGACCAAACAGTAATCTTGCCGATGTTCTTCTCCGACGAGCGAAAGACCCTCAAGTTCATGAGCCATATCGCCATCGTAAAGAAGATGATTGAGTTCGTGATACAGATAGGCGGACGCCCCTATGGATACGGCGTCTGGAACTCGTTTCACCTCAATCGAGCTGAGCCTGAGCGCGCCAGACAACTCAGGTCTCTGAAAAGGAAACTCGATCCTAGAAACATATTGAACCCCGGTAAAACGCTCACGGTCGGCACACGTTTCGGTCTGCCGCTTCCCGCGTTCGTGTACAACTCGGGTTTAGAGCTGATGTGGGGCCTCAGGAAAGTGTTCTAGATGATAGTGGAGGAATTTGACGAGCAGAAACTCAGCGACCTCTACGTATGCGCACAGTGCGGGTACTGTGTTAACATTTGCCCTACCTACGAGAAAACCCCGTGGGAATCGAACTCACCGCGTGGAAAACTGTACATGTTGAAAGCCCTGTCCAAAAGCCACGGGGTGAGAAACTGGTTCTTCGGTCCTAGAGCGAAGGTCACCGAACTATTTGCTAAGAGAGTGTACGATTGTACTGTGTGTGGACATTGTAAGGAAGTCTGCCCAGTCAGGATCGACCTCCCGCGTCTCTGGAAGAAATTGCGGGAGGGCATTGTGAAGGTGGGGCTTGCCCCGGAAGCGGTTGAAAAGACGAGACGGAGCCTACTCCGATCAAGGAACATATTTGGTATGGAGAGCTCCATGAGGAGGGAGTGGGCGGATTACAGTGGCGTGGAGATCAAGGTGAAAGACCGGGCTGAGATCGTGTACTTTGCAGGCTGTGTCGCGTCCTATTCAGGCCGTGTTCAGGGAATAGCGGAATCCACTGCAGCTATACTAAACCACATGGGCGAAGACTGGACTCTTCTGAAAGATGAATGGTGCTGCGGTCATCCACTGGCGGTCAGCGGTGCAACGCAAGGATTCAAGGAGTTCGCAGAACACAACGTCAAGTCCATAGAGTCCACGAGAGCAAAGCGTGTTGTGACGGCGTGCCCTGGTTGCGCTCTCGCGCTTAAGGAGGAGTACCTAGAGCTCGCGGGAATCGAGCCGACGTTCGAGATTCTGCACCTCACCGAGCTTCTCAGCGAGTACGTGGAACAACGTGGGATGGGGATATCTAGGTTGCATGCACGGATCACATATCATGACCCATGCGAACTGGGAAGGCTGGGCGGGGTTTTGGAGGAGCCTAGAAAAGTGCTGCGTCGTTGTGCAACAGAACTCGTGCCACCACATTACGATGGGTTGAACGGACGGTGCTGCGGTTCAGGGGGACTCTTGAAGGGAGTCAACCTTGCTGTTTCGGAGGCTATAGCGGATGACCGGTTGACTGCGCTATCTGAGACAGGTGCTGAGATATGTGTTTCAGCTTGTCCCTCCTGCATTCAGGCGTTAAGGGACGCGGCTGGAAGAAGAGAGAAAGCTCCTAAAGTGATGGATATGTCGGAGCTGGTCGCTCAGCAGCTTGGTCTTATATGAGCAACAACCAATCGACGAATCCAAAACCATGTGTATGTGAAAGAGGAACTGTTCCTAGAGGACAGACCGGTTGCTTCAAAGGTGTGAGCACTCAACTAGTTCCTGTGAGGAAAAAGATAACGAGCGAATTGATGGATGCTCTCGACGCCTTGCAGATCCGAGGAGAGTAGGGGAATCTCGATGATCTTTAGCTGAGATCTCAAGCGCTCTCGAATGTAGGATATCCATTTGAGCTGTGATCTTCTCTTCTTCTTGAGAGAGGAGCATTCGGCTGCATCTTGACTCCTGATGACGTTGTTCACTATGAGATGACCGACGGGAATGCCATAGTCCTCAAAGGTTGAGAGCAGCCTCATGGTGAGGTTTACCCCCATAGCCTCGGGAATAGTCACCACCTCGAACTCAGTCGTGTTGGCATCCCTAAGCAGATGGATAACCCGCTGCGCAAGAGCTTTCCATTTTTCAAGAGTCTCAAGCAGCGACATGGGCTTGCCCTTGTCTCTTGATCAGGTGGACGGCCTCTTGAGCCTCTGATACCCCGAGGCAATCCTGTAGTATGTTTTCCCTACAACATCTAGGTGAGACGTGAAGATCTCAGGGTACTGAAGGAGGCGGAGAGTATGCCCCGCAGGCGCGGTATCCCACACTATTTTGTCATAAATACGTTCCTCGAACAGCGCAAGTATATAGTCGAGGAGGAATTCTTCGTCGATTCCAGGTGCCTCCGCAACATAGTCTATCACTCCCCTGTCGACCGGAAGTAGAGAAGAGACCACGCGATAGACTTCCTCCCCGAACTTTGACTTCCATCTGTGGACAACGGTTTCTCGATCTATCTCGACTGCGAACAGGTTGTCGATGTTCCTCACTTGAACTATCATGTTCCCGATGTGCTTGGTGAACACATCGGAGAGGGAGGGAGTGGGGTCGCTGGAGATCAGGAGTGTTTTGAACCCTTCCTCAGAGAGCCGGGAAGCCGTAGCACATGCGCAGGTTGTCTTGCCGACTCCTCCCTTACCTCCGAACATTATCAAGCGAGGCCTGTCATGAAGCAAACCATGTAACGACAATATAGCTCAGATCCCTTCAGGACTTTGGCAGAGCAACCCAAGCGACATATTAAAGTATCAGAGGCTTAGAAGACCTCTTCGGTGTGCGTCAAGCTCTACACAAATGGTTGGGAGACGGTGATTCGATCGGGGTTGTGGCTGCCCTCTTCCCCATGGAAAACGGTTAAAAACGCGTGATGTAGGTGCACCGTCGATGAAGATATGCTTGGCGGATATGTTGGAAGAATTCTCCATGTGAACCTAAGCAACAACAAGGTTCTGGATGAAAGCCTTCTGGATCGATTTCCGCTGCTGATCCTTAGGAAGTTTGTCGGCGGCTTCGGTCTGGGGTTAAAGCTTCTGTACGATGATGTTCCGCCGGGGGTTCACCCGCTAGAGTCAGAGAATCCATTGATCTTCATGACCGGCCCACTGTGCGGTCTCACGTCAATACCTTGCGCAAACAATACGACAGTGATCGCCCTCAACGCGGACACCGGCTTCACGGCGGGTAGGTCTAACTCACACGGTTTCTGGGGGCCGAACCTGAAGTTCGCGGGGTATGACGGCATGGTGGTGGTGGGGAAGGCGGAGAACCCGGTGTACCTATGGATACACGACAAAACGGTTGAAATCCGAGACGCAGCGAAACTCTGGGGTAGAGACACGCATGAAACAGAGGACTTGGTGAAGGACGACATAGGTGTGTCGAAGGCGAGCGTGGCTGCCATCGGACCTGCGGGAGAAAACATGGTGACGGGGGCGCTGATAGAAAACGACAAACATCACTCCTTCAGCCACTCTGGCGTCGGCGCGGTGATGGGCTCCAAGAAAGTCAAAGCAATCGCCGTGCACGGATCAGGCGGACTCCCAGTATCCGACGAAGAGAGACTTCAAGAAGCGGGTGAGAAGTGGAGGAAGAACCTCTTCAAGAGCGACGTCGCAAAGGGGCTGTCGAAGGCAGGCACACCGAGAGGAGAGTACGGATACGCAAAGACCATGTGGCTGACGACCGCGAAAAACTTCCTAGAGATCAACCCGCCGGGGTGGGGAGACGGCATGTCAAAACACAGAATCACGCCCAAACCCTGCTTCGCGTGCCCGATCGGGTGTAGCTACGAGATCGAGGTTACGTCAGGACCCTACAAGGGATATGTGGCCACACCTGCGGGTGGAGGTGAAAACCTAGAGGGAGCAGCCTCCATCTCCGGCGTCACTGAAAGCGGAGCAGTGTTCTACCTCTCGGACCTCTGCGATCGCATGGGCTTTGAGTCCAGCACCTTGGGTTGCACCATAGCTTTGGCAATCGAGTGCTACGAGAAAGGCATACTGACTAAAGAGGGAACGGATGGACTGGACCTCAGGTGGGGAGACGATGAGCTTGTGGCGAGGCTGATGAAGATGGCGGCAACCAAGGAGGGGAAATTAGGTAAGCTCCTGGCTCTGGGTCCTAAGAGAGCAGCGGAATCCATCGGCGGAGAAGCACCAAAGCTTGCTGTTCACGTCAAGGGCACAGGGATGAACCTACATGACTGGCGCGCAACATGGGGCATCATGCTAGGCCAGTTGGTTGGCGGGGGATCCGGATGGCCAGCTCCAGCTGCAGACGCATGGGCACCCGAGCCGGACGCAGGCTTCCCGAACTATCAAGATGGACTGGACCCAAAGATCAAGCCTGAAGCTGTTGCCAAGACATGGCCTAAGAAGTATTGGGATGACTGCCATGGCACCTGTTGGTTCGCCGCCTGGGGAGTACCAGGCGTGCTCAGCTGCTCGGCTGAAGCCGTCGCGGCGGCTACTGGATGGAACTTCACTGCTGACGAAGCATTCATGGTGGGGAAGAGAATCGTCAACTTTGAGCGGGCGTTCAATGTTACACGCGGGCTTACCCCCGCAGATGATTATGAAGTCTCACCTCGCATGGTCTCAGAACCACCGAGGGGAAGAGGGAAGGGAAAGTCGATGGGACCCTACGTGAAAGGAATGGTGATGGAGCTGTACCGGTTGATGGGGTGGGATGAGAAGACGGGGAAGCCTTGGCGAAGCACACTAAGGGACGTGGGCCTCGACGACATAATAGGTGATGTGTGGCCCTAGCCGTTTCTACTGGACACGGTACTTCTCTAGCGCCTTCCGGCTGAGCTCTATTCCGAAACCGGGTTTTTGAGGAACGGGGAGGCACCCATCTCTAGGAGTCAGGCGTGTAGTGAACAGCTCCTCCGTTTTTACGATGTCAGCCGAGGGGTCGAAGAATTCGATGTTGAGCGCACCGGGTGTAGCCGCCACCAAGTGAACGTGAACTTCTTGGCTGGAGTGCGGTGCGACAGGTATGCTGTTAGTGCTGGCCAGGGCAGCGATCTTGATCCATTCAGTGACGCCGCCCGCCACGCTTGCATCCGGCTGCACAATATCCGCAGCTTGTTTGTCGATCAGTTCTCTAAACCCGTACCTAGTGTACTCCAGTTCTCCTGAAGCTATGGGGGTGTCAACCATTGCAGCGACCCGCGCGCTACCACATACGTCGTCCGGCGACACAGGCTCCTCCAACCACTCGATCCCGTATTCCCCAAAAGTTCTCGCTGCCCTGATAGCGGAGTAGGGTTGGTAAGCGTTGTTGGCGTCAACCATCAATGCAACGTCAGGCCCTACAGCCTCTCTCACAGCTCTCACCCTGTCCTCGTCCTCCTCCAGGCTCAAGAGCCCAACCTTAATCTTGATCGCCTTGAACCCTTGCTTAACGTAGGCGACCATCTCGTCCACTAAGTCATCTGCCGTCTTTCCTTCCTCGTAGTAGCCTCCACTAGCGTAGACGGGAACACGACTTCGACACCCGCCAAGGAGCCGACAAACAGGCATCTGCAGAGCCTTCCCCTTCAGGTCCCAGAGAGCGACATCCACGGCGCTGATGGCCCGAACGGCTATACCCCGCCGCCCGTATGTGAGAGTCCCCTCGGCACCGTACATCCTGTTCCAAAGCCATTCGGTCTGGAAGGGGTCCTCCCCCACAAGCAAGTCCCTCAACCTCTCGTTAACTATCGTTGCGACGGCATGGGACCAGCTCCATCCAATCCCAGTTAGGTCTTCATCAGTTGAAACTTGCACCACAGTGAACTGGCGACGATGAATAGAGCGAGTCGATATCGCCTTAGGCTTCTTAAGGGGGATGGAAACCTTCTCGCACGTGACATCAGTGATCTTCATAGTGAGCGTCCCTAATTCCCTGTGAAGATCTTAAAGGTTTGGCAATCCATTATACCGATCCTGCGCATGTCCAAGCGTGCGTTCAGTCATCTTCTTCACTCCAGTGGATCGATGGAACATTGACGAGAGTCAACCAAGAGGAATCCCTCAGTGACCCGCTCGACACTAACCTTAACTAAGAGGGAAGATGACCGTCAACCGGACGAAGATGAACTTCTTCAGCCTAAGAACTGTGAAGTGGAAGAATGGCCAAGTATTACTAATAGACCAGAAGAGCCTCCCTCAACGGCTACGGTACCTCGCGTACGAGGACTACGGAGAAGTGGCCAAAGCGATACGCACGATGGTGGTAAGAGGCGCCCCCGTCATAGGAGCGGCTGCAGCGATGGCCCTAGCCCTCACGGCGTATCATAGCGACGCTCAACAAAAGGGGGAACTGATAAGAAGGCTGGAGGAAGCTGCTCGGGTGATCAAGAGAACCCGCCCCACCGCGGTGAACCTCTCATGGGCTTTGGACAGGGTCCTCAAACGAGCGCACAGCATCGATGGGGATCTCCAGGAAGCAAAGGACGCTGTCATCAAAGAGGCTAAACTGATCGCTGATGAAGATGTTAGGTGCAATAGGGCACTCGGAAGACATGGGGCTAGGCTGCTTAAAGATGGAGACACAATCCTCACACACTGCAACGCGGGGGCACTAGCGACGGTAGGATACGGGACAGCGCTAGGAGTGGTGAGGTCCGCGATAGAGCAGGGGAAAAACATCAAGGTTGTGGCTACGGAGACAAGGCCCGCGCTCCAGGGAGCACGGTTAACCTGCTTTGAGCTTCACATGGACAAGATACCGGTGACACTGATCTCCGACACGATGGTTGGGTTTGCAATGAAGAACAGATGGGTCAACAAAGTGATCCTGGGGGCGGACAGAATCCTTCGTACGGGGCACGTCTTCAACAAGATCGGTACATACCAGCTTGCCGTGCTGGCTAAGAGGCACAAAATTCCATTCTACTCGGCTGCACCGTTGTCGAGCTTTGATATGAAGTCTGACATCAGCGAAGTGATAATTGAGGAGAGGGATCCCCGCGAGGTCACCTGGGTCGGCTCAGCAAGGATTGCGCCAAGGGGAGTCAAGGCTCGGTACCCTGCATTCGACCTGACGCCACCCGAGCTGATTAGGGCTATAATAACGGAGAAGGGCGTGCTGCGTCCACCCTTTTCAAAGTCCATTCGGGCAGCCTTCCGTTAGGCTGAGTCACAGGTAGGTTCACTGTCGGTACCGTCAAGAATAAAAGGGCATGAGTCAAAGATGCTTCGGGGAAGAGAGCTGGACAAGGAAGAGGGGGAGCTGCCGGAGCAACCTTTCGTTGCCTACCTAGATGGAGATAGAATAGTGGCAGAAGCATCCGACCTGAGCGTCACCTACCTTGCTAGAGGGTATGGAGAGAAGGATGAAAAGACAGGGAAGATAGTTCTTCATCCATGTGAAGCGTTGTATTTGCTTCAGAGAGAAAGGGTTCATGTTATGACTGCCAGTAACGAGTCCGTGAGTTTCAACCAACTTGTAAAGATACTGGAAAAGAGCAACGTGAACATCTGGACAGACTACGTCGTATTCCAAGATTTAAGGAGACGAGGATATGTGGTAAAGGAAGGCTTTGGTCCAGAGTTCAGGTTTCGTGTGTTTGAGAGGGGGTCCTATGAAACTGACACCGCAAAGTTCCTGATTATGCTCATAATAGAGGGAAGAAATGTCGATGTGGAAACCATAAAACATCTTGTTGGTGTTTCTCGAGGGCTAAAGAAGAAGCTCATTCTCTCGGTTGTAGACCGCCGAAACGAGGTGGTCTACTACTTGTCAAGCCTAGTTGATTTGATTAATGTCTGATCCATCCGGATGTTACGGTGATGTTTGTTCGCGTCTCTCCGGCGCGGTTATCGATGATTGAAAACAGGGATGCTGTGGGTCGATCGATCGACCCCTATTCGCCCAGTTCAACGACCAGTCGCTGGTAGATCCAACAGGTGACGACCGTTGCTAGGAAAGCTCCCATCACTATGTCCTTGAGAGAGTCCATAGGATAGTTGAAGTAGTTGGGGCTGGGATCCCAGGACGCGGAGCTCTCCGCGATCTCCCAGCCAAGAGCGGAAAAAAGGTTTACGGCCGCGACAAAGAACCACCCATGTTTTCTATCCCAGTGGAAGATCCTCTCGACGGAGAGGGGAGCGACCAGGGCGCCGAGAAGCCACGGTGAAGTAAGATGAGTCCAGGTGTCCACGAAGCCTGGCGCGTTAAGCCTAGTGTTCCAGTACCAATTGTAGTATTGAGCGGCGTTTTGGAAGGTGATCGCGAAGAGTGCAAGTGGGATTAGGTAGGCGAGGTACACTCGATTAAGCACCACAATCTCCAACTGCAACCGTCTACCCAGCACGTATCCGACTGTGATAGCCGCAACTCCGAGGTAGACTGGGATGACGAACCACCCTTGCTTAGACAACGGTCCTGCTTCAATTCTGAGAAGAGCTTCAAGAGGGCGAGTCGTAATATACCGAAGGTAGAGGCCAAGATAGTCAGGAGTTTCTTGCCACGCGCGTGGAGGAAAACTGTTCAGCCACATACCAGAGAGAATGAGAATCAGTACGAGAACGACGATAACTGGAACCCAGGTGCGAAGTGTCGTAAGCCCGACCCTCCGTAGGAAGAAACTGTATTGCTGCTTCATGAGCGCTCATGCTGTTGATAACGCATTTAAACGTTCACATCGATCGTTGTAACTAGTTGGGGGACCACAAGCCAGAAGGCTTGAGTGAATCGGCTGATTTGCAGTCTGTTGCTGCAAAGATTTGGAGTTATGGTGTTTCAGTACACAAACAATTATAAGGAAACCTACGTCCGGCTAGGAACTGTAGGAACATTGTGGGTCTGATGAGCGTGTGAGAACATTGAAGAGGGCTGTGGCGCTGATCAGACTTCTAAGACCTATCAACGGCGTGATGATGCTGGTTGCGCTTTTTGTGGGCTTTGTCTTCTCAAGCCGGTGGGTTAGACCGGAAGAAGCGATCCTTGCAATGTTAACCGCTTTCAGCCTGAACTCCAGTTCGAACGTTCTAAACGACTACTTCGATAGGGAAGTCGATGCTGTCAACGCTCCTCAAAGACCCATACCATCAGGAGCAGTGACAGCGCAGCAAGCTATGGCCGCTGCCATAGTATTAGGGGGCTTAGGTGAATCGGCTGCCGCGGTGACCTCGATTCCATGTTTGCTGGCCGCCACGGTGTTCTATGGGTTTGCGGTATCTTACAACGCTTGGGTGAAGAAGACCGGGCTTCTGGGAAATCTATTTGTGAGTGTGGGCGTGGCGGCTCCATTCCTGTACGGCACGATTGTGACGGATGGAACGGTAACCTACAAGATAGCTCTGTTGGCGGCCATCGCACTGATAGCCAACATGGGGAGGGAGGTGGTGAAGGGCATATCGGACATAAAGGGCGATGCGGCGAGAGATATACAGACGGTCGCTAGGAAGCATGGAGAGAGGGCTGCGGCTTGCCTGGGCGCTGGTCTGTACCTCACGGCTGTAGGGCTGAGCATCGTCCCGCTGTGGAAAGGATATGTCTCCATCTACTATGTGCCGTTCATGGTAGTCACAGACATTGGCTTCTTACAGCTTTCTTGGTCGATCATGAGGGGAAGGGGACGCGAGAATGCCCTAAAGGTGAAGAACTTGACACTTATATGGATGGTAACTGCAATGGTCGCGTTCCTCATGGGAGGATTGCTGTGAGCTCGTACCAACCACCAAAAGGCATGGATGACCTGCTACCAGAAGAGATGAGCACCAAACGGCTGGTGGAGGAACAAGTCAGAAGACAATTTAGGCTCTACGGATACGAGGAGGTGGAGACGCCGACCCTGGAATACTTTGAGCTGTTCGAGAAGAAGTCAGGAGAGGAAATCCGCGAGCGAATGTATGTCTTCGCGGATCGACATGGAAGAAGGCTGGCTCTTCGCCCCGAGGTGACCCCTTCGATCGCCAGGCTCGTTGCTACGAGGTTGAAAGCCGCATCCATCCCGATGCGACTTGGGTACATAGCTGACTGCTACCGGTACGACGAACCGCAGTGGGGCAGACGGAGGAGGTTTTGGCAAGCGGGTTTCGAGATCATCGGAAGCGCCGCAGCGGAATCGGACGCCGAGATCCTGTTGGTGTCGGAGGACCTGTTTAAGGGCCTGGGGATTGTGGATCAGCGTTTCTTGGTCGGGCATGTAGGAATACTGCGGGCAGTAATGTCACAGTACGGCGTTGGAGAGGCAGATCAAGATAGAGTGTTAGGGAGTATAGACAGAGGGGAGGAAGAGACTGCTTTTGAGATACTGAGCGCGGCCGGGGTCACGACGGATGGCCAGGCCGCCATGCGTGAGTTAATACATAGATCGAGCGACAAGGTTGAACAGATCCTTCGGGAGGGATATGAGATCCTGCGGCCTTGGACCGGGGCTGTTCGATGCCTGCAGAATCTCGAGGTGATCCTGCAATTGGCCAAGAGCGGTGGCCTAAGCAGCAGCGTCACAGTGAAGTTAGGCTTCGCGAGGGGGCTAGAGTACTACACTGGCTTTGTGTTCGAGCAATACGTTCCGAATGTTTCAGTTGCTCTTAACGGAGGTGGAAGATACGATCACCTGGTGAAGCTGTTCGGGGGCAAGGACCTACCGGCAGTTGGGTGCGCGGTAGGCATCACCAGAATTCAACAGTACCTTATGGAGAAGGGGGCGCACAAAGGATTGGAGAGATGGACAAAGCGTGTCGGGATTATCCATACAGAGGGGCATGATGCATACGCGCTCAGAGTTGCCTCTAGGTTAAGGGAACTTGGAATACCAGCGGAGCTTGAGGTTGGCGGTAAGACGTTACCTGAAGCCATCAGTCACTATTCGAAGAAAGGGAACCAATTGGTGGTGATTGTGGGCGAGAGAGAAGAAACGGCGGGGAAGGTGACTGTGAGAAACCTCAGTGACAGGCGGCAGCTGGAGGTAGATCTAGATGACTCAGAAGGCCTAAGAAAAGCCCTGGAAGACAGCGTGTTGCCACCAAAAGAGACCGACTAGTGTCTGAGGACTAAGGAAAGAAGGAGAAACAAGGCTTGCTGCCCTCACCCGGGTTGGCAATCGAAGGCGTACTGGTTGTTACTGGATTCGCTGTTATCTCATACGCGTCGAGAATTGTCGATAGAGGGGGTCTACTGGCGGGACTACTGGTAGGCTACTTGGTATATGTCTTCGGTGGGAGGTTTCTGTTCCTGCCTCTGCTTACCTTCCATCTGTCAGCTGGAGTGTTCACGAAGTACAAGTATGAAGAGAAGAGAAGGAAGGGAGTAGCTGAGGAAAAGATGGGTGCGCGGGGCTGGCGGAACGTGCTTGCAAACGGGGGCATAGCAGCTCTGTTTGCTTCAGCGGCTGGAATAGGCGGCAGCTCCGAGAACTCGATTTTTCTGGCAGGATTCTTAGGGGCGATAGGCACGGCGGCTGCAGACACCGCGGCTACAGAGGTTGGACTGCTCTACAAGAATCCGCCTCGCTTGATCACGGATCTGAACACAAGAGTTCCAGCAGGTACGCCAGGGGGCGTGTCGGTGTTGGGGGAGGCAGCTCAGATCCTCACCTCCGTCCTAGTAACCGTGGCGGTCGTGGTATTCATGCCGTTTGCGGCGTTCGCCGCGTGGGCTTTTGGGATCACAACAGTCGCTAGCTTTGCGGGGTCCACGGTCGATAGTCTGATTGGGGCCACCGTTCAAACGCTGTTTAGATGCGAGATTTGTGGGAGAACAACGGAGAGGAGGGTCCACTGCGGTCAGAGAGCGGTTCACATTAGAGGAAAGCCTTGGCTTGACAACAATATCGTGAATATCGTTGCTACAGGATTCGGTGCCTTGGTGGCCGTGGCTTTGCAGGTTTCAGGAGCACTGAGTTTCTGACGTCAAGTTGGGCTTGAAGTGTTTACGAGGCCGAACGGGGTCTCAAGGGGGCAACCCTAAAGTCAAGAACAAACATCGCGAGAAGCCTGTGCTAAGGATAAGGATCCTCAACGAACCGAGACCCAATAGGGGGTCCTTTAGAGATAGAAGACGGGGCGATCAACGCCTCGAACGTGGTTCAGGTCCCTCGCTGGGCTGAAGGGTTTCACGTCACTCGTAGTCTTGACTGCGTCAAGGTAGACCTCTACCCGGGACCAAAAACGCCATAGTTGTCTTGTCTCTACATGGAACAAGCGGCGAGCCCACTCGCGGTCGGACAACGTCAGCATAACTGTGCCGTTCTCATTCACAACACATCTCTCACCCATGTTACTCACCGCCCTTTTCGAGCAGACGATGTGCTTGCTCACGCAGTTTGGCGATCTCCGCCAGGGTAGCCCTGAGTTTCTCGTACGTGGCCTTCTTGGTCATAATTCCTTCACGGACTAGGTAGGCGACCGCTTCGCTCCTACTACCGTACAGACCCAGACCGACCAACACATCAACCAACTCCAAATCCTCATTGCCTATTCTTGTCAACACAACATTACCTCGCTTCCTAGAGGGGAGGGGAGGAAGCTCGGCTGCGAATGGACCCATCCTGCTCAGGCGCTGGGAGAACTCATGTTCCAACTGCTGTATCTGACGGGCCAAGCGCTTCACCTCCTCATGCACAGGTCTCTGATTGCCCACCGCCTCTCCCCTCTCATCCGCGGCGTAATCACGTAATCCAACGTAATCACGTAATATAAAAACAGTTGCTTTTGGGGCACACCGAGAAGAGTGGTAATCACGTAATCATATGTAATCGCGTAATCATGGCTGAAAAGTTCGCCCCAGCACACCAGTTGAGCTTTCACACAGATCGAATGTAACGGGTCCAAGCACATGGGCGAGGTGAAGTAAACAAGTCCTGCACGAGAAGCGCAATTCTGGGGTTCCGGCAAAGAAACGACGAATATTGAGCCAGATGAAAACCGAGGAATTCACAGGGATTAACGTGCACGGTGGCATCTTCTCGCTGATTGGGCCAACGAACTTGGAGACAACGGAAGGATGACGTCCAGCTATTTTTCTGTACATGAGGTGGACAGGCGATGCGGGGAACAAAAATAGTCAAGCGATGATCATGCACATAGCGCACGTCATGCTCCTGTGGAGTTGGCCGATCACGTGACACTTAGATCACGAAGTTCACAGATGAGCTGAGGAGCGTTGAACGGCTGGGCGCAGATCTTCCACTGGAAATGAAGGGGTTATTTAAATTGCCACCTTTACTCTAAATAACCTGGTTGCGCGTGCTTTGTGCATTAAAAGGGCTGACTTGGCTGTTTTCCTCTCATCCGTGCGACAGCCGTTCACAACAGTGAACAAGAGAGCACGTCTGTTCTGTGTGATCGCCCAGCCCCACACCCCTTGGTTTCCGATGGAACGGGTTTAACGGAATCGAGGCAGGAAAAGCAGGAGTTAGGATGATTTTGTGTCTTTGGGTCTATGACATTGTATCGCGTATTTTTTCTTTATTTCACCGACTAATCGCCCTGAGGCTAGCTCGAATGTTCCTCACGACACTCACTCAACACACCTACGCCGACGCTCTCCACCAGTCAAGTAGGGGTAGGTCTTCTTGGAAGATCCTTTCATCGATTTAGTCACGCGAGTAGCTCATCCCTCCTCAGTCTTTCTAGATCGAGACGTCCTACGTCCAGACTACATTCCCTCTTCCCTACCTCATCGTGTCGACCACCTCAGACGCCTAGGGCAGATGCTTTGTCCAGCCCTTGCTGGTTCTAGGACCTCTAACATCTTCATCTACGGGAAGACCGGCACAGGCAAAACCGCCGTCCTAAAGCATGTTTTCGACCGTTTCTCATCTGAAACACAAAAGCTTGGGCGAAACGCGAGGTTCGTCTACGTCAACTGCAGGCTCCTTGGCACCGAATATAGGATCCTGGCCGCCCTTGCCACCGCCTTCAGAGTGCGTGTCCCCTTTACTGGCCTGGCCACCGCTGAGGTTTTTCACCGACTTACCTCTGCACTCGCTAAGAGGCCAGGGACCTTCGTTCTTGGTCTAGATGAGATCGACGCGTTAGTTAAGATCTCGGGAGATAATCTTCTCTATGAACTAACTAGGATAAACGAGTCTCTGCCTTCCTCGAGCGTCTCTCTTGTCGGCGTGTCCAACGACCTTATGTGGAAAGAACTTCTAGGACCCAGGGTCCTAAGCAGCCTCAGTGAACAAGAACTCGTCTTCCATCCCTACTCCGCCCTTGAACTGGCTGACATTCTCAAACAACGCGCGCAACACGCCTTCAGACCGGGTGTAGTCTCAGACTCAGTAGTCGCTCTCTGCTCCGCTTTAGCTGCATCCGAGCATGGAGATGCACGTCGAGCCCTCGACCTCCTCAGAGTCTCCGGTGAAGTGGCTGAGCGCAACCAGTCGGATGTTGTTAACGAGAAACACGTGCGGATGGCGCAGGGCGTAATTGAGCGGGGCAGAGTCTTTGAGGCTCTCACTTCTCTCCCACTCCATTCCCGGATGATACTCGCATCAGTTCTCTTGCTGACTCGTCGGGGCTGCGATGTGACATCCGGCACGGTGTACTCGGCTTACAAGGACCTCTGCGGCCTCCTGAATGTTGAGGCTCTCACCCAGCGCCGGGTCAGTGGGCTTATATCTGAGCTCGACATGATGGGGGTCCTCGCAACCAAGCTGATGAGCTTTGGCCGCTATGGCAGGACTAAGAAGCTTAAACTGCTCGTTCCTGTCGATGACATAGCCTCCGTCTTAGACAGCGATGAAGTACTATCGCCCCTTCTCACCCATCCCCCTCCAGACGTACGTTCGCGTCCCCCCTTAAACACCCCTGAATGAGCAGTACCTCATGTCTCATGCGACAAGAGAAGTCAGTTTGTTTTTTCCGGCACCGGCATCGATTGGGTACCGTTACTAGCAGCTCACACGGTTTTGCAGCTCAGTTGACTTCCCAGCGATTGCTCCTGGTACCCGGCCGACTTCTTGAACTGCATTCATCATATAGATATACATGGCTACAACTGGACCATTTTTCTCCGAAAACACATCCTCTTTGGCCGTCCCTAAACCAAGCGGGTTCTCTTTCTACCAGTTGTTCTAGACACATACTGGACCCGTGTCGGTCTCTCGTAATCGTGTTCCGGTGCATCCATCGCTGTACGGCTCCAATACGCTTTGCCTCGGCTGTCCCACAGTATCGCGTTGACTATGCCCTTTTTGTAGTCCTGGATGTCTAGTTCGCCCCGCATACGCTTCACTATCTCAAAGGGCGGTCTAACTCGGCGTATTGCAGTCAACAGACTCACCCGGAACATCTCGGGGTTGAGGGACCTCAGCTCCTTCGACTCGCGAGACCACCAAAGGCCAAGCAGCTCTTCGAAGAACTCATCCCGTCGTCTTCTCTCCGTTTTGCTCCTCGGCCGTGAAATAAGCTTCGCCCACGCTATGGCTCTGACAGGCGCTTCATCTACCTCATCCTCTCTTATTTGGTAGAGAACTCTCTTTCCACTTCTTCTCTTCAGGACCAGACCTCTAGAAACTAGGTATCTCAAGGTTCTGCCCACTGTGTTCCTTGCTAGCTGGGTCTCTACGACCAGCCGATCAAACCAAGCTGGCCCGCTAGACAACACTCGGTAGATCTTCAGAGAGCTTCTCGTTGAGGGTGCGCTTGGCCTTCCCTTGGACCCTTTCACACCTGAACCCTATCAATAAAATGATTCTTCCCATATATCTATTGAGGCAACCTTCCCCTCCCTTGTGAGGACCCTAAGCATCAGAGAGAGTTCTCTCCCTGGATTGCCGTTCTCCCTCACCATGAAGGCATCTATCCACTTTCCAAGGTGTTCTCGATCTCCGTGACCACAGCATAGCACACCCCCCGCACCAGGTTTGGACAAACCTACTTCTACGAAGCAGTGTCAACAGAACCCAGGGAATCTCAGGCGGGCGATCCTTCACCGAGACAGAACACCGCGGTGAGCTACAGCACCGGATCTTCACCACATTCACATCGACTGTGATTATCCCCCTCAGCCGTTGATGCCAAAGGCGCGACGGAGGTCCTACTTCCACTTGTGTAGGCTGGATGTTCGGTGAAGTACATCGCTTAGTACATGGCCTCCTTTCTCTACTTCATACGCTACTCGTTCTATTACTTCTCATCACCTAGCATTTGTGTACCCTTGAATATCTTCTCGCTTACCTCTCACCTTTTATTCCCTTCTCCCTTTTTGTTCTCTCTCCCATTATGGGAACTTCAGGAAGACCTCCTCGATCGATCGGTTACACATACAAATAGATCCACGTAATATTTTGGCTTAAAGAGGAAAGGTGAGAGAGGCGAATGAAATGGATAAGAAATTTGATGCGCATAAGGTAGTTCATGGAATGACGTTGTCGCAATGACCCTTAAACTTAAAGATGGCTCTACATATGAAATGCTCCCCAGCCAAATAAAGACTGTTATTCTTCCAATCGTTTTTGCCGCTGATCGATTCGAATCTCCGGCAGTAACGGCAGCGAGAAAATTAGTTGGATACTAGGATGGGAGTACGCAGGGGATCACGGAAGGCCCAAGCAAAATCGTCTATGTCAACACCGAAGACATACATCGCTCACTCCGCCGACCTGTTGTTTTACACAGCCTCGTTGATACAAACTCTCTCCCATCAAATGTTTGCCTTAAGTCGGTATGATCACCAGTCGTTTCTATGTCGTTCTTGATAAGTCGTCAATCAGCTCAGATCTCAACCCCGACATTTACCGTGTATAAAGAGACATTCACGGAGTCTTGAAGCGATACCTGTCAATAACCTAATCCATCATGCGTTAGAGGCGCCTGTGCCGTTCCATCGTTCTAGGGCTTGTCGACTGTCCACCACATCAATTCAGATAGAAATTGGAAATTGCGTCGACACGATGGACCCCGAAAACAGACCGGTAACCCTGGTCTTGTTTCGGGGGTGCCTAGGGGAGGTTGGCCCACATGACCAGGCCTTCCACCTGACCACCTGGGACCTCTATATGGAAGGTTTATCCCCTGGAGACGGTGGACGTCCCTTCATGGGCGGCCCTAGGCATCATAATCAATATTCGTTCTATATCTTAAATGTTTACGCTTTCAAGAGCGCTCGGTCCACCATAATAGCTGTTTAGAGACAGCACCTAGCCTTCCAATATCGATCGGTTCTCCCCAAAAGTGTGCTCCCCAGTCCACAAACGTTCACATGCGCCGAAAACGATAAAAGATAAACGCCAACTTCTTGCCTTGGTGTCGCATCAAATGATAGATGTCTTCGGAGAGGCGTTCATGGCTTTCCATAGAGGAGACCGAACTCCTTGCAAGATTCATCGTGATGATGGATACGTAGAGGAACAGGACCTTGCCCCCTACTTTCAGGAGTACCAACATTGGCCCGATCATGAGAAGAAGGCTCTTGAGTATGTCAAGGGGCGGGTATTGGACATAGGCTGCGGCCCAGGTAGACACTCACTATATCTTCAAGACAAGAACTTTGAAGTGGTCGCTGTAGACATTTCCCCTCTGGCGGTTGACGTAGCCCGTCTTAGAGGCGTGAGAGATTCCAGAATAATGCCGGCGTCCGATTTGGACTTTCCACTAAAATCGTTTGATACAGTTCTACTCATGGGAAACAACTTTGGCATCGCAGGCAACATCGAGGGTACGAAGAAGCTGTTGAACCTCTTAGATGAACTAACAACTAGAAACGCTCGTCTCATCACCACTTGTCGCAACCCTCTTCAAACCAACAAACCCGAGCATCTTGTGTATCATGATCTAAACAGGAGACGAGGTAGACCACCTGGCCAGGTAACGATCAGAATAGACTACAAAGGTCAACTTGGCGACTGGTTTGATCTCTTGATGGTCGACCCCGAGGCCATGGCTCAGATTTGCGCTGATTCTCACTGGGGGATCGACGCATTGTTCGAGTCAGAAGACATGTACTCCGCCGTTTTGAGAAAGCAGTGATTACAGAATACTTCACTTGTCTAGGGCCATTGGCTCCGCATCCCATACAGGTCCGTCTTCGGTATCTTGGACACGGATCCCAAGATTCGATAACTCCGATCTGATAGCGTCCGACGCAGCATAGTCGCCTTTAGTTCTATACCTGTCTCTTTCCCTTAAAATCAATGTGACTAAGCCATCAGTTAGATGGCTTGCCCTCTTTAGGAACTCTTGTTCAAACAGATCCCCAAAGAGTACATTCCCACATGTCTTGAACAACTCCAGCAACTTAGTTGCAGCCTCACCGCTTAAGGAACCCTGTTGCTCGATATGTTCGTTAACTTGCATCGCAAGTGTCACCAACTCGGTCATCGCAAGTGATGTGTTGAAGTCGTTGTTCATAGCCTCCTCGAACTCCTGACCAACCTTTGTTATGCTATCCAACAATTCTCGCTCATCAGACCTAGCTGGACTCTCAATTCCTGTGAAGCTACCTATTCTTCGTAGAGCGTCCCGGAAGCGCGTGAACCGAACTTTTGCGCTCTCTATGTCCTTCTCATTGAAATCTATCTCACTGCGGTAGTGAGATGACAAGAGGAAGAACCTGACGAGGGCTGCTTGGTACTTCTTCACAGCATCCCTAGCAGTTATGTAGTTTCCCAACGACTTAGACATCTTTTCTCCGTTCATGAGCAGATGTTTAACGTGCATCCAGTATCTCACAAACCTCTTTCCGGTGACAGCCTCACTTTGAGCGATCTCATTTTCATGATGAGGAAAGAGGTTGTCCTCTCCCCCACCATGTATGTCGATGCTTTCTCCCAAATACTTCATGGCCATCGCTGAGCACTCGATATGCCAGCCGGGTCGCCCCGCTCCCCACGGGCTGTACCACCTCGGTTCCCCAGGCTTCGCGGTCTTCCACAGAGCAAAGTCTCCAGGACCCTCCTTACTGTACTCATCAGCAGAAATTCTCCCACTAGCTCCCTCCCTCAGTTTGTCTGCCTCTATCCCGGAGAGTTTTCCATAATCTTTGAATTTGGAGATTCTAAAGTATACTCCATCCTCCGTTACATAAGCATACTTGTTGTCCACGAGCCTCTCAACTAAGTCTATCATTTCGTCTACATGCTGCGTTGCAAGAGGATGTGCATCAGCCATCTCTATTCCCAGCGCTCGTCTGTCCTCAAAATACGCTCTCGTGTAGAATTGCACATACTCCTGAAAGCTCTTCCCGGATTCCCTTATTCGCCTCAGGATCTTGTCGTCCACACTGATGTCAGTGACGTTTGACACATGGAGAACTTCATATCCCAAGTACTTGAGATACCGCTGCACCACATCCCACATCACGTATGTTCTAGCGTGGCCGATGTGCATGTAGTCGTTGACGGTTAATCCACAAGAATAGAACTTCACCTTGCCCTCCTCCAAAGGATGAAATTCTTCCACCTTTTTACTCAGAGTGTTGAATACTCTTAGGGGCATTGGTCACCGTCCTTCCAGGCGCGACCAACACTTCTCCGGTCGATGGATAATAGTCTTTCGCGGACCCACCTCCCCGATCTCCGATCCTACATCTTCACTCTAGCATAGCAGAGCCGGTGGGGGTCCTACACCTTGACAAGCCACAAAACCGATAAATTGCACTTGCTTAATCCCCTTCAGCAAAGGGGTTCTCCGCGTGTCAGTCATTTATGTCAGGAAGACCCAAGATAGACGCAGCTTTGTCGAGGACGTTATGAAAAGCTATGAGGGAGAGCTCAGACAAACCGACGAGATCCTTGTCAAGCCAAACATAGTGTCACACGAAGGCTATCCAACTACCACCCACCCGGAGACCCTTAGATCCACTTTGTTATACTTAACAGAATCAGGAAAGAAATGTATTGTGGCCGATGGACCCGCGTTTGACGCCGGAAACTCGTCGAAAATCATTGACACCCATCCTCTGAAGGAGGTGTGCAACGAATTCAACGTTCCACTCTTCAACATCTGCAGCCACAGGATGGTAACGACGAAGACCTCTCGCGGGTTCTCTCTGAAGTTATCCGAGATCGCAGTCAAATCAAAGTACACAATATCGCTCCCAGTGCTGAAAACTCATTTCCAATGCGCCGTGTCGGGCGCACTGAAGAACCAGTTCGGATACTTGTCAAGAGTGGACAGAATTTCAGCTCACATAGGACTCAAGAACATCCATAAATGCATAGCCGAACTGAACGCTCTCGTCAGACCAGACCTCTTCATCGTAGACGCTGTTCAGACCCTTCTCGAGGCTCAAGAGATCAGACATGGAGGAGAATCAGCTCCAATCGGCCAGATGGTCGCTGGAAAGGACCCGGTGTCCTTGGACAGCTACGGCCTGACGCTCCTCCAACAGCTCAGCCACAAGCTCTCCTCAACAGCCCCGGATGCTATCCCATACATCAGACTAGCCCAAGAATACGGGGTCGGACAAACCCAGTATAAGTTGAAATACATCTGAATCATAGGCAAAGTCAACCCCTATCGATTGATTAATAAAGCACCTATCCTACAACCAAAGCCGAGAGTGAATGTTGTGAGCTTCAGCATGAAGATTCCCAATGCCAAGTCCTTCTCTGACCTGATAAACGCCGTGTCAGCTGTCGTCGAAGAGGGAACCTTCCACGTGGATGACTCAGCTATGACGCTGGCCGCAATGGACCCAGCCCACATTAGTCTAGTGGACTTCGAGTTTCAGAGGTCAGGAGCTGAGGAGTTCTCTTGTGAGAAGCCTGTCGAGATATCTGTTAGTATTACTGAACTGCTGAAATTTCTCAAGAGAGCCCGAGGGGCTGAAGCTCTCGAGTTATCTTATGACGCCGAGAAGAGGCGTTTAACGATATCGTTCATAGACCCCTCGCTTTCAACGGAGAGAACATTTACGGTAGGCGCCTTAGAGACGGCTGGAGAGAAGCCTCCCTCACCAAAACTGACCTTTGACGCTAGAGCAAGGATGGAGATAGACGTGTTCAAAGACGCTGTTGACGATAGTATGTTGGTAAGCGACTACGTGAAGGTTACCATCAGCCCAACGAGCGTGACTCTCACCGCTAAAGGAGAACTCGGTACCTCACAGACCAGGGTCGACAAGACCCCAGAAAGAACAGACACAGCCCTCTATGATATACACGCGGAGGGCGAGACCTCAGCCCACTTCAGCCTGAACTACCTGAGCAAGATCCTGAGAGCCGCTGCCTCCGTCTCAAAGGAACTCACGGTTGAGATGTCCAACAACAAACCCATCAAACTTGATTTTACCATACCCGCCGGTCACCTTACTTATTTGATCGCTCCCCGAATTGAGACGTAGCGGTTTCGACGGAGAGCGAGAGATCGATAGCAAGACAGGTCATCACCATGAGATACTACTCAGAGAATCACATGAAGGAAACAAGATCGGCATTTGAGAAGGAGGTTCTGCGCTGGCCGCAGGTCCGCCTAAAAAACATGTTCGGTTGTCCCTCATATCAAGCGAATGGGAACCTATTCGCCTTCCTTGTGAGAAACGGCATCGTGACCACTGAACTCACCGAAGCTAACAGAGAGAAGCTATCTAGCAAACACCAGACCAATCCTTTCCAAGTCCCAAACAGAATCGTTAAGGGTTGGATAAACGTCGCTGTCAGGAACAAAGCAGATTTGGATAAAATCGTCTCCTTCGTACGGGAAAGCTATCGATCTGCATTAGAAAGAGCACCAGGCGATCCTAGTGAATTCTGATTTGCACAACTTGTTCGTTCGGTTGCTTCTTGGCAGATTCAATCGCGCTACATGGATTGATCACCCTAGTTCGCGAAAGAACTAAACCTTAACACTCACTTGCTCACAGAGCTTGAGGCGACAGGGCCGTGGTGACAGGTATAATCTACCATCAGGCGTATCTTGATCACAATTTAGGTTCTGGTCACCCCGAGAGGCCTGAAAGAATAGAAAGCATACTCAAAGCGGCAGAAAAGGTGTTCAAAAGAGAGGACGTTACTCTCCTTGAGCCGAAGTCAGCATCGATAACGGATCTACTTAGGGTCCACACAGAGGACTACGTGACTAAGATACAGGCTATGAGCGAGACTGGAGGCATTCTTACAATGGACACCCCGGTTCCACTGGGTGTTTACCAAACAGCGAGGCTGGCTGCCGGAGGAGCGATTTTAGCCGGTGAGTCAGTCGTAGAGAAGAATGTCAATAATGCGTTTGCGTTGACCCGACCCCCAGGTCACCACGCTGGCAGAGATTTTGGAGGGGGCTTCTGCTTCTTCAATAATGTAGCCGTAATGATAGAGCACCTCAGATCTCATCACCATATTAAGAAGTTCGCTATCTTAGACTGGGATGTTCACCACGGAAATGGAACCCAAGAGATATTCAATCGCGACCCCAACATACTATACTTTTCAACCCATCAAAGTCCTCTCTACCCGGGCACCGGAATGATAGAGCAGATCGGGGAGGGACCTGGTCGAGGATCCAAGGTCAATGTTCCACTCCACCCAGGCACATCTGGAGCGTCCTTCAAGTACATCTTGGCGGAACTTTTCGCACCACTACTCAAACAATTCAGACCCGACTTTATCGCTGTTTCAGCTGGCTATGATGCATACTTCGATGACCCGCTGGCGAATCTGAACTTCACGATCGAGACATACTCCTACTCAGCAAAATTCGTCAAACACCTGGCTGATGAATTATGCGATGGGCAGTTTGCAGTTGTGTTAGAGGGCGGATACAACCTACAGGCAGTTTCATTAGGTGTTCTCGCAACTTTGTCCTCTATACTTGACCTAGGGAGCGTTGAGGAACCCCACCCGGTACCACCGCAACTTGTTGATGAGGCCACCCGGAGAGAAGTGTTGCAGATTAAGGAAACTCTATCTCCTTACTGGGACATACACTGAAGTTCCCCGGCAGGGTGATTCCCCGATAAAGTCAGAAGTGTGCGCACAATATCATTGAACTCCCTCTCAACCATCATTCAGGTCACCGACGATAAAGTTAACAGAACTCAGTCTTTCTATAAGCTCTCAGGACCTTTTTCACCCGTTGAACAACCAGGTAGGGTTGCCGAGTTAATGCTTCAACCATCAATTCCGCTATGGTTCTCATCTCTCGCTCTCTCATCCCTCTCCTAGTCACCTCATTTGTTCCAAGCCTGACGCCTGAGTCCACGATTATACCGGCTTTCTCCAACCTATCTCTCACCTGCGTCCCTCGTTTGTAACCCCCAAAGTCCAAGTAGACCTGGTGAGACATTGTGAATCCCCTCCTAGTTCTCTTAACTGGCTGGCCTAACTTATCAAGCGCTGACGCCAGAGCTTTTGCATTGGATATGACTTGCTTGGCATATCGCTCCCCATGTTTCCGAGTTTCCTCCAGCGCTACGCCGAGCGCCGCTATCCTATTGAAATGTGGGTTGTCGAGAAATCTGTGGGAGATTCCTTGGTTGATCTTCTTCATCAGATCTTCTCTGTTGGAGACAATGAGTCCTCCCATGGGGCCAAAGAAAGTCTTGTGCGTAGAACCCAGGAGGAAATCGGCCCCCTCCCGAAGAGGATCTTGAAACTCTCTGCCAGCAATCAGGCCGAGCACGTGAGAGCCGTCATAAACTACATGGCCTCCGTATTCGTGCACGGAATTGGCTAAGGCCTTTACAGGCTGTGGGAATAGAATGAGGCTTGCCCCAAGCATTAAGAGCGTGGGTTTCCACTTCTCTATCAACGAGATGCTCTTATCCACATCTACGTTGAAGTCTTCCTCAGAGAACGGCAAGTACATCGGTTTCAAGTTCATAAGATCGATTATCGACCCCTCACGAGCGAGTCCTGGATAGCCCCCCGAATCGATCGGCACCGCGCAGACGCTGTCACCTCGCCTGCAGAGGCTCCCCACAACTATGACATCCGCCAGATGTCCGCTGATCGGCGTCACAATTGCATGCTCCGCCTCGAACACTCTACACGCCAACTCCTCTGTCCTACTCCAGATCCTCTGAATGTATTTTGTCCCCCCGTAGAACTCCGGCCTAGCTGCATAACGGCTGGCAAGGTCACTGGCCAATGCCTTCTTAACAGCGTCGCTGACGATGTTCTCACTTGGAACTAGGTTCAGTGTGCACGACCGAAAGGCCTCATGCTCACGGATCAGCTTCTCAATCATGCTCAAACCACCCTTAATTCCCGTATTAAACTGTGCAGGGAGAATTTCGTTGCTCGATCGATCTTTTTATAAGGCTTGATGGAAGAGCAACCACTCATCCGCCCGCGGGGAAACAGATGAAGTTCGCGTTCATTCATCCGACCCCAGACTCAGAAACGCCTGGGCCTGATAGAGGCAAGGCCCCCGCATCGTGGCCTCCTTTAGGGATCCTCTACATAGCATCCTTTCTTAGAGAAAACGGCGTCGATGTCTCTGTACTCGATCAAGCAGCCACCAATCTTCCTATGGGTGAAACCGTGGGGTGGATAAAACGCCAAGACCCCGATGTTCTAGGAATTTCAACGCTCAACAACTCCGGTCTTACAGCAGCAAGAATTTCACGGGAAATCAAGCTCATCAACCCAGACATCCTCGTAATATGGGGGAATATCTTGGCATCGTTCAACGCGACCAGAGTCTTACAGCAACACCCATTTGTTGATGTGGTGGTTAGGGGAGAAGGAGAACTAAGCTCCCTCGACATAGCTAGATATATGAAGAAGGGAGGCGACCTAGAATCCATCCGTGGAATCACGTTCAGAAGGAATGGACATGTGATGTCCACCGAGGACAGGCCACTTCTGAAGGACGTGAACTCGCTCCCACTCCCCGCACGCGATCTCCTAGACACAGAGTACCACTCAGCAATCTTCGGTGTGCAGGTAGCACCCAAGAGGTTCACTACCGTGGTGTCATCGCGAGGCTGCCCATACAGGTGCCGCTTCTGCGGCGGAAGCAAGCTGTTCCATAATGTTTGGCGTCCTAGATCGGTCAAGAATATAATGGATGAGTTATCACTACTTCTCGACGAAGGGTATCGCCAAGTCCTCTTCGTCGACGACAATTTCACCCTGAGCCAAGAAAGAGTGGAGAATCTCTGCAGACTAATGAGACAGGAAAGGCTTGACCTAGAGTGGTTCTGTGACTCAAGGGTTGATCGTTGTTCAAGCCAGATGCTAAAAGAGATGGCCCGGTCAGGCTGTAAGATGCTCTACCTAGGCATCGAGAGCGCAAATCAAAGAATACTCGACTACTACAGGAAGAGGATCACCCCACAACAATCTGAGAAAGCAGTTCAAGCAGCAAGGGGCGCCGGGATAGACGTGATTGTGGGTTCATTCATAGTGGGAGCTCCCGACGAAACTCGGGAGGAGATACTTAACACCTTAACGTTTGCCCACCACTTAGATATAGATATCACACAGTTCAACATCTTGAGAGTATTTCCTGGAACACAGATCTGGGATGAGCTCAAAGAGAAGAACCTGATAGACGAGGATAGATACTGGGAGACAGGAGTCTACGTCCCAGACATATGCTTTACCACGCAAAGCACAGAAGAGATAAAGCGTTTGATCTCGGAGCTTTTCAAGAACTTCTACTTACGGCCGAGCTTCATCCTGAAGCAAGGGATAAGAACACTAACAAGTTCCTACCGTCTCCACGTGGTCGCCAGCAACCTTCGGACCGTCGGCACGGTTATGGAAGGCTTCAACCAGGCAGCTGTTGCGTACTAAGTCAAATTCAAGAGGACTCCATCGTACCATCCGTCCATAAGAGAAGACCACCGACCTAGCTGAGACGATCGATCATTATCCCCCGTTCAGTCTCACAGCCGAAGACACATTCCCTCACCAAAAACACGGAGGACACTCAGATTGTATTTTTGAAACGACCGTACCTTCGCGTGAACCTGAGCTAACTCGATTCAGTCCTAAAGCAGAGTGTATAGAAATACGCACGCAGCTGACACGCAAGGGATGGTCACGTTATCGTCAACCCCCGGTATCCTCTCAATCAAGCTGACCAACGCGCTTACTCCGATGCCGTACAGCCCGAGCTTCCACAAAGCGATCGCAGAGCACACGATGAACATTGCAAATGTCCCATCCCATGATTTGATGTGCCTCTTCTGGGTGAAGGCTCTGACGAGTCCAGTTGTGGCATCTCCGAACGACATGAAGAGTACAGGGATCAACCCAATCCAGATGTTCCTGAGGTAGAACCCAACAAAAATCATCAAGCCGTAAGCGACTGCAAAATGTACTTCATAAGAATTCTCTTTCACCTGAAACCAATACATCATCCTCCACTTTCTCCAAAAGAATACGTAGCCCGCAAGCAGCACAGCCATGAGACTCACTATCCAGTAGTACCCCTCGAAGAATACTGGCACCAAAAGCGCCGTGACGCCTCCCCCTAGGATGTGGACTATCTTCCTTCCAACATACTCCGCCGGGACATCCCTCCGCCTCCTAACGAATTCATAGAAAAACCTCGAGATGTAGTGTATTACAGCGAGGTTCCAGACAAGCAGAACCCCGGTAACAGCGATCACACCCATAGGAATGTCCATGGCTCCATATCGACTCGGGCTGTATGTATAACACTTTCCGTGCCAAACTCCCCTAGCATTTTTGTGTCGCGGGCCGACCGATCGACTGTTGCATAGTCACTGCCCGGTCCATTTGGGGAAGGGATTAAACGATACTTCAAAGGGGCTTGATCGACTCGGGCCTCACACCGGAGCCTCGGGATAGCCGTCTACCGGGTTTCCCCGAGTCTAGGCCACCGGCCTGAAAACCAGAAGTCTTATTTAAAAACGCTAACCATCGATCGGTCAGGAGCAATCCACACACAGAGAATCATCCTAAGGTGACGTGAGGTATGGGAAGATTTCTGAAGCACGTTGTTGTTGGGAAGATGCTCGAAACTGGTCTAGTCCCGGTCTTCTACAACGACGACCTCGAAATCTCAAAGCAAATCATCAAGGCATGTGTGGAAGGCGGTGCCAGAGTCGTTGAGTTTACAGACCGGGGTGACCAAGCCCACCGAACCTTCAGCGAGCTAGCTAAATGGTGTGAACGAGGCTGCTCTGACGCCATACTCGGAGTTGGCTCTGTGACAGATCCTGAGACTGCCGCTCTCTACATCAACAGTGGAGCAAATTTCGTGGTGAGCCCTGTCTTTAGCCCTGACATTGCGAGGATCTGCAACCGTCGAAAGACCCCGTACTCTCCGGGCTGCGGTAGCGCATCAGAGATCTCACGTGCAGAGGAACTGGGCGTGGACATAGTAAAACTGTTCCCAAGTGAGCAGGTAGGAGAACCTGTATTCATCAAGAACCTGATGGGGTCTTGCCCATCAGCTTTGATCATGCCAACGGGAGATCTAGATTCGACGAGGGAAGGCATCTCGGCATGGATCAAAGCTGGAGCTGCGTGTCTCGGCATAGGCTCGAGCCTAATTACCGAGGAGTTTGTGGCCGCGCGGGATTTCTCAGGCATCTCAAAGAAGGTTGAAGAATGTATATGGTGGATAAAAGAGGCTAGAGGAACGCCGCTCTTCAAAGGCGTCGAACACGTAGGGCTGTATGCCACAGATAAGGTGACGGCAGAGGAAATCGCTGACTGGTATGTCACTAGGTTCGGATTCGCGAAAGTTGAAGGAACCTCTTCGTTCTTCCTGTCGGGTCAGGGCCCAGGACGCATTGAGATAATGAAGAGACCTGAGAATGTTACGTGTCATACTGCAATCAGGGTGGAGAACTTCGAGGTGGCTTCCAAATATCTCGAGGAGCAAGGAATCGAGTTAGAGGAGCCTAAGATCAAGACGGGGGTTAAAGCCGTCTTCTTTAAGAAGCCGGACATAGCAGGAAACAGAATCCACCTACTCTATCTGCCCTAGTTCACGTGGGTCATTAGGAACAAGCTTACCTGTAATGTTCTGCCATCACCTTGTTGAACGGCAATGCCAGGATGTCCTCTATCACCGCCTCGGCTTGCCCCGAGTTTCTCGTTCTCGGGTCGTTCAACAGCATGTCTGTCAACACATTTCTGTCTCCCGTCAAGAATGCTTCCAGAGCCCACTCCATCCTCAACATACGTGGGATCACCACATGAAGCATCAGTCT